>Ga0123356_10004336_pt1 | contig 14676 bp, 6 predicted proteins | sample TergutEmb28metaG_2_FD_92546 | JGI IMG/M metagenome (GOLD analysis project Ga0123356, IMG submission 92546) | Embiratermes neotenicus P3 segment gut microbial communities from Petit-Saut dam, French Guiana - Emb289 P3 | ecosystem: Host-associated > Arthropoda: Insects > Digestive system > Gut ...
TATTCGGTGTCGGGTGTGTTGAATACTACTGTGTAGGTTACTAACTCGTACTCAACCGTGACCGTGACCCCGCCGGCAAAGTTAATCAAAGTAAATATGTTCGCCGTTTCGCCATCTTGAACTTCGCCGTTTACTTTCCATGCCTTGACTCGATAGCCCTCGGCTGGGGTTGCCGTGAATACGATTGTGCTACCCACGTTCACAGGGGTTGCACCGCTTGTGATTGTTGAACCTTGTACCGTTGCACCTATTGTTCCGTTGCCACCAACGACGTTGAATGTCACGGTATGTGTAGGCAACGGGATGAGTTCAAATTCAACCGTCACGATAAGGTCGCCCAATAGTCCGTTGTAAGTGAATGTGTTTCCAGTTTCGCCACCTTGTATCACACCACCGACTCGCCATGCTTTTACGCGGTATCCCGCATTTGGGGTTGCCGTGAACACGATGTTGCTGCCTTCGTTGACTTGGGTCACGGCACTTGTAATTGCCGAGCCGCCCTCAACGATTGCCGTCACATTTCCGTTGTTGTTTTCTACGCTGAATGTCACGGTATATGTTTGTGGTGGAATTTCCTCGAACTCAACCGTTACTGTGATGTCGCCATCAAGGTTTTCAAATGTAAATGTGTTCGATGTTTGTCCGTTTTGGATGACGCCACCGACTCTCCACGCTTTTACACGATACCCGTTGTCCGGCGTTGCCGTAAAGACAACCGTGCTGTCGTGAACAACCGCTGTCACACCACTTGTGATTTCAGAGCCACCGTCAACCTCTGCCTCAACCGAACCATTGTTGTTTTCTACGCTGAATGTCACGGTGTAGGTCGCCACTTCAAACTCGACGCTGACCGTAATGACTCCCATCAAATCAAAGTAATTGAAAGTGTTTGCCGTTTCGCCATCTTGAACAATTCCGCCGACCCTCCACGCTTTTACGCGGTAGCCATTTGCAGGTGTGGCCGTGAATACGATTGCACTACCCTCTGCGACCGATGATCCGCTTCCGATTGCCGAGCCACTTTGAACACTCGCCGCAACCGTTCCGTTGTTGTCGCCATAGACATCGTATGTGACCGTGTAAGTTGTCGATGGGATTTCCTCGAACTCGACCGTCACATTTATTGTGCCATCCAAATCGTCATAGGTAAAGGTAAGTGATTTCTCGCCAGTTTGAATGATTCCGTCTACTTTCCATTCTTTTACGCGATAACCGTCTTCAGCAACCGCAGTAAACACGACCGTGCTTTCCTCTCTTACCTGTACACCACTTGAGATTGGCGAGCCACCGACCGCCGCCGTGACCGTTCCGTTGCCACTCACAACGCCGAATGTGACCGCGTATGTAGGTATCAACTCGAACTCGACCACGACTGTTTGCGCACCGGCAAGGTTTTCAAGTGTAAATGTATTCGCCGTTTCGCCAGTTTGAACCGTGCCTCCAACTCTCCATTCTTTGACACGGTAATCCGCGTTAGGTGTTGCCGCGAAAATGATATTGCTTCCTGTAGCAACGAGGGTCGTACTTGAAAATGCAGAACCACCCTCGACCATAGCCGAAATCGTACCGTTGCCGTTAAAGACGCTGAATGTAACCGGGAATGCATCCAGCTCGTATTCGATTGTTACATTTATCGGCGCGGCCAATGCGGTTGTTGTGTAGGTCGCATTTGTGCCATTTACAAGCCCTCCGCCTACTCTCCATTCTTTTATCCTATAACCCGCCTCTGCGTTTGATGTGAACACAAGAATACTTCCGTGCGCGACTTGACCGTTGTTCAAAACGGTTGCGCCGCCTTGGATTGCCGCCGCGAGAGTTCCGCCCGTGCCGCCTACAACGCTGAATGTTACCGCATAGGTCGTCTGTTCAAACTCCACGGTCACATTGGTGATTTCAGTAATCGGCAAGACGTAAGTCAACGCCGTACCATTCACGACATCGCCGTTGTATTTCCACTCCCTAACCTGATAACCTTCGGCAGGGGTCGCGGTGAATGTAACGCTTGACCCTTGATTTGCCGTACCGCCCGACACAACGGTCCCGCCCAATGTTCCATTCGGTGGTGTGCCTACAACACTGTATGTTACGGCGTGTGTAATCGTCTCGTATTCAACCGTGACATTGGTGTTGGCATTTATTGGCATTGAAAGTGTATTTGTCGTATTTCCATCAACAACGATGCCGCCTACTTTCCACTCTTTGACTTTGAAGTTCTCGGCTGGTGCGGCGGTGAAGTTTACCGTGCTACCATTTGGAATTACCGCCCCGTTTGAAATGTCCGAACCCTCGCCTTGAATTCGTGCGGTAAGGGTTCCATTGCCGTTCACTACGCTGAAATTAACTGCGCTTTCCGTTGATGCCGGTGCAACGACCAACCTATAATTGCTCATTGTTGGGTCTGGCACAATCGGTCTGCTGTTACCTGCTGACGGATTAAATGTTGCTATGTCAAAGTTTACCCCACCTGGTCCCGTCGGCAAGATTTCAAAGTCGTAATTCCCAGGGGCAATGTTTGAATAATGAAAAGTTGCGGTGTAAAGCAATAAAGGAGTATTCACGGGCCACGCTTGCAGGTGCGCTTGTGCTATTGCAACACGCGCAAAAGTTGTTATCCTTCCAAGCCCGCGATTAACGCCTGGGATTTGTTGGGTTGCGCCTTCGAGACCCATTTCCTCGTCATTCAAACTCCGCCAACTGTTCGCCGCCGTTGCTGCTGGGCGTGTTGCGGCTTGTGCGTCGTTATCGGGAACCGTGAAGGTCGTTGGGTCGTATTGCATCGTAAAGTTCACGGCCGAAAGCGGCTCGCTGTTATTACGAAGCGTGACGGTCACTTGGAAAGTGCCACTCGACCCGGCGGCGATTGCGCCGTCGCCCACGCGTTGCACATCAACGACGTTGATTTCCGTTGATGGCGGGGTTGATGCCGCCGATGCGGTTTTGCACGATGCCATAATCATGCCCGTGCAAACGACCATCAGCATTACCACCATCATCGTAATCCCTTTTTTAATTGTTTTCATTTTTCCTCCTTGATTCTTGGTTTGTCATTTTTTTCATATACCCTCCTTAATATAACAACCTTGATGTCCATGCCGACCCCGACCCCTGCACACGATAATAGATCGTGAATGAATCTCGCCCTCTTGTGAAAAAGATATCTTGTCCGGGCCTGAACGCCGTCGCCACCGTTGTTGGTTTTGGCAAGATTTCGGTTGTGAAAGCGCTTTCGTTATATCCTTCAATTGTACCGCCTATCCTTCCGCCGGTTGATGCGGTGAACATTCTGGCTTCGTCACGGGCGCAAACCATATAGAATTCGGTGTCCCACGGAACCACTATTCCAGTGGGAACTGTAATGCCAGGTCCGTGAATCTTTATTGTGGTAATTGGATAAAAGTTTTTGTTGCCCGGTGTTACCGTATGAATGTCGAAAGTGGTCGTGTAGTTACGGGAACTACGGCCACGATGATGCAGGGTCTGATTGGTAGGGGTGGCTGACCAATGGAATTGATCATAATACATGTTTGGGTCACCAACATGAGGGGTAAACACAAAACTGTAGAAGTTGCTGTGCAAGTTGTGATTTGGAGCAATCCATTCAGTACCTACAAACATAGTAATTGCATTAGTGAAGTTATTTCCTCGTCCATCTATAATCCCGCCCGTGAATGCCGTATTTGGCAACCACCCCGTATTCGGCAAATGGTATTGAACCGTAACCGTCCAGCACGCGAACAAAGTGAGGTCTTGGGTGAGGCCCGCAAGGTTTGCAAAGTTGTCATATTGCGTCGAGCCAGCCGTGTTCCATAAAGTTCCGCCATCTGTAACCCCATTCGCGGTTGTTCGCCAACCTGGGTGTCGTGTTGTGTTTGTGCGGGTCAAGTTATTAAGTCGCGCCTGTTGTGTGCCAGGAATACCCAATATCCATGTTTGCGTTGTCGATGCGTTAGCGCCCGTCGGAAGTGTTACTCCGCCAATATCTCCGCCCGTGTGATTGTTTCCGCGGTAGGTGACCGTAACCCGCCATGCGGCGTAGAGTGTTGTGTTTGAATTCAATCCAAAGTCGTTGCCGGGGTATTCAAAGCTGTTTACATTTGCGCCACCAATATGCCAAGCATTTTCCCGTGTAAGCCCCGTTCGTGCCAAGTTGGTTGGCACATCAGGAATAGACGGTTGGGTTTGGCCCAAAAACCAAGTTAGATTGGCGGGAACCGTGCCAGAAGTATGCCCGTTTCCGTTAAAGGTAATAACAACTTGCCATACGGCGTAAAGCGTTCTGTTTGTTTCTAATTCAAACTCGTTGCCTGGATTTTCAATCCAGCTGTCATTTGGGTTATCAATGTGCCATGCGTTGAACCTTGTCAGACCCGTCCGCACCAAGTCAGTTGGGACATCAGGAATAATTGGTCGATTCGACTCACGATAAATCCAAGTGACTGGGGCAGGAATAGAGCCAGTACCCCCGTTACGGTCAAAGGTCATTGTAACTTGCCACGCGGCAAAGAAGGTTGTGTTGGTGGTAATGGTTGCGATGCTCGTGCCACCTGCCAAACGTGTGCCAAATTCAGAGCCACTGTGCCAACTGTTATGTGTTGTCAGGTTTGTGCGTGTTAGGTTCTGGGTCGCCAAAGTTTGTGTTCCCGCATTGTTCAAGAACCATCGTTGTTGTGCTGGAACTGTACCGCCCGTATATCCATTTCCGTTGTAGGTTATGATAACTTCCCATGCGGCGAAATATGTTGTGTTGGCGGTTAGGGTGGCGATGTTTGCCCCACCAGCAGTTCGTGCACCCGTAGTCGAATCGGCGTGCCAGCTGTCGTGTCTTGCAACCCCTGTTCGTGATAAATTTTGGGTTGCCAAGGTTTGCGTTCCAGCGTTATTCAAGAACCATCGTTGAACGGCGGGTACCGTTCCGCTAGTGCTTCCGTTTCCGTTGTAGGTTATAACGACTTCCCACGCCGCAAAGTAAGTTGTATTTGCGGTGAGTGTGGCGATACTTGCTCCACCATTTGTGCGTGTGCCAGTTGTCGTGCCGTTGTGCCAACTGTTATGTGTCGTCAAATTTGTTCGTGTCAAGTTTTGGGTTGCAAGAGTTTGTGTTCCCGCATTATTCAAAAACCAGCGTTGGACAGCGGGTACAGAACCGCCGGTGTTTCCGTTTCCGTTGTAGGTAATCACGACTTCCCAGGCAGCGAAGAAGGTTGTGTTTTGTGTGACGGTTTCTGGCATTGCCGCACCGTTCGCGACTCTGGTTCCCGTTGTTGAACCCATGTGCCAACTTGCGTGGCGTGTAAGGTTTGTGCGAGCAAGGTTATGGTTCAAAACGGTAGGAGCAGCCGCACCCAAGAACCATTCTTGCAATCGGGTTCCTCCTATTGGCAATTCGGTAGTGTTAATCGTTCCACTTGTGTGTCCGTTGCCGTTATAGGTTATTACAATTTGCCACGCCGCAAAGTAAGTCCTGTTTGCGGTAAGTGCCGAAATATCCGTAGTGCCACCAGCAAAGCGTGTGCCTGTTGGACTTCCGTTGTGCCAACTATCGTGCGTTGTTAAATTTGTGCGTGTTAAGGTTTGGTTCGCCAAGGTTTGCGTTCCTGCGTTATTCAAAAACCATCGTTGAACAGCAGGTAGCGTTCCGCCGGTGTGTCCATTGCCATCATAGGTAATTACGACTTCCCACGCAGCGAAATAGGTTGTATTCGCAGTAAGGGTTGCGATGTTCGCACCTCCGGCCGTGCGTGCGCCTGTTGTGCTTCCAATATGCCAACTGTTGTGTGTGGTCAAATTTGTGCGTGTAAGGTTCTGCGTCGCCAAAGTTTGTGTGCCGGCATTATTCAAGAACCACCGTTGTGTCGGCACCGTTCCACCCGTGTGTCCGTTTCCGTTGTAGGTTATCACAACCTCCCATGCGGCAAAGAATGTTGTGTTGGCGGTACGGGTTGCGATATCTGCACCACCATTTGTGCGTGTTCCAGTTACTGAGTTAGCGTGCCAACTGTTATGCGTTGTTAGGTTCGTACGCGTCAAGTTTTGTGTCGCCGCTGTTTGTGTTCCCGCATTTCCAAGTGTCCACGAAACCGCAGAAGGAACCGTGCCACCCGTGTTACCGTTTCCGTCATAGGTAATTGTGACAAGCCATGTTGCGTAAAGCGTTGTGTTTTGTGTAATCGTTGTTGCACCCGCCGCATACGCCGTTCCCGTTCCGTTTGCTTGCGTGTTCCAGCCAGCAATTCGACCAAGACTCGTTCGATCCAATTGGTTGGCAATTACGGCAGGCGTCGTTTGACCAACATACCACGCTTGCGTGCGGACCGTTGCCCCACCCAAAATAGTAAATGTGTTCGTAGTTCCGCTTGTTGCCCCGTTGGTATCGTATGTTATAACGACTTGCCAACAGGCGAATAAGGTTGTATTAGCGGTAAGCTCTGCAATGTTGGCGGCATTTGCATATGTCGTGCCGGTACCATTGTTGGCGGTGAACCAACCAGTTACAAATGTTAAGTTATTCCTTGTAAGCGCGTTTGCTTGCGCGTTCTGCGTTCCTGCGTTATTCAAAAACCATCGCTGTTCGCGTGTCGCACCTACCGCCAATGTCGTGCCGCCAACGGTTCCGCCCGTGTGACCGTTTCCGTTGTAGGTTATAACGACTTCCCACGCCGCAAAGTAAGTTGTATTTGCGGTGAGTGTGGCGATACTTGCTCCACCATTCGTGCGTACACCAGTTGTCGAAGTGATATGCCAACTATTGTGCGTTGTCAAATTTGTTCGTGTTAAGTTTTGTGTTGCCAAAGTTTGCGTACCAGCATTGTTCAAAAACCACCTTTGAACTGCGGGAACCGTTCCACCTGTATTGCCGTTGCCATTGTAGGTTACCACGACCTCCCACGCCGCGAACAAGGTCAAGTTTTGCGTGAGATTCGATATATCCGCGCCACCGTTTAATCGAGTGCCGGTTGTGCTGTCTTGGTGCCAACTATTATGTGTTGTTAAATCCGTGCGAGTGAGGTTTTGCGTTGCGACCTCGTGTGAACCCGCATTATTCAAGAACCATCGTTGAGTGGTCGGCAAAGTTCCACCTGTATTGCCGTTGCCGTTGTAGGTTATTACGACCTCCCACGCCGCAAACAATGTTGTGTTTTGCGTGATTTCGGAAAGGTTTGCCCCGCCGTTGATGCGCGTGCCAGTGATGCCGTTTATGTGCCAACTGTTATGTCGCGTAAGTCCTGCACGCACGAGGGTTTCAGGAACATTTCGTGCGGATTCCGCAGGTTGCCCGAAGAACCAAGAGGTCGTTGCCCCCGGTGTACCGCCCGTGTGTCCGTTGCCGTCATAGGTAACAACAACCATCCACCCAAGGTAAAGGGTTGTGTTTTGTGTTCGTGCCGTGATAGCGGTATTGTTTTCGCCAATTCGGTTTGTGCCAAGTGGGTCGCCAATTATCCATTGTGCGCTGTTGGTCAAGCCCGTTCTTTCGATGCCGGTTGTAAGTGCCGACCTTTCGGTACCTGCGTTGTTAAGGAACCATCTTTGCTCTGTCGGTAATGTTCCGCTTGTGTGTCCGTTTCCGTTGTAGGTTATTACAACTTCCCACGCCGCATAAAGCACGGTGTTTTGGGTGATGGATTCAAGACTAGCCCCACCGTTCAAGCGCGTGCCAGTTGTGCCGTTCATGTGCCAACTGTTATGTGTTGTCAGACCAGTTCGTATAAGGTTTTGCGTTGCCACCGTTGTGGTATTAACCGCGCCGGCAAAGTCGCCAAAAATCCAACTCGTTGATTCGGGTGTGCTTCCGCCCGTGTATCCGTTTCCGTTGTATGAAACCTCGACACGCCAAACCGCGAACAAGGTCGTGTTTTGTGTGATGTGACTTAGATCCTCGCCATTTGTGTAGGTACCGCTACCGTCAATTGCGGTTGCGCCCCAATTATCAACGCGAGTCAATCCCGTGCGTGTAAGGTTGTTGGTCGCAACGAATTGTTCATTCGTGCAACCAAAAATCCATTCTTGAAGGACTGGCAAGTTTCCGCCTGTGTGTCCGTTGCCATTATAGGTTATCTGCACCCACCAAATTGCGTACAAAGTTATGTTTTCGGTTATTCCGCCAAAGTTTGAACCTGCATAATAGAAAACCCCATCACTTCCATCAGCCGTTGCCGACCATTGGTCTTTGTATGTAAGTCCTGTGCGTTCTAATCTAGGAGATGGAATAATAAGACGCCTAGTGCCCGTGTCTGGACTTCCAAGCACCCAGAAGTGTCCGCCTGGCAAGGTTCCGCTTGTGTGTCCGTTTCCGTTAATAGAAAACCCAACCATCCATGTCGCATAAAGGTTTGTGTTTTGAGTAAAGGCGGATATGTTCGATCCATCGGCATAGTGCGTTCCGCCAATTGCTGTTGAATACCAACCCGCCCTGTGAGTAAGGTTTGTGCGAGTAAGGTTGTTTACGATTGCATTCTGTGTTCCCGTATCACCAAGAAACCACGATTGAACCGATACGGGTGCTGCATCGGTATAATTGTAATAACTTATATCAACTTGCCAAACCGCAAACACAGTGCTGTTTTGTGTAAATTGCGACAAGTCAGTTACCCATGCGCCCGTTCCGTTACCAGCGGCATTCCACCCATTAACTCGTGTAAGGTTTGTGCGCGTGAGAGTGTTTGCTTGTATGGTCGGAGCAGTTCCGCCCTCGAACCATTCTTGTGTTGTCGAGTGTGTGCCGCCTGTGCTTCCGTTATCATCAAATGTTACGGTTATTTTCCAAGTTGCATAAACGGTTGTGTGGCCTGTGAGTGAATCGGTGCTTGCGCCATTTGCGAAATGTATTCCGCTACCGTTTGCCGCAAGGTTCCAGCCATTTACATAGGTAAGGTTCGCCCGTGACAATTCGTTATCCTCGAATTCAAATGATGAATTGCCAAGAGTGACCGTTTGTACCGATGGCGTTATTCCCGTGCCGTTATTTGCCATGTAGGTTATGTCGATTGACCATGTTGCGAATAGAACGATGTGATTGGTAAGTGGAACGCCCGTTTGACCCAAGGCGAATGTCGTGCCTGTGCCATTATTTGCGGTGTTCCAGCCAATGAAATCGGCATCGCTGTGCGCGAATGGGTTGTCCGATAATATGTCGGCGGTGGTCTTGTCAACCTCGTAATATACGATTATGTCTTGTCCAGTTCCAAATCCCGATTTGTAGGTCACGGTCATTTGCTCTTCCCAAACAGCGGTAAGTGTTCTCGCCGTGGCCGAGTCATTATGCGCCGGAATTCGCCATAGGTTTGTTATCATGGAACCTGTACTATCTCTCCATCCCATGAAACACCAGCCAAGTTGTTCAGCTCTTGGCAAATCCGATGCAAATATAGTAAAGGTTTCCTTGAACACGGTTTGTGGTGAAGCATCAACGAAATCCCCACCGCCCATGCTAAATATCAATTGAGTATCCTGAGCCAAAATGCCTGGGTCAAGGAGTCGATAGTGCTCAAACATAGTAACGGCCCCATTCAAGTAAACCTCCTTCATTTCAAGGTCATACATCGAAACACGGCTTTCGCCCAATATAGTCGCAGCAAGCCAAAAAGCACCAGTCAAGGTGCCTGCAAACGGATTATTCAAATAAACCTCTGCCTCAACATAGTCATAGACAGAGAGGCGACTGTCGCCATCTAAATCGCCAATGACCACAAGGGTAATTTCATCGATTGCAACCCATTGGTCGCTTTGCATTATGTAGGCACGCATTACCCATCCCGTGCAGACATCTTCCAACAACGCATCGTCATCGTGGTTATCAAATTCATAAATTGGTGTAGCACCGTCACTTTCATAAACCCGAATATTTGCCCTTTCAAATTGTTTGAGCAATATACCAAGCGTTTCCTCTGGCGCGATGTTTATCAAATAAACTCTGAACGGATCGCTGCCATCGACATAACTGCCATTCAGAAACACAAAACTGTTCTTGTCAATTTCAACTCGGTTTTCGTCAACGATTTGCAGTGAGCCAGTTTTATCAGCCCCTACATATCCGTATGTGGATTGTTGCCTTAGATTCAGCGCACCAACCCCAAGGTCGATACCCATAAGCCCACCGCCGGTTTGCGCAGACAAACCGGGTCCTCTCAAGACCAACATTACACTTAGGACAAGACACATCATCACGCACGCAGCGAGTGAAATCTTAGAGACATTGCTGAATAGGTTGAGTTTTTTGTTGTAGTTTTTGGACTTGAAAGGTGTGTCAACAATAGCGGATGTCTGTTTTTCCGCTTTACGCCTTTGGAACTCTTGACGAGCCAATTCGATTTCTTTTTGGAGACGTGCAACTTCAGCTTCTTTCTCAGCCCTGCTCAGTTGCTTCTCTGCATTCCTTTCGTCCATTTTTCCTCCTTGCGCCTACACAATCCAGTCCGTAAAAATTAGTATTGCACCGAGAGCAATCAGTGCGGAAACACCAAGCAAGACGAGACCAAAAAGAGTCACTTTTTTTAGACGCTTGCGCCACTTGCGGCGATGCTCGATTTTTGCATCAATGTCATTGATTCTCTTTTCGCAGTCTTCGATTATCTGAATCTTTTCTTCGCGTGTTCTTTTCATTTGCCCTCCTGCCCTATTTCTTCCTATCTGCCTCGTTTCTAGCTTCGGCCTCAGCAAGTTTTTGCATCATCAAATCCAATTTGGCATCAAGTGGATCCACTTCATCATCCACCGTTTTGGGAATAACTTGTGCCATCTCCGGTGGTGCTACTGCCCCATGCGGCGGCGGTTGTGGCGGTGGCGCGAATTGTTGCGGAACCTGTTGTGGCATTTGTTGTGGTGCTTGTTGCGGAAACGCTGCCGTCTGGAATTGATTCGCAAGCATTTGTTGTAGGCGACTTGTGTCTGCCATCATCTCGCCGTGTTGGTGGCTTCTATTTACCGATAGCAAGGTTATCAATTGCATCAATGTTTGGATGTCTAGCGGTGCCGTTCCGCCCAGTGCCTGTTGTGGCATTACATATTGCGGTGCTGCTCCGCGTTGTTGGAGTTCGAGGTTTTGTCGTTGCAGTTCCGCGATATATTTTTTCTGCATTTCTACAAACTCTTGTTGTGCGGATGAATCACTTAATTGTTGGACTTGATGCCCCGAACAACACGCACCAAATTGTGTTGCCTCGCCATCCTCAATCCCAAATCGCTTTTTTATGTGTTTGAGTTGTGACTCTATCAAAGAAATTTGCATTTCTTGTTTCGGCGTTGCCCTTTTATCACTCATTTTTTAACCTCCCTTACATAGCAGGTTGCTTCCGCATAACCGTATTCTTTTGCCTTAACACAACCCTTTCGGACTCTCTTGCCGGTGTATCCACCGTTCAGAACTACGCAGAACAAATATCCAAAACTTGCCGTTAGGTCGGCGCGGTGCATTTTTTTGATGGGACCTTTGACCTTGAAAAACGCATCGTATTCTTTTAGGAAAGTTTCCACAGGCGGTATCATGTGAGTGTCGTTAGCCCATCTCACTTTCTCGAAAAGATCTTTGTTTTTGATAAATTCCATAAACTTTTGGAAATAAACTGTTTCGATAAAATCAAGCGACCTCTTCGCAAGTCTGAAATAATTTTCAAAATCCAATGGCGTTAATTGTGCTACATTCTTCATACCTTCCCCCTCGTTATGACACGAAAAAAGACCGTCCCCAAAAGCGGTCTGTGATACATCTGAAAAAGAGCAGTTAAAGTGCTTTGCTTTGCTTTGCTTTGCTTTGCTTTGCTTTGCTTTGCTTTGCTTTGCTTTAGTGTACACTTCGCACGGCATTTGTCAACTCCTTTTTCTTGATGTTTTTCCCAACGTGAATTCTAGTCTACGCAATTTATAACATACAAATACATAATGTCAAAACGATTTTCGACACTTTTTTCAGGAATTTATTTTATTCGTTTTTGTTCGCACATTGAAATTATGCCATGCTGATTGGCTATTTTATAAAAATAACACCACGTTTATGTCGCTTGGCAAATTCAATGGTGTTTTTTGTTCCACCTGCTTTACCCTCTTCGTAATATGCAATTACAAGCGAGGACTTAAAAACCATCAGTTCGTTTCGCCACTTCATGCAGAACTTTCCGTATGGCCGATTCCTGATTGTTATGTAATCAGCTTGTTCCAGGATTTGTTTATACCTTAACCTTTGGCGCGTGGACCATTTCTTATCCTGGTCATTACAAGGAATTACAACTTCAAGCGTCACATCTGCTCCGGCATTTTGCAAGAATAGAACTTGTTCGGCTGCCACTGTGTCAAATCCTACTGCCCCACCACTAATAAAGTGTGTATAACCTTCGTCGATTGCTTTTTCGATAATGGCAAGTGTCTTTTTTTCAAGCTCACGCTTTGACATCTTGCAACTACGATGCCCCGTAAAGCAGCATGATCTTTCTACGAGTTCCAAGTCGATGTTTTTTAGACTATCTGGTAATGTGCCATCTGCTTCGGACCACTCCTTAATTGTCTGGTGCTTTTTTGTGTTCATAGATTCTTTGAACAACTCTTTTACTTCAACCATTTTTCCTCCTTTATATTTTCTGGGGTTAAGCAAGTATGGGATATTGCAGCATCAATGTCAATCGTTTGCAGTAAAGAGTATGGGATATTGCGGTAAAGCAAAATTGGGAATGATTTACAATGTATGGGTAATTGATGCAGGAGTAATGGAGGATTGCGGTATGAATGAAGTCACGAAAAGGCTAAACAAAAAGCAAAGTGCTAAGGGTTGGACAAACTATCAACTCTCTGAGGAATCAGGCGTTTCACAAAACACCATTAAGTATTGGTACAACTCTGAAGCGCACCCCGAAATCCCGCAGTTGAGAAAGGCTTGTGCCGCAATTGGTTTTCCTATATCCGATCTCTTTACAGAAGGCAATATGGTCGAGTTAACCCCAGAAAGAAAAGCATGGCTTGAAGACCTTGAATCCCTAGACCACGAGCAAAAAGAGCTTGCAAGAAGTCTAATCCGAGGATTGAGGTCAAAAAAATAGCCGGAAGATTTCTCTCCCGGCTATTTCTTTTTTTAACTTTTTCCGCTTATTGCCCTAACCAACTAGGCCGTTGTGGAACAACCTTTGTCTTTGTTATTTCCAACCACTGCTTGTACCATTTGTTAAGTTCTTCAACCTGCTTTTTGGTCAAGGACGCATACCAAAGTTGCCCACGATTGACAACCTTGAAGCACTCAATTTCTCGACGTCTTCGCAAGTTCAACAATTCAAAAGTTTTTTCTTTGTTTTCTTTCATTTTAACCTCCAATTTTTTATTCGCCTATGTGTAATAAACGGTCATCGTTCCGTTGTTTGAAACATCTGTTTCCCCAGCACTTCCTGTTATCGCAATGCAAATAGTTTGATTGTCGGGTGAATTTGTTGCTCCGCCATAGTTGAATGGCAAACCCCTGACCTTTGCACTTCCTGCATGGCACTCAATTTCACACATTATATGCGATATTTGCATTGTGAAAGTTCGTATCCAACTTGACATTTGTATTTGCGTCAATCTGTATATTCCAGAGCTGAAACCAGATACTGTTTGTGAGAAGTTTGAAGTAACCGCAGTGTTTCCCATTCGAAAACGCCAAGGGATATTTAATTGAGTTGCCACTGCCCAATCAACTGCGACAACCACTGAACCTGTTGGCAAACTATTCATCGTGGAGAGCAAGCTAGCGGGTGTGCAAGTTACCGATTTCGGCTTATTGTTCCCGTCAACCCCATTTGTAAAGATGTTGTCTGACCATATACCACTAAACCTGTAATCGTATGTCGGAATAGTAGTCAAAATTGTATTATGCGAGAAAACACACGCGGAGTCGTTGGCTATGCCGGGCAGATGTTCAATCGTGTTGTTCTTGACCGTATTGCGGTGGATGCTGTGGATTGAAAGGTAACTAATTTCGTTGTTTTCAATGATTGCATGCTTCGTTCTCGTACCAACAGACATATTCCCTTTCAGTGAATTGCCACTTACCAAGCACTCCCCTTCTGTGACTTCAAAATTTACACTGCAAGGGGTAACGGAACGACAATTTATAACCTTAAAGTTCCGCATCGTATAGGTGCTGGTGATAGACGTACACAAGTTCGAATATCCTTCGATGACCACGTTTTCAAAGTGGACTTCATTAAGGCTGCCGCTACCAGTCCAAGCGAGAGCAGCGAGAGTATTCCACGAAGCGATGTTTGGATTGTCTGCGGGAGCCCTGAATGTCAAGTTCTTAAAGTTGACACCGCCGTAAAGACCACTGATCGCGTGCGCGGAAGTCCCTTTTGTATTCGGCACAATTACTGTTTTTTCGTTAATCCCACGCACAGACACGTTCGGATATGTCGTGATGGTCCGACTCATTCGATACTCGCCTTCGCTAATCAAGATAACTTCACCGCCACCGATGTTGTATAGATAGTTTATTGCACCGTTTATCGCGGCGGCTACATCGTCTTCGGCATTTGGATTTGACCAAGTATAGTTGTCAACTACAATGTCCGCTTGCTTTCTCCAACTCGCACTTGCCAATGCAATCCTTATGCTTCTTGGTTGATTTCGGTTTGGCTGGATCAGCAAAGCACCCTTCTCGTAATTCAGTTGGGGTGTTCTGAACAAGATATTGTTGAACGCCTTAGTGCACTCAAATTTGTTTAA
>Ga0123356_10004337_pt1 | contig 14676 bp, 15 predicted proteins | sample TergutEmb28metaG_2_FD_92546 | JGI IMG/M metagenome (GOLD analysis project Ga0123356, IMG submission 92546) | Embiratermes neotenicus P3 segment gut microbial communities from Petit-Saut dam, French Guiana - Emb289 P3 | ecosystem: Host-associated > Arthropoda: Insects > Digestive system > Gut ...
ATCGCTTCGGCTCCGCTGTTACAAAGGTCTGTTTGCACATTGTAGGACTGCAGAAGACCTTGTGTTATTATGAGGTTCGTGTGTATATCGTCAACAATCAGAATCCTTGCATCCGGCGCAGAAAACTCGGCTGATTCTCTGCTGACGGAGCGTGTATTACTGTCGGAAACCCCGTTAAGGATATTAGCAACAGGAACGGAATATATAGGTGTTGTTAGAACAGTGATGTCCCTGACAGGCACAACCTCTCCATACTCCGCAATCAGCACCAGTGATGCGTTTATATTCATGTTGTCATATGCCGTTATGACGCTTGTATATAAAGCGGCTGCCAGAAAAATAAACGAGTATCGATTGCTTATAAGCTCGTCATGAAATCCTGACGAGGATGTAACTACTCTATATTTAATGCCTAAATCGTCCATCGTGCGGGTTATTGAGTTTATACAATTTTCACGCCGTTCAAAAAACAACACATTGTGGTTTTCCGGGTTGTTGACATGCGCTATACTGCCGCATTCTACACTAAGCTGGGGAAGTGTTACGGTAAACGCGGAACCTTTGCCATACTCGGAATCAACATGGATTTCTCCGTTCATAGCCTTAATAAGGCTGTTGGTAATAGTTAGCCCCAGTCCTGTTCCTTCCGCATCCTTGTTCATCAGCACGTCAAAACGCGTAAACTCATCAAAGAGTAATGTCAGATTGCTTTCTTCTATGCCCCTGCCGCTGTCTTCAACTTTAACAATCAGATTCGTGGTGTTGTTGTCAACTGATTCATGCTTCATCGAAAGTGAAATCATCCCCTGATCCGTGTATTTCACGGCATTGCTTAACAGGTTTAATATGACCTGACGAATCCTTATGACATCACCAACCAAAATACATGGAATATTACAATCGATATCAACCATAAACCGTAATCGCGAATCAAGAATCCTCGGTTTAATTATATTAATTGCATCTGTTATCAATGATGCCAGGACATATTCTTCCGAAACGATTTCCAACTGACCGGTCTCTATCTTCGAGAAATCAAGGATATCATTAATAATATCCAGAAGGTTTACCCCTGCCTGTTTAATAGTAGAGATAAACTCCGCAGCGGCATCCGGCAGCTCCTCGCGGAGTGAAAGCTCCGCCATACCCAAAATAGCATTCATCGGTGTCCGTATTTCGTGGCTCATGCGCGCCAGAAAATCGCTTTTTGCGCGGCTTGCCTGTTCCGCTATCTCTTTTCTGGCGACATCAGAAATGTCATTCATTATCACGAAAACGCCCGAAAACTCGCTATTATTCTGGAAAAACGGCAGAATATTTACCCAAAACTTCTCATTTTCGGTTGAAACCTCTATCTCTTTTTTCAGCAAATCGGTACCACGGCTTGTAACAATGCGTTTTATCTGTGATATAACTTCATCGGAGAAAATCGGCGGGTTGTAACGCTCGATTATGTTGTCAAGGTTCCGTCCGTTAAGCAGCGATGCATCGATGATGCCAATTTGCTTTTCGATGGATTTGCTGCCGAGCATGTACTCATAATCCTTGCTGAATATGAATATCAGGTCAGGGCATGTTTCAAGAAGCAGACGTGTATACATCTCCTGCTTCTGCTTATCTTCCAGTATTGACTTATTCAGGCTGAGCTGTGTATCAATGTTCAACCTGCTGATATCCTGACGCTTTAGAACCGTTCTAAGCTCCCGCTCGAGTTTTTTATTTTCCAACTCAGCCGCTTCAAGCTTTTGTAACAGTTCATCATATTCGCCGTTACAGCCACAATCGGTACCGGACATAACTTCCTCCATGCATTTAACCTGTGTAAAATTGTCAAACCAACAGGATTACCACAGAATAATTGTGAAAGCGATTGATCGGGGTGCCGTCAATTACCGATGTCGGACATATTTCACCGCCTGAATAACCCATGATAAACGGTACATCCTGCCCGATTGCATTCTTTGCGATTTGCAATTCCTCCAAATCGTCGCCGGTTCCCAATAATCCTATGCGGCGCGAGGCGCATGAAAATAGAATCGCACCATTAACATCCGGAAGTGTGCTGATTTTTTCTATCTCAATTTTTGACGATTGCTTTATATTCTTTGATTCAAAACTGAGCAGTGAAAAAGTTGAACCTTCCTTAACGTCACCGCCAAGCATCCCGACCCCATCCTCGTTATAAGCAAACAGCTCGCGTATAACGGGTACTCTATCGCTCCTCTCGCTTTCCGTTGTATTTATCAATAATGGAACGGTAATCATACTGTCGGGGATTCCGGCATCCATAAAGAACTTGCGCGTATTTACGCCGTTTATTTCATAAATATAGTTGTTTTCCGATTTTGTAATTTTACCCTTCAGTGATAAAATTGAATTCTCCGGAAGAGTAGCAATCATGAAGCGAGGGTTTATATTACCATAGCACAGCATAAACGGTGCTTTATCTTTTGAACTCTCACCATTCAATATGGTTTCGCAGTTGTTGAGCTCTAATGTATCATCTGCGGCAGCAGTGCCGAATAACGGCACGGACGGGGCGATTTTGCTCCATGCTTTGACATATGCGTCGCCGGAGTAGAGGTCAACGCTGTACGGTGTAAACAGGAGTATAAGCCCGGGCGGCTCCGGTTCTCCCTTCGCCGCTTTGTCGTACGCATTTTTTGTCGTCTCATAAATCCCGTCATTCAAACTGTCAGTTATTCCCACTTTGAACCGTATATCATCCGACACCATAACAAAGAGCGTCAGTATCAGTTCTCCCGCTTCATCGTTGACTGCTTGTGACGCTGTTGTTATTCCTACAATGTCAAACGGCAGGTTTTCGCATATGTATTTCATAACGCCGGATGCAATAAATTCCGTATGGCACATGATTAAACCGACTGTGTTTCCTTGCGGCATGTTTTTCTCGTCAAGCTGCTTCTTTATCTCATTAAGCGCGGCCTCAGGGTTGTCAATCTCATATGTATATACGCTTATGCATTTTAACATTTCAATTACCTCCCTTTTTTACACTACAAGAATAACCAGTGAGTACTCGTGATACCTGTTTGTTGGTATGCCCTCTTTGATTACGGTCGGACAAACTTCGCCTCCCGCGCAACCCATAAGAAACGGGATATCGGGGTTTAGTGCATTTTTTACGCTTTCAAACTCGAAATTCATCTCATCATGTGTATCACCCATCGTCAGTATCCGGCGCACAATGCATGAGAACAGCAGAACGCCGTTTACATCCTGCATAACATTAAGCCGATCTATCATTTCCTTTGCCGACGATATCACATCGTCGGATTCACATTGCAGTAGTGTAAATATCGAGCCTTGAGCAACATTGCCGTGGAAAATCGCCGTTCCGTCTTCGGCGTATGAGGAAAGAATGCGAATAACCGGTATGCCATCATCGCCGGCACCGGTTTTATTGCTGATTGAGAATGGAATGAAAAGATAATTTACCGAGGATACACCGTTGCTTTCAAACCCTATGCTTTCAAAGTAACGATATGTGCTCATTCCGTTAATTTCGTGGACACGCGACCCGGTCGAGCTTGTGATTTCGCCTGTGTACGGCATGCCTTTCTCCTCTGGTATCGACCCTATGAGAAACCGCGGGTTTATATCTCCGTAGCATAAGATGAAGGGAATCGCTGTTTTACTGCTCTGACCGTTGTAAATTGTTTCGCTGTCTTCAAAGGTCGGTGTATCGTCCATTGCGAGCGTTCCGAACAGCGGCGTTCCCGGAATACATTTCTGCCATGCGTCAATATAATCGTCTCCCGCGTATTTGAGGAAAATCGGGGGGAATATCAAAGCAAGGCGCGGCGCTTCTGTCTCTCCTCTTGAAGCATTTTCATATCCGGCAGCAACTGATTTGTCGAGGTCTTCCTGAATGTTCTCCGCCACACCGGTCCTGAACCATACATCGTCGGAGGTCATAACGAATATAGTCAGGATCAGTTCGCCCGCCTCGCCGTTAACCGCCTGCGCCGCAGTTGTAACCCCCATAGTGCTGAAGGGAAGGTTTATGGATATATACCGCAGCACACCGCTGCTGATAAACTCGGGATGGCACATAATCACTCCGACAGTGTTTTTAAGGAGAGTTATCTTCTCACTCAGTTGTTTCTTGATTTCATCAAGAGCTGCAGACCGGTTGTCAATTTCATATGTGTATATACTTGCGCACTTTATCATGACTACTCCTCTATTCTCTTTGCTATCAGTGTTAAATACCATTGCTTCGGAAGCGATAACAGAAGGCATGCCCGGTCAGGATGATTTTTTTACCGGGTTACTCTTCGAGATTCATCTGTCTGGATACTTCGTCAAACTCATCGGCTACACTTAAGAACAATTCTACCAGCATGGGGTCGAAATGCGTACCACTGTCATTTTTAATTACTTCTACCGCTTCCTCATGTGTCATTGCTTTTTTATACGGCCTGTCAGATATTAAAGCGTCATACACGTCTGCAATTGCCATCAGACGGCCTTGCAGCGGTATTTCCTCGCCTTTGAGCCCGTTCGGATAACCTGAGCCGTCCCACTTCTCGTGGTGCGTCATGACCAGTATCTTTGCTTGCTCCAGAAATGCCTGCTGTGATGTTTTTGCCTTGATTCCTTCAATGATGCGCTGCCCGATAACCGTGTGCTGTTTTATCTTTTCAAACTCCTCGGGGGTGAGCTTTCCGGGCTTGCGCAGTATATTGTCATCAATGGAAATTTTGCCGATGTCATGCAATTGGGCTGATTGCAACAGGAGTTCAATGTCCCAGGAGGATGCTTCATACCAGTATGACCCGTTTCTCCACAGTGCGTTAAGCAGTATACGAAGGTAGCTTTTGGTTCTTTCAATGTGCCCGCCTGTGACATCGTCCCGGCTTTCCACGAGTTCCGCCATTGTTGTGAGTATAGCGTTTTGGAGCTCAACGACTGTTTTGGTTTTCTCCTCCACCATGTGCTGGAGGTTTTTATTAAACTTCACAAGTTCCTGCTTTTGTACCGTGAGCTCATTCTTCTGCGATTCCACCAGCAGGTGCAGCTCAATACGTTTGAGAAGGAGCGGCGGAGAAAACGGCTTCGTCAGATAGTCGATTGCACCTAATGAAAGCCCGTCAAGCTCGCTTGTGCTGTCATTTTTTGCCGTAAGGAATATAACCGGTATATGTGCATACTCTTTTTTGCTTTTCAGAATCTCTATAGTTTCAAATCCGTTCATCTCCGGCATGTCAACATCTAACAGGATAAGGTCGGGAATAACCTTCTCGAGAGCTTTCAATAACCTTGCCCCGGAGTTTAAGGTTATTACATTGTAGTACGGCTCCAATGCGTTATTGCCTATTGTTAGGTTTGTAAGATGGTCGTCTACCATAATGATAGTTTTCTTTGTAAAGCTCATATATCTCCTTTTCAATGAGATCTATCGCACTAACCGCCTCTTCCTGCACCCTATCAAAATGTTACCCAGTTTAGTCTCTAATTCATCCCCTTATAATATCATTTATACCACGAATGGTAGAGGTAATTCAAGCGTATGCATTAATTTCCCGAATAATTCGTGGGAAAGTTTATATGTATATGGTAAAATAACCGTTGCGCGGCTTTTTGTTTCCGGTTCGGGTATATTAAGTGCCGGATGCGGTGAGCGCAGTTGTTCCGGCGCGGTGAGCGTAGTTGCTCCGGCGCGGTGAGCGTAGTTGCTCCGGCGCGGTGAGGCAGGAGTTTTATGAATATTCAAATTTTTGGAAAAGCAAAGTGCTTTGATACAAAAAAAGCGGAGCGGTATTTTAAGGAGAGGCGGATTAAATACCAGCGCATCGATCTTACCGGCATCGGCTTGAGCCGGGGTGAGTTTACAAGTATAAAAAACGCCGTCGGTCTTGAGGCGTTGATTGATAATAATGCTCCCGGTGCGGAACTGCTGACTTATATGGCATATGATAAGGACAGAGAAGAGAAGCTCCTTGAGAACCCCGCTTTTTTTAGGACTCCGATTGTGAGAAACGGAAAAAAGGCTACTATAGGTTATAGTCCGGATGTATGGAAGACCTGGGAATAGCTTACATTATAATGCCGTTCTTTATTACTGTTCGGACAAGGTTGCTGCCGTAGCGGTATAAAATGTATTCAATATCAGGGGCATCCCAGATTACTATGTCCGCCTGCTTCCCCACTTCAATGCTGCCGCATGCTTCAGCTCTGTTAATAGCTGCCGCGCTATTGAGGGTTGCGGCTGTGAGAACTTCGGCAGGAGTCATATTATATTTAAGACACGCAATATTCATTGCCAGTTGCATATTCAGGCCCGGACTTGAGCCGGGGTTGAAATCGGTTGCAATCGCGACTGCTATATCCGCTTCTATCATGGCACGGGCGCGTGCATAGGGTTTATTAAGATAGAAAGAAGTCGCCGGTAAAAGGACTGCAATTACATCTTTCTCAGCCAGCGCTTTTATACCCTCATCCGATGCATTAATAAGATGCTCCGCCGAGATTGCACTAACATCTGCCGCTATTTGCGCGCCTCCAATCGGGTCGATTTCGTCGGCGTGAATTTTTGGTGTCATGCCGTATTTTTTTGCTGCATTTAATATGCAGCCGCTTTCTTCCGGGGTGAATACGGATGTTTCGCAGAATATATCACAGAATTTCGCAAGCTTTTCATTTGCTATGGCAGGGAGCATTTCGTTTATCAGCAGGCTTATGTATCCGGCGCGGTTTTCTTTGTATTCATCCGGTATTGCGTGCGCTCCCATGAATGTAGGAACTATGTCTATCGCTTGTGCTTTATCCAGTGCTTTTATAACACGAAGCTGTTTTATCTCATCTGCCGTTGACAAACCATAACCGCTTTTGGCTTCACAGGTCGTTACTCCCAGCTTCAGCATTTCTGAAAGGTGTGCCATACTTTTATCAAAGAGTTCCGCTTCACTTGCTGCGCGGGTACATTTGACTGTGCTGAGTATACCACCGCCGCTTTTTAATATATCCAGATAGGATTTACCCTCTTGCTTGAGAATCAACTCGTTTTGCCGCCATCCGCCGAACACAAGATGGGTGTGTGCGTCAACAAGCCCGGGGGTGACGAGCTTCCCGCTGCAGTCAATGGTTTTGGCTGCGGTGGGTGGTGCGGTTGCGGAGGCCGGTGCGGTTGCGGAGGCCGGTGCGGAGCCAACATATGCGATTTTTCCGTCCCTGATGCCAATTGCGGCATTGGGAATCAGTGTTATTTCCCGTTGCAATGCACCTTTTTTTGCGGCAGTACCCGTCGAAGTCGCCAGAAGCCCTATATTGTTGAGCAGTAGTTCCATAGTAAACCTCTAAAGAAGCAGAGGGCGCCTTTAGGTACCCTCTTTGTTATATGCTTTGGATAAGTGAGTTTATCACCCGGTTCAAAGCTTGCGTTTTTTTCGCTACTTCGATTTTTTTCCTGTTAATGCATTTCCTACCGCTTTTGCAACCGTTGTTGTTATTGCTTTTTTAACCGCTGTTTTTGGTGTTGTTGTCTTCTTTTTTGCAGTTGTTTTCTTTGCTGTTGTCTTATGCGCTGTTGTTTTATGTGCTGTTGTTTTATGTGCCGTTGTTTTCTTTGCTGCCGGTTTTTTTGCTGTTGTTGTTTTCTTTGCCGTAGTCTTTTTTGCTGTTGTCTTCTTAGCTGCCGGTTTCTTAGCTGCTGTTGCCATTTTCCTGTTGCCTCCTCTTTAACGTATGTCGAAATGACACCGGATTTTTAACATTTTGAGTATATCACAGTAATCACCGGACTACAAGAGGCAATGAGACCTTGCGATGATCTACATTGTTGTTATAAGAGGTATAGAATCACATGCATTTGTGTGGTATAGTTTTCAACAGGATTAGTTTTTATGGGAGGATGTGTTTTCATGGCGGAGTTGTGGAAGGATAGGGTCAATCAAGAGTCTCTCAGGGAGTTTGCATTGGCTATTCAATCGGAATACAGTGCGTTTAAGGTTGATGAGTTTGTAAAATCTACTATGGACGAGACCTGGGCAGGATTGGAATTAATGGACAGGGGGCGAAAGATTTGCTCAAGCCTGGGGAAATATCTGCCTGCAGATTACGGAGAAGCTATCGGCATTTTAAATAAGGTGATAGCAAAACACAGCTCTTTTGAGGTATTCAGCTTTACTAACTTCATTGAGGCATACGGACAGGATGAGGCAAACTGGGATTTGTCCATAGGAGCAATGGAAAGATTTACTCAATATGCTTCTTGTGAATTCGCTGTACGGCCGTTTATTATCAAGCATGAAAAGCGCATGATGGAGCAAATGTACGCCTGGTCAAAGCATGAAAATGAGCATGTTCGGAGGCTTTCAAGCGAAGGATGCCGCCCTGCTTTGCCGTGGGGGCAAGCTTTAAACAGCTTTAAAAAAGACCCTTCGCCTATTCTCCCTATTCTCACACAGTTGAAAACCGACTCTTCGGCATATGTTCGTAAGAGTGTCGCCAATAATCTAAATGATATTTCCAAGACTCACCCGGATCTGGTTGCCAAGCTTTCAAAGGAATGGTATGGCAAGAATGATTATACAGACTGGATCGTAAAGCACGGCTGCAGGACGCTTCTTAAAAAGGGCAATCGTGATGCTTTGGCTATTTTTGGTTTCCATGATGTTTCTTCCATTGATGCCGGTGATTTTGCCTTGGACGTCAACTCTGTCGCTATTGGCGAGGAGATTACTTTTTCCTTTGTGGTTACCGCGAAGGAGGCGACAAAAGTGAGGCTTGAGTATGGTATTGATTATATGAAGTCAAACGGGAAACGCAACAGGAAGATTTTTCAAATCTCTGAGATCTCTTTTAAGGAAAATCAAAAGAAATCCTACGAGAAAAAGCATTCCTTTGAGGATCTCAGCACCAGAAGGCACTATCCGGGAATGCATTCTATCACATTGATTGTTAACGGCATGGAACGCGGGACGCTTGATTTTGAGTTGACTGTGTAGATGATAGCTACTGCATGCTGTTTCTGTAAGATAGTTCGTAAAAACAGCGACATCCTTCCGTAAAACAGCGACATCCTTCATTTTTTTGGCTGTTGCTTAGCGCCATTTTATCTGTTGTGGTTTCGGAGGTCGTCTCTCTCCCTGCCGGTTGGCAGGGGTTTTTTAGCCTATGCTCATTATCTCGTTAATAAATATACGTAAAGCTGCGCTACCTGCAAACCCTGTCGGCATCTTTACCTCACCGCCCTTCCACCCTGCGAGAACCTTGCCGCCATCCTGCCCTCATGGTTTTCTACCTGCTTAGTCGAGCCTTCTATGAACGACAGCAGCTTGAGCAGTACCCCCGCTGTTGCGGCTGCTTTGCGCTTGTTGCGCTCTATGGCTTCCTTGAGTGCGGCATTGGATGCGCCGTCCATGCTGTCGATTGAGGTTATGATACGGCTGTACTGCTGCTCCATCGCAGCGATGCGGTTTCTGACAGAGGTGCTTAGCTGTGATGTTTTGCTGTATACAGCTTCATAGCTGACTTTTATTTGTTTTGACATAAGGTTTCCTTTCCGGCTTTTATTTTTAACATATTAATAGGTTGGCTGCTAATGAAAGGGAATTATAGGAGTAATAATTTAACAACCCACGCTTACGGATGCTCATTTATTTCTATAATAACCCAATCCTCACCTTGCTTTTCTATTGTCCATATTGTTGGCCAGTCCCTGCTAGAAGAACTGCTTCTCACGACCCTGTCGTCAGCATTATAATATGTAATGCCATACCCCGCTTTTATTTCTCCAATGTCGCCATTAATTGTTATCTCGTAGATTTCTAAGCTTGTAACAACCCTATCCATTGTCGGAAATGAGTCTTCCTTATATGAATACCTCCTAAGTGGATTTATTGTGTCTTCAATTATGTATTCTGCTCGCATAACGCTCTTTACATGCTCTATTAACCTTTGGATATCATCTCGTTGTAACGCTTTTATAGTTTCCTGCAGTGCATTTATAACTTTTTGGTTTTTATTTTGACTTGCATTAACTTGATCCGGATTTTTCTTTTGAGTTATGACAATACTGATAAGCAACAATATCATAACCACTATGGCTATTGATAAAATAATAACGGAACTATACCCTAACGTAGTGTCATAATGCACAAAACAAGCTGCGAATCTTTGTGCAATTTTATCCCTTGACGTAGTGTGTTAATCATAGTATAATGGGTACATCAGAACTTGAAAGGTGTATCCATTATATGACATTTATCCAGTTTATACAAAAGTTCCCAACAGAAGAATCAGTAATCCAACACTACCTGACCATCCGTTATCCGGATGGGATATCATGTAACCATTGCGGTTCAATTAAAGTGTACCAAGAGACCAAACGACGTAAGGTTTTTAGCTGCAACGATTGTAAATCTACATTCTCACCTTTTAAAGATACAATCTTTGAGAAGTCTTCAACAGATCTTCGTAAATGGATGTATGCTATTCACCTGTTCCTTAACGGCAAGAAAAGTATATCCGGATTACAACTACAGCGTGAGATAGGAGTCACATATAAAACCGCATGGCGGATGTTACAGCAAATTAGGACAGCCATGGGTAACGCTGAGAGTCAAGAGTTCTTTGATACAATAGTAGAAATAGATGAAACCTACGTAGGTGGTAAGCCGCGTAAGAAGAATAATCATGACGATGATGATAAAGGTGACGGTCCTGCACCAAAGAACAAGCGTGGACGCGGCACCAACAAAACACCGGTAGTCGGTGTAATCGACAGAATCAATAAGAAAGTATATGCGAAAATCGCAATGCCTGATTATCTCGGCAAGAAATTGACAGCGGTACAGTTGATTGATATACTCAAGACGGTTTCCAAGCAAGAAAATAATAACACAGTTATTACAGATGAATTTCGTTCATACAACTCTCTGAGCCGGAACAATTTCATTCATCTACGGATAGATCACACGAAAGCATTTGTCGATGGAGACATTCACACGAATACCATTGAGAGCTTTTGGGCAACATTAAAGCGTGGTGTATACGGAATATATCATCACATTTCGGTTAAGTATATGCAGCAGTACGTAAATGAGTTTTGTTTCCGGTATAATAACAGGGGCAATGATATGTTTAACATGGTGCTTCGGCAGAGTGTGTTGGTGTAAAATATCCGATAACTGACCAGACAATTGGACACATGATTATGATTAACTATAGGTAAATGAAAAATGGAGTAATGAACTATGAACAGTTTTAAAGATATGCGAGAGCACGTTGTCTCAAAGCTTGGAAGTCCGTATTATGAAAATGACACATGCTTATTATTTTGTGTTAATACTTTAGATGCACAAGAAAACCTTGATAGCGGACTCTTTGATACAGTTATTACTAGCCCACCATATAACTTAGGAAAAGAATATGAGCAAAATAAGGATGTTGAAGATTATATTAATTGGTGTGCTAAATGGATATCAGGGACATCAAAAGTTCTTAAAGATAATGGTGCAATGCTTTTAAACTTAGGCTATATATCTCTTGATGAAAGGGCGAGAGCTATCCCTATTCCATATCTATTGTGGGATAAGATCCCGATGTACTTGAATCAAGAAATCGTGTGGAATTATTCTGCGGGGGTTGCATGTAAGAATTACTTAAGTCCCCGTAATGAAAAGGTGCTTTGGTATGTAAAAGACAAAGATAATTATACTTTTAATCTTGACCCCATAAGAGATCCTGATGTAAAATATCCCAACTCTAAAAGAAACGGTAAATTAAGGGTTAACACATTGGGGAAAAATCCATCTGATGTTTGGGAAATTGCAAAAGTTACCACGGGAAAAGATAGATCGTCAAAAGAAAGAACGTCACACCCATGCCAGTTTCCAATAGACATGATAAATAGGTTTGTTTTAGGTTTTTCAAACGAAGGAGACATTGTTTTTGACCCATTCATGGGTTCGGGAACTACGTTTGAAGCCTGTATCAAGAACAGGAGATACTGTGTTGGATTTGAAATAAGAGAAGATTATTGCAAACTAATACAGGAACGGATTGATAATACATCGTCGCAAATATGCCTTTTTCATTGACAATATATAAAGGAGATAGCACTATGGAGCCGTACAAAGACAAAGATAAAAGTGAATGGAAATCGATTACTGAAAGATTGGTAAATAATCATCCATTAAGATGGGAGATTGTTGATATTTGTCAAAACTCATGGAAAAGTATACTGGCTGGTGTTATAAACGATAAGCTAAATAAAACAATTGGCTCTATGAACATATCTCCACAAGCAATTGGTGCATTATTACATGATATTGTTCCAGAGTATATACAGAAAAATAATATTAGAGGGTTCCGTAAGGGCAATAGCGATGAGAAAGACATCGTTAGCGATGAGAATGTATATGATTCTGTTGAGTTGAAAACATCCTAACAAAAATGCATATATGGTAATAGGAGCTATACAAAGTCAGAAGGTGGAAAATCCAAAAGCGGATTTTACTTAGCTGTTAATTTTGATAAAATGGCAAGCACTAATAATCCAAGGATACAATTAATTAGATTCGGTTGGCTTGATTATAAAGATTGGATAGGGCAAGAAAGTGAATCGGGTCAGCAAGCTCGCCTTAAGCCTGAAGCAAAAGAACATAAACTAATAACTCTTTTCGATGCGTTTAAATGTGATGTGTTAAGGGTTATTTCTGAGGCATCTGATATATTAAATAACTCAGAAATTGCAAAGCAATTAGACTCTACACCACAGAAAGTGTCTCCTTATACAAAGTTGTTGCATAAAGAAGGCACAATAATCTGCAATACTGTAAAAAAGAAGGATTTTTGGAAAATTGCATAAGCAGCAGATGGCGACATTCGTTAGCGGTTATTCCCACATAGAGTATTAGGTATTGCGTCGCTGGTGGAACACGACGGATATCCTAATCTTGCTTATCAGCTACGAGTAAAGTTGCCGATAATTCTAATGAAGAACTTTATTGTATCTCTAATAAAATATGCGATGGTAATGGTTGCTGCGATAAGATACAATGTTTCCATTATCGCCTCCTTTCTATGCTTTTGCGATGATACCGTGACTCTAAGGCATTTATAAGAAAGAAGGAAGCAAGTCGGATCTTAGCTCCCTTCAAATATTCAATCAATAAGTGAGTTCACAACTCACTTACAAATAGAGTTCTTCGGCGGGAGCAACCGCCTATAACCTAGCTGGGCATAACTAAGTTCTGTCGCCATCTGATGCAACTATATCATACAACTAATATACTTAACAATAATAAAGTGAAAAATACAGAATTCGCCTACGGGCGGCTTTATTTTTGCTCAAAACGCACCAATCGCATTTATGGGTGCTGGAGCACCCGGCGTCATTTTTTGCGACGCGGTGGCCTACGCTTGTGCGGTTTGACACGCACAGTCTCACGACGTCCGTTTGCCATTGCACTTCACCTTCCTTCAAGTTGTCAAAAGGTTGGTGAACAAGTATCCGACACCCATGAAAACGGTTACTAAAATAAACATATAAGAAAGGCAATCCAATGAAACATTACATTACAAAGTACCGTATAGACGGTAAACGCTATGCAACATCATGGATGCAAATTAATCTATTCGGTAAACCTATTTGCTGGTCAAGGATGACAATAGAAGTTTAACCTACTTTTCTCCAGTCTGTGCCGTGGCAGGTTACACATGGTGGTAGCCTGTCATCGTGGTCATCAAGAACTTTTATCTGTCCACATTTTGTACATTCATATGTACCAGCACCCGGCTTTTCTCCAGTTTTTGGCATGATATATCCTTCCTTTCAATAGGTGATTGAAATTACTGGAACAATTATAGCATGAAGATGCTTTTGTAACAATAAAAAAGCAAACGCACTATGTAACGGTATAATACCGATATTTTTTAATAAGGGATTGTTTGATAAGTCAAAAACACCCGCAGCAAGACTAATCGTATACTATTATCAAAAGTATCCATACCAAGGAAAACCCGGTCCATACCCAATCTCCTACTTTGCCGGTTGTAATCATTATTTTATCACCGAACTTCCATATCCCTCCAATGAAAATAACCTTATACGGGGATTTTGCGTGATAATAAACAGGAACTGATGCAAAAAGCATTCTCTGCCAAAATGATGCCAGGGCAAATGGGTCTGTTACCCCCTCGCCGCCATCATGGCCATCCCGGAACTTACTTTTCCCCTCCTTGTGCCATTTTCAGTTTCGTATTCAATATCTGTCAATGAACCTCCTATGGTACTCATCAATACCCACCCTCTACTAATCGGCTTTCGTACAATACGAGCCATTGTCGGAACCCAAAAGCCCTGATGTACAGCCGCCTTACTGTAAGGCTTGTGAAAATAATTGCCATTACTAATGCAAAACTATTAAACATTTTTCCTCCCTAAGCTTTTAATAACATAACTGCCGGGATGCCAAATTCGCTCCGGCACTGGCAGGTTACTCTCCCAGCTCTTCTTCGATTCGCTTTTTTGCGCGTCGGCGTATTATTATGGCTGTCACTGTCAGCAGTACCAAAAGTGCTGCGGTGGTCACAATTATTATGCCTCTAAGGTTGCTGCTTTCCGGGATTTCCATTGTGGCCGGTACGCCCACGAATGTGAAGTCGCCCCAGTTGCCCGGTGAGAACCGTGAGAAGTGCCATACC
>Ga0123356_10004338_pt1 | contig 14675 bp, 19 predicted proteins | sample TergutEmb28metaG_2_FD_92546 | JGI IMG/M metagenome (GOLD analysis project Ga0123356, IMG submission 92546) | Embiratermes neotenicus P3 segment gut microbial communities from Petit-Saut dam, French Guiana - Emb289 P3 | ecosystem: Host-associated > Arthropoda: Insects > Digestive system > Gut ...
CAACCTGCGAAATAAACCCTTTGGATAGCTCACATCTGTCTGCAAGGTCCTGCTGCGTTAATCCGTTCTTAACACGCAGCTGTTTTATCTTCTCGCCGATGTCCATTTTGCATCTCCTTTTGGGTTTTTTACATCCAAACTTTCTGTTTTGTTATACTAAACACGAACGTTACGTATACTATCATAGCGAATCGGAGATGTCAAGCAAAAACCTATTTTTTGCAGCATATTTGTGCAATGTTTTTTTGCTTTATATGTTATTAATTTTGTGGTAAAATAAATACCATGGATATGCAGATTATTCTCAATCAAATGGCGGTTCTTTTTATCTTACTCGGTGCCGGTTTTCTGGCAGGTAAGCTTAAGGTACTGACGGTCGAAGGCAACAAGGCACTTACCAAGGTTGTTTTGTTTATCGCTCTGCCTTGTACTATTCTCAGTTCTGTCTTTGGCACCGATATTGACATTACTGCACTTGACACTGCTTTTTATCTTCTCATGGCTCTGTTTTCATTTGTTATAGCATTTGCTGTCGCTATACCTATTGTGATTTTATCCCGTGGTGATAAAAAAAATCACGGTCTGCTTACTTACATGAGTGTGTACAGCAACAGCGGGTTTATGGGTATTCCCGTTGCTGTTGCCATATTTGGTGCTGCCGGGGCTTTTTACACCGCTCTTTTTAATATATGGTTTAACGTGCTTTCGTTTTCTGTCGGTTTGATGCTTATTGCAGGAAAAGGTAAGGGTTTTAATCCCAAGCTGCTGATTAATCCTCCGCTTATAGCAGCACTTCTTGCAATTCCTATTGCGTTTACAGGGTTTAAGCCACCGGATGTTATTTTGGAAACTATAAAACTCACCGGAGGGATTACAACCCCCGGCGCTATGATTGTTATCGGTTCGTCTCTTTCATACATTCCTATTAAAAACGTATTTTCTGAATGGAGGGTCGGTCTTGTTTGTGTGCTTAAGCTTCTGCTTGTGCCTTTTGTAACATGGCTGGTGCTCAGGCAGTTTATCTCAAATGATATTATGCTCGGTGTGCTCGTTGTTATTTCTGCAATGCCGACTGCCGCTCAGTCCTCAATGTTTGCAATACAATACGACGGAAACGAACGTATCGCTTCCGCCGGTGTTTTTGCGACTACACTACTTTGTGGTATAACAGTGCCATTGATTGTATATTTACTGTTGTCAACTTAACCTTCAAAGTCAAATTCCATGTTATATATACTTACAGTGTCGCCGTCTTTGATGCCAAGCTCTTCGAGCCGTTTAAAAACACCGTTACTTCGAAGTATCCTGTCAAAAAACATACGCGATTCGTAGTCTGAGAAGTTTACATTTTGCATCAAGCGCTCTATCCACTCACCCTCGATAGTCCAGACATCATCAAAGTTTTCGATAACAAGCTCTTCGGGACTTCCCTTGAGCTTTTGTTTTGGTGTGTATTCTGACTCGTAATAAACCACCGGCGGCAGCTTAGAAAGCTCCGCTGTTGTTTTGTCAATCAGTTCTTTAATTCCTTTATTTGTTGCAGCAGATAATTCAAACACCGTGTGCCCGCGCTCTTTGACATAATTTTTGAATTTTTCTATAAGCTCCTTGTCCTGTGCGATATCGCTTTTATTTGCCGCTACTATCTGCGGTCTGTCTATAAGCTCGGGACTATACTTCCGGAGCTCTTCGTTTATTGTTTCAAAATCGGTCATAGGGTCGCGGCCTTCAAATCCGGATATATCAACAACATGTATAATTAGTCTGCAGCGGTCTATATGACGCAAAAAGTCATGACCGAGCCCCGCTCCTTCGGAAGCTCCTTCGATAATTCCCGGGATGTCCGCCAGAATAAATGAGTTGCCGTCTGCAGCATAAACAACCCCGAGGTTCGGGAAGAGTGTAGTAAAATGATAATCGGCAATTTTCGGGTTTGCCTTTGAAACAACTGAAAGCAGCGTTGATTTACCGACATTCGGGTATCCGACAAGTCCGACATCAGCAAGCAGCTTGAGCTCTAAAACAACGTCCAGTTCCTCTCCGGGTAAGCCCGCCTTTGCAAAGCGGGGTGCCTGACGTGTAGCTGTCGCAAAATGCTTGTTACCCCAACCGCCCGAGCCGCCTTTTACAAGCTTGTGTGTTTTTTCACCCGACATATCAACTATAACGGCATTTGTCTCTTTATCACGTATTACAGTCCCGTTTGGCACACGTATGGTAACATCCTTACCGTCCTTGCCTGTTTTATTTTTACCCATTCCGTCTGAGCCGTTTTCAGCAACATACTTACTTTTGTAACGAAAATCCATAAGTGTCGAAATGTTTGTATCCACGTTAATTATAATGCTGCCGCCACGGCCGCCGTCACCACCGTCGGGACCGCCTGCCGATACGTATTTTTCACGGTGAAAAGACACCGAACCGTTTCCGCCTTTTCCGGCTTTTACCGATATTTCTGCCTTGTCTACGAACATTTACCGTTCCTCATTCCTCATATACTACCGGAGGATTTCTTTTATGTTTTGTGACCTTGTGATACCTTGAAATGATTTCCATATCATCGGGATTGCACTGCCCGCTTTTTAAGTACTGATCAATCGCTTTGTATGATACACCCATCTCCGCTTCATCCGTTTGCCCTTCATAAAGTCCTGCTGACGGTGTTTTTTGCATAATCCTTTTTGGGGCTCCGAGATAGGTCAAAAATTCATAAATCTCTGTTACAGTAAGGTCTGCAATCGGGTTAAAGTCAAATGCTCCGTCTCCCCACTTGGTAAAGTAACCCATGTGTCTTTCGCTTTTGTTTCCTGTCCCTGCGACAAGCCTGTTCTCAGCTCCTGCCACAGCATAGAGGGCCGTCATACGAAGACGCGGTGCGATGTTTGCTTCGGTTGATTTTGTAATGCTTGCTGCCTCCTTGAGTGCCTTTTTTGTTGCTTCGGCGGTTTTAGTGAGGTCAACCTTACGCGCTTCGATTCGAAACAGATTTGATATCATAAGTGCATCGGTCATGTCGTCACCGTAATTACACTCAGAGCAACACGGCATTATAAGACCGACGGTATCTTCGCATGCTCTTTTGCACAAAATTCCCACAAGTGCCGAGTCTTTGCCTCCGCTGTTTCCGAACACCAGACCCTTGGCACCTGATTCCTCAAGCTGCCTGTGGATAAACTGCACCCTCTTTTCTGTCTCCTTAGTATAATTTCGCATCTGGTTCTCTCCTTAAACCACTGATGGCTCGATAAAAAGCTTACCTGTTTCAAAGCGTTTTTTCGAAAACATTTCTATATCAAGCTCATCGGCTCTGCCTGTCAAATGATTTGCCACAAGAATTGCAATGCGCGGTGCTATCATAAAACCATGACCCGAGAAGCCACCTATTGAAATAAATCCTTTGGCACTCTCAGCTTTATTTATAATAGGATGGCGGTCGGGGGTCATTTCGTATGAGCCTGCCCACTGCCGTACCACACGAAGGTTACGAAAAGCAGGCAGGGTTTGAGTGACAACATGAGCATTTTTCTCAAGGTATTGCCATGACGAGCTGATGCTTGTGCCGACAGGCTCCGACGGGTCGCCTATTCCCATAATTACACTGCCGTGCGGGGTTTGCTGTACGTAAAAGTGATGATGAAACGACACAACCATCGGGTTCATAATATGTGCAACAGGCTCCGTTATAAGAATTTGATGCCGCTCGGGATATATCGGCACGTTATCTCCGACTATTGCAGCAAGCTCCGGTACATACCCGCCTGTCGCATTAATAACTGTTTTTGCAAAGACATCACCTTTTGTAGTTTTGACGGAACAAATACGGTCTCTCTCCACTTCAAACCCGGTCACTGCTAAGTATGTCTCTATGTCCACACCCATGCGTTTTGCTCCGTTTGCATATGCATATGTACAGTGAAACGGGTCGGCATGTCCGTCACTCGCGCAGAAACATGCTCCGAGCATACCATCTGTATTTATATGAGGTACAATTTCTTTTATGCCATCTAAATCAACTGCCCGGGACTCTATACCGAGGCTGTGTTGCATCTTTAAATTTTCTTGAAACTGCTCCCATTCTTTATCTGTATAAGCTACAAGCAGGTACCCACCCTGGTTGAGGCCACAATTCCCGTTATAACCTGTATATTCTTCCAGATGCTCGAAAATTTGCGTGCTTTCCATAGCAAGGGTTGCGTTTAATCTTGAGCCCCATTGCTTACGGATTCCCGCACCGCAACGCCCTGTAGAGCCTGCAGTCAGATACTCCCGCTCGATTATAAGCACGTCTGTCTGACCGCGCTTAGCAAGCTCAAAAGCTATCGAGCAGCCGATGATACCACCGCCTATTATAACTGTGTCATAGGATTTTTTCATTTACTGTCCTTACTGTTTGATTCATCAAATGCGTCGGCTAAAGCACCAAGACTAATTGGCTTTACCGGAGGGCGGAATGACGGCATTAAAACCTCTTCCATCGGCACGTTGTAAGCACGTGAGAGCTCAAGTGCTATTAAATGACGGCATGTTCGTCCCTGACACGGGCCCATACCCGCTCTTGTGACACGTTTGATTTCATCTATCGTATTATAACCCTTGGCTATACAATCAAGAATCATCTCCCGTGTGACATCCTCACAGCGGCATATCATAGTTTTTTTATCTCTATTATCCATCATCTATTTTCCATATCTCCGGTTTTGATATCCCTTACCTGCATAGCAAGTTCTTTTGGCACTTCGAGTGATATGATATATGTTTTATTCTTTGTGCCGCCGCTTGTTACCTTATTAACCTTGAAATCCCCAAGCTCTTCTCCCGAGCGCGAGAGTCCTTTTACATAGTAATTTTCTTGTGGGAGAGGTAAATATTCGTACGGCAGCCGCACAAGAGCATGAGTTTTACTGAAAGTTTTATCTATCACAAAAACGGCTAGCCCGGGACACTGTGTTATGCAAAGGGCGCAGCCATTGCACAAATCTGTGTTTACCACCGGCAGACCATTTATGTCCTCTGTCATTGTTATAGCATTTCTCTTGCATGCTTTAACACACGGGTCACAAGGTATCTTTTGAAAACACTCTATTAATGCAACGGGTCCTTCCAGAAACCGGTCATAAAACGGTGTTACTGCAGCTATATCATCTTGTGTAGGAACTCCGTCACTGCTTTTATAGTCGCTTTCCTTGCTCTCATCGAAACTATCCGGCTGCAGTTCTTCAGCCTTTTGCAAGCCTGCAACTTTCTTCATTCCTATCCTTATGTGAGTGCTAAGCGGACCGGAGCGAAGCTGCCACAGTTCTTCTTTTGCATCCTCCAAAAGACCGCCTGCTGTGTCTTTTCCATAGCCTAAACTCTCTGCTGCCGCAACTCCTGCAAGTCTACCTTCAACCATAGCTGAGGATGCTTCTTCAATGGCGCAGACGTCACCTGCACAGTAAATACCGGGTTTTGTAGTTTCCAGGTTTTTACTGAGAATCGGTACATGTCCCGAAAGCTCGCGTATATACTTCATTTCACAGCCTACCATCCATAAAAGCTCTGTAAGTGGTGATAATCCGACAGCAAGACAAATCGCATCGCACTTGACAGTTTTTTCGCTACCTTTTATAAGCTGCCAGTTTTCATCAAGCTTTGCAATTACCGCTCCTTCCACCTTCTCTTCACCAAGAGCTTCTAAAATAGTATGTCGTGTAAGAATGGGGATACCTGCTCTGCGTATCTTTGAAGCGTGTACCATATAGCCGCCGATGGTCCCCGAGCCTTCAATAACAGCAGCAACATTCACACCCGCCTGCTTTAACTGATACGAAACAATAAGACCGATGTTCCCAGCTCCGACCATAAGTACAGCTTCTGCAGGTTTTATACCCGACACATTCATTAGGGTTTGCACAGCGCCCGCACCATACACCCCCGGCAGGTCATTTCCCGGAAATGCAAGAAATTTCTCTGCTGCTCCCGTAGCGACTATAATCCGCTCCGGTTTTACCTTAACATGCTTTTCTTTATGCTCTACTGTAACAACTCCGTCTTCGTATATTGCAAGTGCTGTACTGTCTGTCCACATTTCGATATTTTTATCCGACCCGGCATTTTCCGTCAGCATCTGCCCTATGTGAATACCTCTGTCACCCGCATATTGTTTTTCCGAGCCAAAAAACTTGTGTGTCTGCTTAACAAGCTGACCTCCCGGGACTTCATCACGTTCCACAAGCAGCACCTTTGCACCAAGAGAGGCAGCGGAAAGCGCAGCGCACAGTCCTGCAGGACCGCCGCCGATTATCATAATTTCCGCTTTTTTAATCATATGATATTATGTTACCTTTCCCAACCTGCTCCTTAACTTTCATCCCCTGCTGTACCTTTATGACACAAACACGCATGTTTGGCTTTCCGTCAACAACCATAAAGCATGATGAACAGTTACCGATAGCACAAAAAAGACCGCGCGGACGGTGAAGCTCCGGACTTGTCCCGAGCTTATGCACTCCAAACTCGTGGAGTGCAGCGGCGATTGTATCGCCTTCAAATGCTTCCACTTCCCGGTCGTTATAAAAAAAAGTAATTTTCTCACCTCGTTCAAACTCGAGCACAGGGTGTTTTTCTATTCTCATCAAAAATCTCCGTTTTAAGAAATGCTGTATTTGCAACGGATCTCTGCTTGGGGTCATTTTGACCCCATGCAAGTTTCTGTTTATTTTATTGCTAATAAGAGTACCATATACTTGCGCTGTGCGCAATCATATATTATTATGCTAATATCATTTTAATAATTGTGAAAGGGTTTGTACATACATGAAAATATTATTTATAGGCGGAACAGGAATCATCAGTACAGCGATTTCAAAGAAGCTGATTAAAAGCGGAGAGCACGAGCTTTTTATCATTAACAGAGGTAATCGTAACGACTGCCTGCCGGAGGGATTTAAGTCAATAAAATGTGACATAAATGACGAAGCTGCAGCATCGAAGCTGCTTGCAGACATGAAGTTTGATGTTGTAGCGGATTTTATCGCATTTGTTCCCTCGCAGCTTGAAAGGGACTACAGGCTCTTTGCAAGCAAAACCAAACAGTTTATTTTCATAAGCTCAGCATCGGCATATCAGAAACCGCTTTCCGATTATAGGATAACTGAAGGAACTCCGCTGTCTAATCCTTACTGGGAGTATTCGAGAAATAAAATCGCATGTGAGGATTATTTGATGAAAATGTACCGGGATAACGGCTTCCCGATTACAATCGTACGTCCGAGCCATACCTATGACGAGCGGAGCATCCCACTTGGTGTGCATGGCAGAAAGGGCAGCTGGCAGGTTGCAAAACGTATGCTCGAGGGCAAGCCCGTTATCATCCACGGTGACGGTACAAGCCTTTGGACAATGACACACAACTCCGACTTTGCCGATGCTTTTATCGGATTACTCGGAAACATCCATGCAATAGGAGAATCTGTCCAGATAACATCTGATGAGTCGCTCACATGGAATCAAATATACAGCTCCATCGCCGATGCACTCGGTGTGGAGCTGAGGCCATACTATGTTTCATCCTCTTATCTTGCCAAATGCTCGGATTATGACTTCACAGGTGGTTTGATTGGTGATAAAGCCAACTCTGTTGTGTTTGACAACTCAAAGCTCAAACGTCTTGTGCCGGAGTTTGTGCCAAAGGTTAGATTCGACCAAGGTGTTAAACTGACTATCGACAATGTGCTTTCTTCACCTGCGCTGCAGGTTGAGGATTTGGACTTTGACAAATGGTGCGACAAGGTGATAGCAGCCCTGGAGAACATTGTTATTTCATGCTGAAGATGATATAATTAGAGCTACAATCACACAAGGGGGAAGCAACGTTGATAGATCTTGAAAACTATATGATACAAGGTGAGCCGGATCAAAAAGAACGCGGTTATATTTGGAGCACAGCTATTGGCTTGCAGAAAACCGACGGGCTTAATGTTTCGGATTACTTAATATCTGTTGCAAACAGGAATATTAACGGTGATATTACTCTTGATGAAGCACAAAAGCTTATATCCGATTATTACGAAGCAAAACCTGTTAAGCCTGATGATAAAACACGAACTAAGAAATCGTGATTTGCATGTGGATGCTAAGAATGAGGTTGTAAATGATACTGTAAATGCCTCATATGATACTGTAAATGATACTCTAAATGTCCCTATAATAATTACTAAAACACAGCAAAAAGTATTAGAACATATCAGAAAAAACCCGAATGCTACCGCACCGCAAGTAGCATTAAAAAATGATATATCAGAAATTACAGTAAAACGGGCGTTTAGTGCTTTAAAAGCTGTGGGAATGATTGAACGAATAGGATCAGACAAAACAGGCCACTGGGCGGTAAAATAAAAACGTTGTGTTTGCAAGGGTTCGTTTCAAGTTGTCATTTTGACAACTTGAAGGAATTTTCAAGGGGTCATTATGACCCCTTGAATAGTTTTGTGTATTGATTTAATGATGTTACACAGGTTGTTGAGTTAGGTGAGGTATGTAGTTATCTTCTAACAATCATCCAAATAATCCATAATCCGCAGGTTATAAGAATCATGAAACAATCAAACAGGCATGAACGACGTTTTCTGCCAATTACTACATTTGTGTCTGTGTTCGGCGATGTATAGTAATTATTTATCACAGGTTGAGTATTTAATGTCTGCTCCACATCAACTGATTGAATTGGTGGCGATTGTGAACCAATGATAGAACCGCAATACTCGCATCTTACAGTATAACCATAATCTATTGTATTTTGAGCACCACAACCACTGCATCTTACTATCATAATTGATTAAAACTCTCCGGAACTATCAGTTATATACAAGCATAGCTAATTTACGATGAAAGAGGAGCTCCACATTGCTTGCACTTTATAGATGAATCTGAATTAATACTAGTTTTTACCCCACAGTATTCACATGTTACAATTTTACTTCGCTCTTGTATTACATTATTTGGAGAAGCTATAGTAGGTAACTTTGATTTCTTGCCAAATTTCCTTGTACCTTTTGCAGGCTTACTAGCAATACTCAAGGCATTATCATCGAGAATAATCATATTTTTAACTGTGTCAATTCGAGCATTACGTAATATTCTATATTTTTCTGCTTCGGGATTTTCTCGTTCATTGTCAGACAAATCATTAGCAGTATCAATTGCATCATTTATCAGTTTTGCAGTTTTTTCATTTGTCAAACCACATAATGATGCGATTTTTCTAATAGAGTATATTTTTGAAAAAGTTATTGCTGACAATATTTTGTCATTACTTTTTTCAGTTTTGCTGTCTCTTCTTAAAAGATAAAACAAACCAATAAACATAAGAATTGGTAATAGGCTAAATAGTATAAGCTCAGGACCACTCGGTCCGTTATTAAAGACTAATTCTATGCCACTCATTCTTGCATTTGCAGTAAAATTGTAATTTCCGTTTTTCTGTACATCAAACTCTACTTCAAAACTGTTGTTATCTCTACCGGTACGTACTGCACGAAGTCTGTTTGTCCCGGAAGATAAGCTAGTAGAAAAAGTTTTTTTCTCTCCCTGGCTTATTTCGCCAAGTTCAGTGCGATTAACAAAGATAGTAATATCATACTTATTTAACAGAGTATTACTCTTGTAGTCTACAACTACATTAACAGAGTTTGTTGATGAACTATTATCGTCAGATGAATTACAACCGCATAGAAATACAATAATAGGAATAAGAAGTATTAGTCGTACAATACAAAGATTTAATTTGCTCAATACTATAACCCGCCACTTTTACTTTTCTGAGCTTCCAGCTTTCTTGCTTCAGTTAGAATAAGGATTTCATTAAGTATTTTTGTAACGTTATTATTTCTATCTTCAATATCACTGTTTAATGCAGCCTTTAACTCAACTATTTTTTCTTTTATTGTATCATCAGATTGTGTATATGTTGCGTTGTCACAATACCGTATAGCTTCGAAAATTTTATTCAATTGATTAGAAAACATTTCATTTCTTTCATCAATCATAAGTAATGAAATGCTATCTTGAATTTGTTTTACTACTGAAACAGCTTGAAGAATTTTACTATCTTTTTCACTAAACCACTTTGCAGTTGAAATAACAAGTAATATAGCAATGCCTGTAAATGCTAATAAAATAACATGTGAAACTAATAATACAGCGAGACTGTTTATCAATCCGGACATAAAAATAATTGAAATTACTAATGAAACAACAGCATATAATATTATTGCAAATAATACTCCACCAAACACAATTTTGCTTTGTAGTCGTTTCGTTAAAAAGCGCAGTAAAATAATAAAACTTATAATAATACAAATGGAAAAAAGTAAAACGAATAGACCAATCCATTGTGATGATGTTTGACTATCTGTTAGCGCAAAGAATAAAATACAAGCAATAAAAGCAACTAAAGCACCAATACCAATAAAAACTTTTGTTTTCCAATTCATCTTGATAATATGCTCCTTTCTTAGTTTTGTTTTTCGCCACACTCGGGACAAAACTTTGGAGTACCTTCAATTACAGACTCACATTTCGAACATGTGTTAACCAATGACATCCCACAATCAGCACAAAACTTTTTATCTTTTAGAGATCTTGCATTACAGTTACTACACGTAATATCATCAGGATTTAGTGATAAGTCTACCCCGCATTCAGCGCAAAAACGTTTATTGTCATCAATGACACTACTACAGTTGTAGCAGACTAAAGGTTGTTTGGTGCTTGAGGTTACTTGTTGAGAATTAGTACCTGTATTTATTTCTTTAACAATCCCTCCGAATTGGGATGCCATGTTACCGCCAATTGCCGCACCCATACCTATACCCATGCTTGCACCGACCATATCGGATATAATAGAAGAACCACCGCCACCTTCTCCCATATTTGTCACCGCACTTTCCAATGTATCAAAGGAGCGTTCTTGTCCATAATTATATCCAACAATATCCATTTCTGCCTTTTTTGCTAATGCGTCTGTCAATGTTTTGACTGATGGATCATCTTCAGGTATGCTAATATCTTTAATAGAAAAGTTAATTAAGTTTATACCATATTCGTTGAAAATTGGTGTCATCAACTCTTTCATATGTGTTGATATTTCGTTGATATAAGCATTTATTTCCGATACCGGTATTTGCTTCTTTATAATATATGATGATAGACAATCTTTAACCTTTGTTACATAAAACCCTCTAAAATATTCTGTTAAATTTTCAGTGTCAAAACTTGTTAATGTGCCAACAAGTTTAACCAGAAATTTCTTTCCGTCATTGATTTTCACTCCAAATTGTCCAAATGAACGTACCGGAACTAAAATCCCAAACTTTGGATCTTGGATTTGAATAGGTGTAGGAGTGCCCCACTTAATATCAAAAGAGTGTACCTTGTTTACATACCATACTTCGGCAGTAAACGGTGAACGTTTTCCAAACGGTAGATTAATGAGATTTTTTAAGATTGGAATGTTCTTTGTATCTAATGTATGACGCCCGCTTTGGAAGACATCCAATGCTTGTCCACCCTTAAAAAGAACTGCTTCTTGTGATTCATTGACAATTAACTGTGTCCATGTTCCAAGCTCTTCGCTTGGAAATTTCCAAGCAAAAACACTTGGGTCACTTTCGTACTTAACAACCTTAAAAATTGCCATTTACAAAAACCTCCTGAACTAGAACAAACGCATTACATAGCATCTAATAATTTTTGGACAATTCTAAGCACCTCAGTTACATACTCATTCAAAGCAATTAAGTCGTTTGCAATTTCTAGTTCTATCAAATCAGCTTTTTCAGCCCAGTCTATCATTCGATTTGAAAAGTCCAATAGTTCTGTGATTAGTGTCAAATTTGTAGGATCTGCATTGTATCTTTCTAAAAAACTAATATAATCATCGACCCATTCTTCATACTCGCGAAGGAACTCTCTCCAGTCGTAGGTAGTTCCGGGTGTACTTGTATCACCACCTGGGTTAGTTGTATCACCACCTGGATCTGTTAGAGCAGGTGTATTTACAGGAGGGTCTGTTGGTGCGGGTGTTGAATCATTTGTTGTAGGTGGTCTTGGTGTGGGTACATTTACTGATGAGTTGTTACCACCGCTGCTTCCGCCACAAGCAACAAGAACAGTTATTAGCATAATTATAGCTAATAGTATACTGAGTATTTTCTTCATTTTATTCTCTCTTTCTTATTCATGTTTTTTTCTATTCGGGTCTCGCCATCGGAGCATGCGCACAAGCTCCGATGACATACCCGCCAGAAACGAAAATAGCCGTGTACACCAGTACCGATAGGTACATTTACATACACAGCATGTCTTGTGCTTCACAACCGACTATATATAACTTGCACCAAAGCGCATTACGTCATATAATAGTCAACGTGGTGTTGCATTTTATGCAATTGTGTATGTGGTTCAGTCACATATGCAGGGCGGGGAGGTCTAACTCACCTTCTCGCCTGCCGCCACTAATGTGGCGAGGCACTTTCGTTTCCTTGCTGTTAGTATATATTGCAGATATTTGGAATGCAAGTATTTTCTCATAATATGAGAGAATACTTGGTTTTTATCTGCTCATTATAATATGTGTTTTTTCTGCGAGGGAGGTAAGTGTTTTAATGAACTCTACAAGAAAGTTACAAAAATACGAATAATATATAGAAAAATGTAACTTTTATGTAGAAAACTTAGTAAAAAATGATTATAATTAAGACATCTTCAAAAGATATATTTAATATATTGAGGTAAATGGATGTCTTTTAAAAAGAGCAGAGGATTTTGGACAATTGTTGCTTTTATTATACTTTTAGGACTTCTCTACGGGTGTGAAAAACCGATAGATGAGCCGACAGAAGATGTAATAGCATTTTCGTCAGAGCTTATGGCAGCACCAAATCCTTCGCCGGTTCTTTCACCGTCACCTTTAGATATTTCGCAAAGTCTAAAGGTTCATTTTATAGATGTGGGGCAGGGAGACTCGATTTTTATTCAGCTACCAAATGGACATAATATGCTCATTGACGGAGGCACCACCGGCAGCGGGATAGTTAGTTACCTACAGGCACATGATACAACTGTTGTTGACTATCTTGTAATTACACATCCTCACTTAGATCACATAGGCGGGTTACCTTTGATTATTGATACATTTGATGTAAAAAAGATATATATGTCATATGTAACTAACAATACACGAGCGTTTATTAATTTGCTTGAAAGTATTGAAAATAACGGGTTAGAAATTGACGAAGCTAAAGCAGGAGTAAGTATACTGTCGGATTTCGGTGTAGAAGCAGTTTTTGTAGCACCTGTGCGGTCATATAATAATATAAATGACAATTGTGCGGTTGTTAAGTTGACATATAGTAACACATCGTTTTTGTTTATGGGAGACGCGGAGTCGGCTTCGGAAGAAGATATAACAGCGGATGTATCTGCTGATGTTCTCAAAGTCGGTCATCATGGCAGCCGGACATCTACTACTGCTTCATTTTTAAGTAAGGTTTCACCGACTTATGCAGTTATATCAGTTGGCAGCGGTAACACATACGGACATCCCACAGACGATGTTTTGTCCAGACTTGATAATGCCGGAGTTGAAGTATTCAGAACAGATTTACAAGGGACAATAGTTTTTACATCAGACGGAACTGATATTACGGTAAATGCTACAGCAACACAGGGATAAGGAGAGAATAAATGCTTATAATTGACAGATTTGAAGGAGACTATGCTGTTGTTGAAACAGATAAAGGTGTGGTTAACATCCCACGTGCTGATATTCCTGCCACGGCTAAGGAAGGTGATGTTCTCGTCATTAGCATTAGTGAGAGCGCAACAGGAGAACGTAAAAAAGAGATTGATGATATGATGGGAAGGTTATTTAAGAAAGCAGATATATAATTTGTGTTTATTTCATAATATGGTAAAATATAGATATAAAATCTAAGGAGGTCACCCCTATGGCTTGCACACAGAACACATCTATGAAATGCACCTGCACGTACGCATGTCCGAGGCGCGGAAAGTGCTGCGAATGTATTGCATCCCACACAAGAAACGGTGAGTTTCCGGCTTGTTTCTTTTCAAAGGAAGCAGAAGCATCCTATGACCGTAGTTTTGCACGTTTGGTAAAAGACAGAGGATAATAAGGTATATGGCTTTAAACATTGACAAGCACATAAACAGACTATATTATTGTAAACGGTTAAATTATTAACTAATAAAGCAGAAGAAAGGTATTAATAATGATTATATCAATACTACTTTGGTTACTGTTCGGAGCACTCATAGGTTGGCTTGCAGGGTTTCTCATGAAAAGCAAAAGCTCTTTGATTTGGAACATAATTTTAGGCATAGTAGGCTCAATTGTTGGCGGATTTGTTGCTTCACTATTAGGTTTTGGAGAGCTCGGAGGAGCTTTTAGCTTTAACATTTTTAATATACTCATATCTGTCGGTGGAGCATGCCTTGTAGTATTTCTTGCAAGAGTTCTAAAGATAGTTAAATAAATGTCCCTGTAAATGTACCTGTAAATTACCTGTAAATTAACTGTTACCCAGAAAAAGTTTTTAAAGTCTACTTTAAAAACTTTTTACTACTGTTACTATGTGGTATTATACATTAAAGTGATTAGTAACAAAGGAGCA
>Ga0123356_10004339_pt1 | contig 14672 bp, 14 predicted proteins | sample TergutEmb28metaG_2_FD_92546 | JGI IMG/M metagenome (GOLD analysis project Ga0123356, IMG submission 92546) | Embiratermes neotenicus P3 segment gut microbial communities from Petit-Saut dam, French Guiana - Emb289 P3 | ecosystem: Host-associated > Arthropoda: Insects > Digestive system > Gut ...
CTGCTTGTGAATATCGTTGATAAGCTCGTATAAAAAAACTTCCTTGGACTCAAAATGCTGATAAAACGACCCCTTCGCCATTCCAGCGGCTTTGGCGATATCGTCAACACTCACCTTTTTTATTCCTTGGGCAAGCACAATCGCCTTCCCCTTTTCCAGCAGCCTGTTACAAAGCCTGCACTTCTCCTGTTCCGTCAACGCCCTTGGCATAGTTTTCTCTCCTATAATGACCAATATAGCATATATGGTCGGAATAGTCAAGATAGGAAAAGAGGAAATTTGTATAAATTTTTTAATATTATTTTTCTGTATTTGAGTGAATAGCAGATGGACACATCTCGCACCTTTTTTCAAATGCTTTATCTAATGATACTTCTATTGCTTGGTTTAAATTCTTCAATACACTTTGTTGTAGCTGCTCAATAGCTCTTTCTGGCGAGACTGACACAGAGAACAGCTCATTGGGGTTTATTTCCAGCGCTGTTGCCAATCTTTCGAGGACATCAGCTGTAGGGAACTTTCGAGCTAATTCGATCATTGCTAGATAATGGGTAGATAAACCGGCTCTTTCAGCTAAAACTGGTTGTGTAATACCAAGTTTTCGCCTATTTTCCTTAAGATTTCTAGCCAGAATTTCTTTAATATTTGTCATTTTCTACACCATTTGCCTGTAAAGCAATTATAATGACCTTTTAGAGCTTGACAAATTGCCTATTGTGTCAATATAATGGTATATTAGGCAATTATTATTTAATTATTGTCGAAAATTTGGGGGTTTTTATGAAAAGAACATGGCTTTTACTGTTTTTAATTTTTATTTGTTTTTCCACATACGCTCAAACATCAACTGTGGTTGTAGTTCCTTTTACCGCAACAGGAGGCGTCACTGCAGATGAAGCTCAAATTGTAACTGAATTGTTTATAGTAGAACTCGTTTCTACTGGAAGGGTTAATGTCGTAGATCGTGCCAGTTTTGATTTAATAATGGCTCAAATGCGATTTCAGGATACTGACTGGGCAAGCAGAGAAAGAACAGCTGAATTTGGAAAAGCTTTAAATGCGCAGGCTATAATCCGCGGGCAGCTTATGAAAATGGGTGAAAGAATTTATTGGACAGCTACGGTTATAGATGTTAATACACATCAGATTCTTTCTTCTGCACGAGATCAAGTTGGAAGTATAAATCAAATCTTTAATAGACTGCCAGAGTTTTGCCAGCAAATAGTGTCAAGTTTACCACAACCGCCTGCTCCGCCAGTTAATCATTTTGTCGGAAGATGGCAGGCAGGTGACGGATGTATATTAGTGATTAGAGCAGATGGTACAATTATTGTTGAAAGATATCGGTATCAGGCTACTTATACAAGAGCAAGTGAACAATGGAATAATGCATCCTATAATTATATGGGAACAGGAACAATAACATATAATTCAAATCGAATAGGAATACATTTGCAATTACATGATCCTATAGCGGGAGCTAGAACTAATTTTAATTATAATGGAATGTATAATTTTAGTGAAGATAATAACAGGTTTACTTTAATTGTTGAAGGTAGAGATGGTCTCTTTGCGCTTCATTTTAATGATGTGCCTAATTATTATACAACCTTTACTAGAATAAGATAAAAAAACACATAGGTACTGCCACTTTCAATATTCCTCTGTGTTCTCTGTGAACCCCGTGCCCCTGTGTGAGGCTTAGGAGATTCATTTTTACACAGGGACTTTTGCAAACTCGCGATATGAAGGAATTTTCAAGCTTGATTTTGCATATTTATCGTTTACTTTTCTGCTGTCGCATGAAGCTTGCATATTAAGCCAATACTGCGGACTCGTGTCAAAAAATTGTCCAAGTCTCCATGCGACATCTGCTGACACAGAAGTTGTACCGTGAATAATTTGTGACATTAGAGAAGTAGATACACCTATTTCGTTTGCAAGTCTGTATGCGCTTATACCCAAGGGATCAAGATATTCTTCTTTTAAAATATCGCCAACTGTTATAATTATCTTTTTTGCCATGTTTACCTTCTTAATTAATGATAATCCGTAAATTCAATATTACAGGCTCGATTATCGCTCCAATCGAAACAAATCCGATACTTGTCATTAACCCTTATTGACCACTGTCCAGCACGATCCCCCTTTAATTTTTCAAGCCTATTAGAGGGAGGACTCGCAAGCTCACGAATATCTGTTGCAGCTTCAACCATAGTCAATTTGATAACTGTTCTCCTTAATAATTCAATGGGAAAACCTTTTACAATTTCCCCGTCGAATATCCGTTTTGTCAGACTATCCTTAAATTTGTTCATGCTTCACCTATTGCGTTAATACTATAATATTACGCTAAATACGGAATAGTGTCAAGTGTTATTTTTGACAAAATTTGCTCAGTGTCGGCGACATCGGTAAGACGCATTTTGCCGTCTTTGGCTATCAATTTCAACTGGTGACAATTTGTCACCGTTTCATTGCCTTCTTCCTTCAGCGATGTCCTCCTGCGAAAGTAAACGTTTGTATAGCATAGCGAATTAGATAGTGTTTTGTCAAGACAATAAAGTTTACTTTTTATTTTACTGCCAAAAGACTGTCAATAGAAACCTCAATTTTCTCAAACTCGCTGTGCAGCAAAAAAACAGCAATGTCGTCTAAAGTTGTGTTAATATTTTCTGGCCAGTTTTTTTGTTTTAGGTCAATTAATAGCGCTTTTGCCTTTTTTTTGTCTAATGCAACACAAGCTTCTTTAATCTGTTGCAGTTTGTTTGTAAGATAAGCCTTATCTTCGCTTGTATTTTCAGATGAAGCGCTGTCGTTTTTTTCCTGTACTGCGGTTTTTAGTTTTTCTGTTAAACTTCTAAGAGCGTTAACAAATAATTCGGTTTCTTTAGAAATTATTGCCATGTCCTGCTTTCTTGCAGCTTGTTCCAGTTTTATTGCTAATTCAGATAATTCTTTTTCGTCGACATTGGCAAGAGCTGTTTTTATTCCATGAGTAGTAACAATATATAATTCTAAATCATCGTTACTTATGTTAGATATATTAATATCGTTTAGAGTATTAATTGCTTTTTCGGCATCCAGTATAAAAAATTTCTTTATGTTATTTTGATATGAATCGTCGTTATTATTTTCTATTGGCGGATAATTAATATTTTCTATTTTCGACTCTTTTTTATGTTTAAAATGCTCTGTCAATAATTGATTTAGTTCGCGTGAATCAATCGGTTTAGTAATAAAACCGTTAAAGCCATTTTGCAAATAAACTTGCGATTGTCCGACTAAAGCATTCGCTGTAAACGCTATTATGCAGTGTTTATATCCAATGTCTCGCAGTTTTTTAACAGTTTCTATGCCGTTCATTTTTGGCATCATGTGATCCATAAAAATTATATCGTAAACGCTGCCGTTTTGGATTTTTTCGATTGCTTCAAATCCGCTTGTAGCAGTATCGATATTTAACCCGTAAGGTAATAACATTCCCTTTGCTACAAATAAATTTGACTCGACATCGTCAACTACAAGAACACTGCCATTAAGTTTATTTCCGCGTTTTAATCGCTTTTTTCTGGCAACGACAGAGCCGCCCGATGAATTACTATTTGCCGGATGCCAGGAATTAAAGGAAGGCTCCTGATGTTTATCGGGTTCTTCAATTTGCGGACTACCGCTTCCAAAGACAGCTGAGCCGATTCGTTTTTGCGGAAGGCTTACAGTAAATACAGTCCCTTTCCCTTGTTCACTTTGCACGGAAATTTCGCCATTCATTAAATCGACAAGACGTTTTGTTATGCTCATTCCTAAACCAGTACCAGCAATAGTGCGGTTTTCGTTTATATTAAATCGGGTAAAATCGTTAAATAATTTTTCTAATTCTGTTTCTGTCATACCTTGTCCTGTGTCGCTGACACAGAATGTAAGTTTAACATTATCATCATTGCAAATTGCAGAAACAGATAATTCAATTGTACCTTCGTCGGTATATTTGAATGCATTGGAAAGTATGTTATTTAAAATCTGTTTTATGCGAAGTTCATCCCCAAATAGTTCAAGCGGAGTGTTTTCGTCTACTTTTACATTAAATTGCAAAGGTTTGCTTTCATAACGAAGACAGTTTAATTGAACTGTAGTGTCTATTAAAGATTTTATGTCATATTCAACATTAATAAGTTCCAGTTTTCCGTTTTCTATTTTGGAAAAGTCAAGAATATCGTTAATAGTATTCATTAATAAATCGCCTGATTCCAATATTTGACTTAATGCTTTTTGTGACTCAGAAGAAAGCGTATCATTTTGAAGCTGAATCTCTGCAATGCCAAGAATTGCATTCATTGGAGTTCGTATTTCGTGACTCATGTTGGCAAGAAAAACGCTTTTATAATGACTTTCCAATTCTGCCCGTTCTCTTGCTTCATGTTCAATATTTATTTTTTCATTTAGATAATCAGAAATTTTTGCCGTGGTATCGTTTATTGTATCTTTTATTATTTTAAAATCGCCTTCATAACTTCCTTTTATTTGCGCTGTAAAGTCTCCTTGTGCAACCTGCTTTAAAACCAAAACATATTCATTAATTGGAATTGCAATACTGCGGATAATATAAAGAGCAATACTTACAGCAATTATTACAGCTGTAATTAACAATAAACCCTGCAAAGTAATAAAAATTTGAGTTGTTCGTATATTGTTGATATTTGACTGACGCGCCAGCGCAGAATTAAGCTCAATTAAACCAGACATCATATTTTCGATTTCTGCAGTTATCGTTGTTAAATATGTGTTCTCAGCATTGATGTATAATCTGTTATTATGATCTGGTATATCATCAATGCTTATTTCGATATTTTTATGCGCTAAAGGAAGATATTTGTCTGTTAATAAATTTAATATTTGTTCATGAAAATTTAACATTTCTGATGTAGTCGCAATACTTTTACTCATATCCATATAATTAATAAATTCTGCCGAGTATTTATTGAACTTATTGTATCTATCTATAGCGCCTTTTTTATCATCATACAAGCTGTTAATTATTACATTTCTATTTTCTATTCTCATCATATCAAAAGCGGTTCCGGCTGCGTTTACATATTTAAGATTGGCAACAAGGTTTTCGTACATGTGAATTCCAGAACGCAGCAAAGAACTCATGCCCAGAACGCCCACAGTTCCCATTATTACAGAAATAGCTAAAATGATACTAAATCCCATTATAAGGCTTCTGGAGACTTTCATTTTTCCGCCTGCATTTTTCTTAATCTGTCTGCAAAAGAACGCGGATATTGAAATTCAATATATTTTCCATTTGGATCTATTATTGCCTGTTTGTATTTATCCGAGTGCATAATACTTAAAATATCACGAACAAATTGAGAGCTTAAATCTTCTGTTCGAACCGCGATAACGTTAATATAATTGTCTGAAAGGATTTCGTTATAAAGCGCTTCTGACGGATTTAATCCGTTGCTAATCGCAAAGTTACCGTTAATAACAGACAGGTCGTAAAGCCTAAAAGTTTCTACCAGCCTGTGTGCTTCGATTAATGTAAACCTGATGCGCCTTGGATTAGAAACAATATCGCTGATTGTCGCTTTTGATTTGTCAATAAATGGGTTAAGTTTGATTAAATCCGCAGATTCCAAAACCCTTAGAGCTCGGGCAAGATTGGTACTGTCGTTAGGTATAGAAACAGTAATATTTGTCCCTAGTTCGTTTATAGATTTGTGTCTATAGGAATATAATCCCATGGAAATAGTAGGTATTTCCGATATTGCAGATAATGCCAGATCGTTTTCAAATTTAAAACTGTTAAGATACGCATAATGCTGAAAAATATTTAAATCGATTTCTTTATTTGCTAAAGCAATATTTGGATTTATAAAATCGCTGTAATATACAAGCGAAGCTGTGTACCCCATTTCTTTAAGTGACGGCATTATGGCTTCCATAAACATATCGCCGTAAGGTCCTGGAACGACTCCCACTTTTAAGTCTTTTTTTTCTACATCCCGGGTAAACACATAGTCTGCGGCGACAGGCATATATATGACTTGCCTTTCTTTACACGCAACTATCGATAAAATTAAAAGCGTAAAAATAATTGTACGAATAAGGAAATTATGCTTCATGAAAATAAATATATCCTTAATTGCAACATTATACAACTATATTGTATAGGCTTGTAAGAAATTTCTGCTATCTCTGCGAGAGAATTTGTTGATATTGAAGCTACTCTCTGATAATTTCCAAACCGTGACAAATTTTCACAGTTTTTTACCGTTTTAAGGACCTGCTCTTCTGCTCCAATTTCTGGCGCTTTGGTCATTTCTGGAAGGAAGAGTATCTCTAGTACTAATATTTCCATTTCTTGTTGCGTCTAATGAATGATTACAAAAGAAATAATAACCGCCGGTATTGGCATCAGGAGTTACAAAATACACAGCTTGTCCAAAGTTGGCAAGATTGCTATCTTCAACATCAGCCGCATCATTTCCATAAATTATACCGCCGGTTTTAACAAAGCTTCCATACAATATAGAAACGCCTCCTCCTCTGCCAGAAGGAGGAGCACCAGTAAAAGAACGAAAACTAGCAATATTACTAATAATAGTCCCGCCTCTCATAATAAAACTACCGCCATTCCAAACAAGAACTCCGCCGCCTCCGAATATTTCTAGAGTCATATTATCAGAAATACGGCCTCCGCTCATTGTAAAAGTGCCGCCATAACCGACAGATACTCCGCCGCCACCTATACCCTCGTTAACATTATAACAAAGAGTCCCATTAATTAAATTTAAATTACCTCCGCGGCCATTACTGTCTGTCATTATATCAATGATTGGAGAATTGTTATTTATTGAGGGACCTCGAACAAACATTGACAATCCCTGCAGAGTAAGATGTTCACTATCAATAGTAAGCGTTTGTCCGCCTTTAATACGAAACATATATCCAGGACTTGATAAAAACAATGTTCCGTTTCCGCGTAAAGTTACAGTTATATTTGATGCATTACCAAATGAAAAACTATAATAGCCAACATTCGCAATATTACGCTCCAACCCGCCAGAATCTCCCGGCATATTAGGATCCTCCACGCCAAAGTCTCCCGGTACAGCAATTCTGTCATTTATAACAAGAGTATATCTCTTGTTATTGCCGCTGTTAGCTATAGTGCGAAGAGCGCTTGTCCAATCCTCTGTATTATTAATACGGATCTCCTGAGAAAAAGCAAAAGCGCAAACAAAAACTGACAAAATAATAACCCATACGATTTTCTTATTCATACAACTCTCCTTTTATTGATTAATTTAGCAATTCATTTGTTCCCAATGGTGTTAAGAAATACCCAATTAATGTATATGGCAAAATTATCTCAACTGACCATTTACCAATAGCGTACGGAAAATGAAATCCTATGCCTGTTTCAGTGAGAAATATTTCTAAAGTTGATAAGAGATAATTATTATCAAGTTCGCTATTTTCACTGCCATGCGAAACCATGTATTCTGATAATTTATAAAATATAATATATTTAAATAAATCATCATTAATATTGATTAGATCTTCTGCGGTTAATAGTTTAGAATTTTGAATATTAACAATCGCTGTAAATGAAATAGGCGATGTATTACCGCCGTCAAATCCGGGACCTGTGTAACCGTCTCTAAAAATAGACAGTAAATTCCCTTTTTTTACAGCTTTATCACGAATTACTGCATTAATGTACATTATTTGTTCGCTTTCGATTAATTGCTTTTTATTATTTAACCATTCATTTGCAGATAAGCCGTTATATAGCAAATTGTTCATAAAAATATTTAGGTTTGGGTAATTTGTAACAGCAGTTTCAGAAAGACTAAAAATTGAATATTCATATGAGCCTATTTCTAAATTAATTATTTCAAAGAAAGAATCAGAAGTTAAATATTTAGTATTATTCTGTTTGCAACCACAAAAAATTATAGCAATAAAAATTAATAAAAAAACCTTTTTCATATTTCTCCTTAAAATACACATAAAACTAAGTGTATGATTTTTTATACACCCATCTAAATGCTGGATTTTAGCTACATCTTATCGCTGTATATTGTAATTCTTAACGATGTTGGGCTTTTTGTCAAGCCTAAAGAATAATTTAATTATGCTTAAAGGTGGAATATGACAGAGAGAGAGCTCCTAAAAGTACTTGGCGGAAACATTAAACTGTATCGCGGACGTTACAATTGGACACAGGCCGAGTTGGCAGAAAAAATAAATATTTCTATAAATTTTTTAAGTGATATCGAAACAGGAAAAAAATGGGCGTCGCCAATAACATTGGTAAAATTTGCGGACATTTTTAATATTAGAGTTTATGAATTATTAATACCTATAGATATGAAGCCAGATAACGTAAATATATTTATGGAAAAATACACAGAAGATATTTTTTCTGCTATCTCTGGGGTTCATAAAAATTATTTATCCAAGATGAAAAAGAATACATCCAGAAAGGGATAAATCTAACTAATCTTAACTGATTAGTTAACTAATCAAATAAGATTAGTCCCAAATATACCAGACGGGGGGCATACACAGCTCGTTTTTACCGTTTTTGCCTTCTAACCTTATTTACGGTACTGTAAAGGAAGCGGTCTTTCTTTTCCCTAAAGTTTAAACTGCCCGAAACTATATAGCTGCAGGCGTGGGTTTGAGGTTGGACTGTATCCATTGCTTTTTTCCATACAAAAACAACGATACACCCGATTCCAAAAGAAAAAACCCAGGCGGCTATAACCAAAATTATGTTATATTCAATTATAAATTCTTTTAATGATTCCATTTTGTTCTCCTATATTATCCTAATATTATCCTAAAGAAACAGCCTTAAAGCCTGAATAATAATTGTAAAAATCGCGCCTAAGGTTCCTGTAAAAAGAAGGCGGTACTTCCACGATTTTTTTACATCTGCGGGAAGCCTTCCTACAAGACGGCCGGACTCGCCGTTCATTATGAACAGATAGTTTTCGCCTTTATATTTTGTATTTAAAACCCAGACCGGAAAGAGGCTGTAGCTGATTTTTCCGCCCTTAATATCGACTGCAGAACTTTCTGTAGAGACAGAAGAATATCCTGTGACAGAATTTCTAAATTCGCTTTCTACCGATGCCTTCATTCTTTTTGCCGCGCGCTCCATGCACTGTTTTGCGTCAACGTCGTATTTTTCTGCCAGATAGCCCGATAAAAACGCGCTTTGAAAATCCTTTATCATCGCATAATCGAAAGGTTCAATGGAGTCCATATAGTCGTTGTCCATTTTTTCGGAACCGTCTACCGGTACTTTTTCGAACCCTAAACTTCCGTCTCTAACTACATTATAAAAACTTGTTTTTGTGTAATAAAAATTTGAATCGCTCCATGTTTTTACTGTAGTCGCTCTGTAGCGTATGTGCGCTTTAGTAATGGCATCATAAAGCCAGAATGGAACATAAACGCCCTGAATACAGCTGATTCGGTTTTCGTCTTTGAAACAATCCGGAAGCAGGCGCTTGCCTTTATAGAATTTTTTTAACGCTTCTATCGCGTCTTTTTTTTCCAGCTTGAATGGAATGATGTACTCGGGTTTTAACATACCTTCGATTCGTTTCTGAACGATCTGCGAATTACCGCAGCAAGGACAAACCATAGCGATTGTGTTATTATCGCCGATCAGCTCTGCGCCGCACGATGGGCACGATCCTGTGCTTAGACAATCCTGTTCAGGGTTAAAAGTACCTGCCGCGCTTCCTTGAACTTTTTCGAGTTCGCTGCTCCAGTCAAAACTATCTTCTGTTGGAGAAGTTAGTTCTTTTTGATAATCCTCAAGGTCTGCGATTTCAAACTCAGCGTCGCAAAACGGACATTTCATGTTTTGGGAAGAACTGTCAAACTTGACAGCTCCGCCGCAATTTGGACATTTATATTCTTTTATATCCATTGCTTAGTCCTTAATGAATTCTATAGAAACTATTTTGGTTTTCCGCACTCAGCGCAGAAGTTGCCTGTGTTTCCGGCTTTACCGCAAGAACAAGTCCATTCTCCCGGAGCGGGCTTACCGCATTCGGCGCAGAACTTGCCAGTGTTTCCGGTTTTTCCGCAGGAACACGCCCATTCATTTGAAGCGGAAGCAGGAGCAGGTTTGCCGCACTCGGCGCAGAACTTTCCTGTGTTTCCCGATTTTCCGCAAGGACAAACCCAGCCACCGCTTGCCGTTTGCTGTGCAGCATTTTGTTGAGCGCCCATCTGAAACAGTGCCTGCGAATTCATGCCGCCTGCGTTCGCCGCCATACCCATTCCCATAAAGCCAGCCATTGCTCCGCCTTCGTTTGCAGCAGCAGTTCGCATTGCATCTGCCTGAGCATTTACAAGTGTTGCAGCAGCCATCGTCGGGTCTTTCATTACTGCAGCAGTCTGGAGCTGTTTAATGCGGGCTTCATCTTCTGGTAAAGCTGTGCAGGTTATTCCAAAATTGACAATTTCGATACCGCGCAAGTCTCTCCATTTGTCTGTTAAAGCCTCGTTAAGGATCTGCGCCAGCTTTTCGGTCTGGAAAGAAATCTCGTGATATTCGCCCGTGCCGAGTTTTCCAAGAGATGGCCCAAGAACAGTAATGATTTCGCTCTTTAGCTGACTGTCGATTTTATCGCGTGTATAATTTTCTTCTACGTTGCCGCAGACATTGGCATAAAACAGCGCAGGGTTTGACATGCGAAAAGAATATTCGCCGTTTGCACGAAGGCTTATTGTTAAACGTAAATTGATATTTGGGTCAACCACAAGGTATGGAATAGGATTCGGCGTTCCGTATTTGTTGCCGATTATTTCTTTTGTATTAAAGTAATAAATACGCTGATCTTTTCCGGGGCTTCCGCCGTATTTAAAACGCTCACCCATGTTTTTTAAAGCGCCGATAATTCCCTGGCCAAGACCGCCGTAGAACACGCTTGTCTCTGTAGATTTGTCGTAAGTATAGTGTCCTTCTTCCGCGCAGAATTCAACAATGCGGCCGTTATCGATAATGATTGCAGCCTGCCCTTTATTAACGACAATACCCGAACCGTTGGAGATAATATTGTCTTCTCCTTTGGTATTGCTGCTTCTTTTGCTGGTTCGCTTTTGGCCCTTTGCAGCCAAAACATCGGCTTCCAAGCTTTCACATACAAAAAACTCTAGCCACTGATCCGCCAGAGTTCCGCCGACAGCGCCGCCTAATGCTTTAATAAGACCCATACTAACTCCTAATTAAAAATCGATGTTTTATAGTATCATATTTTTTTTATTAGTACTATCATACTAAAGTTCTTGAAGACGTTGTTATAAAAAAAAGGGGCTTTCGCCCCCAACAGAGAAACGCACTGCGAAGCAGTGTAGATGAAAAATTCTAAACGTTGTAGCACCAAAAACATCTACCATGACAAGCAAAAGCAAGGCCTCCTTTAGGAGGCCGACAGTGCGGTTATATAAAAATCGCACGGCTATCCGCACGATCATTGGGTGAGGCGTGCAAAGCATTCAAACCCCACGGTTCATTGTATGTGAAAAAGCGAAATAGGGTCAAGAGTTTATATAATTATTGATACTTATATAGAAACCGACACCAACACCGAGAGTTTTTTATTGCATTTATGACTATTCTTTGATAAAATTCTATATAAGGTGAGGTAAAAATCCAATGAAAAAGAATATTCTTCTATCCATAGTTATATGCTCATTTATACTGATTTCAGCCTGCGGCAAGGGCGGTGACCGCGCCGTCGTTATTTATACCAGCGCAGAGGAATACCGCAACGAAGCGATGCAGGCAGACCTAAATGCCAGATTTCCGAATTACACTATTCGAATCGAATATTATTCCACAGGCGACCTATTGGCTAAACTTCTGACCGAGGGCACAGATACTGAATGTGACATTATCGGCGAAATGGAGTATGCAAATCTTGATAGAATAATTGAGCTTTTGGCTGATTTATCCTCATATAATACAAGCGTTTATAGCGCCGACATGATTCCGAACGAACCAAGATACCTGCCGTGGTATCGTAACGGCGGATGTATAGCAGTCAATAGAATTGTACTTTCCGAACGAGGCCTTCCTGTTCCTGAAAGCTATACCGATTTATTAAAACCAATATACCGAGGACTAATCTCAATGCCTAATCCAACATCTTCGGGCACGGGGTATATGTTTTTTAAGAGTCTTGTTAACGCGTGGGGTGAGCAGGAGGCATTAAACTATTTTAATGCGTTGTCACGTAACATATTGAGTTTTACAAGTTCCGGTTCGGGTCCTGTTAATGCGTTAAAAGAAAGAGAAGCGGCGATTGGTTTTGCCATGACAGCGCAAACGGTCAGCGCGATTAATGATGGTTTCCCGCTGCGGATTCATTTCTTTGAGGAAGGCTCGCCTTTTTCGCTTTATGGTATCGGCGTTATTAAAGGAAAAGAAACCCGCCGCGAAGTCAGCGCGGTTTTTGATTATATTGTGAATGTGTGGACAGAAAAAGACAAGTTATTGTTTTGCCCAGAGAGAATTTTTAACGACAGAGAATTTACGCTGCCCAACTATCCTGTAAGTATCAGGTATGCCGACATGTCGAACAATACCTCCCAAGAAAAAGAAAGGCTTTTGGAGAGATGGACACACAGATGAATATAAAAAAAATAATCTTAATCCCTATGGTTATATTGGTTGTTTTGTGCGGAACAGCCGTGCTTGCTTCCTCTATATTGCTTTTTAGCAGTGAATTGAACGAAGCTATGCGGGAAAAAATTGTCACTGCCAAAAATATGATCGAATCAGAAATTGATGAAATGATATCAAAAGCGCGCCTTGCGGCATTCTCAGTTTCTGATAATCAAAATTTAAGCGAAGCAATTATTAATAACGACCGTAACAGAATCGCAGATATAACTTTTTCTTTGCAGGCAATGGCGCAGGTTGATTTTTGCACAGTATTAAACAGCCAAGGGACTGTTCTGCTAAGAACTTATGATATCGAAAACCATGGCGATAATCTAAAGGAACAATCTTATGTTATCTCCGCTTTAGAGGGAAGGATTGAATCATACGTTTCGCCGAGCGGTATCATACGTCTTGGTGTCATTGCAAGTTCTCCGATATATCATGAAGCAACGAATATCGTTGGCGCTTTGGCATTGGGATTAAGATTAGATACACAGAATCTTGTATTTAATTTAAAGGAACAGACAGGCTGTGAAGTATCGATATTTTTAAATACCGAACGTATAGCTTCTACAATCGTCGGCGAGGGCGGCAGAAGCGCAATAGGAACAAATGCTGCGGAATACGTAAGCGAAAAAGTGTTAGCGGGAGAATCGTTTTTTGATAGAATACAGCTTTTTGGCAGAGATGTGTTAGCTTTATATGTTCCATTATACGGTGTTAATAAAGAAATTATAGGTATGGTTTTTGTCGGACACTATACTCAAGAATATACGCAAAAAATACAAGTTTTTATTTTAATTGGCGTATTAATTACGCTTTTTGTTTTTGCGGCTTGTTTAATAATAGCGTTTTTTATTTCCAGAGCAATTGAACAGCGATTACAGCAGATGATGAACGAAATAGAAGCAGCTAACGCAGCCAAATCTGTCTTTTTAGCCAACATGAGCCACGAGATACGCACGCCTATGAATAGTATCATCGGATTCTCCGAACTTGCGCAGGATGACAATATGCCGCAAAAATCAAAGGAGTATCTGGATAAAATACAGAGCAGCGCAAAATGGCTGCTTGATATTATTAACGATATATTAGACATTTCTAAAATTGAATCAGGAAAAATTGTGCTTGAATCTATTCCTTTTGATTTAACTGATATCTTTGCGCATTGTCAGGCGTTAATTACTCCAAAGGCTGATGAAAAAGGAGTCGCTCTTTATTGTTATGCTGAACCTTCTATTAAAAAGAAACTGCTTGGCGATCCTGTAAGATTGCGTCAAATCCTTCTTAACCTTCTTTCTAACGCTGTCAAATTTACAAACAAAGGTATGGTAAAACTTTTAGCTTCGATAAAAGAAACTAATGAATCAAGTGTAACTATGCATTTTGAAATAAAAGATTCAGGGATCGGCATGACGCCTGAACAAATCGAAAAAATATTTGATCCGTTTATGCAAGCAGACGATACTGTAACAAGGAAATTCGGCGGCACAGGTTTAGGATTAACAATTACTAAGAATTTTATTGAGTTAATGAACGGTAAACTTATTGTTGAAAGTACGATTGGGGTTGGCAGTAAGTTTAGTTTTAATTTGACATTCAATTTAATTGAAGATAACACCGATATGCCGTCTAAAAAAGTTGTATACAATAATATCGAAAAACCAAACTTTGAAGGCGAAATTCTTGTTTGCGAAGATAACAATCTTAACCAGCAGGTAATTAGTGACCATTTAGCGAGAGTTGGCATTAAAACAGTTTTAGCTAACAATGGCAAAGAAGGCGTCGATATTGTTACGAATCGGATAAATAATAATGAAAAACCATTTGATTTGATCTTTATGGATATTCACATGCCTGTAATGGACGGATTGGAAGCTTCGTCAAAAATAACAGAGCTGGGAATTAAAACGCCTATTGTTGCTTTAACCGCAAATATTATGTCCAATGACATGGAGATATA
>Ga0123356_10004340_pt1 | contig 14664 bp, 11 predicted proteins | sample TergutEmb28metaG_2_FD_92546 | JGI IMG/M metagenome (GOLD analysis project Ga0123356, IMG submission 92546) | Embiratermes neotenicus P3 segment gut microbial communities from Petit-Saut dam, French Guiana - Emb289 P3 | ecosystem: Host-associated > Arthropoda: Insects > Digestive system > Gut ...
TCTTGCAGCCCGCCTGGAAAGCGTAAATAAACAATATGGAACATGGATTCTAGCTTCTGAAGCGACAATTAAAGAAACAGAAGATCGTCTTCTTACACGAAAACTCGATCGCATTAGAGTTGTAGGAATTCAAGAACCTATCCGCATCTATGAAATTCTGGAAATAAACGATGACGCCACATCAGAAATGAAGAATATGACAGCGCAATTTGAAAATGCTTTTACTCTTTTTGAAGAACGCAAATGGCAAGAAGCGGAATTAATTTTTAAGGACATATTGACGAAACACCCCAATGACGGACCTTCCCGTGTATACTTAAAACGCTGCGCCAAGTTCCGTGAGAATCCGCCTGCATCAGATTGGGACGGCGTCTTTAACATGACAGAAAAGTAAGATTAAAATAAACACTTTTAACTCCATTTACATTAATTCGTTTATACAACATACTTTTAACTATGAAGGAACTTGACCTCCATTGGGTAGATGATGATCCGGACCTGTTTATAGAGCCCGAAGGCATCTATTGCAAGGACATGAATGAAATTACAAAACGCATCGCAGAAGTTAAAAATACAGTAACTAAAATAAATCTGGATAACCAGCATTCATTAACAGAAATACCTTCTGTCTTTAAAGAATGCATTCATCTTGAAGAACTAAATATTTCTCACACAAAAATTAAAGAAATCCCAGATTTTCTTTTTACACTTCCAGCTCTTCGTTCTCTAACCTGCTGCTGTAACAGGCTTATCAGTTTTCCAAAAGGAATTATAAAAGCAAAAAACCTTGAGTTCCTTCATATAAGAGTAAATAAAAATTGGTTAATACCTGAAGATATTACTTCGCTTCAGAAACTTAAAGTGCTTATTATCGATCTTTATACTAATTCAGCGCTGCCAAAAAAGCTTGGAACTTTGTCAAATCTTGAAGAATTATCAATTTTTACCAAATACGAAGAAAATACTGTCCCTTTACTGCCGGATTCATTCAGCAATCATCCCTCACTAAAAAAGATATGTATCCATGATCCTATCCTTAAAAATCGTAAAACAATGAATCTTGATCAAACCATAAAAATATTATCTTCCTGTAAAAAGATGGAATCACTAAAATTATGCGGTTTTACAGTAAATAAAGAGCATAAAAATTTATCGGTACTTACAAATATAAAGGAGCTGGAACTTCGCCATTTAATAACAGATGGAAATATACTAAACTCCATAACTGCTCTGCGAAATCTGGAGAAACTATGCATTCTGGGCAGCGAATTTAAAATTACAGAGATACCAGATATTTTCGGCAGCTTTTCCAATTTACATTCTTTCTCTTTTGCAGGAAATTTTATTACAGAACTTCCGCAGTCGATCTATAAACTGGAAAAACTTGCAACTTTGGAAGTAGGCAGTACAGGAATTTCTTCTATAGATTCCAATATAGGTAATCAAAAAAATCTTGAATCTATCCATTTATATGATAACATGCTGGAAGCTCTACCCGATACAATTTTCAGCCTGCCTAACTTAACTGTGCTTAACATAGAAGAAAACTTGATTAAATCAAAAGAAGCTATAGAAATAAAAACTAAAATAAATGAACTTCGAAGCTCTGGCAGAAAAATAGATCTAATGGATGAAAAGCAAGGTCACAGGCAGATGGTAAAAAGACTGCGTACCTTAAAAAACATCGAAGCTATGGATCCTTTTGTTTATTACAAACACTGTCTTGAAGCAATAAATGAAAATCCGTTCACGCTTAAATACATTAATAATACAAAATTAAACGGATCAAAATATTATACAGAACTTTGTATCTTAGCGGTAAGAAAAAATTGTTATGCTTTGGAAAACGTTGATCCAAAAATGCTTGTTAAATCACATTATTTCCGTGTATGCCTGGAAGCGGCAAAATCACGTGAAAGCAGGCATATTTTTAAATTAATTAATGAAGCATTTTTAACAAATGATGAATACATCCTGGTTTGTTTAGAAGCCGCAATGCATAATAAAAGCGACGACTTCCTTGTATCATTAAATAAAAGTTCGTTTTTTAATCGTTTTGGCAGAACAATATACGAACGCATTTGCTGGGCAGCTGTTTTACACTACCCGCCTGTAATAAAAAATATGATAGACCCTACAGAAGAACTCTGTAATATCGTAAAAAACCGCGTCAAAAAGCTGTAATAACGCTTGAGCATAATTAAAAACCTCGCTATTATTAATACAATGGCACAAACAAAGAATACACGTAATTTTTGCATAATCGCCCACATCGACCACGGCAAGTCTACCCTGGCTGACAGGCTCATTCAAAAATGTAAAATAGTCGACGACCGCAATTTTCAAAATCAGATTCTTGACAATATGGATATAGAAAGAGAACGAGGCATCACCATAAAAAGCCAAGCTGTCACTATTCCATACAAAGCCGCTGACGGCACAGAGTATATCCTTAACCTTGTTGATACCCCGGGGCACGTTGACTTTACCTACGAAGTAAGCCGCGCGATTAACTCCTGCGAAGGCGCACTCCTTTTGGTTGATGCGGCTCAGGGAGTGCAGGCGCAAACCTTATCCAACATGTACCTTGCCCTTGAACATAACCTAGAGATAGTACCTGTTATAAATAAAATCGATATGCCTGCGGCAGATATTCCCAGGGTCAAAAAACAAATCGATAAAGACTTAGGTCTTGATTCTGATATGGCAATTTGCGTTTCCGCGCGTCAGGGTATTGGCATTGATGAACTTTTTGAAGCTATTATAAACCAAATACCGCCGCCAAAGGGCGACCCAGACGCTCCGTTACGTGCACTAATATTTGACTGCCATTACGACCCGTACCGAGGCGTAGTTGTGCATCTTCGTCTTTTTGACGGAAAATTAAAAAAAGGCATGAAGATTACCTTTATGTCCAATGATTCGGTATACGAAATAGAAACTGCAGGTGTTTTTAAACTTGCGTTAGTTGAAACGGGTGAATTGTCCGCAGGAGATGTTGGTTATATCATAGCAGGCATAAAAACCGTTAGCGATGTCCGTGTAGGCGACACAGTAACTGGAGCTGATAATCCTTGCGCTTCTGCGCTCCCTGGCTTTAGGGAAGTTAAGCCCGTAGTTTTTTCTTCTATCTACCCTGTGGATTCTAATGACTACGAAGAACTTCGCACCAGTATGGAAAAATTAAAATTAAACGATGCTTCTTTAATATACGAAAAAGATTCATCTGCGGCGCTTGGCTTTGGTTTTCGCTGCGGCTTTTTAGGACTTTTGCATTTAGAAGTTATACAGGAACGCCTGGAACGTGAGTTTGACCAATCGGTTATATTTACAGCTCCTTCTGTAAAATACAGAGTAAAAGTAAAAGGCGGCGAAGAGATTTTAATTGATAATCCTGTAGATTACCCCGACGAAGGCAGACTTGAAAGCGCAGAAGAACCTTACATCCGAGCCGCAGTAATTACACCGACAGATTACCTTGGAAACATTATGACACTTTGTATGGAAAAACGCGGCGTACAAACCAACATGACATACCTTGACGAAAAACGAGTAGAAATGATTTTTGACATGCCGCTTGCAGAAGTACTGTTCGATTTTTATGACCGCCTAAAAAGCATAAGCCGAGGTTATGCATCATTTGACTATGATATTTCAGGCTACAAGCCGACAGAACTTGTAAAACTTGACATTTTATTAAACGGAAAACCTGTAGACGCGCTTTCCCAGCTAGTCTTTAAAGAAAGCGCTTATGACAGAGCACGCAAGTTCTGCGAACGCCTGCGTGACGAAATTCCCCGCCAGCAGTTTAAGATCCCAATTCAGGGAGCGATTGGAAGCCATGTCATTGCAAGAGAAACTGTTAACGCGCTTCGCAAAGACGTACTTGCAAAATGTTACGGCGGCGACATTACCCGTAAACGCAAACTTTTAGAAAAACAAAAAGAAGGCAAAAAACGCATGAAAATGGTAGGAGACGTAGAACTTCCACAGAGCGCATTCTTAGCTGTTCTTAAGAGCAGAGACGAGTAATTATTTTATTACATCAAATGCATAAATAGCTAACGAGTTTCTGCTGTCATTTATTGCCCAGTATACTCTGCCGTTTTTTGGATTATAACGCAAAACATCGTTCACATTCAGGCGTGCATTGATCTGTTGAATATCAGATAGTAAATTGCCTTTTTCATCGATAACAGCCATGTGGGTAGAAAGATACTCTGTACGATTTCCAGAAATCCGGTTTGAAGGTTGTGTCGAAAATCTGAATAATTCCCATAATAGTAAATAACGATCTGTATCCAACTGTACCAGCTTGGGATGCCCTGCATGACCATCATTATTTGTGTATTTTGTTATATAAACAGGATTGGAACATTTATCAAGTTCCTCGTCAAAAGTTAAAATAAAAAGATTTCGTGGATTCCCTATTAACCTTCCGTAAGTGCCGGTAAATAAAAAACCAGTTTGGGTTTTTGCTACACTACCCATTTCCGCATAAGTAGCATTGGCTCCCGTAGCACCCGGAAATGTAAAAGCATGCACACGTCTTGTATTTTTTCCTCTTATAAATTTCGCAAAAGTAAAACTTCTTGGGTATGCATCGCCATGATCTGCAAATATAAAACCATCTTCTATGGGTAGAATAAACTGATTAAATGAGTGACTAACGTACGGCATTTGAGAACTGCCGCCTATTCTGTTTGGGTTTGTTGCAGCTCCTGTATCAACTCGTTCAAATGTGTCTTTATCTAAAACAAAACCATAAGAAGCCTGGTGTCCGTCAAACATTTCCCTTGCAAAATAAACAGCCAGCATAGAACCTGACAATTCCAGCCTGCATGTTCCAGCATTAAACGGAACTCGTATTCCGCTAAAACTATTTGGAGCTCTTGCTCTTAGTTTATATGTATTTATTTTTTCTCCGTCTTGGTTAAGTTTTACCATTGCCATGTTTTCTGTATTTTGATTAGTAGTTCTAAATGCATAAAAAATATAATAATTGCCATCGTTATCTTTGGTAAAAGCGCCCAGCATATCCATTTCGTTTGGAAAACTCAGTCTTCTTTGCTCTACCAGGTCAGAGTTAAACTCATAAATATAAGTAGTTTTTGCGCTTTCATCGGAAGTACAAACAGTAACAGAGCCGTCATTGTTAACAAAAAGAAAAATGGACGGATGCTCGCTCCATGCGCGAATATACAAGTTTCCTATATAATCTGCAGAATCACGAATATTATATTCTGTTTCTAAACGCGCGCTGGAAATATGCGAATCTATTGTAAAGCTGGCTATCATTATTTCTTCTGCTGGAAGTAAGGAGAAACTGGAGAGGAAAAAAACTAGAATTATCAAGTTCTTCATAATTTTTATTATACAAATAAATTAATAATCATTCAACACTAAATGATTATGTGTTAAATTTTCGTTTTACATCACGATAAAAATTTTCATGCGGACCAAGAGCTATAAATGTAAGAGTATCATTATCCAAAGTGTAACCAATTAGAGTTAACTGTCCAAGTAATTTGAATTTATAAACCCTAAGCCAAGACAAATCACCTTGTTTCTTTTCTCCAATCTCTGGATCTGCTATTATTTCATTAATCGCATTATTTGTTTCTGGAAGCTGGTTCGCAAAAAGTTTTTTATATATTTTTGAGAATTGTTTAGTTTGTTCAACATGCATTACTGGTGCCTGAATTTAAAAGGTGTTACATCACCATTATCTAATTCTGATTTTCCAATTAAAACATCTTCTATAAAGGCGTAGGGTAAATCAGGGTTTTCTTCTGCTAATTTGCCAATTCGGGCCCAATGCTCAATCTGCATAGATACAGAACGAGTATATACAGAAGCGTATTTAAGCGCTTCAGTCATTATATCATTGGACAGTTGGATTGCTGTTTGTGCCATATTGTCATTATTATATGATAATATTGAAAAGTCAATAACTGTATATTCTAATTACGGACAACGCGGAAGCCAAGGAAATCGTACCTGTAGTCCGGATTGAAGTAGTACCGTTGCGCGAATCGAGCGTCCGAAGCAGAATCGCCCCAACTGCCGCCACGAATAATGCGGTAAGCCCCCGAGGACGCGCCAGTAGGGTTGTTTTATGCTCCGCTAGCATAATTACCATACCAATTCAAGTATGAACCAGTAACTTTAGCATCATATCAATTTCTATTCGAACTCTTTTTAAAAATGAAACATCGTTTAAGTTAGGTTTGCGTCCGCCTGCGTAATCTGGGAAATGCGCAAAAAGATAATCACATTCGGTTATTAAAATATTCAGCCGCTCATTGTCCATTGCAGCCTCGCCTGTCAAAATACTCAGCAGTTCTTCCAGTCTTTTTTTTTCGCTTTCTAAGAAATTAATTATTCTGGAATGGTTCTCGCGGAGACGCGGAGACGCGGAGAAAGAATTTAGGTTAACATCTTCTTCTCCCTTCTCCCCCTCTGCGCCTCCGTGCCTCTGTGTGAAATTCTTTTTGTTATCTTCTAAAATTTTTAGCGCCTCATTCATCGTAAGCGTCTTTACTCCTAATGGAAGCCCCGTACCTTCTATGTCAAAAATCCGCTGGTCGCTGCCAAACTCCTGTTCAAAAAGATTACGATAACTTTTCATTATCGAATTTGTATGAACACTCTGCCCTTTTTTTGAAACTGCGGCTGACACACCTACACCATAAGCTGCAGTATTGGCTATCCTTGATAAGCGTGTTTGTTTGTTCAATTTTCTGCGATGCTCAGGCGTTGAGCATGCATGATTCTTATCTTGTGTAAATGAAAAATCAAGCCCTGCACAGATTATTTTACCTTTTGTAAGCCGCCTGGCTATCTCCACTGCTGTTAGTCCAACAGAACCCAGAGGCGCAATACTTTGCGGCAGTAAACCAGCATCACGCAGTCTTTCAAAAATACGCAAGGAAGTCCATGGAGTAAAAAATAAAAATCCGTCTCCTTTTAATACCTTTGCAGAAGCAGGAAGCGAAGAAAGGTCAAAGGCGACAGGAACTTTCCAGCCCTTGCATCCGATAAAATCCCAAAGATTCCAATGCTGACATTCTAAAACAACTACCAAATCCGGAACTATGTTTCTTTCTTTTAGTGCGCCAAGACATGTATCTACGCAAATAATTTTAAAATTCCGATCTTTCGGCAGCGAATCATGTAATTCATTTAAAGTTTCATCCAAAGACGGACCTGCTCCAAGAACCAAAACTTGTTCTTCGCCGAAAGATAAATTAGAAATAGAATTAAACTGCGATAAAAGAGCCAGGTTACGTATTAGGTTACGAATATATAAACGGCCTAATCTTGTTAACGTAAGTGCATTACTCCAATCTGTTGCAAATTCACGGCGAAGAGTATCGCAAAGTGAATCGTAAACTTGCGGAAATAACTGAAACCCGCCAGAGAGCCGCAACGTTTCGATACGGCTAAATGCTCTAGCTCCCCAGGTTTTATTGATAAAAGCATAAAGTTTTTCCCCGTCACATATATTTGTAAGGTGCATTTTATTATTTGCAAAAAGAGCACTGTCAATATTTTTCTGCGATAGTTCATAAAGCTGTGCGTCCGCTTCTATACATAATACAGCGGAAGCAGGCGCTTCTGCTTCAAGGCGTGACAACAACCGAGAGAGCCCGTATCCGAAAATCGGAGACGGACAAAAATAGAGCGTTCTGTCTTTAATTGATACGGCGTCCACCGCTTTTTCTGCGCGGCGGACAGGGTCAATACCCGAAAGAAGAGTTTTTCCGTTATGGACGAATGGTCGTCCTTCCATATTTACCTGAATAATCTATTAAAAGTTTCTCCAAAACGATCTTCCATTCTATCGTGACCTAAAAAGTAGAAATGAAGAGAGCGTTCGGTTATGGAATTTACCCAACTGGATGAATAATACTGCGATGTGTAACCCATTGTTTCTTCATCTTCTTCTATTTCTTCTGTGGGCAGGAATACCAATACGTTACTTCCCTGAACAAGAGGTTCAGAAGGAATATTTAAAGGCGTTGAAAATGCATTTTTCCAAAAATCTTCGTTACGCGTCATTTCCTGAAGATGATGCCTCTCAAAACCTGCTATCGTAAAAGAATCCAGACCTGTAAAAAGTTCAAGAGGTCCGTAGTTAATCGGAAGAGGGCCAAAGCTTCTAATATTCAAACCTCTTCTTGATGATGCCGCATTAAAACTTGTTGCATTAGCATCCTGAATAAATTCTCTGGCTTGAGAAATAGCCCAATCTTCCATTCTGCCTCTTGCAAAGTTTCTTACATACATTCTAACTCTTTCCATTACAGCAGAGTTATCAAAATTGGCAGGTATTAATTCCCTTTCTATTCTATAAAATGCCCATGCATCGCCTACATTAATTACATCGCTTATCTCGCCGTTTTTAAGTCCTAAAATTATTTCGCGATCCTTTACATTTTGAATTTCCCAGTTAAGTTCAAACACATAACGGCTTCCCATGTCTCCGCCTCTGTCGGCAAAACCATCATGAGATTGATTTCTTGCGGCATCTTCAAAAGTTATTGTTCCGTCTTTTATCGTAGATAGTATTTTTTTTGCTTCTCTTTCGCTGTTAAGAGTTATCTTTGACATATGAATTGAATCAAAAAGTGTCGAATTATCCCGTCCATAGCTAAGATATTCCGAATCCGGATAATCATCAATCCAAAAAGAAACCATTTCGAAACTTCTCATTGGCGTTGACATCCTGGAAATAAACTCAGCTTCTCCGCTGGATACCAAAAGCCCTGTAAAGAAATCATTAAAATACGTTATTTTTCCAAGTTCGTCCTGAGTCTGCCGCCAAAGAGTCAGGCGTGAAGATTCAGGGGTCCGATTATACAATGCAGGAGAAAAACGGCCGTTATCTTGAAACTGCGGCAATTGCGCTACAGACCTATCTACAGATTTTTCCGGTGTTTTATAATTCGATCTTTTTAACATTTGTAAAACAGCGGTATGAACAACGGCTGCTTCATAAGACTCTCGCCAGATTCTCTGATAAATCTCGGGATCATCGATAGTTAATCCCTGCATTTGAGCCTGATATTGATAATTCGAAAGTGTTCTTTCGTAATATTGAGTAAACATATTTCCCTGAACCCACGAAATTGGCATATTGTCGTAATGTCCAAAAGTCAGCTCGCCGCTTTCGCTGCCAACACCGCCCGAAAGCAAGTCGCCGCCTAGAAAGGTAACGACAACAAGAACCAAAATAACGACAGATCCTATATAAATACCTGGATTCTGCTTGAATTTCTTATAAATCGCCTCGGAAGCTGATTCTTTGTCTGTTACAGGGGCTTTTTTATCCTTCTTTGCCATGAAAATACCTCTAAGTATGTTATTAGGTAGAAAATTTACCATTTATACCAAGTTTTGTCCAGATATTAAAAATAATCCATTTGGCGATAAAGCAAAACGCCAAGTCCGCACCCATATAAGACGGAGGTTAAAATATGAAAAAATATTTTTTATTGTTGGGGGCGCTAAAACTATGTTTATGCGCTTTGCTCGGCTCATGTGTGTCAGATGATTCAAGTTTATCTGCACGGTTTATAGGAGGCGCTTCTTCGGCGCTTCTGTATAAAAATTGTAAAGCGGTGTCGCAGGATGAGATCGAATTTGTCTTTTCCCGCTCTGTTACCGTAAAAAGCCTTGCTTTTGAGCCAGAACTATCGGTTGCTTCTGTGGAAAACGGCGAAACTGTCAAAATAAGGCTTGCGGAAAGCCCTGCTCCGGGCAAGCTAATTACGGCAGATATAATTGCGGAAGACGACAAAAGAAACTCGATTAATGTACTGGTTACGTTTCGAACCAGAAACGATCGTATGCCCGATTTAATCATTAATGAGCTGTGTGTCGAATATGCAAGTGTTACTGCGGGAAGAAAAGCGGAATTTATCGAGTTTAAAATGAAATCCGATGGAAACCTGGGAGCTATGCGTTTATTTATTATAGGAAACAGCAATGCAAGCAAGCAGACAATTTACGAGTTTTCTCCTGCAGAGGTAAAAAAAGGCGATTACGTCGTAGTTCATTTGCGTACCTTTGATTCGGAGAGCAAGGATGAGCTTGGCAGTAATTTAGCGGAATCGGGAGGTTTAAATTCATCGCCATCTGCGCGCGATTTATGGATACCTGGAAACACTAAGCTTCTGCATAAAACGGCAATAGTGTATGTAATGGATCAGGATGATAATGTGCTTAGCGCAGTTATGCTTAGAGAGAACATCGGCTCTCCCTGGGCAAAAGATTATTTTACGGAAGCTGCCGCATTTCTGTTATTAAAAGGAGCATGGAAGGGCGATGCAGTGCCGAGTACTGGAACAACCAATACTCGAACAATCTGCCGTGATGAAACTACAGAAAACACAAAGTCGGCTGCTGATTGGTATGTAACAGTAACCAGCGGCGCAACACCGGGAAACCCAAACAACCCAAGAAGGTTCAATTAAATTAAATTTTTAAAAAGAGCTTCTATATCGTGTTTTGGCGCAGCTCCGTTTTTCTGAGCTGCAATTTCTCCGTCTTTGTAGACTATCAGCGTGGGAATTGAAACAATCCCATGCTGTTCTGCAAGGGCGCTGTCTACATCAATGTTAATCTTACCGACTTTTAACTGTCCTGAAAATTCATCCGCAATCTGGTCAATAACAGGACCAAGTGTCTTACACGGACCGCACCAAGGAGCCCAAAAATCAATCAACACCGGAATGGGTGATTGTAAGACCTCGGATTCAAAGTTGCCATTGTTTATTTCGATACTACTCACTTTTTTTCTCCCTTTTTTGTATTTTCCATGATTAGCGGGATTTTGACAAGATGTTATTATGGGGATTGACACGATTTTAACAAAATGCCATGATCTGCTATGGAAGCAGATAAAATATTTAGCGATGGCCTTTCTTACGATGATATTCTTTTACAGCCGGGATACTCGGATATTCTTCCGAGAGATTGTGATGTAAAAACAGTACTGTGCAAAGGGATTAATCTAAATGTACCTATAATTTCCGCTGCAATGGACACTGTAACAGAAGAAAAACTTGCAATTGCTATTGCCCTGGAAGGCGGCACAGGCGTCATTCACCGAAATCTAAAACCGGAAGAACAAGCTCGTCAGGTTTCAAGCGTAAAACGCTTTCTTAACTGGATAATCGAATCACCAATTACAGTTCCGGAAAACTCATTTGTTAAAGATGTAAAAGTAATAGTTGATACTTTTGGGGTTTCTGGTCTTCCTGTTGTCGACAGCAATGGAATATTAAAAGGAATAATAACTAACCGCGACCTTCGTTTTTGCCGTGACGATTCTCTCCCTGTTACCCAGGTAATGACAAATGAACTTGTAAAAGTTACAGGAGAGCCTTCGGTAGAAAAAGCTAGGGAAAAATTCAGTGAGTACAGAATAGAAAAACTTCCTGTTGTAGACAATAACGGAAAACTAACAGGGCTTATTACCGTAACAGATATGGAAAAAAATCAAAACTTTCCAAATGCGGCAGTTGATAAAAACGGAAGGCTTATTGTGGGAGCTGCTATCTCACCTCAGGATTACACTGTCCGCCTTCCTTTACTAAAAAAAGCAAGGGTCGATTTTGTCGTTCTGGATACAGCGCACGGTGATTCAAAAAATGTAATGGATGCAATTCGTCAAATAAAGAAAGATTACAATATTCCTGTTATCGGCGGAAACGTTGCAACCAAAGAAGGAACAAAAAATTTAATTGATGCAGGAGCGGATGCTGTAAAAGTAGGCATCGGACCAGGATCTATTTGCACCACAAGAATTATTGCAGGAATCGGCGTTCCGCAGTTTACGGCTGTTATGGATTGCGCTGAAGCTGCTGCAAAAGCCAAGATTCCGATAATTGCAGACGGCGGTATAAAATTCTCAGGCGATATTACCAAAGCTATAGGAGCTGGGGCAAGCGTCGTTATGATTGGCAACCTTTTTGCAGGTTTAAAAGAGTCTCCAGGAAACGAAATTATTTATGACGGACGTATTTATAAAGAGTATCGTGGAATGGGCAGCATGGGAGCTATTGCAGACGGAGCTGGCGATCGTTATCAAATAAGCAAAGATGAAGAACCGGTACCGGAAGGCATCGAAGGACGTGTTCCGTACAAGGGCGAACTTAAAACATATATGAATCAGCTTGTTGCTGGATTGCGTAAGGGTATGGGTTACTGCGGATGCAAAAGCATTGCCGATCTTAATAAGTATCGAAAATTTATAAAGATAACTGCAGCAGGTTTAAGAGAAAGCCACGCTCACGATGTTTCTATAACGCATGAAGCCCCAAATTATTCAAGATCGTAATTGATTGGCAAAGAACGCCAAGAGAATTTATATGAGAAGAGTTCTCGCCAACTTCGAACCAAAGGTTTGGCTGAGACGCAGAGAACGCAGAGAGAAAATTTAGGTTTTAAAATGAAAAAAGAATTGGAGCTGTGGTATAAAAAGGTTTGTACGATTGATTTTATCGCAAGTGACCCGGTTCGGTTTTTGCATCGCTATAAAAAAAGAGAAGATATAGAAATTGCCGCATTTTTGTCTGCAGTAATTGCATGGGGACGGCGTGATTTAATTCTTCGCTCAGGCGAAAAAATGTTCGCATTTTTGGGATCTAGTCCGTATAAGTTTATAACTTCGGGCGAATATAAGAAATTAAAAAATGCAAATATTCACCGCACTTTTTTTGAAAGCGATTTAAAATACTTCTGCCAAGGGTTCGCACATATTTATAACAAGTATATGAATTTAGAAAAGTTATTTTTATCTGCTGCCGATATTTGGGAAGGCATAACCATCTTTCGAAATGAAATGGCAGCAGCTAATAATAGTAAATATTCCATACATATTGCAAATCCGGGTCTTGACGGCGAAAACGGTTCTGCATGCAAACGGTTTAATCTGGCGCTTCGCTGGCTTGTGCGAAAAGGACCTGTCGATTTAGGTTTATGGAAAAGCATAAAACCAAGCTCTTTATACATCCCGCTTGACGTTCATGTTGCGCGAACAGCAAGGAAATTAGGACTATTGGAACGTAAATCTAACGACAAAAAGGCAGTTATAGAACTTACAGAAAATTTGCGCTTACTCTGCCCTGAAGATCCTGTAAAGTATGATTTCGCTTTGTTTGGAATGGGAATAGCAAAATCTAGTTAAAACAATTCAATAAAACTTATCTTTCGCCTAACAATGCCTTAAGTTCCTGAATATCGCTTATTACTTTGCTGCGAGGAAGCTTCTGGAATCGTGTCGGAATCATTTCCTTGGACGTACATTCCAAAACAGCGACAAGATTTTGAAGCTCTACTTCATGGGGATAAGCAGCAGGAACAAAATCGCTCATTGCTTCTTCCATATCCTCACGTTTAACAAATATTCGATCTTCCAATGCCGCAAGCAATTTTGCGCGTACTAAAACCGCTTCAAGGTCTGCGCCTGAATACTCATGATTGTATTTTTTAAACAAATCAGATACCGAGAAATTGCGTATATCAAGGTCTAGCTTACGGACAAGTGTCTTAAACAGGTCTTCCCTATCCTTGTCAGATTCAGGGTAAAATAAAGCCAAGTGTTCCTCGGCACGTCCCTGGCGCTTTAAGTCGATAGGAATTAAATCAGGGCGGCAAGTAATAAGAAACCAGATAATTTTACCACGGTATTCGGTGTTTCCCATAAATGAAGCAATCTGCGCAAAAACACGATTACTTGTCCCGGAGTCACCTTCTTGGTCACGATCGCCAAGGAATGCGTCAGCTTCGTCTATCATAACGCCTACGGGAGACATTGCAATTAAAATGTTTAACACTCTTTCCAGATTCGATTCAGTTTCGCCCTGCCACTTAGTGCGGAAGTTTCTGAACTTAACCATTGGTATCCCAATTTCACCTGCGAAAGCGTTAACCATAAAACTTTTACCTGTTCCAACAGGACCTGCAATAAGATAACCCATGGGTAAAACATCAGGTCTTCCCTTCTTTATTGCTTTTGCCGCATTTTTAAACCGCTTTTTAACAAAGTCATGTCCGGACACATGCGAAAGATCATAAGAAGTTTCCATAAACTCCAAAAGTCCTCCGGCTTCGTTTTCTATTATTTCTTTTTTCTTCTGTCTCATAAACTCAAGAGATAAAGGTTCGTCTTTCTCATAACTTTCCGCCGCAAGACGATTTAGGTTCATAAGATTAAGACCGGAAGTAATTGCGGCAAGTTTTTCTGGAGTAAGACCTCGATCAAGAAGAAGCCTGCTCTCTTTTTCTTTGGAGCGCAGATAACTTTCCCTGATCTTTATATCCGGAAATGGAACGCTAATTTTTACTGTAGACGGAGAACTTGTAAGACGAGAAGATATATCTGCAAGATTTTCTGTTAACAAAATAATGGAAATGTCGCCATTTATAAACTTAGGATCTGTTGCCCAGCGGCTAAATGTTACCATGCAATACCGATCTGTATCGGAAAGACGGATTAAATCGCCTGCCGGCACTATTTGTTCGGCAAAGTCGATAATAAACACCATGCGGCATTTATTCTTTTTATCTTTTGGAATACGGGAGAGAAAATATTTTTCCAAATACGGAAAACTTATCTTTGGATCATTGGAAACAAAGTCACTTTTATCAACA
>Ga0123356_10004341_pt1 | contig 14658 bp, 11 predicted proteins | sample TergutEmb28metaG_2_FD_92546 | JGI IMG/M metagenome (GOLD analysis project Ga0123356, IMG submission 92546) | Embiratermes neotenicus P3 segment gut microbial communities from Petit-Saut dam, French Guiana - Emb289 P3 | ecosystem: Host-associated > Arthropoda: Insects > Digestive system > Gut ...
ACCGTAATCGGGGTCCTCGAGGCCATCGGCTGAAGTCAGATCTTCCGATGACCCGTCGCCCGATCAGAATCCGAATTTCATGGCAGATCTCGTTTCCCATCCCGACGAGGTAAGGGTCATCTCGAAGCGCTTTGGCCAGGGCGCAACGAATATCGACCGCTATGTCGAGCTCGACGGCTACAAAGGCGTGCGCAAGGCGCTCGGCATGCAGCCGGAGGCGATCATCAACGAGGTCAAGAACTCGGGACTGCGCGGCCGCGGCGGCGCGGGATTCAACACCGGACTCAAATGGTCGTTCGTTCCCAAGCAGTCGGCCAAGCCGAAATACATCCTGTGCAATGGTGATGAAAGCGAGCCCGGCACCTGTAAAGACCGGCTGATTTTCGAGCAAGATCCGCATTCGGTAATCGAAGGGGTCATGATCGCTGGAATCGCGGTCGGGGCGCACCAAGGCTATATCTATATCCGCGGCGAATACCGCTACCTCTCCGAGATCATGCAGCGAGCGATTGCCGACGCCTACGCCAAGGGGTTTCTCGGCAAGAACATCTTCGGGAGCGGCTTCGACTTCGACGTGTACTGGCACGGCGGCGCCGGGGCATACGAGGTCGGCGAAGAATCGGCGCTCATGGAATCCCTCGAAGGCAAGCGTGGCGTTCCCCGCATCCGGCCTCCTTTCCCGGCGGTCGTCGGCCTGTGGGGCGGACCGACGGTGATCAACAATGCCGAGACCCTGGCGAGCGTGCCCCCGATCATTCTCGGCGGTGCCGAGTGGTTCGCGGGCCTGGGCACGCCGAAAAACGGCGGCACGCGCCTGTTCTGCCTCAGCGGCCACGTAAACCGGCCCGGCGTCTACGAACTGCCCATGGGCTACAACCTGAAGAAGATGATTTACGACGTCGGCGGCGGAATTCCAGACCACCGGGAGCTGAAGGCGGTGGTGCCGGGGGGGTCGAGTTGTCCGCTGCTTACCGCCGAGGAAATCGATCTGCCGATGGACTTCGACGCCCTGATGAAGGCCGGCAGCATGCTGGGCTCCGGGGGCGTGGTGATGGTTGACGACCAGACCTGCATGGTGAATTTCGCGCTGCGCATCATGAATTTCTATAAGCACGAGAGTTGCGGATGGTGCATTCCCTGCCGCGAGGGAACCGATTGGCTGGAAAAGACGCTCACTCGCTTCCACAGCGGCGGCGGGATCCGCAAGGACATTGATAATATTCAATACTTGGCGGAGAACATGCTCGGACGCACGTTCTGCCCGCTGGGAGACGCGGCTGCGCTGCCGACCATCTCGATTGTCAAAAAATTCCGCAAGGAATTCGAAGACCATCTGGAAGGCCGCCCCTGCCCGTTCGAGAAGGAGGCGGCGGTTGTGAGGCTGCCGGTATTTGCGTAAGGTTGGACGCAGGTTCGAATTTCCGGACGCTCGAATCGGGCCCTCGAGCCCAGGTTTTTGAGTCCGGCAAGGGGTAAATTGGGCAGTTCCTGAGCTTGTCATGGCCGAAGCGGCAAAACTCGTTAACCTCACCGTCGACGGCCAGCCCGTCTCCGCTCCCGCGGGGGCGCTGCTGATCGAAGCCTGCAAGTCGGCCGGCATCGAAGTGCCCTCGTTCTGCTATTACCCGAACTTGTCTCTCCAGGGCGCATGCCGCATGTGTTTAGTGCGGATCGAGAAAATGCCGAAGCTGCAGACGGCGTGCACCACGGCCGTCACCGAAGGCATGGTGGTTACGACCGACAGCGACGAAATCCGCCAGGCGCGCAAGGCCATGGTCGAGCTCTTGCTCGGCAACCACCCGCTCGACTGCCCGGTCTGCGACGCGGGCGGCGAATGCGAACTGCAGGACATGACGTTCTCCTACGGCGCCGCCGAGTCGAAGTTCATCGAACTCAAGGCCCACCGCGACGAGCAGCAATGGTCGCCGGTAGTCTATTTCGACCGGCCGCGCTGTATCTTGTGCTATCGCTGCGTGCGCGTCTGCGGCGAGGGCATGGACGTCGCGGCGCTCGGCATCCATAACCGCGCCGTGAGTTCAACCATCGTCCCCAACCGGGGAGACCACCTGGAGTGCGAGGAATGCGGAATGTGCATCGACATCTGCCCGGTCGGCGCTCTCACCTCGGGTGCGTATCGCTATAAGACCCGTCCCTGGGAGATGAACCACGTGGGCACGACCTGCACCCACTGCGGGGACGGATGCAAAACGACGCTCGGCGTCCGCCGCTCCGATACCGGTACGGAAATCGTTCGCGGCGACAATCGCGACAAAGGCGGAATGAACGGCGAGTTCCTCTGCATCAAAGGGCGCTACGCCTTCGATTTCGTCAACCACGAAGACCGGTTGCAGGCGCCGCTGATCCGGAGAAACGGCCGCCTGGTCCCAAGCACCTGGGAAGAGGCCTTCGAGTACGTCGGCCAACGATTCAAGCAAATTGTCGAACGCGATGGCGGCGAGGCCGTCGGCGTGATCGGCTCGACTCGCACCACCAACGAAGAAAACTATCTCCTGCAGAAATTTGCCCGGGTTGCGCTCCGCACCAACAACATCGACCACCACCGCACTGCCGACTTCCCGGCTCTCTCGGCCGCGCTCCACGGAACGCCCGAGGCCGCCGCCAGCATGCGCGACCTTCTGAGCGCACCCGCGATCCTCCTGATCGGAAATAATCCGACGGACGAACACCCGTTCCTTGCCTGGCAGATTCGCAGCAATGTCCGGCTGAGAGATGCGCGGCTCTATGTAGTAAACTCCCAGCCCATCAAGCTGCGCCGGCAGGCGGTCGAATTCCTCGAGGTTGCGCCCGGCGCCTACAACGACTTTGCCGCTTTCCTGTCGGACCGGCCAGGACCGGCGTCCCCTCAGGCGGAGCGGTTGCGCGAAAAGCTGCGCGCCGAACCAGGCCTGGTCATGGTTTTCGGATCGGAAGTGACCGGTGCGGGCGTATTGGCGCTGGCGAACTTCCGGGCGGGCCTTCCCGGAGCCAAGCTGGTTTCGCTGGGCGATTACGCCAACTCCCGCGGCGCCTCCGACATGGGACTTTATCCCGACCTGCTGCCCGGATACTTTCCGCTTTCCGATGCCGCCGAGTTTCACCGGGAATGGGGCAGTTTTCCTACTACTCCGGGCATGAATATTCCGGAAATGCTGTCGAGCGCCCGCTCCGGCCAGCTCAAAGCCCTGTATGTGGTTGGGGCAAATCCGGTCGGGCGGCTCCAGCTGGATCCGCCGGCTCTCGGGAGCACCTTCCTGGTGGTCGAGGACATGTTTCTGACCGAGACCGCCGCGCTCGCGGAGGTGGTGCTGCCGGCGGCCAACGCCTATGAGAAGGCGGGCACATTCACCAACACCTGCGGCGACATTCAGATCCTCAAGAAAGCCGGCGAGGTCACGACCACCAAGCCGGACTTTGAAATGATCGTGCGCATTGCCGACGCCATGGGAGTGGACGTTCACCAGCTGGTTCCCTTCGGCCACGGAGTCCGCTCGGATATGGGGCAGTCGCGCGGCGCACAGTCGGGCGAGGCTGACCGGCACAGCGTCTGGCTCCAAGCCCATGGGCTCGAGCCGAAGATGAATCCGTTTGATCCCATGGCGACGCTCGACGAGATTCAACGCCTGGTGCCCGGCTATGACGTTTCGCGTATGGAGTTGATGGCCGGAAACGACCAGCACACGTCGATTGAAGCCATGGGGCCCGGGTGCAGCCAGGATCCCGGCCTGATCCTGGCAGCGAAAAATAATTTGTTCAGCTCAGGGACCCTGGGCCGTTACTCGGATACGTTAAATTCGGTGATAGAAAACAAGAACCCGGAAGCGGTTGAAGTTCCGGCAGACTGAAAGCATTCCAGGAACTCGGCAAGGGAAGCCCCGCATCGCGTGCGGGTTCTGAAGTTACCCGCCGGGAGTTGCAATTCGAAAAATTGAGCCTGACTCTCTACATCATCGTCTCCGTCATCAAGATCGCCCTGGTCTTATTCGTGCTTTTGACCGCGGTTGCCTATTCCGTGTGGCTCGAGCGCAAGGTGGTGGGGCGCATGCAGAACCGTTGGGGCCCTACGCGGGTCGGCCCCTTCGGTCTTTTGCAGCCCGCAGCCGACGGAGTCAAATTTCTTTTCAAAGAAGACTTGACGCCGCCGCACGTCGATAAGCCGCTTTACATCGCCGCGCCCATGATTGCGGTCATTTGCGCGGTGAGCTCGATTGCCGTAATTCCCTTTGGCGAATCGCTCACCATCGCGGGCCATCAGATCCCGCTCCAGATCACCGATGTGAACATCGGGCTCCTGGTCGTGCTGGGCATCACTTCCCTCGGCGTGTACGGGGTTGCGCTCTCGGGGTGGTCCTCGAACAGCAAGTATTCTCTGCTCGGCGGATTGCGCGCCGGCGCGCAGATGGTCAGTTATGAAATTGCCCTGGGGCTGTCGCTGGTGGGGGTGCTGATTTTGGCCGGCACCTTCAGTCTGCGCGGAATCGTGGACGCTCAGTCAGGTTACTTCTGGGGATTTATCCCCAACTGGTTCCTCTTCCGCGGCGGGCAGGTGGTGGGATTCTTTATTTATCTGACCGCGGCCTACGCGGAGACCAATCGCATTCCCTTTGATCTGCCGGAGGCGGAAACGGAGCTGGTTGCGGGTTATCACACCGAGTACAGCGCCATGAAGTTCGCCATGTTCTTCATGGCGGAGTACGCGAACATGATCACCGTCGCCTGTCTGGCCTCAATCATGTTCCTGGGGGGATGGAGCGGGCCGCACAATTTCGGTCCCCAGTGGCTGCGCGAAGTCTTGCCTGTATTCTGGTTCGTGCTGCGGGTTGTTGTCTTTCTGTTTATCTATATCTGGGTGCGCGGCACGCTGCCGCGCTTCCGCTACGATCAACTGATGGCCTTCGGCTGGAAGTTTTTGCTCCCGGTTGCGATTGCCAACTTGATGGTTACGGCGTTGGTGGTGGCGCTGAAATGAGCCACTGGCTTCCGGCTGAGCTCCTGGCGGCGACGAAACCTCCCTGCCAGAAGCCAGCGGCCGCGAGCTAGTAGCTGGTTCCAATGCTTCATCTGATTCTATTTTCCGTCTTCGGCGCGATCTGCGTGGCCGGTGCGATCAATCTGCTGCTGCAGCGCCATCCCATTAATAGCGCCTTGTCGCTGGTGGTGGTGATGGGAGCGCTCGCCGTCGAATTTCTTCTGCTGGGCGCAGAATTCGTCGCCGCCATCCAGGTCATCGTGTACGCCGGGGCGGTGATGGTGCTGTTCGTTTTCGTGATCATGCTGCTCAACGCTGGAGTCGAAGAGCGCACCCCGGGGAGCCGCGTCGCCTACCTGATCGGGATCCCGGGAGCCCTGGCCGGCACCCTGATTGTCTGTTGGGCCCTGCTCGAGCATTCCAATACCGGGGCGGCGCCGATTGGCGCGCTGCCCGGGCACCCGCGCGAGATTGCCATGCTCCTGTTTCACGATTTCCTGCTGCCCTTCGAGGTCACTTCGATTCTGGTTTTGATCGCGATCATGGGAGCGGTGGTGCTTGCCGCGCGGCCGGGAGCGGCGCCGGCGAGGAAGGAGGACTAGTGGTTCCGCTTTCGTATTACTTGGTGCTCAGCGGCATCTTGTTTGCCTCGGGGGTTACCGGCTTTCTGATCAAGCGCAACATCATCACCATCTTTATGTCGATCGAGTTGATGCTGAACGGCGTGAATCTTTCCTTCGTGGCCTTCGCCGCCCATTGGCACCAACTGAGCGGACAGGTGTTCGTTTTTTTTGTGATGGTGGTGGCCGCGGCGGAGTCGGGAGTGGGCCTGGCGATCATCATTGCCGTCTTCCGCACCCGCGAGACTCTCAATATTGATCAGGTGAACCTGCTGAAACTATGACGCCCAACCTGCATCTCTGGCTCATTCCGCTCCTGCCTCTCGCCGGCGCAGCCATAAACGGCCTGTTCGGCAGGCGCTTCTCGCGGCAACTGGCGGCCGCAATTGCCCTGATATTTTGCGGGGCTGCGTTTGCCATGGCGCTGGGGATTGCGGCGCAGTTCTCTTCCCTGAAGCTGCCCCATATCGAATCGGTGGCCAGCTGGCTGCGCTCGGGGAGCTTTCACGTTGATTATTCGTTCACCCTCGACCAGCTTTCGCTGGTGATGCTCTTGGTGGTCACCGGCGTCGGCTTCCTGATCCACATTTATTCGGTGGGCTACATGTGGGAAGAGGACGGCTACTATCGCTTCTTCAGCTACCTCAACCTCTTCATGTTTTTCATGCTCACGCTGGTGCTCGCGAGCAACTACCTCGTCATGTTCGTGGGCTGGGAGGGCGTGGGCCTCGCTTCCTATCTGTTGATCGGCTTTTTCTTTCTGCGCGACTCGGCCGCGGCCGCGGGCAAGAAGGCCTTCATCGTCAACCGCATCGGCGACTTGGGATTTTTGATTGCGCTCTTCCTCATGATCAAGCACTTCGGCAGCCTGGATTTTGCGGCCGTGTTCGCGGCCGTCGGGCCCCATGCGCCGGAGACCCAGGGCGCCGGAGTCCTCACCGCCATTGCGCTGCTCCTCATGGTCGGCGCCTGCGGTAAATCGGCGCAGATTCCGCTTTATGTGTGGCTTCCGGACGCCATGGAAGGCCCCACGCCGGTTTCGGCGCTGATCCACGCCGCCACCATGGTCACGGCCGGGGTATACATGGTTGCGCGCTCGCATGTGATCTTCGAGCACGCCCCAGCCGCGTTGACGGTCGTGGCCATCATCGGAACCCTGACGGCATTCTTCGCCGCAACCATTGGCATCGCGCAAACCGACATCAAGAAGGTCCTCGCCTACTCCACCATCTCTCAGCTCGGATACATGTTCATGGCCTGCGGAGTGGCGGCGTTTGCCTCCGGCATCTTCCATCTGATGACCCATGCCTTCTTCAAGGGACTGCTCTTCCTTGCCGCCGGCTCTGTCATTCACGCGGTCGGCGGCGAGCAGGACATGCGAAAGATGGGCGGTTTGTGGAGGCATATTCCCGTGACCTTCTGGACGATGGCGATTGCGACGGTGGCCATCGCCGGCATCCCCCCGTTTGCCGGTTTTTTCAGCAAGGACGAAATTCTCTGGCACGCCTACCAGGCAAACTGGGTTTACTGGCTGGTAGGCGTCGGGACCGCGTTTCTGACTTCGTTTTACATGTTCCGCCTGCTGTTCATGACGTTCTTGGGCGAATACCGGGGCGCAGCCGGCTCTTCCCACGGCCACGGGCAACAGGCGGGGGACAATGAGCAGCCAGCGCATCCAGTATCCGCGTCCCACGGGCACGGCCACGGCGGAATTCACGAATCGCCGGCCATCATGCTGGCACCGCTTGTCGTGCTTGCAATCCTCTCGGTGATTGGCGGATGGATCGGCATTGGAGACCGCTTCGACAAGTTCCTGGCGCCGGTGTTTCACCTCTCGACTCCGGCCATCAACGAACACTCGCTGCCCGGGGAAGCCGTCCCCGCAAGCGAGGAGGGCCAAGGTGCAGAGGCAAGAACCGGCCGCGAGACCGAACTCGGGTTAACCTTGATTTCCGTGGCGGCAGGCGTCTGCGGCCTGATCCTGGCGTGGCTGCTTTATCTGCGCCGGCCCGAGCTCCCGGCCCGCATTGCCGGGTCGGCGCACGGTCTCTATGCCGCGATTGCGCACAAGTACTGGATTGACGAGCTTTACGCCTGGCTCTTTGTGAAGCCGTTGATCGCAATTTCAGGAACCGTCTTCTGGCGCGGCATCGACCAGGGCGTAATCGACCGAAGCTTGGACTCGAGCGCCCGAGGTGCACGCGAGTTGTCCGACGAAGTGCGCCACATGGAATCCGGCAACGTACGCTCTTACGCCGGCTGGGTGGCCCTGGGGGCGGCTGGGGTGATCGGTTATATGCTCTGGGTGGGGCTGCGCGCGCAATGAACTGGCTCGACAACAATATTCTCAGCCTGGTAACCTTCGTCCCCGCGGCCGGGGCCATCGCGCTCATGTTTTTCCCGCGCCGCGACCGCGACATCCGGCTATTCGCCCTGGGGGTCTCTCTCCTCACTTTCCTCCTTTCCCTGTTGCTGCCGGCGCATTTCAACCGCAATCTGCAAGGGTTTCAATTCGACAAGAACGTCGCCTGGATTCCCATGCCCAACATTCACTACCACATCGGAATCGATGGAATCTCGTTGTGGCTGGTGCTGCTGACCACGTTTCTCACCCCGCTTTGCGTACTGATCTCGTGGAAGTCGATTCACGGGCGGGTCAAAGAGTTTTTCATTCTTCTGCTGGTGCTGGAGACGGCCCTGACCGGCGTCTTCGTGGCGCTCGACCTGTTTCTGTTTTATTTCTTCTGGGAAGCGACGCTGATTCCGATGGCGCTCATTATCGGCATGTACGGTCACGGGCGCCGCGTCTACGCCGCGGTAAAATTCTTTCTCTACACCATGATCGCCTCGATGTTCATGCTGGCGGCGATCCTCTGGCTTTATGCCAACACCAGTCCGCACACCTTTGATTTTGTGGAAATTCAAAACGCGATCCGCTATGGCCAGTTGGCCAATCTGGCCGGCGCCGCCAAATGGCTGTTTCTCGGGTTCTTTGTCGCATTCGCCGTCAAAGTCCCGCTGTTTCCCTTCCACACCTGGCTGCCCGACGCTCACGTCGAGGCCCCGACCGCGGGCTCGGTGCTGCTCGCCGGCGTCCTGCTGAAGCTCGGCACCTACGGCCTGCTGCGCTTCAACCTCGGCCTGTTTCCCGAGCAATCACGCGCGGATGCCTGGTGGATTGCCGTGCTCGCTCTGATCGGAATCGTTTACGGCGCCCTGGTCGCAATGGTGCAGCCGAACATGAAAAAGCTGATCGCCTATTCTTCGATCAGCCACCTGGGTTTCGTGGTGCTCGGAATCTTCAGCTTCACCCAAGCCGGACTGAACGGCGCCATGTTCGTGATGCTGGCGCACGGTATTTCTACCGGCGCCCTGTTTATGCTGGCAGGAATCATTTACGAGCGCCGGCACACCTACGAGATCTCCGACTTTGGCGGCCTGGCCACGCCAATGCCGGTCTACTCGACCTTCTTTTTGTTTATCGTTCTGGCCTCGCTCGGCTTGCCTCTTCTGAACGGGTTCATCGGTGAATTTCTGGTCTTAAGCGGAGCTTTCCAGGCAAAGATGTGGTGGGGAATCGTGGGTGCAACCGGCGTAATCTGGAGCGCATGCTATCTGCTCTGGATGTATCAGCGGGTTTTCTTTGGCGCCGTCCGGCATGAAGAAAACCGTGGGTTGCCGGACCTTGACCTTCGGGAGAGAGTCGCGCTCTGGCCGACGGCGGTGGTGGCACTGGCGATGGGGGTTGCGCCTCTGCTCTGGCTGAACGCAATCGGTCCGGCGGTGCACATGGTGCACGTGCCCTTCAGCCAATTTGCCAGCAAGGTGGTGGGACAGTGATGGCGCTTGCAGGTATCCAACAACTGCCTAATCTCGAGGACTATATCCGCATCCTGCCGGAGATCGTGCTCGCGGTTTTCGGCCTGCTGGTCATGTTCCTCGACCCGCTCGTGGACGAGCGCCACAGCCAGCGCACCCTGGGCGGAATCGCCCTGTTGGGCGGAATCCTTGCACTGGCCGCCACGCTCTACCAGGCTCAGCCGCAATACTGGGGCTTGGGATTCTGGAACACGGTACGCGTGGACGCCTTCAGCATCTTCTTTCATTTCGTCATCGCCGCCGTCGTCATTCTCGCCATTCTGAGTTCCTACGAATACTTGGAGGTGCAGCAGATTCGCTCCGGTGAATACTACGGGCTGATCCTGTTCGGCGCCGTCGGCATGAGCCTGATGTCGTCGGCGGTCGAGCTGGTGCTGATCTTCATCGCTCTCGAAATCTCTTCCATCTCCACTTACATTCTTGCCGGCTACCGCCGGCGTTCGGCCATCAGCAGCGAATCCTCGGTCAAATATTTTCTTCTGGGTTCCTTTGCCACCGCATTCTTCCTCTACGGCGTGGCGCTCATGTTCGGAGCCACCGGTTCGACCAGCATTGAGCGCATCAGCGCGGCCCTGGCGGAATACCACGGAGTCGACCGCGGCCCCCTGCTCGCCTACTTGGGCGTAGCGCTCATGTTTGTCGGCCTGGGATTCAAGGTCGCCGCGGCCCCGTTCCATGTCTGGACGCCGGACGTTTACGAGGGGGCCCCTTCGCCGGTGGTTGGATTCATGTCGACGGCTCCGAAGGCGGCGGTATTTGCCGTGCTCTTGCGCATCATGTTTGAAGTCGAAGCCCATGTTCCGGAAAGGACTTGGCTGATCTGGGTGGCCGCGGCGCTCTCGATGACCATCGGCAACATGGCCGCCCTGGTACAAGACAACGTGAAGCGCCTGCTCGCGTACTCCTCGATCGCTCACGCCGGATATCTGCTGGTGGCAATCGCTTCCCTGCCCGCCAGCGGGATCCCGGCGGCGATGTTCTACACCGCCACCTACGCCGCCATGAATATTGGGGCGTTCGCCGTGGTCGGACACTTGGCGGGCGCCGGCGAGCGTTACGTCACGCTCGAAGACTACTCAGGACTTGGCCGCCGCTCTCCCGGGCTGGCCGCCATACTTACGGTTTTCCTTCTATCCCTGATCGGTATCCCGATCACCGGCGGTTTTTTTGCCAAGTTTTATGTCTTCAGCGCGGCCCTGCAGGGTGATCATCCCCTGATCGGGCTTGTCCTTATCGGCGTCCTCAACAGCGCCATCGCGGCATACTACTACCTGCGAATTATCATCGTCATGTACATGCGGGAACCAAGGGAAGATACGCCCGTCGCGCCGGTTACCCTGGGGTTGGGCTTCGCGCTCGGCATCGCCCTGGCGGCGACTATCTATCTTGGAGTTCTCCCGGGCCGCGTCCTCGAATATGCCGGACGCTCCGTCGATCTTCTGCGCTAATCCACTTCTGCAGCGAATCCGGGCCTTCGCTCGCAAGCTTTAACCAACTCTAGCGCCTGGACCCGGCACTTGGCTCAGATGTGCCACAAAGGGCGAGAGTAGATCCCAGAACTCCGGAACAAGCATCCGTATGGTTGCTTCCAAGGTCTGCCCGTTTCCCTTCCGAACTGCTGGCAAAACCCATCCCTCTGTCCGACCGGCGCAACGCACCATCAACATACAGCCCGCAATGGGGATAAACGGGTATAGATGGATATGGCTGGCGATTGGTGGCAATCGGGTAACAATGGGTATGAATGGATATTCGCCGTCACCAGGTCCCAAACATCACGATCACGCCCGACGGCATGTCCGTTAGATTGTCCCGGGTGCTGTTCGAACTGGTCCAGGACTAATTCCATCCCGAGCCACTACAACGCGGCCGCGTCCTTCAGCGATCATGTTTTCGATCAGGCTCAGCCTGGCGTGAAGCTCCTGCCGGCTGATATCTTCTCGCATCTCTTCCGAAGCCATCGCTCCCAATGTGCAATTACTGCCCCTTGATGGCCTTACCTTCCATCGCGATGCCCCAATTCAATTCACGCGAGAATTCTTCGTATTTGAAGGAATAGGAAGTGGGGGAGAGAATCCCGAATCTGAGCGTTTTGGTCACCTGCCCCGCAAAGGTTTTTTCGTCGCTGGTCCACGTCCAGGTGTCGCCTTCGAAGGTGCCAGTCAAGTGCTCCGCTGCGCCGGAGCTGTTGTATTCATCATAGGTGTAGGCTTTGTCGTTCGGGTTGTACCCTAGGATCAAAAGTCCGCTGGTGCTTCGGCCCGCGCCGGCAGAATCGCCATGGCAGACCACGAAGGATTCGGGGGTAAGCCATTCACAATGTTGATGAAGAGTGATCTCGCGGGGCGGCCCCAGCACTTCCGGCAGTTTTACCTGACCGTTCATGGTCCAGCTTCCGACGAAGTAGGCTAAGTTTTTCAATGCCGCATCGCGAACCGCTTCGATAGTGGGCGAAGGGGATTGCTGTGCGCCAAGAAGAACGCTGAAAGCGATCAAAAAGAAGGTCGGTGCCAGCACGCCGCTCGTCAAGAGGGAAGGGATGGGTCTTTTCATCGGAACCTTTTCTGCCCCACGGCTACAGCGCCGCCAGTGGACCGATCGGTCGCACGTCAAAATCATAACGAATCTGGGCTGTTGACGTTGGCGCCGTGCGTCTGATCCTGCCTCGCTGCACCCGACGATCATGGTCGAGATCCCGTATATCGGGGTCAGACCCTTTCCTTTTTCTAAGGTCCAAGTCGCAGCCATCTTCGCCATCGCCACCGGGGCCATGCTTTGCATCGGTCCCACGTCTGAAGCCGTGGGCTTTCTGGCCGGGTTCTGTAATTTGTCCCACAGAAAATGGCATGACCCGTAGTCAAAATTCTAAGCCGGCGTCGACCGTCGCTTCGAGCCGAGTTTCTGGTTCACGTAACTTAACTAAACTTGCCCGAAGGGGCGGCCAGATGCTTTGTGCAAATTTAACCTCTGTGGAAATTTCTGGTCGCAGGAGGAGGCGATTTTCTTCAGAACTGTCAAGTGCTGGGAGCCCGGAACCGCGTCAGCACAGGGCCCCACGGCCTGAGTTTTTCAACACGCTTTCATGCGTTGGAGTCTAACTTTGGGTTCAGAGTCGCCGCTTGTCGTTCTACGCTTGCAGTCGGACGGCCGCGGTCGCCCGCGGCCCTATGCCGACCAATTAAGGAAAGCGACACCGCGCTGCAACAGTTTACTGCCGCGAGTAATATCCCGTCCGCGTTCTCGCGATCAGTCCCGGTTTCGCCACCTTCACTTCAATCTGGTGATATTCATCCGGCTTGCCGTTCACCGGATCGAACGACAGCTCGTAAAACGCATCGGAATCGGAAACTGCCTGCCCGAGCAGAGCCGGCAAATCCCTGGGTGAGTAAAGCACCAGTCCACCTGTCTGCGTAGAAATCACCTGCAACGCCAAGTTACCGAATCCGGTTTGCTCCGGCTTGCGAACGCCCTTAAGAAAACCCTTGTAGTAGAAAGGGCCTATGAAGCTGTCCGGTTCAATGCAGTAAAGGGTAACGCGCGCCTCGCGCATCGCCGTCGACAGGTCCGTGATTGCGTCGAAGATTCCCTGGTGCTGGTTCTCAGGGATCCAGCGATATGGCCCTTCCAGAATTGGCCATCCCGATGACACCCACAGCACCAGTTTGCGGCCCGGCAGTGTGGCCTCGTGCTGGGTAAGCTGCTCGAGCGCCCTAATCGAAAGCTGAATCCGGTCCTCAGCTTCATAGAAACCCGGATACTTCAACCGGTAATGGCCCAGGCTGTCGCTCAGCGCATTGCCGTCCTTTGTGAGCCCCTCCTGAATCTGCGTACCCGTGTCTGTGAAAATCGCCAGCTCGGTCGGATACGCCATCTTCCCGTTGTTCGCCTGGAAAAATTTCTTGATCTCATTTCGGGCAAACGCAACCTTCATATATGGGGTATTGAGCGTGTCGATCACCACGGTCACCGCAACCGGAGTCTCGCTGCCATCCCTCGCTTGAAACGCGGTAATCGCTTGCGGCGCCTGGTTGTCAGTTATCGTAAAGTCCTGCCGCGTTAACCCCGCTAACGGCGCGCCGCCCCTCTTCGGTGTCACCTCCACATCAAGAAAAACCCCACGCTTAGCGGGTTCCTCAGCCTCCGGCCGCGTCGTAATCAGCTCTTGCGCAAGCGCCGCCCCTGCACAGAGCAAAACGGCTAGATTCACACCCCATAGCCTGCCAATTCGCATCGCTCCTCCCCTTTACGTCCAGGCTTGGCCGTCGCGCCGAGCAACTGAGCCACCGCACGGACGCGTTCTGCCTTGATTGGTTCATGCAACTCGTTGGTGGACTTGCTATTCATACCGTACCCGACACCGCCGTAAAGGAGTCCGCATTCTTGGTTGATTTTTGCAAAAGTTTGTCAGGGTTTCGTAATCGGGCGATCGAATTTTCTGATCACTCGTGGGTCGGCGGATTCTCCGCAAAACCCTCGACGAAGCCACCTGACGGAGCCAACTGGCGTTATCGCCTCTAAGTCAAACTGACGGCCACTTCCTGCGCCGCGAAATGCCAGTGAACAAGTCCTTATCGTCACTCGATCACGAATTCATCGCGTATATACTCTCGGAATGAACCGAGCCGTCCAAAGTCGCCGCAAAGTATACTGGCAACTTTTGGAGCACGCTCGCCGCCACCCGCATCGGGAATGCTGCGGAATTGTGGCGGGCCGGGACGGTCTAGTCACGCACGTATTCCCTGCGATGAACGCTGCGGCTGATCCGGTCAGGAACTACGAGATTGCGCCCAAGGAGATGGTGCGTCTCAGGGGGGAACTGCGTGAGCGGCGGCTCGAATTCATCGGCATCTACCACTCGCATCCGCATTGGCTGGACACGAACGAGCCTTCCCCCAAGGACATCGCGTTGGCTTGCTTTTCTGAAGCGATCTATTTCATCGTCACGCCCCGGCCGTACGCAACTACGCCCATCCGGACATTTTCAATCCGAGATGAGCGTGCGATGGAACTTGAAATTCAGGTCCTACCCTGACGTAAACGCTCAGTGCATTTACGATGTGGTGAGGTTCAATTCCTTCTGCTCGATTGTATCGTCAGACGATACAATTGTGAGAGGCTGGTGGTGTGAATGATCGCGGCACTGCCGCCGGGGAGCCCGGACCAATACCAACCGGCGTTCCCCGGGTAGCGCGT
>Ga0123356_10004342_pt1 | contig 14658 bp, 7 predicted proteins | sample TergutEmb28metaG_2_FD_92546 | JGI IMG/M metagenome (GOLD analysis project Ga0123356, IMG submission 92546) | Embiratermes neotenicus P3 segment gut microbial communities from Petit-Saut dam, French Guiana - Emb289 P3 | ecosystem: Host-associated > Arthropoda: Insects > Digestive system > Gut ...
CCGTGCATTTCGCCGCTTGCTTCTTTTCGGAATAAACTTGAGGTTTCGTTATAGCGTTTGGGCAAATCGCGGTAGCTTTTGAGCCCGTTCTTGTAAATCATGTATTGGAACGGGCACGTCATCGGCCGCAGCGCCAAAACCTCGTCGTCTTCGGCCTCATTATTGCCGATGACGAACATCTTGTCGCGATAGTGATCCCAATGCCCGCTGATTTTGTAGAGATCCGGCTTTGCCATAAAGGGTGTTTTAGTGAGCTCATAGCCGCGTTTTTCTTCTTCATCCTCGACAAAACGCTGCAAAATCTGCATGAGCTTGGCGCCTTTGGGCATCAACAGCGGCAAGCCTTGCCCTATTGTCTCTTCGGTCATAAAAAAACCAAGCTCGCGCCCAAGCTTATTGTGGTCGCGCTTTTTCGCATCTTCCAGCATGTTGAGGTACTCGGAAAGCTCGGATTTTTTCTCAAAAGCCGTACCGTATATGCGTGTGAGCGCCTTATTTTTTTGATTGGCACGCCAATACGCGCCGGACATTTGAGTTAATTTTATGCACTTCACCCTACCTGTGCTGGGCAGATGCGGGCCGGTGCAAAGGTCGATAAAGCAGCCTTGCTTATACAATGTGAGCTGGGTTTTTGGCGGCAAGTCGTTAATAATTTCTATTTTAAACGATTCGTCAAAGCCCGCCATCTGCATAATTGCCTGCTTTTTGGTGACAATTTTGCGCTCGATGGGAAAATCCGCTTTGATAATCGCTTCCATCTCTTTTTCGATTTTACCAAAGTCCTCCGGCGTTATGGGGCTTTGAAAATCAAAGTCGTAATAAAACCCGTTTTTGATGGCGGGTCCGATGGCGAGTTTACACGTCGGGTAAATGTTTTTGACGGCTTGTGCCAAAATGTGTGCCGCGGTATGGCGGTACACCTCGCGTCCTTCCTCCGATGCGAACGTGAGAATCTCTAAAACGCAGTCGTCCTTTATGACCGTGTTTAGATCGACAAGTGCGCCGTTGACTTTGGCTGCCAGCGCGGCTCTTGCCAAGCCTTCCGAAATGTCGGCGGCAATTTCCGAAACCTTTTTGGGCTCCGGATAGATTTTTTGGGAACCGTCTTTTAGAGTAATGACCATATAAACTCCGTAACCAAGTGCAGTAGTGCAGTAGTGCAATAGCGCAGTAGTTATTGATATAATTTGTTTCTTAAACAAGCCTTGATTGCACGCGCAAGATTGTTTATGTGAATACCGCTGATTGCGACTATGAACGTATCCTACACTACTGCACTACTGCACTACTGCACTTTTATCTGTACCGAGGCAAACGTTACCACCCACACGGTTTTTGCGCCCGCGCGTTTTAAGACCCTTGCGCATTCGTCCGCCGTCGCACCGGTGGTCAGCACGTCGTCAACCAGCAAAACCGTCTTGTCTTTTAGCGTCCCGCGCTCGCAAACGGGTTCAAAAGTCCCGTGAATGATTTCTCCGCGCTGCGCCCTGTTAAGCTTTGCAAGATTTTTGGTGTGCCTTGTCTTTTTAAGCAAACCCTCGCACGGGATTCCGATACTTTTTGAGAGCGCTTTGCCGAGTAATTCCGATTGATTGTATCCGCGCTTGCGCTGCCGTCTTTTATGCAAGGGGACGTATGTGATGATGTCCGCTGCCGAAAGGCTGTTAGATTGGACGACTTCTGCCAAAAAGGATGCCAAATATTCCGTTAAATACTTCGCCCCTCCGTACTTAAAGCCGTAAATGAGCTTATTTGACACCTCGTCAAACACGACGGCGGAACGGGCGAGGTCAAAGCGGTATGGCTCATGCTCGATGCATTGGTCACAAAGCTCGGCGAGATTTTCGATTTTGCGCCCGCAAGCCCTGCAACACGTCTTGATATAATCGAGTGTGCACTCCGCGCACAAATCCTCGCCGCTTGTCCCGTCCAGCTCTGCCCCGCAGGCAAGGCACGTGACGTGCTGCGGGTAGAGCATGAGGGAGGCGGTGGAAGCGACTGATTTAATTGTCGATTTGAGATTCATGATACAAAGTGATAAGTAATAAGTGATGAGTGATAAGTTATTGTTTGATTTGTAATCTCTGACAAACAATTGTTCCCGATATAATAATTATCCGAAACTTGTCACTTATCACTCATCACTTATCACTATCAAAACGCCAATCTCGCCGTTTCTCTCGCGATCACCAGTTCCTCATTGGTCGGGATGATGTAGACGTCCGTTTTGCCGGAAGAGAGCTTGTAAATTCCGCCGGAGGGGTTGTCGTTGACTTCATTTTTGAACGTGACGCCCAAGTACTCAAGTCCGGTCATTACGCGTTGCCGTACCAAAGCAGCATTTTCGCCGATGCCCCCCGTAAAAACGATGCAGTCCACACCGCCGAGCGCCGCCGCAAAAGAACCGATATACTTTTTGATGCGGTAGCAAAACATCCAAAGCGCCAAATCCGCGCGGGTATTCCCTTCCCCGATGGCCTTTCTAAGATCCCTAAAATCCGAGCTGACGCCGCTTACGCCTAATAAACCGCATTTTTTATTGAGGTAATCGATAACACCTTTTACGCTAAGGCCGGTTTTATCGCATAAATAGTCGACTGCAGCAGTGTCGATGTCGCCGCTCCGGGTGCCCATCATAAGCCCCTCGAGCGGCGTTAAGCCCATCGAGGTATCGATACACTTGCCGCCTTTCACCGCCGAAATGCTGGCGCCGTTGCCAAGGTGGCAAATGACCAAATTTTTGTCGCCTCCGAGCAGCTTTTTGCACTCCCCGGCGATAAACATATGGCTGGTCCCGTGGAAGCCGTAGCGGCGCAGACGGTAGGATTTGTAGTCGTCGTAGGCTACGGCGTACATATAGGCGTAATCCGGAATCGTCGCGTGGAACGTGGTGTCGAAAATGCCGGCGTGCGGAACATTTGGCATCACCGCCTGACAAGCGCGGATGCCGATGATGTTGGCGGGCTGGTGGAGCGGCGCCAAATCGGTATTACCCGCGATTTTGACCATCGCCTCTTCCGTTAAAAGCACGCTCTCGGAAAAATCCTCGCCGCCGTGCACGACGCGGTGGCCGACCGCCGAGATTTCCGATACGCTTTTAATTACGCCGTACTCGCTTGAGAGCAACGCGTCCAGCACCGTTTTAACGGCCTCCGTATGCGTTGGGATAACTAAATCGTCAAACGTGACGTTTTTTGAGCCCTTGTGCATGAGCGTAGAGCATTTTTGCCCGATACGCTCGACAATGCCTTTGGCAATGGCGGCTTCGTTTTCCATCTCGATGAGCTGGTACTTTAGCGACGAGCTGCCGGCGTTGATAACAAGAATTTTCATGGGTTACGTAGTTTTTCTCCTATATTCTGGATATTATTGTCTCAAGTGCAATAGTGCAATAGTGCAATAGTGAAGGATGAACAGAATTACTCACGAATAATGTTACCGACTCAAAAAATCAATAACTACTGCACTACTGCACTATTGCACTCGTGGACGCACTATTACATTTGCAGACGACTACTTCCTTTACAGCGCTTGCAGCGCTGTGATGGCCGTTACGTTTACAACGTCCTCCACGCTGCAACCGCGTGAGAGGTCGTTGAGGGGCTTATTAAAGCCTTGGCAAATGGGACCGATGGCCTGCGCCCCGGCAAGGCGTTCGACCAATTTGTAGCCGATGTTGCCCGATTGCAGGTCCGGGAAAATCAGCACGTTTGCCTTGCCGGCAACGGAGCTTGTCGGCGCTTTGAGCGCGGCGACGGATTGTTCCAGCGCGGCGTCTAGCTGCAATTCCCCGTCGGCGGATAATTCGGGCGCGATTTCTTTTATCCTAGCGCACGCCGCCGCAACCTTATCGACGGCAGCGTGCTTTGCCGAGCCCTTGGTAGAGAATGAGAGGAGGGCGACGCGGGGCTCGGTAATTTGCGCGATGGAACGGGCGCTAATAGCGGAGGCGACGGCGATGTCGGCAAGCTGCTCGGCGGTAGGGTCGATGTTTACCGCGCAGTCGCCGAACACCAGCACGCCGTTTTGGCCGTACTTTGAGCCGTCCGGCAGTACCATGATAAAGCAGCTCGACACCGTGGCGATGCTCGGCGCGGTTTTGACGATTTGCAAGCCCGGCCTTAGCATGTCGCCCGTCGCGTGGCGCGCGCCGCCGACCAAGCCGTCGGCCTGCCCCATTTTAACCATTAAAACGCCGAAATACATCTCGTCGCGGGAAAGCTTTGTTGCCTCTTCAATCGTCATGCCTTTAGCCTTGCGAAGCTCATATAAAAGGTTGGCGTACGGCGCGATATCGACAACTTTGGGGTCGATGACGGTGATACCGTCCAAATTCACATCCGGGCAAAGCGCCTTGATATCCGCAAGGCTGCCAAGCAGTGTCACCTTGGCGATGCCTTCCTTTGTGATAATCTCCGCAGCGCGCACAATCCGCTCGTCGTTCCCCTCGGGCAATACGATACACTTGTTCGCCGCCTTTGCTTTAACTTTAATTTCGTCTAATAGGTTCATAAGTTTTCTCCACGCGCCGCCGATGCGGCATAACCGTTATATATTAACAAATGTAAACGGATTTGTAAAGGGTTCATTCTATTGTTGCTTTATGTTTTTTTGTTATATCGGTTTTTTTATTTTGACGCAATATAATTTTTGTTTAAGAAATTTATCGGCTTTAAACCACACTATTACCTTAGCAATAAAATTTGTACCAAGCATGAACAATGCGAAACTTGCAAAAATTACAGCTAACAGTACTCCCGAATCCTCAAGTCTGAAAAGCAAGAAACTAGCTGCCAAGAAAAAGAATGCCGTTGCCAAAAAGTAAGAAAGAAAATCATGAAGATCGAATTTGCGTCTAATCCGTAAAACTTGTGGATCTTTGTAAACAAAGTCCATGGAAAATTTGACTATTAAATCTACTCTGCTTCTCAATTCGTAATAAACTAATAACGGTATGTCTTGCTTCATCTCAAACGAAAAGCAACCGGGCCACCTCTGCCGAGGAATTGCCCAAAAAAGAACCCGCGATTCAAGCTTTGTTTTGTAATACCTGCTAAACAACATTCCTCCTCGTCAAATCACGGCGTCAATCGTTCCCTATCCCTCGGGAAGGCCGTCGCGTACTTAATATTATCCAACTTTAAGATGCGCATCACAAAGCGCTCCAGCCCGATGCCCATGCCGCCGTGCGGGGGCAGGCCGAAGCGGTGCATCGCCAAATATTCCGAAAAAGCTTGGGGATTCATGCCGCGTGCGCGCATTTTAGCGACTTGCGCGTTGTAGTCGTGGATGCGCTGGCCGCCCGTCGTGATTTCCGCGCCGTTTAAAAGGAGGTCAAAGCTGAGGGTGACGGATGTATCTGCGGGGTCGTCCATCGCGTAAAACGGCCGTTTGGTCGTCGGGTAGTGCGTGATGAACACGAATTCCGAGCTAAATTTCTCTTTAAAATAACGGCCGATGAGGCGTTCTTCCTCGGGTTCTAAGTCGACCTCGTCGCGGTAGGGTCGGTTGTACTCATTTTTGATAAGCTCCTTGACGTCTGCGAATCGGATTTTCGGGATGTCGCCCACCACGGGCAATTCCGCGCCGAGTTCTTTTAATTCGTCCGCGTAAAATTTGCGCAAATAATCAAAAATGTACGCCATCATGCGGGTTTCGAGCGCCATCAAGTCCTCGAATGAGTCGATAAAGCCCATCTCCAAATCAAGCCCTTCAAACTCGTTGATGTGGCGCGAGGTGGAGTGCTTTTCGGCGCGAAAGACTGGGCTGACGCAAAAAGCTTTGCAAAACACGCCGACCATCGCCTGCTTGTACATTTGCGGGCTTTGCGTTAAATACGCGGGTTTGCCGAAATAATCGACGCTGAACATGTCCGCGCCGCCTTCCGCGCCCGCCTCGACGATTTTGGGCGGCACGAATTCGGTGAAATCCTCGCCGCGCATAAAGTCGCGAAAGGCGGTCAAAACGCCCTCGCACACTTTGAGTATGGCGCGGTAGTAAGGATTGCGCAGCGTTAGGGCGCGGTTGTCAAACAGCACCTCGTCGCTCCACGCGGGGCTGTCGCCCGATTTATAGATGGCAAACGGCAAAGCCTCCGGCGGCTCGGAAAGCACCTCGATTGCAGTAATTGCCACCTCGAACCCCGGGTTGATTTTGCATGGGGAATTTAAGACGACCTTACCGGTTAAGAGTACGGCGGATTCCTCTTTTAAGGAGGCAATGTCAAAATCGCAATCTGCGGGCGCAAAAAAGCACTGAAACAGCCTTTTTGCGCCGCGCACAATCACAAACGAAAAGTTTTTCTTGACGCGCACGTTGTACACAAAGCACTTAAAAGAAACGACATCGCCGTCTTTGAGGGCGCCGCTTTTGTAGTCCTGCACAACTTGCTCTAAATCCAAGCTGACTTTTGGTTTTAATACGCTTACAAATTCCATTGGGGGGTTCTCCTAGGGTAGAAAAAATGCCCCTAAGGGCATTTGGTTGGAGTGAGTGGACTCGAACCACCGACCCCCACCTTATCAGGGTGGTGCTCTAACCGCCTGAGCTACACTCCATTGTTGCGGTTTATTCAGTTTTAGGACGTTTTGGCGAACCCCTGTTATTCCTTATCAGGGTGGTGCTCTAACCGCCTGAGCTACACTCCATTATTTTTGCGGTTTATTAAATTTGCTTGCGTTGACCCGCCATAATTAAGACGAACCACATAAAGATATACCATTCTTACAAAAAAGTCAATCGATTTTTGACGGTGTTGGCAAGGATTTTTTGTTTTTGTTGATTCCGACCGAGGGTATCATACCCCGCCCCTTGGGGCGGGAGCCGTCCGGAGGACGGCGGATCCAGGGCTTGCCCTGGGATATGATACCGGCCATTTGTCCTTGCCTAGTCGAATGCCAAAGCAAGTTCCATAGTGGCGATTAAGTGTGGAAGTTAGTGTGGCATTCGACGTTTGTCCAATGTTGTCAGGTTAGGTAAGTCGATTCATTTTTTCGCACTTTCCGACCGTAGGGCGGGGGCTTGCCCCCGCCGTTTTTGCCGGATAATTACATTTTCGGCGGGGGCAAGCCCCCGCCCTACGGATACCGGCAGCATAACCTGACAACATTGGACGTTTGTCCTTCCCTACTCGTCCATCAGTTCGTCAAGGTTTAAAGAGAATGCGTCCGCAAAACGCGCCATAAAATAGTCGACCGTCTCGTCGCGATAGCCGGTGATTAACCTCTCCGCGCTTCTGCGGGCGGCGGCAAATTCCGTGTTGCCGGCCTTTAATTCCTCGACGCACTTGATGTAAGCGGCGATTTTGTCCGCGCATTTGACCAAAAATGCCTCCCGGCAGGGCGCGGGACGTACAACGGCGCGGATTTTGGGCTCGATTTCGGCCGGCAGGCAATACAACAACCGATCCGTTGCATCTTTTTCGGCTTCTTTATAAGCCTCGTACATCGCCGTGTTACGGTACTTGACCGGCGTAGGCATATCGCCGGTCAGTACCTCGGACGCCTCGTGGAACAGCGCAATGGTAGCGCACTTCCCCGGGTCGGTGTCCTTTTTGAATACGGTTTTGTCGATGACGCCGAGGGCGTGCGCAAAAACCGCCGTTTGGTGGCTGTGCTGCGCGACGTCCTCGGGGCATTGGTTGTGCATCAAGCTCCAACGCTGAATGAGCTTTAAACGATTAAATATCGCGTAAAACTTGTGGCTGCGGGCGAGTTTTTTTTGCGTATCGGATTCGCTGGTTTTGTCAAGAGCATCTTTTGGCATAGTATTTAACAGTATAATCTATCGTAAGTTAAAATGCAAGTGTTTTTGCATTTTAACAAAAGCTGACGCTTTTGGGCATTTTTGTTCTTATTCAAATAGGTTGACGCATTTCGTTTTTATCCCCGTAGGGGGCGATCGCCCCCTACAGATTGGTTGCTCAACCTATTTGAATTAGAACCGCATTTTTTTGAAAATCCGTTTTTTCGCGACGAATCGACCAACGCATCCACACCGCTTATGCCGTTCGGATTGCCTCGATGGGCTTTTTGCGTGCCGTGTTGAACACGGGCAAAAAGCTTGCGATAAACGCAACGGCCACGCTTACGCCCAAAATAAGTGCGACTTGCCGGATGCTGAAATATAATAGCTGAATATAGAATCCTAAATCGCTCACCAGCATGCCGGAAATCCAGTAGGCAAGAATCCCGCAGCCGACCGCCGCAATAATAAAGGCGATAAGGGCGATAATTAAACTCTCTAAGAAGAAAATCCCGAAAACGTCCGTGCTCCTTGCGCCGATGGCCCGCAAAATCCCGATTTCGCGTTTTTTGTACGAAATTGAAATAATGATAAAGTTCATAAGTAAAAGCGAGGCGAACACCGCAAACCCGATGCCGATGTACAGAAAAATCGGCGCCAGCATTTCAATTATGGAATTGATGTTCTCCAGCATCGAGGTAACCGAGTTCATAATGCGGAAACGCATAATCTGCGTATTGCCCCAGTTGTCTTTGCCGATGTCCTGTTCTAAATAACTGTACCGAATCATGCTCATTTGCAGTGATTTTGAATCCGGCAGCTTGGTTACGGCCGCGACGATGTTGCCGGGCGCGCGCGCCAAAAAGGATTCGTATAATTCGTCCGCGACTACGGCGGCGTCGCTTTGGTTAAAATAAGCTCCCTCCGGCGTGTCGTCATAGGCGATCCCGACGATCGAATAAGTTTTGTGTCCCCCGCTCGACCCGTACCATTGCGGCTCGGAAACCGTTATGCCGCCAGCCGGGAACACCTCGGCCATGAACTTCGGCAGCGCCTCGGCAATTAATTCGCTCTGGTAGGCGGCATAGTAATCGATTCCGCCCGGATAATTCAAATTCAAACCGTAACTCTGCAGCATTTGCAGGTATGCGGCGGCGAGCACCTCGCTTTCGGTCATCTCTTCGGGGTAGTAGTAATCCCTCCGGAACCAGCCGCTCAGTGTGCCTGCATCGTTGTGCGCTAATAGCCAGGCGGGTACGTCGGCGGGCGAGCTGATATCCGCATAAAGCGCATCTCCGCGTCCCTTCACAAAAAAGTTGTAGAAAAATTGATAATACGCGGTTAAAAACTTTGCCTGGTCATAAACCGTCATCGCTTTTTGATTCAGCTTATCGTAAATGCGCTCGGATAATTCCGGGTCATTTTGAAGCTCGTCAAGATAGTTGTACTTGTTGAACATGACGCAAGCCGTCCGGAACGAAACTAATATCTCACTGCCGGAAATCGCCGTTTTGCCGCTTGTTTTAAAATATGCGGTTAATCCGTTTTTGCCGAGCATCGAATTTGATGCGAGATAATCCATTGAAAATTGGTAGTGTTCCTTTTCGAATACCAGCGAATCATAGGAACCTCTGCCTGATTGGATGTACTTGCTTGTCGGCGCAACAAGGGCGGCGTAACCTTTGTTTACGTACAGCGCGCCGTGGTAGCTGTATTGCGACACGCTTTGCAGTTCCTGCATGAGAAAATATATGCCGATATCAAAGCTGTAGGCGTCTTCGAGCGGCTCATAGCGCGACATATCAAAGCCGGTCTTAAGAACGCCGACAATTTTATATTTTTTGTCGCCGAGCGTGAGCTCTTTACCCAGCATATCATTTTCATTGCTTATCGCGGTTTTTTGGGGTTGCCCGGACTGCACGGGAGCGGTATAGCCGTATTTTTTAAAGGTTTCGACGGCGTAGGACGGAATCATAATTTCATCGTCGGCCTCCGGAAACTTTCCGATAATGGGGAATCCCCGAAATGTTTGCTGGCTCCCCGCATTTCCTTTCACCGCTGCGGGATCTACCTCCATGATGCCGGAAAAGCCCTGCGTATAATTTTGCGTGACTCCCTTATAATTGTTTGGATCGGAGTAGATATTTGGTGAAAAGCTGATATTGGAGCCGTAATACCCGCTTCCGGCCGCGTATATGGTGTCAAACTCGGCGCCCGGGAATTTAGCTTTTATCGTTTCAAATTCCGCTTCGCTCATAAAAACGTCGTTGTTTATCCAAGAGGAGTTGTCGTATTCGCTTCTGATTCCCGTGCCCTTGGCAAACGCGACATAGTCAACATCCACCATGCGCATCGAGTTAATCGTCGCGTCGTATTTGTTGTACGCACCCATCGTGTCGGATAGCCCGAACAGCCCGAACGCAACCGCCGACAACAGAATCGTCAAAAACAGCCGGAAGGGCTTGACTTTCAGCGACGAGCTTGCGATTTTAAGCGAGTGCCTGATCGGCAGGCGGGAGCGAATCAATTTTAGGTCGGCGGGGTTGTAGGCTCTCAGCTTTTGATTTTTTTCACTTGTCGCTTCGAACGATTCCTTATTGCCTTGGGCGTCGATGCGGGCAAGCCGCCGGAAATCCGCGTTGGACTTCCCGTCTTTAGAGAGAATCAAATCGCTCGGGGCGTCCTCTAAAAAATCCAGCACCGCCTGTTTTTCCGGCTCGGAAAATTTATGGCCGGATTTGACGTGCAGGATTTTTTCGTCGATGACGCTTACGCCCTCGCCGATCGCGCGGCTGCCCGCCTTGTATTTTTTGATGTCGCTGATCACGCGCCCGTCCGCAAATTCGATGACGCGGTCGCCGTAAAACTCCGCGTAGTCGCGGTCGTGCGACACGATAATCACGAGCTTGGTTTTAGAGAGCTTTTGCAGCGTTTCGAACACCTGCTTGCCGGTGTTGGAATCGAGCGCGCCAGTGGGCTCGTCCGCCATAATGATTTCGGGATTTTTGACGAGCGCACGCGCGATGGCGACGCGCTGCTTTTGCCCGCCCGAAAGCTCGTTGGGCTTGCGGTTGGCGTAGCCCGCCAAATCGACCTCGGCTAAAATCGCGTCGACCGCCGCAGGGTCGGAGCGTTTGCCCTGCAATTCAAGCGCCAACGCGATGTTCTTGCCGACCGAAAATTCATTCAGGATGTTGTATTCCTGAAAAATAAAGCCGATGAACGTGTTGCGGTAGCTGTCAAAATCGCCCTGCGTAAAGTTCGCCGAGGACTTGCCTTTTATGACGACGTCGCCCGAGGTTATGGTGTCCAGGCCCCCGACCAGGTTGAGGAAGGTGGATTTTCCGCTGCCGGATTTTCCGAGCACGAACACCATGCCCGTTTCCTCAAAGGCGAGGCTTATCCCGGAAAGCGCCGTGACCGGCACGCCCTTTTTGGGATAATACACCTTGGTAAGATTTTTAACTTCTAACATAGCTGCTCCTAATCTGTATTAACTGTACTGATTATAACACGCAAAAACAGGCTTGTCAACCATTTTTTAGTCGTTTTTTTAAAAGAAATGCCGATATCCTATATCCTATAATGACCTGATTGCCTCGACCGGCGGTTTTTTGGCGGCTCTTAGGACGGGGAAAATCGTGGCGGCAAAGGCGACAGCCGCGGCGATTCCGAGCACAAACAGCCCGTTTAGGATGCGGAAGTTTAAAATCTCGATGGCGAATACGCTGCCCGCCATAACGGAGTTTGCCACGGCGCATACAATGATTGCCGCTATGACGGATATTACCGTGCAAATGCCGGCGATAATCGCGCTTTCGGAGAAGAATATTTTAAATACGTCCGCGCCGCGCGCCCCAACCGCCCTTAAGATACCGATTTCGCGGCTTTTATCGACGATGGAAAGCGAAATGTAATTGAGTAGAAACAGCGCGGAGATCACCGCCAACCCGGCGCCGATTGCGATAAACGCCCACATCAGCATTGAAACCATGTAGCCCGCGTCCCTTGATTGGTAATACACTTGATTATGCGCAAATTCGAACAGCGAATCATCCGAGGCGGGCTTGTTAAACGCCAGCAAATATTTTAACTGCGCAGATTTAGTCGCCAAGGGGCTTACGACATAGCAATACTTTCCGTTCGTAACCGGCGTATACCTCGTTTCGGCCTTGGTGAACCGATAGTTATAGTAATCGGCGTTTTCCGTAACAAAGTCGCCGTGAACCAACGTTTGGTACCGAAGCTCTTGGCTTGCAAATACGCCGGCCAACTGCAAGTATTTGCCCGCCCCGAAATAGTATTTATCCGCGTCGCCGAAAGAGCCCATTCCTTTGAGCCCGTCCGGGTTATTCTTAAGCCACGCATCCCAATCGTTTTTCAGCGCGGCGAAAATAATTTTTGCGTCCGCGCCGGTAAATTCCCTTTTTGCGGGCATACTTTCGGGATCGCCCTCCCAATAACCGTTGATAAAATACCCGAGTCTTAAAAGCGCCGCACTGAATTCCGGGTTTGCTTGAAAATAATATTGATAATAATCGCCGTCGTCCGGCACCTCCGGTTTGCCCTCCACCAAAAGCATACTGCCAAGCAGCACCCGGGCGCGGCTGTACAAATCGCTTGCACTGAGATACATTTCGTTCTTTTTTAAATCCTTTACGACGGAAGTAGGTAACTTGTTGCCGTTAAAGTCATACACCGCGGCGCCGTCCAAAAAGGGATCGGCCCATTCGGGCGTGATATACGAAAGGCCGCCGTAATACCCCGCTTCAGGCGACACATCCCCAAGTTGCGAAAATGCGGCGTTAGCGCTCTGCAGCCGGTAATCGCCGCCGGTGACGGGATGGTAACCGTAACGGTACCATTCCCCCGAGCCGATTTTAGGCGTTACGACGTTTTGGTAGAACGTCCCCGAAACGAAAGCGAGCGTGTGAAAGCTGTATTGGTAAACCTCGTTAAATTCTTCCGTGAGCTTTCGGTTCGCCGGGGTGGTCGAATTGAACGCGTCGCTTTTCATCGGGTCGAACTTTTTATCGACGCTTCCCGTCCGGTACACGCCGGAAACCTTAAACGATACGGGGTTAGACATGTTGTCGCGTATCGAAACGGTTTTGCCGACAATGTCGGCGGGCACGGCAATTTCGGCTTTTGCATCGGGTACCCCCTCCCCGCCCGCGACGGCCAAGCCCTTTGCGCGGAACGTTTCAAAGACATATTCGGAAATTGCAATCTCGTCGTCCGCAACCGGGTAGCGCCCCGCCAAACAAACGTTCGCGCCGAATGCGTCTTTTAAATACCGCTCGCCCGCGTCGCTAAAACCGCATAACCAATTGATTCCGTAAAACGGCGCGTAATTTCCGTATGCCTCATAATAATTGGCGATTTGGTATTGAACCAGGTCTTGCTCGCCGTACAGGGAAAATACGCCCGCAAATTGCACGCCGAGGCTCTTGCGGTTCAGTTTTTCCAGTTCGCCCGCTGCGGAAAAATCGAATACGTTGTAAGCATTTTTGTATTTGCGCTCATGGATTTTTTTGTCGTTATCCATGTAGACGTCGCGGCTGTATTCGCGCACTTGGTAGGATTTTTGCATCAACGCCGTCGAATACGACGTGCCGGTAAGCGAGCGCTCGGCCGTAAAATTGACGTCGTACATCATCATGGTCGAGGCGGCGCCGAACAGGGTGAACGACAAAACCGAGATGATAATCGTCAAAACAAGACGGATCGGACGCGCTTTTAAACTGGAGGCGCCTACTTTTACGGCGTGGCGGATCGGCAGGCGGGACTTTATGAACTTGGTTTGGTTGCCGTCGTAGGCTTTTTGTTTTATATCGGTGCTTTTTGTGTCGGCAAAGTATTCCTGCGCGCCACTCTCCGCGATGCGGTTGGACTGCTTAAAGCGGCTGACTTTTTGCGCGTCGGAGGTGATGATGATTTCGCGGCTTGCGGACGGCTTACCGGCGGGCCTTTCGGGCGGATTGCCATCCGCCCCTACGGGTTCGGACGGGTGAACGGCGGTGGAGCTAGGCTCCCGCCCTACGGGTTCTGTACGGTGCGGGACGCCGAGGACGGCGTCCCCTACGGGCTTGCCGCAGTCGGCCGGGGCGGTTCCGCCGGATTTTATCATCTCCCACACTTTTTCAAATTCGGAGCGTGTAAGCAGCTCCGGGTTTTGGATGCTGACGGTTTGAGCGTCGATGGCGCGCAAGTTTTCGGAGAGCTTCTCGGCCTCAGCAAAGTTTTTAGAAACGTCCGAGATGACGCGGCCGTCGGAGAGCTCGATGATGCGGTCTCCGTAGGTTTCGGCGAATTCGCGGTCGTGCGAAACGACGACAACGAGCTTGTCGGCAGACAGCCTTTTTAAGGTGTCGAACACCTGCTTGCCGGTCGCGGAATCGAGCGCGCCCGTGGGTTCGTCCGCCATAATGATTTCGGGCTCTTTAACGAGTGCCCGGGCAATGGCGACGCGCTGCTTTTGCCCGCCCGAAAGCGTGAGCGGCTTGCGCTTCCCCAGCCCGTCTAATTCAACGCGCTTTAAGATTTCCTCCACCGCGACGCCGTCGTTCTTCTTGCCCTGCAATTGCAGCGCCAGCGCGATGTTTTCAGCGACGCTGAACTCGTTGATTACGTTGTATTCCTGAAATACAAAGCCGACGTAGGTATTACGGTAGCTGTCAAAATCCGAACCGGCGAATGTCTTGCTCGATTTGCCCTTTACGATTATCTCACCCGCGTCCGGCACGTCGAGCCCGCCCGCGACGTTTAACAGCGTGGACTTGCCGCTGCCGCTTTTGCCCAAAAGGAACACCATGCCGGTATCGGGAAAATCAAGCGTCACGTCGTCAAGCGCGCGCACCAAAACACCGTCCTTGGTTTTGTAGGTTTTGGTGAGGTTTTTTACGGATAACATGA
>Ga0123356_10004343_pt1 | contig 14657 bp, 8 predicted proteins | sample TergutEmb28metaG_2_FD_92546 | JGI IMG/M metagenome (GOLD analysis project Ga0123356, IMG submission 92546) | Embiratermes neotenicus P3 segment gut microbial communities from Petit-Saut dam, French Guiana - Emb289 P3 | ecosystem: Host-associated > Arthropoda: Insects > Digestive system > Gut ...
CAAGCCCATCAAATTCATCCTGAATGTGGAACAAAATGTGCCATCCATGCTGTTTGGTGACGAGATTCGCATAAAGCAGATTTTAAACAATCTTCTTTCCAATGCATTCAAATATACAAATAATGGCGAAGTTGAACTGTCGGTAACTGCGGAAATGCCGGCGGAACTGCCGGCAGAATCCAATTCCGGTAATACTGTAATGCTTATTTTGTGTGTACGCGATACCGGACAGGGCATGACGGAAAAACAAATATCCGAATTATTTGACGAATATTCGCGTTTTAATGCAGAAGCAAACCGGGAAATTGAAGGCACAGGTTTGGGTATGAACATTACACGAAATTTTATACACATGATGAAAGGTGAAATTACGGCAAAAAGCGAAACAGGCAAAGGATCTGTTTTTACAATCCGCTTGCCGCAGGGCAACTTAGGCGCTTCTGAGCTGGGAAAAGAGGCTGCAGAAAACCTGATGAAATTCCGTTCAAATTATGAAGCAAAATCCAAAAGTAATCATATCGTACGCGAACAGTTCCCAGATAAAAAAATTCTTGTTGTTGATGACATGGAATTGAATCTGTTTGTTGCAAAAGGAATGTTGGCAACTTACGGGCTGCAGATCGATACTGCGGCAAGCGGAACCGAAGCCATTGAAAAAATAAAAAACACCAGGTATGATCTTGTGCTTATGGATCACATGATGCCAGGGATGGACGGAATAGAAACGGTGCACAATATAAGAGAATGGGAAAACGATCTTCCAATAATTGCGTTAACAGCTAATGCTGTTTCCGGCATGAAGGAACTCTTCTTGGCTAACGGATTTAACGGCTTTATATCAAAGCCAATCATACTAAGGGAATTGAACAATATTATTAAAGAATGGCTGTCGCCGGAATCAACAACCTCGCCATGAAGGGCAAGGCATGTTGGTTCAGACTGATTTATTAAATCCCTGCAAGAGCTTTTTCAATCTTTTCGATTAATGTATCCGGCGCCACCGGCTTGATTAAAACATCTGTTGCGCTGGAACTTTTTGCACGATCAAGGAAATCCTGACCATTATTGGCGCTGACTATAATTATTGGCACCTGATCATAACTGGGAATTTTCCTGATGTCATCAAGAAATTCAAAACCTGAAATATTCGGCATTTCAATATCCAGAAGTATCATATCTGCATTGTTGGAATTCAAAAAAAATAAGGCTTCTGAAGCGGATTTAACAACACGAAGATCGTATTGAGAAACCAGCATATGTTTAAACTCATTAAGCTGCTGCACGTTATCATCAATTGCAAGAACTATTTTTTTTTCTGCCATAACCTTCCTCCTAAAAACTTAATATTATACCTTTAAGACCTGTAATATCATACCAAATTCTGTAAAAACGGTCAAGTAAAATATTCTTGCCGCCATGCCTGGAAAGCTAGTACATGTTTTTATTATTTAATAAATTTTAACTTTTCTGTAGAAAAATATACAAAAACAAGTAATAATGAATAGTAATTGCTGATACCAGCCGATATTCTATATATAATTTTTAAAATATGGGTCAGCGGTATTTAAAGAGGTAAGAAAATGAGCAGCAAAAAAGGGAATCTGCAAATTGCCGGGAAAGACAAGGGCAAGGCATCAATTTATCTGAAAATTCTGGTTGTTATTATAGCCGTCTCGGTAGCCATAATTATTTCCGGGCTTGCTGTAGGCGCATGGTTCCTTACAAACAGCATCAGCAGAGCAATGGAAGACGATATGCTGGTTGCAGTTGATATTGCCGATCATTATGTGACAAAAGAAATAGAACTTTTAAAAATAAGAGCGTTCAATGCCGCAAATGAAATAAATACTTTACTCAAAGCTGGTGAAACCAGCGGTATTCTGGAACGTGTCTCCGCAAAATATCCATGGTATGCCGGGCTGGCAGTTTTTAATCAAAGTAAATTGTTGTACTCCTGGGGCGGAGTGCAAGTACCGCCGGATTTAATTAACGAACCGTTTATGCAATTTAACCAAAAAGGCGGGGGCGCAGTCTCAACTACTATGTATGCAGATGACGGCTCGCTTGTTATGTATGTGCCTGCGCCCATTAACGATGAGCTTGTTTTAGCTGCTGTTCTGCCAGGGCTTTATTTTAACAGCAAAGTTTCAGAATTTACATTTTGGCAGTCTGGCCATCTTTTTATTGATGATGCGGAAGGCACTGTTATCTCAAATTACCGGGCGGAATGGGTAGAGAAACGGTTCAATTTTATTGAAATGGCAAAAACGGACAAAACATACGAAAACATGGGCGCCATGGTATCCCGCGGAATAAAAGGAGAACGCGGCACACATCAATTCAGCGTAAACGGCGTGCCCCGGATATGCGCATTCCGTCCAATATCCAGCCCAAATGAAAACTGGTTCATTGGAATAATTGCGCCCTTGTCTGAAAGCGCATTAAAAGATATTCCCAGCGGAATATTGCTAATAGGCATCATAACTATGCTTCTTAGCGTAATAGCCGCTGCCCTGGCCGCTGCTCTGCTGAAGCGCCCATACGAGGAAGTTGACCACTTGCGCAAAGAAGCCGAAATTGCATCAATTTCAAAATCCACTTTTCTTGCAAACATGAGCCACGAAATAAGAACGCCCATGAACAGCATCATGGGTTTTTCAGAATTGGCTCTGGACGATGAACTCTCAGCCAGAACCAGAGATTTCATTGGTAAAATCCGTTCAAATGCGGACTGGCTGCTGCAAATAATCAACGACATACTGGATATTTCAAAGATCGAGGCCGGCAAGATGGAGTTGGAAAATATTCCGTTCGATATTCATGAATTGTTTGTAAACTGCCGGAATTTAATTCTGCCGAAAGCTGCAGAGAAAAACATTATGCTGCACTTTTACACCGAACCAAGTATAGGCAGAAGGCCATTGGGCGATCCCACGCGGCTGCGTCAAATTTTTGTGAATCTGCTGTCCAATGCCGTAAAGTTTACGAATACCGGCATGGTCAAGCTTCATTCAGATATATTAAAGACAGACGATAAAAGCATTACTATACATTTTGAAATAAAAGATTCTGGTATCGGCATGACATCAGAGCAGATGACCAGAATATTCGAACCGTTTACACAGGCGGAATCCGGCACAACGCGCAAATACGGCGGCACAGGGCTTGGATTGGCCATAACCAAAAATATAATTGAAAAAATGGGCGGAAAACTCAATGTTGAAAGCACGCCAGGTGTCGGCAGTAAGTTCAGTTTTGATATTGTCTTCGATACCATAGATGTAAACGATAATGATGAATTCAAAGAAAAAATTGTATTCGATGAACTGGAAAAACCGCTTTTCGAAGGTGAAATATTATTATGCGAAGACAATGCAATGAATCAACAGGTTATCTGCGAACACCTTGCAAGGATCGGGCTTAAAATATTCATGGCGGACAACGGAAAGATGGGCGTAGATATGGTAAGAGAACGCAAGGAAAAAGGCGAAAAACAATTTGATTTAATTTTTATGGATATGCACATGCCTGTAATGGACGGTCTTGAGGCTTCCTCAAAAATCATGAAGATTGACTCAGGCATCCCTATAGTTGCAATGACAGCTAACATAATGTCCAATGACAGGGAGGTATACAACGAGAACGGAATGAGTGACTGTGTGGGTAAACCTTTTACCTCTCAGGAATTATGGCACTGTTTGATGAAACATCTTACGCCGGTAAACCGGGGAATTAGGCAAAATACACATAAAGACGGAGAAAACAATAATAACCATTCTCAGGAAGATATGAATTTTCAAAATAAACTTAAAGTAATGTTTTTAAAAAACAATCAGAAAAGATTCGAAGAAATAGTTAATGCGCTTAAGGCAGAAGATATTAAGCTTGCGCACCGGATCGCTCATACTTTAAAGAGCAATGCCGGGCAAATCGGCAAAACCCTTCTGCAGAAAGCTGCAGCAACTATCGAAAACCAGCTCAAAGAAGGGAAAAACACAGTAACAGAAGAAGATTTGAAAACTCTGGAGAACGAGCTTAATATGGTTATTTCTCAATTAACTGCAGAACTTTCCAATTTCCCGGAAGATCTTTTTAACAAAAAGAAGGGCATTCAAACTGAAATGCTTGATACGCAGGCTGCAAAAGAATTGATTGAAAAAATAATGCCAATGCTTGAAATGGGAAACCCTGAGTGCAGGGATTATATTGACAGCCTCTCGCAGCTACCGGGCCGCAAAGAACTTGTCGCCGAACTTATAAGCAAAATTGAGGATTATGATTTTGAGCAGGCTTTTACATTGCTGGATGAATTGTTGAAAGAGATAGAATAAAAAAGCCCCCTAACAGGGGGCAAAAAGCGGGAAACGGGAGTCGGACCCGCGACATCGACCTTGGCAAGGTCGCGCTCTACCACTGAGCTATTCCCGCATTAATCAGTTACATCCATCCAGGGCTGCTTTTTCAAAAACTGAAACTTTAAAAAAGCCTTAGACCGTGTTAACCTTTTAATAATATGGCAAAAAGGAATAAATTTGTCAAGCCCTCCTCCTGGAAAAATTACCAAAAAATCTGTTTTTTATCAGATTTAGACTGTTCCCACAAGGTTATTCTTTAAGGCAGCCTGCCTATAATGTGTCCACATTATGGGCAGGCACTACTTAACAAGTATAAATTCCACCCTGCGGTTTTTCCACCAGTTGGTATAATCGTCCCATGATGCCACGGGATACTCTCCGCCAAGGCCATAATAACTTAGGCGGTTTGGATCTATGCCAAGTTTTATAAGGCAATCCACAACAACTTTAGCCCGCATTTCGCTAAGCGGCTGAAGCGTCTCCGTCTGCTCATACAGCCGGGCTTCGATGTCGCTTGGGTGTGTTAACGGATTGGCATGGCCTTCTACCCTTACTTTGTATTCACTGTATGTGTTAAGAATTGAAACAATACGGGAAAGGGTCTTTTCATTTATGGCTATTGTTTCATTGGATTGAATGTCCCAATTGTCAAGATCGGGAGTAAAGATAATGGGCGGCGGAGACGGTATGGAAACAAGCACAGGTTTTGCAACGGGTTGGCTTTCTCCTGTCACTTCAAAGTTATGAACCTTTGAAACAGCAGGGCTTTCACCGCCAAGAGCAGTTACCCGCCAATACCATGTTTTGCCTTCCTGCAGCAGTTCAGGAGCAATGGTTAAATAATTATTATATACATTCTGTTTTACAGCAGGATTTGCCATGCCAATGTCCTCCGATAATTCCACAAACCAAAAAGACACGTTTGGATCGTAACTCCACAACATGCGGCTGCCGGAAGAATCTGTATAAACTTTTCCGTTTTGCGAAGGGAAAGAAAGCACTGGCGCCGCAATAACCGGACGTTTCATGAGTATTGAAAATTCACCTATAGCAGAAGGGATTCCAGCACCCTTGATTTGAGGCGGAAAAAGAGGAGTAACACGCCAGTACCAGCGGCCATAATTGAGTGAACTCTGGGTTACTGAATTTTTCTCTACGCGGCGGGACACAACGGGATTTTTCATGTCATTGTAAGCGGAAATTTCAACCAAATACTCAAAAGCTCTGTCCACAACAGACCAGGAAAGCGGGACAAGTGTTTCTCCCGAAAAAGCCAAATCTGCTGCATGTAAAGGAGCCGCAAGAACTGGCGCAGCGGATGGAATCACTTCCAGCGTACCGGAAGGAAACAATTTGCTTGCAGGTTCGCGGCTGCCGCTATTTGCAGGATATACCCTCCACCAATAATTACCGTTTTTTACAGGAATGGAAACCGATGTGCCGCCGCTTATATCTTTTGCCTCTATTATATTATTAAACCCTTTGTCCAAAGCTATTTCGATAATTATATATGTATCGCTGTCAAAGTAAAAGCTTTTCCATGAAAAAACAACAGATGCCGTTTCTTCGGGCGCGCTTAAAATATAAACTGAAGATCCAAACGAGGTCATTACTACAACGGGTTTTGTACTAATCCCCCCTTTAGAGTCAATAGCCAGAACATTACCGGCTTCAATTGTCGTTTCATCAAAGCTGGCCTGGCCCTCAAGCACAGAAAGCACTATCTCATCTTCGTCTTTATTTATCCTGGCCTGGCCTTCAAGCACAATAGTAGAATCCCCGCTGGAAATAACAACATTTTTATTGTCAGAAACCACTTCCAAATTCCCGCCGGAAAGATCTATCTTTGCTCCGTTTTGGTTATCGAAAAAAATCTGTACCATTGTACTTTCATCAAGTGTTATATATGTTACCTGATCCTGAAAAATAACAACCGCTTCTGACTGCTCAATGGTACGGATCGTATCGCCATTGTAAACAGGCGAAGAATTTTTCAGCCTGTCCCATACGTTACGCTCGACAAACCTGCGCTGAGCAGTACGTTTTTTGAAAACGATGGTACCTACAGGCTCTTCATTCATTTTAATAAAGGTATTGTTATACTCCAGCCAAAATGCCGCTCCCGAAAAACAGGCTCCGGCAAAACAGAAAATAATAATAACAATATCAATTCTAGCGAATTTGAATTTTATCTTTTGCATTCGTGTCCACCATCAAAACACCGCAAGGATAACCGGAACATACCGGTTCCCGGCTGCCGTTGTGTACCGGATATACCCGCCACCAGTACTTGCCTTCTTTCAAAGGAATAGAAACAGATATAGTATTTAAAACCTCCCTGTCTTCTACTATTTCGCTAAAATCCTGATCTTCTGCAACTTCAACAATTACATGAATATCCTCAGTAAAATTGGATTTATTCCAGGAAAAGAAAACAGGCACAAGTTTCCCGGACTGCCCCTGTACCAGAGCAGAAGAACCAAACGAAGTCATAATCACAAATGGTTCTTTACTCATTGCGCCTGGTTTTTCGCTTGCGTTCAATTTCCAGCTTGCGCCCGGTTTACTGCTTTCATTAACTTTATAGTCTATTTTTTCCGAACTGACATTATATATATTATATTTAATTTCTTTAATTTCCCTGTTCGCCTCATTAAGATCCGGAGTTTCAATGCCCAGAAGCGTTCTTACCTGCTCCAGTGTCTGAGCGCCGCCAGTATCTTTAAAGTTTATCACTGCAAACACCCGCACAGGATGTTCTTTGCCTTTTACCTTGACCGGAAGCATTTCTTCGGTAACAAATTTGTCTCCCGTTAATTTCCATGTATCTTCCGAGATTAATATATCTGTACCAAATGGTTTATTAAGAGATTCCACACGGCTTGCCAGATTCACAGCGTCTCCAATTACGGTATATTCCATGCGCTGCTCCGATCCAATCTGACCGGAAGTTACGATTCCGGAATTTATACCGCACCCAATACGTATCGCAGGATTGCCTTGATCATTTTTGGCTCTGGCGGCATTTTGTATAATAAGCGCATCTCTCATCATCAATGCGGATTTAACGCAATTATACGCATCTTCTGCGGGGCTTCCGCTGGTTTGCGCTGTACCCCAGTGAGCCATTACAGCATCTCCGATAAATTTATCAACTACGCCGCCTGTTTTTTCAACACAATGAATCATGTGGGTAAAGTAATCATTGAGCCAAAGAACAAGACGGTTAGATGCATCCTCTCCAAAAACCTTTGTAAAGTTTTCAGCTTTTTCCGTAAAACCACGAATATCGGAAAAGAAGACTGTAGCATGCCTGGGAAAACCGCCAGGCTTTATCTCGCCGCGCATTGCCCGAACAGCAATGTCTTTATTGGTAAAACGGCCAAAAATATTCAGGGCGCTGGACATCTTATCGAAACTTTCGGTCAAGAGCCCCAGTTCGTCACGAGTATGGTACTTTAAGTGCGTCTCAAATTCGCCCCCTACAATCTGCAAAGCAGCAGCAGCAAGGTTTTTAACCGGAGTGCTGATTGTTTTGGAAAAAAACCAGATAAAAATGATAGCAACAAACAATACCGCCGCGGCAAGAAACATATTCTGCCGGGTAATGCTTTTAATAGCTTCAAATACAATATCGTGGGGTATTGTGGTAATTACTGCAGCATCTGTTCCGGAAAGGCGGTAATAGGCGCCAAAATAGTCTGCCTCACCGTCGTTATATGAAACCTGCCGGTGATTGTCGCCTTGCTGCTGCATAATAGCCACTATTGGCATTGCGGAAAAATTTGCGCCGCCCAGGACAAGATCGTTATCAGGATGCAGCATTAACTCTCCGGAACTGTTTATCAGAAAACTGGTATTGGTTCCCGTTCCAAAGGACTCGGAAAGATCGTCGGGGGTAAACAGCACCTTTATTGTTTCATCTTCTGCTTTTCCATGACGGACAAAAACAACAGCGATCAAAGAACGGTTAAAAAACGGCGATGCGTTAAAAAGCAGCAAATTGTCCTCGTCCGCCGGAAAATCCGAAGCCATGTACGCTTCTGCATCGCCAATGTTAACACTGGTGGAATTAAAAAACTGCAAATTGGGAATAAAACCATTAAAACGCCCTGTTACCCCTATTGCCGCTATATTCCTGTTATTGTTAAAAAAATACCTTTCCATTTCCGGATTACGGGAAAATTCAGCGGAAATCATATCTGTCATTTCCAGATAAAGAAGCACAGCCGCCTGAACCGATTTTAGGGAACCTTCCGCCTGGGAAGCAGCCCTGTGATTCACGGTAAAGTTATTATCCTCTGCAGTCTTTTGAACTTCCTGCGTGCTAAGCACCGATACCATGGTGATTACTGCTCCAAGAGATAATATAAATAAAATGGTAATAATTATTACCAGCTTGGCTCCTATGGGAAACATAACACGGGTTCTTAATTTTTTCTGTTTCATAATTATCTCAACACCTCCGGTTATTGAATAGCAATTATTCTTATATTCTTTAATTCTCTTCGTTTGCCCGCAGGAAGACCGCTTGCAAACTTTAACTCCAATACTGTCTCATCCCCTTCCACTGTCACTGTCCGGTGCTGCAGATCATTAAGTTTATGTTTTTCATCATTTGCAACATACCATTCAATGACCGCAGATAAACCATCGCCCTCTTGCCGATCCGGCAAAAGCTGCGAACCTGCAATTACAATCTCAGAAACAGCGCTGCTTCCTACAAGCCGCACCTTACCCGAAACCTGAACACGGCATACTGCATCGGGGCTTTTTTCTTTTTTTCCCCAAGCAGGCAAAACTGCCGCCATACAAAAAAACATTAAAACAAAATTAAAATAAAACCTGTTATTCAGGCGCAATTTCATTACCCGCACTCCCTTTTAAAAACTTTACAGTTCCCGGGAAAAACCCGCTCTCGTGCCCGCTCTGCCCTAACATATCGGCAGCGCTGATTGGGAAAGGCCCCCTGCTTCCGCCCTGCGCAGCGCGGCTGCCGGCAAAAGCGGCTGCAGCCCCGGTTTCCGCAGGAGGGGTCACGCCGGTTATTGTGCCTGTCTCTATAATACCATTACCCGACTTAACCGTATTAACATTATAAGTAAGCAAAGCGCCGTTTGAGAAGGAACCCGAATCAACCAGATTACCGGGAACATCTTTAACCAAGCCGGCATATCTGATATTTCCGGACGAGGCTGGCACTGGAAAAGAAGTTGCAATGCTATAAACACCTTCACCGGGATACAGACTAATTGTTTCTTCTTCAGACGGCACATAAGGAGCCTTTATATCTTTCAACACAAGTTCATCTTTGTACCCATAAAGACCGCTGGAAGCATTGATATAGTTTGCCGCCAGCCATGTTTTAAGCAATGCATCCCAGCTATCATTATAACCAAAGGCGTTTGTAACGGCACGGTAGTCGCCATATTGTGAAAAAATAATATCCTTATAAATATTTACAGTTCCGGATTGCAGCCTTAACCATTGGAAAAAAAAGTAAACTGTGTCATAGTCATCCAAAATTGCATACTGACTTTCATTTTCACGGTTTCCCCACACAAAAAAATTGTTACCCAAATTCGTCAATCCCATGCTGGACGAATTATAACTTTTTACGCGCTCTTCGCCATGTTCTCCGCAATACACCCATTCCGCCGCAGATGAAAGCCCTTCATCAACCCATATATCCATTTGATTAACATACTGTGATCCATTGTTTCTTTTTACTGCGCTGGTAATATAATTCATTAAATGCTGCATTTCATGGGCTATAGTTTTGTACGATTCAGGCGAATTAGGTTTTCCAGGATTTGTATCAACATAAATCATGTCACATTCATTTGAATAACGGTAATACTGATTATGCGGAATATTTTCATATAAATCGGCAGCCCAAAAATAACCTGCAACATAAGAATCGTTCACGCCTTTTTTGTAACTGTCTTTTATATCCAACAGGAGAATGCACAGTTTCCCGTCATTATTGCCGTATAAATCCGCCCATTCCATGGTATTTAATCCGTAGTCGTCTTCAAAACCAAAGGCATTAATCATTTTTGGGTATACCTTATTATCATATTCACCGGCAATTATTTGGGCAGTAACCTTATCTACACCGCAGCCTCTCTCTACCCATATATTGCAATGAGCACCTTCGGCAAGCAAATCTGCAGTAATTTCATAATATTTATTACTACTGAAATTTCGTGCCCAAAACTTCCTTGTTCCTTTGGGGTATCTTGAATAATCTGGAATATCAAGCAATTCGCAGGAATGCAGTATAAGCGAAAATAAACATAAAATAAAAACAACCGTTTTACAGTTAAATTTCCGCCTTTTTAAAAGCATGATACAGTATAATCCATTTATTCAAATCAGTAAAGCAAAATTACGTTTCCAAAAAAGCAGGTATTTGCTGAATCCCTGCTTTTTTGGCGTAAATTAAGGTTTTAAGTGGCAATGTTTATACTTTTTACCGCTGCCGCAGGGGCATGGCTCGTTGCGGCCAACTTTGGGCTGACCACGGACTACAGTCGCCCCGTCCGGTTTTGACGCAGCAGCCATTGGCGAAGCGCCGGCAGCAGGCGCGCTAAAAGAGCCAATTGAACTATGGCTCGCCGAATGATTTGCCCCAATTGAGCGGCTTACAGGCCTGCGAGCCGCCCCTCCTTCTGCGATTTGTATTCGAATAAGGTGCATCCGCGAAGCAATTTCCTGCCTGATTTCTTCGATCATTGTCTCAAATATGCGGAAACCTTCGACCTTATATTCGGTAAGCGGATTCTTCTGCGCATAATGGCGAAGGTACACAGCCTCGCGAAGAGCTTCCATATTTTCAAGATGATCAAGCCACTTACGGTCTATGGCATGAAGGTAACTTTCCCGGATAATCATGTTCAGATATAAAAGACCGATAAGAGATTCCTTGTCGTTAATATCCTTTTCAAGATCCGTTTTAATATGTTTTTCCAGCAACTCTGAATTTTTAAACTCAGGGTTATTTTGGTCAAGCGCCAAATGATAGCCGAATTTAGAACGAAGCTGCTCGGCTAATTCCTTTAGCGCAGCATTCACATCATGCCTTTGAGCTGAGTTGTATTCATCAATAAGATCGCCCGCCATAACAGCCGTAGAATCATTTACACGCTTTTTCAGATCTTGATCCAAAAGTATTGCATCACGCTGTTCATAAATATATTTCCGCTGCTGGTTAAGCACATCATCGTATTCAAGAAGATGCTTGCGAATTTCAAAGTTTCGCTCCTCTACTTTTTTTTGCGCGCCTTCAATACTCCGGTTCAACATAGGGTGAAAAATAGGCTCCCCGCCTTCCATGCCAACCCTCGACATGATATTCTTCATTTTTTCACCGCCAAAAAGACGCATCAGTTCATCATCCATTGAAATGAAGAATTTGCTCCTTCCGGGATCTCCCTGCCGTCCGGAACGCCCACGAAGCTGGTTATCAATACGGCGGCTCTCGTGACGTTCGGTTCCTATTACATAAAGGCCGCCAAGAGATTTAACTTCTTTGTAATCTTGTTTCCATTTTTCATATTCTTCGTTATAAATGGCTGCGTATTGTTCCGGCGTTGCATTTGTTCCGGCACGCCTTCTTGCGCGATGTTCAGGATTCCCGCCCAGCTTGATGTCCGTCCCGCGGCCAGCCATGTTAGTTGCAATGGTAACCGCGCCTTTTGCGCCTGCTTCGGCTATAATAACAGCTTCCCGCTCATGGTTTTTGGCGTTCAACACCTCGTGCCGTATCCCTTTCCGCGTAAGCAGCGAGGAAATTTTTTCTGATTTTTCAATGGAGACAGTACCAACAAGCATTGGCTGGCCTTTCTTGTTGGCTTCGGCAATTTCATTGCAAAGCGCTTTGTATTTGTCAGCCTCGTTCAAATAAACAACATCATGTTCGTCAAGACGCGCAACCGGCAAATTTGTAGGAATTACCACGACTTCAAGTTTGTATATTTTGCTAAACTCTACTGCTTCTGTATCCGCAGTGCCCGTCATTCCAGATATTTTTTTGTACAAACGGAAATAATTTTGAAAAGTAATAGTCGCCAATGTCCGGTTGCGCTGAGCAATTTTAATTCTCTCTTTTGCTTCGATTGCCTGATGAAGCCCGTCAGAATAGCGCCTGCCATGAAGAATACGGCCGGTAAATTCATCTACAATTTGAACTTCTCCTTCCTGCACAACATAATCAACATCAATATTAAAAAGCTTATGGGCTTTTAACGCCTGTGTAAAATAGTGGATATACTCAAAATTTTCTTCGTCTACAATCGCCCCCTGAATTAAATTCCGTTTTTTAAGCAGTTCCTCTATAGTAGCAAGCCCTTGATTGGAAAAAGAAACATTTTTATTTTTTTCGTTAATTTTATAATCGCCTAATACCTCTTCACCGTGGGTTTCATCAGGATATTCACCATTTTCTTTTTTCTCTACTTCCCTAAGACTGCCCACCAGCTTGTTTACGTCGGCAAACTTGGAGGTATCATCTTCCGCTGCGCCGGAAATAATTAACGGCGTACGCGCTTCATCAATCAAGATTGAATCAATCTCGTCTACAATACAGAAATTATGTTCCCGCTGAACCCTGCCATCCATGGTCTGCTGCATATTATCGCGTAAATAATCAAACCCAAATTCGTTATTGGTGCCGTAGGTAATGTCACAGGCATAATTTTCCTTGCGCCGCGCATTGTCCATATTGGAAAGAATAGTGCCGACAGTTAACCCAAGGTAATTAAAAATAGGCCGCATCCATTCAGCATCGCGGCTTGCCAAATAATCGTTTACCGTGACAACATGAATGCCTTTACCGGGAATGGCGTTAAGATAAGCCGCAGCAACAGACATGAGCGTCTTTCCTTCGCCGGTTTTCATTTCCACGATTTTTCCCTGATGCAGGACAATGCCGCCAAGTATTTGCACATCGTACGGCCGCTCGCCAAGATTACGGCGGGCAGCTTCCCTTGCCAATGCAAAAGCTTCCGGCAAGATACTGTTCAGGCTCTCGCCATTTTCAAACCGCTCGCGGAATTTAACCGTCATCCTGGGAAATTCTTCTGCCTTAAGAGCGGCAGCCCAGGCTTCTTTTTCGTTTACCGAATGTAGAATTGGAAGCAAAGCCTTAAGATCCCGTTCATGCTGGGAGCCAAACAATGCCTTGATAAATTTATCGAACATGGGATTATTTTACCGGAAAATGAGCAGTCTTTCAACTTGTCCTAAAAACTACAGCGGCGGAAAAATCAATAATCGTCTTTTTCTACATAGGATTCGGCTTTATCGGGTAAATTAAGACCAAGCCCTGTCAATAATTCCTGATCAAATAAAGCAGCCAGATTTTCAGCCTGCGCACGTGTAAAATAGACTGCAAAAGTAGCGCTGTTTCTGTTTCCGGTTTTTACCTGTTCATTTTCATTTTCTGATTCAAGCTGTGTTATGGCAAAAAACGGCGATTTTTGTTTAAAATAATATCCAAGTTCCAGGTAAGGATACCCGCGGCCCTGCGCTGAAAAGCGCGTCGTTTCCCACAGCGAAAGAGCAAGCACCTTGCCATACTCCCGTTTTGTCTTCCTTTTTTTATCCACCAAAGTCCGCTGTTCATAAGCGTCTTTATATTTTTCCAGGGCAGAAATAAATGCGTCGCGGTTATCCTTGCTCCAAAACTGATAAACAGTTACATAGTCAACACGGAATTGCAAACAGACAACATCGCTGGAAGGGTAATAAGAAACATCTATATTGCCCTTTTTTAGCCCGCCGAGAGACATGATCCTGTCAAATTGAGCTTCTGCGGAACCCGCCGTAAGCTTAAGCGAGCGAAGATCCACAGAAATACGTTCTTTCGCTGGCGGGACTGAAGAACATGCGCCAAGCAAGAGAGCTGCGGCTAAAATTAATGTAAATCTCATGGTACCTCTGATAATATACATATTAAACCATCTTAAGAATTAGTCAAGTAGCTGAAAGCGAAGTGGGCAAGAACGAGTACAGGCTCTGGCAAAGCCGGAAGCGCCCAAAAATAACCGGAGTGCCATGGAGCCGTTACCACGCATGGGCGCATGAGCGAACAAAACGTACATTTTGTTGATAATTTTTTCTCTTTCACTAATGCAATTCTCATATACGCGCAATATATAGGGCATGAAAGCATTTATTGAAAATTCCTTTCTGGCGCGGGAATTAAAAAAACTTGCCAGGGAAAGCCAGGGAAAACCCCTTAGCATCATGAACGACGTGGTTTTTAAAGCCATGCTCTCGGCTGACAACGAAGACTCC
>Ga0123356_10004344_pt1 | contig 14657 bp, 16 predicted proteins | sample TergutEmb28metaG_2_FD_92546 | JGI IMG/M metagenome (GOLD analysis project Ga0123356, IMG submission 92546) | Embiratermes neotenicus P3 segment gut microbial communities from Petit-Saut dam, French Guiana - Emb289 P3 | ecosystem: Host-associated > Arthropoda: Insects > Digestive system > Gut ...
ATTTCCTTTTTTTTTTTTTTTTAAAAAAAAAAAGTTTTTCCTACGTGGAGAATTATTTTGTTTTTTTCAAAAAAAGAAAAAAAAAATTTTTTATTAATATAATTTTTTTAAATTAAAAGGGGGGGGGGGGGGGTATATTTAATATACTGCCGACATTAAGTACAGAAAGATGAGTATTTTGTCTATTTTGGACGGTGTTATGGTTCATTGGAATCATTTTACTTTATTTTGAAAATAATGTAAATAAATAAAATACTTTATGCTGGGGGTGGAAAATGAGCCCCTGAGCCGAGTTATTTCCGAGGCGAAGGGGGCATGTTTACACCCCCAGCCTCAACATTTTATATTTATATTTTTAAAAAGGGAGTAGTCTCTTCCCGAGTGCAAGAGGGCGCTTTTCCGCACACAGACAATAAAAAAATATCTACATCCCTACCGATTCAACCGCATCCAATCAGCCAATCGCCTTTCCAGCGGATAAGCATCATCAGCGTTTTCTTTTCGTGCGCGATCATGAAGATAGGGAATAACAACACGTTCTTTAAGGATCAGCCAATTGGCAGGCAGCACATTTGGGTGAGTAAAATATTCAGACGGAGGCATACGGCCTAAAAGTTCAGGATAGAAAAGCGGATAAACCTGTTCTGTAACAGGACTAAGCGCGGAAAATCCGCCGCATATGCCAAAGATATTTTCGTTAATTCTGTTAGATCTGGAATATTCCAAAAGGCGGCGCTGGTTTTCGATTCTAAAAAACCACTGGATAAAAGCTCTTGCTGCCTTTAATGATTTTGCTCTTTTTGGAATACCCAGGTACACCGAATCTTCGGTAACCGGAATTCTGTTTTGTTCCATCACCCAGCGGAAATCAAGAATATTTTTGCTTTCATCGCTTAGTAAGAAAAGATCACTGCTTTCTATATACGAAAAAAGAATACGTCCGCTTTGAATAAGTTTTTCCGGCGGCTCAAAGAAATACTTAAAAGTAAATTCATCTTCTGCCTGGGCGCTTGTATTTATTTCGTTTGTCCAGTTGTTTATAAAAATCATTGAGCGCTCAAGAGCCGCAGCGTCCCAGGCAAGAGGGTGGCGGACAGGTACCCTTGATGTTTCGCGGCTTAACGAATGACTTGCTTCCCGGAATGACGCGCCGGAAAGAATTGCAGTTGCAAGAAGGAAATTATCGTCCCATAACGGAGAAAAACCCATTCGCGTATATACGCCGCGGGTTAAAGTATTATAAGTATGACTTAATCTTTTTATTTCATCAAAGTCGATTGTAAATTGATTAGACAGACTTTGCTCCCTGTCCCTGGAAAAAATTAATGCAGGAATATTAAACGATACCGGTAATAGGTATTGGCTGCGGTCTATCCTGCCAATTGCTAAAAGCCGCGGATAAAAATTACTTCTTGAAAGTTTATTTGCTCCAAACAAATTATCCAGTGTTCTAAAGTTAGAACCAGTAGAGGCGTTTTTTAGCCAGCTTGCGGCAACAATATCCGGGACATTTCTTTTTCCCAGTTCTGCCGCAGGAAACTCGACATATCTTACGCTGACCTTGTACTGGTTTTGTACAGTATTAAAGTATTCTCCATAGAGTGCAAATTCGGGTCTGTCTGTCCATATTTGCGCTGTTTTGCCATCACCGCAGGAGACAAAGATAACGGTCAGTAACAAGGCCAGAGCTCTTAATATACGCATAAATAAGTGTATTTTGCCCCCTATATGCTTGTCAATCTGTTATTTGAGTGGTAACATCAAACGAAGGAGAAGCATCCTTTGGACCGGATAAAAGATCCTCACATAGTCAGGTTAATTGAACAGATTGGTGAGCATTATCGAACTAACATCTCAAACAGGTTTCTGCGTCCTGTACTGCTGCAAATTCAAATTGATAAAACAACATGGGATTTAATCGAGGTTCTTACCGAAAAAATGGAGCTATATCGATACCAGGGGTTCCACCTTGACGAGTTATACCGGCAAATTGCAGCCTGTGCCCGTTTTGTCGAAATTGCCCGGAATAAAGCCACTATCAAGAATAAGCTAAGTTCACTGCCGGACGGTCCTGATAAGATCCTCCGCGAAATGGCTGTAAGTAATTTCGCCTCGAATTTAAAGGTTTTTTCTGACTTATTGAACGAATTATTCATCAGTTTGGTAGAAATGGACAAAAAAGACGCAGGTGACCCCCGTCAAGCAGTTTATAGCCAAATGCCGGAACTTTACAATATTGGCCGTCTTTTGGTCGGTCAATGACCCCTATCTGACCACTCGTGAGTGGTCAGACCCCTCTTGACTATTTTTTTTAATTAATATATAAAAAATAACCATTTGACGAATTTTGGAGATAAAGATGTACGCTCTTGTAGAATTTAAAGGGAAACAATATAAGGCCGAGAAAGGCGCCCTTCTCAAAGTTGATTTGATTGACGCTGAGCCCGGAACCGCAATTAATATTGATACGGTTCTGTTAATTTCCGGAGATCCGGTTAAGGTTGGCGACCCTTATATTAAAGGCGCAAAAGTGTCCGCAACTGTAGAATCCCATGGAAAAGACGAAAAAATCATTGTTTTTAAGTACAAACCAAAGAAGGATTATCGCAGAAAACAAGGACACAGACAGCAATACTCAATTATAAAGATTGGGGATATCTCGGCATAGCCGGGCTTAAGCCGGGGTTTAATTGATCGAGATAGAAGCGGTTCTGGACAGCGATGGAGTTTTAAGAGCCTGCAAAGCAGCAGGTCATTCCGCCGCCGGTAAAGCCGGAACCGATATTGTGTGCGCTGCCGTTTCGGTTCTGTTAAGAACCGCGTTAGGCACCCTTTCTGACCGGAAAGGGATAACTGTTCAGGGCGGCGCGCCGGAAAGAGGCCAGTTATGGCTAAAGGCTGATTATGAGGCAGAAGGAAAGGATTTCCTTTACGCCTGCGGGGTTTTCCTGATTGACGGCTTAAAGTCCGTTGCAAAGGAATACCCGGAAAACTGTACATTGACAGTTAAGGAGAATTGATATGGCACGGAAACGCGGCGGAAGCGGCGCAAAGAACGGACGAGACTCAAACCCAACCTATTTAGGCGTAAAAGCGACTGACGGCGAATTTGTTAAGGCAGGAACTATTATAGCCCGCCAACGCGGAACCAGGATTCATCCGGGAACCAACGTAGGCTGCGGCTGTGATTACACCCTGTTTGCCCTCGCGGACGGAAAAGTCAGTTTTCACCAGCGCCGCGGCCGCAAGCTCGCCTCGGTGGTTGTCGGCTAATTATCACCTTGCGTGGAAAGATTTGCAGATGAAGTAATAATCGAAGTATCCTCGGGGAGCGGCGGCAACGGATGTGCGGCTTTCCGCAGGGAGAAATATGTCCCCAGGGGCGGACCGTCCGGCGGCGATGGCGGCAGGGGAGGAGACATTGTTTTCACAGTCCGCCGCAACTTGCGTACCCTTGCGCACTTACGCTACAAGCACACATTTAAGGCAGAAAACGGCAACGACGGCGAAGGCGCAGGCAGATACGGGTCTAACGGCGCAGATATGATTATCCCCCTGCCGCCGGGTTCGTTAATCCGCAATATAGAAACCGGCGAACTAATCAGGGACTTTTCCAAAAATCAGGATAACTTTGTTTTTCTTAAAGGCGGCAACGGAGGTTGGGGAAACATCCATTTTAAGTCTTCTGTGAATCAGGCGCCGCGAAAAGCTCTGCCGGGAAAACCTGGTCAAACAGCAAAAATAAAAGTAGAACTTCAGATCATGGCGGACATAGGTCTTGTAGGTTTTCCCAATGCCGGAAAATCCAGCCTTCTTGATCGCTTTACTAATGCAAGGCCAAAAATAGCAGCATATCCGTTTACTACAAAGATACCCAATCTGGGAGTTTTAACCATAGATGATAAAGACATAATCATTGCTGATATCCCTGGCCTAATCGAAGGCGCTTCGCAGGGAGCAGGGCTTGGCATTCGTTTTCTTAAACATATTTCCCGTACACAGGCGCTTGTTTTTCTTATCGATCTTTCCCAGGACAATTACCTTGATGCGTTTGATGTTCTTCTGAACGAACTTGGAACTTTTTCGGTTGATTTAACAAAAAAGAAACGATTGCTTGTTGGAACAAAAACCGATTTACCGGAAACCGAAGGACGGCTTTCCGAACTTGCTGCAAAGTATCCGGCGGAAGAAGTAATGAGTATTTCTGTTTTTTCCGGAGAAGGCATTAAAGAACTTTCCTATGCATTTATGCGGCTTGCAGACAGCAAAGACGCTGACGCCGATATTGCCGATGAACAGCCCGACGAAGACATCGATATCGATGATTTTCCGGAGGAAAACGAGTGAAGCTAGGTATTTTAGGAGGCAGCTTTAATCCTGTTCATCTTGGTCATCTTTTTTTGGCTGAGACTGCACTTTCTGCGTTAAAACTTGATAGAGTTGTTTTTATACCTGCATACCGTTCTCCCTTTAAATTAAACGTTGCGGAAATGGAAACCAATACGAGCGACAGAATAAACATGCTGGCAGCTTCAATCGAGGGCGACAGCAGGTTTGCGATAGACGGTTGTGAGATAAGGCGCGAAGGAGTTTCGTACACTGTAAACACGCTGGAAGATGTAATCGAACGATATATGCCAACAGGTAAACCTGTGCTTATTATCGGTGATGATCTTGCTGCAGATTTTCCAAAATGGCGCGACAGCGAAAAAATTTTACAGCTTGCGGATATCGCTGTTGCCCGCAGAATAAATGCAGCACCGGTTTCTTATCCTTTTTCGCATATTGTTATAGAAAACCAGGTGATGAATGTTTCATCGCAGGAAATAAGACAAATGATTGCTGAGTCTGCATCGGGCAAAGAAAGCAATTGGCAGTCTCTTGTACCGGCAGGAGCAAGGGAGATTATCGAAGCCAGGAAACTTTACGGTTTGTCCGGGGCGCCGCAGAGTATGCAGCCGGAAAACCTGCCAGTTCAGGAACAGACAGACGAAAACGGCATACAGGCTGATATCCGGCGTATCGAGAGAGCGGCGCGCGAAACTCTGAGTACAGAGCGTTTTTTACATTCCAGGAATACAGCGCTTCAGGCAAGCGATATGTGCAGCCGCCTTGGTTTAAACCACCAGGAGGGGTATCTTGCCGGAATAGCCCATGATTTAGCCAAACAGATAGATAACAGGCAGCTTCTGGAAATTGTTAAATCTGACGGGCAGGAAATAACCAGTCTGGAAAACGAAAGGCCAAATCTTCTTCACGGAAAAGCAGCAGCAGTCTTGCTAAGAGAGCGGTTTAACATTCATAATAAAGAAGTAATTGATGCTGTGGCAGTCCACACATCCGGCTGTGAAGATATTGGGCAGTTGGCCAAGGTAATTTATATTGCCGATAAAACCGATGCCAGCAGAAGTATCGATCCTGCCTTGAGAAAAATGTGCAGGGAAGATAATCTTGATAATATCCTATTGGCTGTAATTGATAAGGCAATTATTAAAATTAAAGCAAAGGGGTTAGAATTGTCGGAAGATACATTAAAGATGTTAAGCAGGATAAAGGAATGAAAAAATTAAGATAATTAAAAGCGATGCTTCAGTTTTACTGCTTGCTCTGATAATTCTTCTGCTTGCTTTTGGAATAGTTTTTTCCATAATGACATTCCGCAGTAATCCTGTAGATGACGCTCTTGCCGCAAACCGAGTAATCAATGTACTCTTTGTTGTCGAAGACAATAAAAAACCTCTTAGCACCTATGTATTGATGTATTATCCTGTTACTAAACGTGCAGCTATTTTTGATATTCCCGGCAACCTTGGTCTTTTAATATCAAGGATTAACCGCGTTGACCGCATAGACAGGGTGTATGATCCTTCAAGAATCGGCAGTTATGAAAATGAAATTGAAAAACTTTTGGGAATAGAAATAAACTTTGCAGTTGTTATAACAAAAGAAAATCTGGTTTCTATTGTTGACCTGTTGGAGGGTGTGGAAATATTTATTCCTTCGCCTGTATTGTACAGGGATGATGACGGAATTATTTTATTTCCATCCGGCATGACCGTTCTTGACGGCGATAAAGCCAGTCTCTATGCTACATACAGCCTGCCGCACGAAGACACTGAAATGGAAGTATTCCGCAGACAGCGGTTTTTTCTTGGTTACCTTAGCCGCCAGATACAAATGAACGAAAAGCTTAAGAATCCCATGCTTGCGAAAATGTACTATTCTTTTTTCAGAACCGGAATAAAACAGCGGACATTAATGCTGCTCTTTGATGAGTTTGTTAACATAGATACCGACAGGACGAATATTCAATCTGTCGGAGGTAACCTGCGCGAAGTTTCCGATCAGATGCTGATTATTCCGCATTGGGACGGGAATCTTGTAAAAGAGGTTGTACGTCAGACGCTGGCAACGCTTACCCGCGAAATTGAAGATCATTTAATTGAACGCACCCTTACCGTAGAAGTTTTAAACGGGACAGCAATTAACGGCCTTGCTGGAAGAACTGCCGAGATGCTTCGCAGTTTTGGGTATGATGTTATTTCCATAGGAAATGCAGACAGGAACAATTATGAAAGTACGGTTATTTTCCAGCGTTCCGGAGACGATACCATGGTAAGATCGTTTGCAGATGTTATCCGCTGTAATAATATCCGCCGCGAAACTGTATTGGAAGATGATCAGGACAGTGATCCGGTTAATCAAAGGATTGAATACAAGGCAGATATAACATTGCTGATTGGAAGGAACTTTAATGGCAGATATGTCACAGGAAACTAATTATATGCCGGACACCATTGCCGGAGACATTGGCGGACTTTTGCAGGAACATAAAGGGCAGGATGTTTCCGTGCTTGATTTACGCGGGATTAATAACTGGACAGATTTTTTTATTGTTACCACCGTTTCCAGCAGAACGCACATGGACGGCCTTGAACGGCACATCAGAGATTTTTGCCGCGAGAAAGATATCGATGTGTTTAGGAGTTCTCGAACCAAAGGTTCATACAAAAACCAGGATGATGAATGGCGCCTGATCGATCTAGGCTCAGTGATCATTCACCTGATGACCTCTGATGCACGTGACTTTTATGAACTAGAAAGGTTATGGCGCCCATTACAGCACCCAAAGGGTGTGGATGGATAGCAGCAGCGCGGCGTGGCGCACAATGAACGTTAACAAGATGAAAAATGCGCGAGGGTTTTAACCCGAGCAGCGCGCCCGGAGCCATTAAATAAAGGCATTTTAAAACCCTCATCACTGCCTACTCGTCGTCTTCCCAGTCATCCTCGTCATCTTCGTAGTCGTCGTCATCGTCTTCGTAGTCATCGTCTTCATCATCGTCGTCATCATCTAAATCATCATCATCTTCGTCTTCATAGTCATCATCGTCTTCATAGTCATCGTCATCTTCAAAATCGTCATCTTCATCGATGTCATCATCATCACTGCAGATGAAAGCCGGCAATGAGCTGTCTGTTTCGTAAGCGTCAGCAAAGTCGCTTACCGGTGTCAGCATCAATTCTTCGTGTTTCATTGCTCCGTTCAGAACCATAATGTTCTCCCTTTGAAATTGATATTTTTAGAATCTAAACTGATATAGAAAAGGTTAAAAACCTCTCTCCTAGAAACATAAGGGAGGACACATTAAGTTGTCAACAGGTTTTTAATGATTTTATTAAACTTTTAATGTATGATATTCTCAGGCAAATGAGTGACTTTTTTGACAAAATAACCGTAAGTGCACCCGTAAAAGTAAACCTTCACCTGGCTGTTAAAGACAAGCGGCCTGATGGTTTTCATAACCTGGAAAGTGTCTTTTTGGCTGTGGATTTTGGCGATACCCTGCATTTCCAGCCAAATTTGGAAAATATAACAGAAATTACTGTACATGGCATTAATTTTGACATTCCCATGGAAAAAAACATCATTTTTAAGGCAATATCCCTGTTTAAGGAGAAAACCGGCATTAACCAGGGGTTTAAGGTCTATGTCGAAAAGCGTATCCCCCTTGGCGGCGGTCTTGGCGGCGGTTCTTCCGATGCGGCTGCTGCGCTTTTGGCGTTGAATAAAATTGCCGACTTTCCGTGCAGCCGGGAAACCATGCTGGAAATGGCTGCTTCCCTGGGCAGCGATGTCCCGTTTTTTATCCATCAGACCCCGGCTGCCTGGGTAACAGGCCGCGGCGAGATTATACAGCCATTTGAGATACCAAACCTTTTCCTGGTACTGGTTAGCCCCGGCTTCCCCAGCGATACCGCCGCTGCTTTCCGCCTATTGGATGCTCATAGGGATACTCATACAGAAATATCAATCTCCAGTTTTTCTTCTGTGTCTTTTGTGCCTCCGTGCCTCCGTGAGATGAAATTTGAAAAAGATGGTTTTTTTAACGACTTCCTGCCGGTTTTTCTGGAAAAAGAAAAAGCCGTATACAACAAAATTATCTCCCAGTTACAGGAACAGGGAGCAGTTTTTTCCAGCCTATCAGGGGCAGGCTCGACATGTTTTGGCGTTTTTGAAAGGGAGGAACAAGCACAAAAAGCAGCTCAAACTCTGCGCGGTTCCTGGGATTTTGTTGAGTTTTGCCGTTCCGGCTATGTGCCGCTAATTGCTTAACGGACGGTGTTTTCTATTGGCTTTTGACAATTTTTATATTATACTAAGCATATACCCTACCAATCCTTTATAAACAGGGAGTTTTGGATGAAAAAGAAAATTATTTTGTCGGCTTTATTTGTTTCTTCTCTTGCAATTTTATGGCTCTGTGTAAGCTGCGCCACCGTAGATGGTGATTTTGACAGCCGTGATTACACCAGACCTATGGATTTTTCATATAATATTATTGGAAAGGGTGACAGCCGGACCATCACTATAACAAATTACAAAGGAAAGAATCCTGAAGTAAATATTCCTCCGCAAATAAAGAAATATCCTGTGACCGTTATTGGCAGTAATGCATTCAGAAGAAAGGATATTACAAGCGTAGTTATTCCGGAAAGCATTACCATAATCGAATCAGGAGCATTCTTATCCAACAGCATTACAAGTGTTATTATTCCTCAAGGCGTTACAATCATTGGTGAAAATGCTTTTTCCAACAACAAACTTATTAATCTGACTCTTTATGAAGGTCTTACGTTCATCGGGAGAGCGGCATTTAAAGATAATCAGCTTACAGGTATTAATATTCCATTAAGTGTAAATACGATCGGCGATGAAGCATTTATGAATAATCAACTGGTCAGCGTGATAATCCCGTCAAATGTTCTTTCCATCGCAAACGGTGTTTTTTGCAATAATCAGTTGGTTAGCATTAACATTCAGGAAGGCGTAAGGAATATCGGAGATAACGCTTTTATGGATAATCAACTGGCTACCGTATTAATTCCAACAAGTATCGCAACCATTGGACGTTCTGCGTTCAGGAACAACCAGCTTGCAAGTATTAGCGTTATGGACGGCGTCACAAGCATCGGACGTTTTGCGTTTTTTAAAAACAGACTGACAAGTGTAACAATTGCGCCGAGTGTTACCAGTATCGGAGAAAGCGCTTTTGCTGAAAATCAGCTAACCAGAGTAGTCATTCCGGACAGTGTTACAAATATCGGTAATACCGCATTTGCGGACAATAACCTGACCAACGTAACCATTCCCGGCAGCGTTGCGAATATCGGAGACTATGCGTTTTTTAACAACAGATTAACGAGCATTACCATCCAGGACGGTGTTGTAAGTATTGGGGATTACGCATTTATAGATAATCAGTTAACCAGCCTGACAATTCCTACAAGCGTTACCAATGTTGGACGTTCTGCATTCAGAAATAATCAATTAACCAGCATTATTGTTCCTTCGAGTATTGTAGTTGTCAGACATTCAGCGTTTAGGAATAACCAATTAGTAAGCGTAACTATTCAAAATGGTATTATTAGTATCGAAGAAGGAGCTTTTAACAACAACAGACTGACAGGTATAAATATACCCGACAGCGTTATACATATCGGAGAAAATGCCTTTGGTGACAACAGATTAACCAGCGTAACCATTCCGGTGAATGTTACGAACATCGAACGTTTTGCATTCAGAAACAATAACCTGACAAGCGTTGTGTTTCAGTCAAATATTCAAACCATCGAAGAAAATGTTTTTGCCATTAATAATAATCTGAACGTTATTACAATTCCGTATAACTTTTTTTACCGGTTTATAGAGAACGAAGGTTTTCAGGAAGGTTTTTATGCTGTCTTAAATGCATTTGAATACAGCAGCGGAACATATGAACTTAGGGATAACCGCTGGTTCTGCAGCGGAAGAGTTATGCCGCGGCCTGTTCAGCTTGTCTGCGGAATTGGTATGACAATTACCAAAATCGAAGGAACGTATACTGGTCTGGACGGATCTACACAGATAAGCCGGCAATTAACTCCAGGCGACGATAAAAAAGATATTTTTCTTGCACCTGGTTTTTACAATGTTGAAGTTATAAGTGAAAATATACCAGCAGGCGCAACTGCTGCAACCGGAAGGGGAAGAGCGCCGTTATCAACCGAAATTGATAATACATTTACTTTTACGCAGGACTTTGAAAGCGGAGTATATGATCTTACAGGAACACCTGTGGGAAATGAAATCCAGTTTCGGATCATCAAAAGAGAGTTATAACAACTTAATAAACTCTCTTTGTGTGTAATATTCTTATAAAAATCCTCTTTTTAAACTAAATATTTGTTAAAAGTTGGGTAAAAAAGCAACTTTTCCTCTTGCGTTCGTGACAAAACTGTATTATAATGTAAAGCAAATCGGGCTTAATGCCTTAATGCGCCCCGGTGGGAGCTGCATTAAGCCTTTTTACTAAAACAAGGCCTCAAAAGGAAGGAGAGACGCCATGGAAATTACAGATATCAGAGTCCGCAAGGTGACTGGCGGCGGTAAGCCAAAGGCCTATGTAACGGTTACTTTTGACGATTGCTTTGTAGTCCACAACATAAAGATCATTGAGGGTAAAACCGGAGTATTTATCGCCATGCCAAGCCGGAAAACCCGGGCTGGAGAGTACAAAGATGTAGCTCATCCAATTCAGCCCGAATTTAGAGCAGAATTACAGAAACGTATTCTGGAAAAATATGATTCCGGTGATGTGGATATTTCCACAGACGGAGCGGATGATTAAGACTGGAAGTTCTGGACTTTCAGCGTTTTCCGTTACCAAAACCTCTTGAACACCTCTCTTGATTTATGATATTCTCATAAAACGATAATGGGATGTCGGCAAGCGGTAAGCCACCGGCCTTTGGCGCCGGTATTCACAGGTTCGAATCCTGTCGTCCCAGATAGGGTTTATCCCGTTAATTTTTTATAGAGGTTAATTATATGAGCAAAGTTGTGTTACAGGCTAAAAATCGCGAAAAATACGGTTCTTCCGAATCACGCCGAATCAGGCGAAGCGGCAGAATTCCTGCAGTCATTTACGGAAGATCCGGCAAGTCTGTTTCTATCGATCTGGATGCAATCGATTTTGCCAAAGGTACAAAAGGTATATCTGAAAGTACAATTGTTAAGGTCGATGTAGAAGGCAAATCTTATGATGCTTTTGTAAAAGGCACTCAGAGAAATATTGTAGACGGCAATATTCTTCATATCGATTTTTATGAAGTAGAAAGCGGCGTTGCCTTGCGCGCCAGGGTTTCTCTTGTTTTTCATGGAAATCCGGTTGGTGTACGCGAAGGCGGTATGCTGGAAACTCCTATGCACGAAATCGAAATCGAATGTCTTCCTGTAGATCTTCCTGAAAGAATCGAAATTGATATTTCAAGTCTTAAGGTTAACCAGTCTATACATGTCAGGGATATTCCTCTTGCTAAGACTATAAGGCTTCTTTCCAATCCGGATCAAACTGTTGCGCTTGTTAAGTTTGCCCAAGCCGAAGCTGCTGCTCCTGCTGCCGCCGCTACAGATGCTGCTGCTGCAACCGCTGCTGCTGGCGCAGCGCCTGCTGCCGCTGCTGCTGCTCCTGCCGCCGGTGACAAAAAGGCCGCTCCTGCTGCAGATAAAAAATAGAGCTTAACACTATTAATAAATTTGAAAATATTGTTTTTACCGCTTTGAAAGACTGTCCCGCCGGGGCAGTCTTTTTAGCTGCTGTCTCCGGCGGCGCAGACTCCATGGCAATGCTTGCGGCTTTGTGCGCTTTGCAGCGCGACGCTTTGCAGTGCGACGTCGTTCAACGCAGGGTTTTCTGCCTGCACGTTGAACACGGTCTTCGCCCGGCGGAAGAGAGCCAGGGTGATGCCGATTATGTCCGTGAATTTTGTAAAAGTAATAATATAAAATGCAGTGTTGTTTCTGTTCCGCCGGGCAAAATAGCCGCACTTGCGCAGCGCAGAGGTATCGGCATAGAAGCAGCCGCGCGCCATTTCCGGCACAAAGCGTTATCCAGGGAAGCCGCGCGCCTTGACCAGAGCAATACAGAAAAAACAATTATTTTATTGGCACACACAAAAGATGATTTACTGGAAATGGCATTGATGCGCATTTTGCGCGGTGTTGGTCCTGCCGGGCTTGCCGCCATGCCTGTGCGCCGCGGAAGGATATTTCGCCCATTGCTTGGTATGTCACGCGCCGATATTATTGCGTATTTAAAAGAAAAAAAAATCCAGTGGCGCGAAGATTCTACAAACAGCGACGAAGTGTTTTTGCGTAATAAAATCCGATGCCGTCTTGTTCCGATGCTGAACGAGTCGTTTCCTTCGTGGAAAAAAGGCGCGGCTGCAATGGCAGAGACGCAGTCGCTTGCGGCGGACTTTATCGCCAAAGAAGCGAGTAGTCGAATTAAATGGGAAATATCCCCAAATGAATGTTTTATTTTTATATGTGCTGAAAGTTTTTTTAAGCAACCTCAAATCGTCAGAGAAGAAGCAATCTATCAGGGACTAAACACTTTATCTTCCCTTCGTGCCTCTGTGTCTCTGTGTGAGTCTTCTCGTATTAAATCTGTCAAACGTTCTGTTGTAAGAAAGTTCTGCTCAGGCGCGGTAAATGCCGCAGACCTTGGACCGGTTAGAGCCAGACGCAAAGACGGAAAAATCCTGTTATCCCGCACAAGAAAAGAGTGCTTTGAAACCGGTATCTCTGTGTTGATTAAATAGCCAAAAACGCTTAAAATTCTATATATGTTCGATCCCAATAACAATATGCCCGACCGCGGTTCCGGACAGTCCAGGCGGCCAGGCGGCTTTACATTTATTTTCTTTATAATTGTTGCAGTTCTTTTTATTGCCTTTTTCTTTAGGGGGGATAGCTCTCCTGTAATGAATATCACTTATTCGGAATTTATGCGCTTTATTGACGATGGTCAGGTTGATTCCGTTACCATTTTTGATGACAGGGCTGTCGATATCTACCTGAAAGGGTCGTCTTCGGGCAGTTCCCCTCAGCTTAGGACCCGTATTCCAAATATATCCGATCCTAACCTTATATTAATTCTGCAGAACAGGGGTATCAACATAACAAGTTCTGCGACAAAAGTAACCTTCATGCGTATTATGATGGATATGCTTCCCTGGATTATCGGGTTTTCCATTATCATGCTAATTTTTAGAAATATGCAGGGTATGGGAATGAGGAACTTTTCATTTGGCAAGAGCAAAGCAAAGCGTTATCAGGATGAAGGAAAAAAAGTTAGCTTTACCGATGTAGCGGGTCAGAAAGATGCCAAATACGAACTTGAAGAAGTTGTTGAGTTTCTTAAAAATCCTCAAAAGTTTACAAAGATGGGAGCGCGTATTCCCAAGGGTGTGCTTCTTGTAGGAATGCCTGGTACAGGTAAAACATTGATGGCGCGTTCTGTGGCTGGCGAAGCCGGCGTGGCTTTCTTTCACATGTCAGGTTCTGACTTTGTAGAAATGTTTGTCGGTGTCGGCGCAAGCCGTGTAAGAGACCTTTTTGATCAGGGACGTAAAAGCGCTCCCTGTATAATTTTTATTGATGAACTGGATGCCGTCGGGCGTACGCGCGGCGCTGGTTACGGCGGCGGCCATGATGAACGCGAACAGACATTGAATCAGCTTCTTGTAGAAATGGACGGCTTTGATTCCAAAGACGGCGTTATAATTCTTGCCGCAACAAACCGCCCCGATGTTTTAGACCCTGCGCTTTTACGTCCCGGCCGCTTTGACCGCCAGGTTGTTGTCGCAATGCCTGATATAAAAGAGCGTGAGGCGATATTACAGATTCACGCCGCTAAGATTCCGCTTGATAAAGAAATTGATTTAACACGTATTGCAAGAATGACACCGGGAATGAGCGGCGCAGATATCGCAAACCTTGTAAACGAAGCAGCGCTTTTTGCCGCGCGTAAAGACCGCGCCGAAGTTGTAATGCCTGACTTTGAAGAAGCAAGAGATAAGGTATTAATGGGTGTTGCAAGAAAGACGCTTGTTGTTTCCGATAAAGAACGGCGTATGACAGCAATTCACGAAGCAGGACATGCGCTTTTACATTATTTTTTAAAAAATGCAGATCCGCTGCACAAGGTTACGGTTATTCCCCGCGGACGCGCGTTGGCAATGGCTCTTTCGCTTCCGGAAGAAGACAGTTACAGCCGTTCGAAAGGCTGGATAGAAGATCGTATCTCTATCTGTTACGGCGGCTGGCTTGC
>Ga0123356_10004346_pt1 | contig 14652 bp, 12 predicted proteins | sample TergutEmb28metaG_2_FD_92546 | JGI IMG/M metagenome (GOLD analysis project Ga0123356, IMG submission 92546) | Embiratermes neotenicus P3 segment gut microbial communities from Petit-Saut dam, French Guiana - Emb289 P3 | ecosystem: Host-associated > Arthropoda: Insects > Digestive system > Gut ...
CTTTCACCCCCCCTCCCCCTCCCCCCCCCCCCCCCCCCCCCCATATATAGATATAAGTCAATTCATTTACTCGCTATTCATCACGCAAAGGCGCGTCGTACCTTTGGTACGCGCTCGCAAAGAACGCCAAGGAAGAGAAAAGAAAAGTGGGGATCCGCGTTATTTCTTAATACATCGCCCCAAACCATTCTTCCCCTTTGCGTTCTTGGCGCCTTTGCGCCTCTGCGTGAAAAAACACGAACAAAGTCTCAACAACAACCGTAGGTTGTTACAAAATAAAAAGGAGTGTTCAGTATGAAACACACACAGTCAGTCAGCCAAAGGCTGACAGCCATTATCGCGTTGGTGGCGCTAATGGCATTCACGATGATCGCGTGCGAAGGGCCAATGGGACCAGAAGGCAAGCCCGGCGCCATTGGCACCAATGGTATTGACGGCACGCCTGGCACCAATGGCACAAACGGTACCAACGGCGAGAACGGCGCAACCCCCTGGATATGCACCGATGGCTTCTGGCACATCAGCGGCGACCCCGGCACTGTCTTTGCCTGCAACGCCGACTGCACCGGTATCAAAGCAGCAGGCACCAATGGGACAAACGGTGAAGACGGCGACACCCCCTACATCGGCGATTGCGGCAACTGGCATATCGGCGGCACGGCTGCTGCCTGCGATGATGCCTGCACTGGAAAAAAAGCAGCCGGCACTCCCGGCACCGTCATCACCTATGAAAACTGCGTGTTAGTGTTCGACGGCGTACCCAGCGCCATCCCTGCCCACACCTTCCCCGATACATGGCTGCCCGGCAGACCAGCCAACTGTACCAGAGTAGGATTGGAAACCCGTACCTGCACCGGCGATGGCTGCACCGTCACCGAAACCCGCACCGTTGCCGCGTTGGGACACGACTGGAGCGACAATTGGACACTCGTGACTGAACCCGTCATAACCGGTGAAGAAGTAAGAACTTGCCAACGTACTGGCTGCATTGCAACGGAAACCCGCACCGCACCTCCAACAGAAGGGCTTGAGTTCCATTGGGGAATCGACAGCTATGTAGTAAGGAAAGGCACGGTGACTGCCGCCATCGTAATCATTCCGGCAACTTTCGGCGGACAGCCGGTAACATACATACCACACCTTGGGTTTTCTTTTTATGCAGCAATGACCGGCATCTTTATACCTGCCAGCGTAACGTACATTGGCGGTAATGCGTTCAATGGTTGCTCCGCTTTGACAAGCATAAATGTGGATGCTACCAATCCAAACTACGCATCGGTCAACGGTGTACTGTACAATAAAACAGTGACAGAGCTTATAGCAGCGCCCCAAGGTATCAGCGGTAGTTTCACCATACCCAACAGCGTCACGAGCATCGGTGATGAGGCGTTCTATTTTTGCACCGGCTTGACAAGTATCACCATACCCACCAGCGTCACGAGCATTAGTTTTAGAGCGTTCTATTCCACTGGATTGACGAGCATCACCATACCCACCAGCGTAGAGAGCATTGACGAAGATGCGTTCGCCTATTGCACCGGCTTGACGAGCATCACCATTCCCGCCAGCGTCACGAGCATTGGTGAAGAGGCGTTCTATGAGTGCACCAATCTTACCCTTGTAACCGTCGAACGAACAGCAACAGCGGGTATCACTATGATTGATATAAACGTATTCGAGTACACCCACGATGACTTGCGTATCGAAGTCCCGGCAGGCAGTGTTGCCGCATACAAGGCGGATGATAACTGGAGCGAGTGGGAAGATCGCATTCACGCAATCGGCTGCACCGATGCGAACAACCCGTGCGGAGCGAACTGCGAGTAACAAAAGAAAAAAGGGAAAATGAATGTTTTAACCACGAACCATACGAACAAAAAAGATAACGGACAATAGCTTCGTGTCGTTTGTGTGGTTCGTGGTTCATTATCGGAATTAATTTTTACAGAGGACAACTCCTCTGGAGCATCTTGCCTTACGATTAACCCTTATGGTATAACATAAATATGTTGGTACAAAATGGATAATGATGTTTATATAAGTTTTATGGCGTTACATTCTCATCCCATTTCAGCAATGTGACGCTTACGGATTTACTTAATCAGGAAATAACAACGGGACATATAGAGTTCCCGGTGGAAGGATGATGTGTGATGGATTCAAACGACCTGCAACATATGGAATTTGTGATGTATTGCATCGAAACCTACAAAGGCATAAAAAATCTGGACGGTAAAACCGCATACCAACAACTGAAAGAAGCAGGCGCAATTGAATATATCGACAACAATTACGCCGCGTTACACACTTTTGGCGATGAGCATATAGTGTGGAATATCGATGAGTATTTGAAAACTCGTGTATGACAAACAACGCTCCTCATTACTCATTCCTAATTCCTCATTTACTTCCACGTAATCATCGTGTCGGCGGCCTTGCGGCTGGAAGGTGCGCTGACGGCATCGGTGCCCTGGGCAACTTTGCCCACGCGAACCAGCGCAACAGCGCTGTGGCCGCGGGGAAGGCCCAGTTCACCTTTCAGGTTTTTGTTCAGGCTGTCCATGGGGGCAGTGTATATCCGCGCGCCATAACCCATAGCCAGCGCTGCTAAATTGATGCTTTGAGTGGCAAGGGCGCAATCGAGTATCTGCACGTTGTTGGTTTTTCCGTCACCTTCGGCGGAAATGACAATCAGCACATTGCCTTCGACCGTATCGCTGACCATTTTCCTTGCCAGGTTCAGGTTTTGCACCACGGTAAAATGCCAGGGCTGTAAATTGCGCGCGCTGGGAGCGCGGACGCCTGCATGCAGGATTCTATCCAAATCTGCCTTGGGTATGGCGCCGGCAACAAACGAATTCCGCGGAGTCGCATAGTGGCTCGTTATTATTCCGGTTGGATCTGGCGTCTGCTGGGCAAACAGGCACAATGTACACACCAACGTAAAAATGGCAAAAAGAACTAATTTTCTCATAAAACACCTCTTACAGAGCATTATATCAAAAAATGGTTTTTTGTACAATAATACTTCCATAGTACTGTATAAGTATGCTATAATCGTGAAATGAAAAATAATCAATACTTTTTTGCTATTTGTGTACTGCTTCTTTCCCCGGCCTTGCTGCATGCGCAGACTGCCCTGGAAATTGAAGCATTGCTGGAAACAAAGGCGGTCAGTTATGAGCAGGCTGCGCGGTTTGTGCTGGAAGCGGCAGATGTGTCTGGCGGATTTGATCGTTCCCGCCCTGCCGAGGCATTTCGTTTTGCGGCGGATCAGCGGTGGCTTCCCAAAAAGGCCGCCCCCGCCGGAGAGGCCAGTCTTGAGGGCATTTCCCTGCTTATCATGAGGGCTTTTAACCTTAAGGGTGGTTTGTTCTACTCACTTTTTAAAACCCCTCACTATGCGTACCGGGAATTGGTATATCAGGACGTAATTCAGGGCAGAGTTGACCCGGAAATGGCTGTATCGGGAGATACGCTGTTATTTATGGTAAACCGGGTTTTTTCTTTTATGGAGGATGAACAATAATGAAACGATCTTTGCAATTTTTGTGCATTTTTCTGATTTTCATCCCCTGCCTGTCTCTGGGGGCAAAGGACATTGGTCTTTTACTGGATCAAAACATGGGTTATGGCGGCATCAATACAAGCGATACTGCGTTTGACTATTCGGGCATTCTTATTCCACGGTTTTCCACTCTTTTGGGTGACAGCGGTGAACTCTATATTTCCGCAGGGGTAAAAGCAGATTATCTGAATGATGCATGGACTTTTGTGCCGGAACTGTTGCGGACAGAATTTTTCTGGGATTTTGGTAATGCGGAAATCAAGATTGGCCGTATGCAGTATGCAGACCCTCTGGGTTTTATTGCGGAAGGGCTTTTTGACGGAGCGCGGTTTTCTTTTGATACAACGGCAGGCACTTTCAGCCTGGGGACCTGGTATACCGGTTTGTTGCACAAAAAGCGGGCCAATATTGCCATGAATGGCAGGGAATCGGAATCCTTCTATGATACGGATACCTATTTTGCCCCCAGCCGCCTGCTTTCAGCCATGGACTGGGAACATCCGGCTCTGGGGGATCTTGTCCGGTTAAGACTCTCGCTGTTGGGCCAGTCGGATTTGTCCGGCAAGGATGATTATCTGCACAGCCAGTATCTGGCGGCAAAACTCACCATCCTGGTTAATACAGTGGTGTTTGATCTGGGGGGAGGTCTGGAAGTAATACAGGATACGGGAGACACAGGGATTGCTATGGTAGGAGAGCTGGGCTTTGCCTGGTCGCCGCCTGCCGCTATTGATAGTGAACTTTCATTGCTGGGACGTTTTTCCAGCGGAGTGATTGAGGACAGCAGCGTTCGGGAATTTCTGCCTTTGACCACCGTAACCCAGGGGAATGTTCTTAAGGCAAAAATTTCCGGACTTTCAATGATTTCACTGGATTACCTTGCCCGGTTGCATCGCGCCTTTTCCGCCGGTTTTACCGCTTCCTGTTTTGTACGAAGCGACGAGGGCACGCATACCAGCTATCCGGTTGGCGGCGGTGCCACTAATGGCGAGGCCGATGGCAAATATGTTTTGGGAACCGAATTATTCGGACGGCTTTTGTGGAGTCCGGTTTCGGATATGCAGTTCACTTTGGGAGGAGGAGCGTTTTTGCCTTCCATGGGGAATGTGAATCCGGATGCCGGCGCGCTGTGGCGTGTTGAATTGAATGTTATTCTTGCACTGTATTAATCAGGAGGTAAAGTATGAAAAAGACAGTAGTAGCGTTTTTTTTGTTGGTGCTCTGTTTGAGTGTATTTGCGCAAAACGGAGTGATACGGGAACTCAGCGGCACCGTGGAAATAAAGGCTCCCGGTGATTCGGAATATATACCGGCAAACTCCGGGGATCAGATTAGCCAGAACACGATTATTTCCACCGGATTCAGGAGCACCGCTCTTGTTGAGGTCGGCAGCGCGCGGATAAACGTGCGGCCCTTGACCCGCTTGTCTCTGGCAGAGATAAGCGCCGCATCGGGTACCGAAACCGTTAATGTGAACCTCCAGGCCGGAAGGGTGCGGGTCGATGTGAATCCTCCGGCAGGCTCCCGCGCGTCCATGTCGGTAACCAGTCCAAGCGCAACCGCTTCTGTGCGCGGTACCAGTTTTGACTTTGATGGCCGGAACATTCGGGTGCATCACGGAAAAGTAGGTTTCAAGGGAACCAAAGGCCCGCAGATGCTGGTAAATGCCGGTTCCAACAGTAAAGTAGAACAAAGCGGCAAGGCAGCGGATCCCGTAGAAGAAAAGAAAAATAAGCTCCGGCCCCCCAAACCGGTGGGAACAGACTCAAGCAGCGGAACTACCGGCGACACAGCTCCATCAAGCGGAATGCTTGCGATTGAGATAACGTATAATTGAGATAACGTATGTGGAAAAACATCCTTATTGGACTTGCGGTTGCGGTTTTTTTCTCAATCCTGTATGTGCTGACTGTTTTTGACAGACTGGGAGAGCAGATATATGATCTCTTCCTGCACTTTCGGGCCGACCGGGATCGTTCAGATGTGGTGGTGTTCCTTGATGTAGATGATAATGCCATTGCGTATAACGGTGTTTTCCCCTGGCCCCGTTCAATACCGGCGGAAGGACTTTTGCGGCTTAAGGAATACGGCGCATCGGCGCTTATTTTCGATATTGAGTATATCGATCAGGGCCCGCAGGGAATAGACAGCCTCTACCTGAATCAGGGGCTTGGCAATGATTTTAACCGCAGTTTTTCAGAAATTAATGCGGCTGCACAGGATATTTTTGCCGCTTTAGGCGCCGGACGAATAAGGCAAAATGACATTGATTTTTATGCCAATTCTCTTTCTTCCTTAATTACGAGCGAACAAAGAAACCTTTTCACAAAAGCCCAGGGTGTTGCCCGCGACAACGATAAATATCTGGCGCAGGCGATTGCCCTCTTTGGTCATAGCTGGTCTTCGCTCAATTTGCGGGAGCATCCTCTGGATGGCGAACAGGCAGAACGCCGGCCTGCCATTGCGGAAAAACGCTTTCCATATCCGGTTAATGCAGCAGATGACGCGCACCGGGGAGCAGGTTTTGTCGATGTTCTGCCGGCTTTGCCTGTGTTTGCCAATGCCGCAAAAGGGGCCGGCTTTACCAATGTCGAAATTGATGATGACGGCGTCAGGCGGCGGGTGTACCTTGCGCAGAATGTGCAGGATCACTGGTACTTGCAGCTTTCGTTTTCACCCCTTGTTCATTATCTGGGCAGGCCGGAAATTGAGTTAAACAGAAAAAAACTGACTCTCAAACAGGCCCAATTGTTGGATGGCAGGGTAAAAGACATTGTTATCCCGCTGGATCACAAAGGCCGAATGATGCTTGATTGGCCAAAAACAGATTATAATGACAGTTACAGCCATATCTCCTTTGCGCAATTTTCCCTGCTGGACGATATTGAGATGGAACTGGATTATTACAGCCGCGCCCTTGTCTCTGCGGATATACCTTTCTTTGCTCAGTTTGATCCTTCACTCAGCCGTGTTTCGGCCGTTCTATTGGATGCGGGAGAATACTTTGATGCGGCGCATGAGGCCAAAAACCTTGCCATGGAACATATATCCGATGAGTATTTTGATGATTATATTCGATACCGCAATCAGGCTTTTTCGCTGTTAGGCGAAGTTTTATCAATGGATATTGATATAAAAACGCTGGAGTTGGCTGCACTGTTGGGCGCCGAATATCCTGAAAGCGCTGATGTAATAGAAGATGAAGCGGATTATATCGCGCAGTTGGCGGGTATTCTTGCCGTTAATCTTGAACGCCGCAATGAGCTAAGCGCCGCCAACGCAAAATTGTTGCGGGATAAATTCTGTATTTTAGGCAGGGTTGATACTGGAACAACCGACTATGGCGCCAATCCTTTTTACGGCAAATATATCAATGTAGGAACCCACGGGGTTGTATTGGACATGATCCTGTCGGAATCTTTTATCATTCCCATATCGCTTCCCTGGCGCATACTCTTTGCGCTGGTTTGTGTGTTTCTGTTTTTCCTGATTAGTGCGCGTCTGTCGCCTGTACCCCGAGCCGCATCGGGTTTTCTGGTTACCGTTTTTGTCATTGCCGTTGTGGCTTTGCTGTTCCGTTTCACCGGAGTCTTTATGAACCCTCTGCTGGTAACGTTTTCCATGATCGTTGCCGTCATTCTGCGGGAAATTATCTATTACGCGGGATCAGAGCGGGAAAAGAAATTTATCCGTCAGGCTTTTTCCACCTACGTTTCCCATGATGTCGTCAATGAAATTATCGCCGATCCTTCCCGGCTTCAGCTTGGAGGAACCAAACGTTACATGACCGCGATTTTTACCGATGTTAAAGGCTTTTCCACCATTTCTGAACAACTTAATCCCGAACAACTGGTAAGCCTTTTGAATCGTTATCTAAGTGCGATGAGCGATGCTATTCTTGCAGAGAAGGGAACCATAGACAAGTATGTAGGGGATGCCATTGTTGCCTTCTTCGGCGCCCCGTTGGATCTTCCCGATCATGCGCTGCGGGCCTGTGTTTCCGCCATATCCATGAAACATATCGAAGATGAACTTAACAAAGTAGTTATGGCAGAAAACCTTTCTCCCATGCCGCTCTTTACCAGATTTGGCATTAATACCGGGGATATGGTTGCCGGCAACATGGGTACCGGAAACAAGATGAACTATACGATCATGGGCAATACGGTAAATCTGGCTGCCCGCCTTGAAGGGGTAAACAAATCATACGGAACCAGAATACTTGCTTCGAATGACACGATAAAGGGAACCAACGGCCTTGTACTTACCCGCAGGCTTGATCGGGTTAGGGTAGTGGGTATCAACGAGCCGGTACGGCTCCACGAACTGATCAACACCGTGGAAAAGGCCACCCCGGAAGAGCAAAAACTGGTTGAGGTTTTCCACCAGGCCCTTGATTATTTTGAAAACCGGGACTGGAAAAGAGCCGCCGAAGGCTTCGAGGAATCCCTCGCCATGGAAGGCAAAGACCCCTCGTCAAAGTACCTTGAACGCTGCAAAGACTTTTTGGTCAAGCCGCCCGAAGATACCTGGGACGGCGTATACAACATGACGGAGAAGTAAGGCTTTTTCGTTATTCGCTATTAAAATATTCCTGCCAGACCCGCTCCATGCCGGAAAGCGTTTCCTCCCGGTTGAGCAGGTTTTGCAGGTGGGTTCCCCATTTCAGATTATCGCAAAAATAGCTGAAAAACCGCCGCGCTCTGGAAATATGGAATTCCGGCGGCTGCCAACGGGCCAACAGCTCCAAAAACCGCAAGCCGGTCTCCTTTATAATGGTGTCAGTCACCTTTTCTGGCCACTCCCTACTCCCTATCCTCTTTGCTTGGGCGAAAATCCAGGGTTGGCGGACTGCGGCGCGGCCTACCATAACGGCATCGCAGGGGCCGGTCTCGCCGCCGCCAGCCAGAGTAATCAGGCCTTCGGCACTGGTAATATCGCCGTTTCCGGCTACGGGAATCTGCAATTCCTGGCGTAAAGCGGCTATATAGCTCCAGCGGGCAGAGCGCTTGAACTTTTCCCGGGCAGTTCGGGGGTGCAAAATAATTAAATCGACCCCTTCTGCCTCCAAACGGCGGCAAAAACGGACTAAATATGCAAAATCATCGGTGAATCCGGTACGCATTTTGACGCTGAGCCGTCGTTTTACCACTTTCCGAACCTCTTTTACCAGGTCACCAGCCCGGTCAATCGAGGCCATCCATGCCACCCCGGCTCCTGCTTTGCGGATTAACGGGGCGGAACAGCCCATATTTAAGTCGATTCCGGCACATTCCAGCGTATCCAACAGGGCGGCGGCCTTTACAATCTGTTCTATATCGGAGCCAAGCAGCTGGTATACCAGTTTTTCGGGGCAGGGACCACCATCCATATACCATTTTTCGAAAGGACCTCCCCCAAAAAGGGCGGCGGCGCTTATCATTTCGGTAAAATACTCGTCACAACCGCCAAATTCTTCTATTAGCTCACGCAAGGCCCGGTGACTTAATTCCGCCATAGGGGCCAATAAAAAAGGTGCGCTCATAAAATCTCCAATTTTAGTGAATATACCCCTTGACTTGTTTTATCTTATTTTGTATACTAAATCAATATAGAGGAGAGGAGCGTCCGCATGATAGCAAAGAGTGATATGCCTATTAACGAGAAAACAGCCGAAGGGCTTAAGCCGGAAGGTGTCCCGTATCGGGTTCTCGTAGTTGACGATTCCATGTTCATTGCGAAGCAACTTGGTCAAATTTTCACTTCCGAGGGTTTTGAGGTTGCAGCGACTGCCGCTGATGGAGCTCAAGGACTTGAAAAATACAAAGAGATGCACCCGACCATTGATCTGGTCACTATGGACATTACCATGCCAGTCATGGATGGAGTTACTGCGCTCGAAAAAATACTTGAATTTGACAAGAATGCAAGTATCATTATGGTGAGTGCCCTGGGTAAAGAAGATGTAGTCAAAAAATGCCTGTTGATGGGCGCAAAAAGCTATATCGTAAAACCCCTTGATCGAAAAAAAGTACTTGAGCGAGTTGTATCCGTACTGAAACGGTAAATCTGTTTTCAAACAGTACGTTAAGGTACACTTTCCCCTGTAGCTCAGCTGGCAGAGCAAGTGGCTGTTAACCACTGGGTCCGTGGTTCGAATCCGCGCGGGGGAGTACTAAAAAAGGCTGTCTTGGGACAGCCTTTTTTATTTGGGTGCCCATTGCAAAAGGGACTGGGTTGTTTTATACTTTATGGTGGAGTACTACTTTTGTGCCATATTAAAGTTTTGCGCCTTACCGCAGTTTCTTGCCTGTGTGGAGCGCTTGTTTTTTATTTTTTACCGTCTCTTACCAAAATAGCGCCCGTTTCTGAGCAAATACAGGATGCCGGGACTGCCCAGACTGGTGTCGGCGGGGGCAGCGATCCTGAAAAAAGCGCACTTGAAGAGCAGCTTGGGGCAGGGTGGTTCCTGGAACCGGGAATGCTGGAACTGGATGTTTTTTCAAAGCCCCGAATGGTACTGTACGGTTCCTATGCCGTACAGCGCGGCGATATTATCGGCGAATTGGCTGAACGGTTTGGCCTGAACCAGGATACCCTTATTTCAGTAAACGGCATAAAAAACACCCGGCTTATACAGATAGGCCAGGTTTTACGCATCCCAAACCAGGATGGAATCTTGTATACGATGAAAAGGGCCGATACCCTGGACGCAATAGCCGAAAAATACAAGTCGGATACTATCGCCATCCAGTTTGCCAATGAGCTTTTTTCCGATTTTGCGTCGCCGGGCACGGTTTTATTTATACCGGGGGCGCAGCTTGACTGGGTAGAACGGCAGGAGATAAATGGCGATCTGTTCATTTGGCCTGCATCAGGCCGTATTACCTCGCCCTACGGCTGGCGGAGATGGCCTTTTGACGGCAGTAATGCCCGCCAGTTCCATTCCGGGATTGATATTGGCGCGCCGCCGGGGGCTCCGGTACGAGCTGCCATGTCCGGCAGGGTCAGCGCGGTGGGCTGGGACAATGTAATGGGCAATTATGTGGTAATTAGCCATCATTCAGGCTATCGGACCATGTATGGACACCTGAGCGTGATACGGACACGGTCCGGGGCTTATGTGGGAACCGGCGAGCGCATTGGTGATGTTGGCAGCACCGGCCTGAGTACCGGTCCTCATCTGCATTTTACCGTATTCAAGAACGGCGTTACCGTAAATCCCCGAACTTTAATGAAATAAGGCAATTTTTTTCATTTTTTTGCTTGATTCCCTTGCATCCGGATTCCTCATGTACGATAATTTAAGACAGCAATATAACGCATGGAGGCGGTTAAATGGGTTTATCAGTAAAAGATATCGCGGGTGCACTAAAACTGGAGACACAGGTTGTTGAGCGGCTTGCCAAATACCTGTATCCAAACAAAGTGTTGCTTACCCACGATGAAGCGCTTGTGTTACGGGATTACTATTATAAGTTTGGGGGAGGACCCGCAGGCGTAGAGGTTGGACCGTATAATGAATGGATGAAGCTGGAACGGATGAAAGCTCTCATCAGGGCCAGGCTTGAGGTTATTGAGGACAAGCAATCAGCTTGTGTTTCCAAGCTGCATGCTCTTGCAGGCGCTTATCACACCACGAGTAGTGAGACACTTCCGGCCAGGGTATCGCCCAAGGGGCATGAAACAAGTGGTCTGTCCGGCGGACTTTTGAAATTTCCCAGTCCCAAGTCGGCGGCCAAGAATGTCGTCAACAAAGAGCGGAGAGCTGGTCTGTTTTAAGATGTGAGAGGTCTCAATCCTGGAGTTCCATGATAATGCGGTACTTGAGGTAGATTTCTTCGAGTGTGTGTTTGGGACCCGGGGCTGAGACTCTTTTGCGGAGTGTACAGGCGTCTTTTCGCTCAATAAAAAAATCGTAGATCGCCCTTGGATCGGTGTGGTTTACCATGGAATACGAAGGGTTAGAATCCAGATAAGAACGAACTTCGTCATACCCAATGGCATTTATGCCGTAACGGGAAAGCCGGGAACGTATTTTCTGTATTTCCTCCCATGAAAGGCCAAAGAGAAATTCTTCCAGAGCCCATCTGGTTTCATCATTACTGGATTCATCTACCAAAAAATCCCGCCAGTCATCGTCCAGGTCCATGGTGATTCGCAGTAGTTCAGTGTTACCATCCATAGTCCCAAAAGTGGGGGAGGCGGCATCGCGGGCAATCCAGAGGGAGGAAAGCGCTGAAAAGTGACGGACACCCCGCTGGTCTACACCGCTGTCCCAAAGGGCTATCAGGTCATCGGCAAGGCTCGCTTTGGTATGGTGAGAAAAATCAGTGCCTTCCAGACAGGAAAAATACACTGCCTCTGCCATGAGCGTGCTGATAACCGAGAAAATGGTACTTCGTATCTGGCTCTGTATATTTTCCCGGCCGTTTAACAGATGAGAAAGCAATGAAAAAGCGTGGAATTTTGCCACCAGAAAACTTCTCATGGCGACAACTTTGGTGGGAATATGCAACAGACGCGTGGACGATGAAAAGGCCGACAACGATTCAACCAGGCAGTCCTCAATATCGATAATTCCCTTCAGAAATGATGTGTCCCGAATCGAAGGATAGCTGAATACCGCTATTCCCAGGGTATGCAGATGGGAAAAGCGTTCTTCGACCAGTTGGTAGTCTGCGGGGTTAGTTTCTTTGAGCCAGGCTCCAATCTCGTTAACCAGCCGGTTTTCATCTTCGGTTAGGCCTGTTAAACAGAGGTTATTTTCCACGCTGGTACTGAACATACCTTAACATTATACCACAAAAGAAAAATTCCGCAAGAATTTTCTTTCGAAACCGTGGTATTAACCTTATTATTGGCCTTGTCATTGACAGAATCGCCAAAAAAGCGTATGATCTTCATATGAATATATCCACATACACGGTAAAACCGAAACTTCCGGCTTCCCTTAAGCCTTTGGAAGAGATTGCCCGCAATCTTTGGCTTTCATGGAATTATGATGCGATACAGCTCTTTATCAGGCTGGATTATGATGCATGGATGCAATCCCAGCAGAGCCCGGTACGGACTTTGGGTATGGTTAGCCAGGATCGGCTTGCTCAGGCAGCCAAAGATGATTCGTATCTGGCAGCCCTCAAAGAAGTGTATGACCGTTTTCAGCGCTACAAAAAAGGCGAAGCCTGGTATCGGGGCAGCCATAAGGATGTGGTGGCCTATTTTTCGATGGAATATGGGATGGATACCTCCCTCCCCATTTATTCAGGGGGCTTGGGGATTCTTTCCGGCGATCACATGAAAACCTCATCCGACATGAACCTTCCGTTGGTTGGTGTGGGACTGCTGTACCGGCAGGGATATTTCAAACAAATGCTCAATGCGGACGGTTTTCAGCAGGAAAGCTATCCGGAAAATGACTGGTACAATATGCCGGTAGAACGTAAAAACGGCAAGGATGGCCAGCCGCTTAAAATTTCTGTAGATTTGGCAGGCAGTCAGGCTGTCGCCCAGATTTGGGAAGTCAAAGTGGGCCGCGCCTCTCTGTACCTTCTGGATACGAATATCGATGAAAACACTCCTGAAATCCGCAATGTGACTGCCGCGCTGTATGGCGGTGACAAAGAAACCAGAATGCAGCAGGAAGTTTTGCTGGGTATAGGCGGTATTCGCGCTTTACGCGCTTTGGGGATTAATCCGGCCGCTACTCACATGAACGAAGGCCACTCGGCTTTTTTGGGTCTTGAACGTATCCGCGAAGTTATGGTCGAAAAGAACTTTTCTTTTTATGAAGCAAAGGAAACGGTCTGGCCTACCAATATTTTTACAACCCATACCCCGGTTCCGGCGGGCAATGAACGGTTTGATATCAGCATGATGGAAAAATATTTCCGATCATGGCCGCAGATTCTCAATATCTCCTGGAAGGAGTTCCTGGGTCTTGGACGGCTCAATGTCAACGATGAAAAAGAAACGTTCTGTCTGACCGTGCTTGCGCTTAAGCTGGCGGCGTATGCCAACGGTGTTGCCAAACTGCATGGCGTGGTTTCCCGCGAGATGTGGCAGGGGTTGTGGCCGGGGCTGCCGATGAGTGAAGTTCCCATTGGCCATATTACCAACGGCGTCCATCCCCGCACCTGGATTTCCAGCGGATTGTTGGATCTTATCGATCGCTACTTTGGCCCCCATTTTGAAGACAAACCTACGGGCCTTGCTATTTGGGAGCGCATGAACCGGATCAGTGACGAAGAATTGTGGCGCACCCATGAACGCCGCCGTGAACGGCTGGTGGCCTTTGTGCGTGATCGTGTTCGCGCGCAGTACAAGCGTACTGGTGCAGCGGAACGCCGTATCCGGCAGGCGGAAGATGTACTGTCACCCTATGCCCTTACCTTGTGTTTTGCCCGCCGCTTTGCCACTTATAAGCGGGGAAATTTGCTGCTGCGCGATCCGGAACGATTGCTGCGCCTGATAAAAGACAATGATCGGCCCATTCAGCTTATTTTTGCCGGCAAGGCCCATCCCCATGATATGCCCGGCAAAGAATTGATCCGCGATCTTATCCATTTTGCCGAAAAATATGATGTGACCAGCCGGATTGTGTTTGTCGAGAACTATGACATGACCGTTGCCAAGTACCTGACATCGGGCGGCGACGTATGGCTGAACACCCCGCGGCGGCCAATGGAGGCATCCGGTACCAGCGGCATGAAGGCTGCGATGAACGGCGTCCTGAACTGTTCTGTTATGGATGGCTGGTGGGATGAAGCGTACACTCCCGAAGTGGGCTGGGCCATAGGTCACGGCGAACAATATGTGGATGAAAGGCTCCAGGATGATGTTGAAAGCAATGCCCTGTACGATCTGCTTGAACGTGATATTATTCCTTTGTTCTACCAGCGTGGCAGGGACGGTCTTCCCCGTGAATGGATAAGGAAGATGAAGGACTGTATGCGCGTAATTGGACAGTCAATGTCCAGTCACCGTATGTTGCTGGATTATTCCAATCAGTTTTATTTCCCTGCGCTTAAAAATGCCCCTAAATTGGTTAAAGAAGAGTATTCTGAAGCCAAATCCCTTGCGGCGTATTTTGCCAAGCTAAGGAA
>Ga0123356_10004347_pt1 | contig 14652 bp, 13 predicted proteins | sample TergutEmb28metaG_2_FD_92546 | JGI IMG/M metagenome (GOLD analysis project Ga0123356, IMG submission 92546) | Embiratermes neotenicus P3 segment gut microbial communities from Petit-Saut dam, French Guiana - Emb289 P3 | ecosystem: Host-associated > Arthropoda: Insects > Digestive system > Gut ...
ACAACGTTCACACCTGGAAGTCCCATTATTTGGGAATTGAAGCAGATCCAACCCTCCGTCAATGGGACGACCTTGGTTTTTGCGATCGCACCCGATTACGATCTCGGTTTTCGGCCCATGAACGGTCTATCAGGTCCGTTCATACCCTCTGCCTACTATGACAAATGGTCTGGTTCGGAGATCTGCGCGTGGCTCAATTCGTCGCAAGCCAGCAACAGCGTGGACTATTCGCTAGCCTCGGGGGGAGTGTCAGGATATGGTTTTCTCGAGCAAGCATTCAACGCACAACAACAAGAAGCGATCGTGCCTTTTGGAACCATAGAGACCAATGGTTCACAGGTTTATGACGTCAGCCAAAAAGTGGTATTAGGAACCATGGACGAATTCCCATCTTGGATGGGAAATAGAACGATTTATCCTGATGATCGCAGTTTTGCTTTCCGCTACCCTGGGACTACGGGGAACTATTCACAGATGAAGGCGAGTATCGATGATCTTGCCCATGGTGTTCCTTCAAGCGAAACGCAGACAGATCATGATGTAGCCATTCGACCGGTCATTCGTGTTTCACTCGATGCTCCTCTGTTCAATTCAGGAACAATATATAACTGGTCAGTCTGGGATTACCCGAAATCTGCAGTCTATACGCAAAACGCGGCAGCACAACCTCTGGAAGTTAAGACTGCTCGTGCAATTGGTACACAGGTGACAATACCACGCTTCGAGTGGTTCCGCGAGGGACCAGATGGCATCGTCACCGGTGATGTCAGTCGCTCCGCTATCTGCCCTGTACGTACCGATCAGCTCGGCGAGTTCAAATACTGGTGTGTGGTGACCCAAGGAGCAACAGTCATTGAGACGACACAAAAGGTGGTCATTTCAGTGGTCAAGTTCCAGGAGCCAGAGCTACCCTGTAGCGACTGTCACACGAGCGATGTTCGCGCCTATCATCCCGACAGCGGCTGTAGCATCTGCCATCAATCTGGTGACTGGGCAAATCCCAGCAGAATGCTCGATGGATTCATCAAATTCAATCTAAGCTGCGGTCTGGATGAGAACGAATGCCACGGTTCCGGCTCAATACATCCCTGGCATACCACCAACGTTGAAGAGCAGCATAAGATCCAAAATGAGATCGATGTGGAAGATCCGCTGACGGGAGCAGCAGGTGTGGAGGACTGGAGTACGGCAGTCGTCTCGAACTCTTGCGGAGGCAATCTGTTCGACACCTCTTGCCATGCAACGCTCTCGACCGATACGCTCCTTCATTTCGGTAACATGGATCTGATGGGAACACATAACGACTACGCAAAAGCGGCTGTCCAAGGAAAAACCAAGATCGCGACGCAGCTGACAGGTTCAGGCTGTAGCGCCTGCCATAGTGGGGATCGCAAGACCACCATCAATCGAGTAGATAATCCTCAGATCAACTGCGGCACCTGTCACCACGGTGCAAACTACTTCAGCTCTGATGAGACTGCGACCGTGCAATGTCTCAGACCCGTAATGCCAGCACCAGGTTCCGGCAGATCGGGAGCGTCAGCTCCCCAGAAGAGTCCCGCGAGTATCATGCCGCAAAAACAATCGGCTCCTCTGCAAGCAAGTCCGAACGTGATCGAGCTTACCAGCGATCTGTTGGGAGAGAAGCCCGATGCCGAGCCGCTCGAAGCCGGTGTCGCCGAGCCCTCCACCATCGAACTGCCACGAGGGATCTTTACCATAGCGCCCCTGCTCGACGGCTCAAGTTTGGCCTTACCGTAGTCTCTGGTCTACCTATACCTCTATGAAAGAGCGGTCTTATCCGCTCTTTTTTATTCCGCTCTCAGGATAAAATCGAGCGATAGCGACATTTTTGGCGTGCTCTCGTCGCACGGGCAACTCGTTATATTACAATTAAAGACCTAATGAACACCCATCGACATGTGAGGGGGCCCAGGTGAGTGATTTGACAGAAATCCGCTGGCACGCACGAGCGGGTCAAGGTGCGGTGACCGCTGCGAAACTGGTGGCAGAGACCGCGTTGTATGAGGATCGATTCATGCAGGCAATGCCCGAATATGGTCCGGAGAGGACCGGTGCTCCGCTCAAGGCGTTCACACGCATCAGCGATGAGCCGATCGAAGTCTGCAACAATATCGAGCATCCCGGCATCGTGGTGGTGCTTGATGAGACGCTGCTCTCCAGCACCGATGTGCTTGAAGGTATTGAGCCAGATGGCGCGGTCATCGTCAACTCGACCGAGACGCCCGAGGCGATGAGAAAGATACTGAAAGCGCCCAAAGGTGTCACGGTGGCCACGGTCGATGCGAGCGGTATCGCGCTCGATACCATCAAACGCGACATCCCCAATACCCCGATCGTCGGTGCGCTGGTCAAGGTCCGTCCGATCGTGGGACGCGACAGTGTCGACGGGCAACTCCTCAAGACATTCGGTAAGAAATTTGCTCAAGAGATGATCGACGCGAATCTGGAGAGTGTGACGCGTGCATATGAGGAGGTGCTGATCGATGGCTAAAGCCAAGTGGGATGTGTCGAACTTCGATAACTGGAAGACCGCCGATTTCCCCATCGGGATGGTGGGCTTGGAAGCGGGCAACTCCCGCGACTATATCACCGGCGGATGGAGAAGCGAGCGTCCGGTCTGGAATAAGGAAAAATGCCAGCATTGCATGATGTGCTGGGTGATCTGCCCCGATGCTGCTATACAGGTCAAGAATGAGAAGATGGTCGGCATTGATTTCAATCACTGCAAAGGATGCGGCATCTGCATCGGTGAATGCCGCTTCGGAGCACTGAAAATGGTCCCCGAGCACAGCGAGGAGGTGTAGATCATGGCTACTCAGACAACGGTATCTGAAACCGGTAACGCCTTTGTTGCGACCGCGTATCGCCAGGTGGCACCCGAAGCACTGTTCGCCTATCCGATCACTCCTCAGACCACCATCGTGGAGGAATTCGCACGCTATGTGGCAAACGGCAAGGTCAAGACCGAGTTCGTGACCGTCGAGAGCGAGCATAGCGCGATGAGCGCCTGCATCGGCTCGGCAGCTGCCGGAGCCCGTACGATGACGGCGACCTCAAGTCAGGGTCTTGCCCTGATGTGGGAGGAGCTTCCCATCGCTGCCGGGCTGCGTCTGCCCATCGTGATGGCCAACGCGAATCGCGCGATCGGCGCGCCCATCAACATCCACTGCGATCACAGCGATGTGATGGGTGCCCGTGACAGCGGTTGGATCATCATGTTCGCCGAGAATGCGCAGGAAGCCTACGACCACACCATCATGGCGATCCGGATCGCCGAGGAGAACTCACTACCGGTCATGCCAGCGCTCGACGGGTTCATCACGACCCACTCGATCAGCCGTGGCGAGACGATGGATGATAAGACCGTCACCAAGTTCGTCGGTGTACGCAAACCACAGCATTCGATGCTCGATAGTAAGAATCCCATCATGGTCGGTGGATTCTCGACGCTGGGCAACACCTATATGAATATCAAGAAGGCACTGCGCGAGGCGATTGATGCCTCCCTGCCCTCGATCAAGAACATCGGGGACGAATGGGGCAAGCTGACCGGTCGCTCCTTCGATCATGTCGAGGGATACGGAATGGAAGATGCCGAAGAGGCGATCTTGGTCCTGGGCTCGGCAGCGGGTAACGTCCGTGCGGTCACGCGCAAGCTGCGCGCCGAGGGACGTAAGGTCGGTATGGTCAAACTACGGACCTATCGTCCATTCCCGGCAGCCGAACTGGCCGATATGCTCAAAGGCTGCAAAGCGATCGCGGTACTGGATCGCTCCGACAGCTATGGCGCTCCAGCCGGTCCGCTCGCGCTCGATACGATGGCGGCACTCTACAAGGCCGGTGTCGATGTTGCGCTACGCCCCTATATCTTCGGATTAGGCGGAGCTGACGTGAAACTCGTTCATATCGAGCGGGTCTATAACGACCTGGCAGATCTCTCAGACGGTGGGCTCAATCCTGGATTGACCTATCTGGGAATATAAGGAGGCAATGAGATGGCTAACATTAAAGAATGCACCAAGTTGCCGCAACGCCTCAGTGGCGGTCATCGTCTGTGTGGAGGGTGCGGCGCATCGATAGCGGTCCGTCAGGTGCTCATGGGTGCCGGAGACAGCGAGGTCGTGGCTGGTTGTGCGACCGGATGCCTCGAGGTATCCACGACCATCTATCCCTACAGCAGCTGGAACGGCAGCTTCATCCACAACGCGTTCGAGAACAGCGCAGCCACCATCAGTGGCGCCGAGGCGGCTTTCAAGGGTCTGCAAGCTGCCGGACGAATACCGGCAGACAAAGATGTCAAGTTCGTCGCCTTCGGAGGCGATGGAGGCACCTACGACATCGGCTTCCAGTCGCTCTCAGGTGCGATGGAGCGTGGGCATGACATGGTCTATGTCTGCTATGACAACGGTGCTTATATGAACACCGGCATCCAGCGCTCGAGCGCGACCCCTCAGAATGCATGGGCGACGACCTCAGAGGTCGGAAGCGCCAAAGATGGCAAGATCCAACATCGCAAGGATCTGACCTCGATCATCGCCGATCACCACATCCCCTACGTAGCTCAGGCAAGCGTCGGCTACTGGCGCGATCTGGTCAATAAAGCTGAGAAGGCCTTCAACACCCCGGGACCGGCGTTCCTCAATATCATGGCACCATGCCCGCGTGGTTGGCGCACGAAGAGTAGTGATACTGCCGAGCTGGCGCGCCTTGCGGTCGATACCGGCTTCTGGCCCAGCTTCGAAGTCGAGGATGGCAAGTGGACGATGACCATGCCGGCCAAGATCAAGAAGGATGGCCTGCGACCGGTCGAAGATTTCCTCAAACCACAGGGACGTTTCAAGCATCTATTCAAGCCGGGTAACGAGGCTTTGCTTGAAAACGCCCAAAAGAGTGTCGACGAGTTCTACGACTATCTGGTGAAACGCTGCGAATGCCAATAGGATCAAAACGTGGCCAACTCCGATAAGGCGGAGTCTGGTCCATCAACAGGGGGAAGGGAGCGCCGCATACGCGGCGCTCTGCATAGGTAGGTCGTTCGTGCATGTGTCGGCGGATAGAGTGCCCCTATGCACCCTTGGTACCCTTGCATGGAGAGGCAATTGTGAAGATTATGTTTATCATTGCCAAAATGATACTATTGTAATATCATATAAATATCGGGGAAACCCGAAGGTGGTCACAGGGATGCGTATACCATATCCTTCGGCCACCCCTTCTAGAGGCGTTTATCGAGAAATCCTTCCTTCTCGACTCCCATAAACGCGGAAATCGCTCCCGAAAGGGAGCGATTTTCCATTTGTACACCTTTCCGCTTACGAGTATACTTAACAAATCGTAATAAACGGCCCAAAGCGAGGTAAGGCAACGATATGGCAGTGGTGGTTACCAAATACGGCGGCTCAAGTGTCGCGACCCCCGATCACATCAAGAAGGTGGCGCAACGACTCGTCGCACGCAAGAACAGCGGCGATCAGGTCATCACCGTCGTCTCGGCGATGGGAGACACCACCGACGAGCTGACCGACCTTGCCGATGCGATCACCGACTCACCGCACAACCGAGAGCTCGATATGCTGCTCTCGACCGGTGAGCAGGTCACCATCGCACTGCTCGCAATGGCTGTCCAAGAGCTGGGTTGCCCGGCCATCTCGTTTACCGGAGCCCAAGTCGGCATCCTGACCGACGAGGTACACAGCAAGGCGCGTATCGTCTCGATCGATGCCGCGCGTGTCAAAGAGGCACTTGAGAACGACCATATCGTGATCATCGCCGGTTTTCAGGGAACGACCGCGGTGGTATCGGAGCCACCCCGCCCCAGCGTGGTGATCTGGCCGTCCGCCGTCGCGATCGCCGCAGGTATCGATGCGGATGTCTGCGAGATCAACTCCGATGTCGCTGGTGTCTACACCGCCGATCCCAATGTGGTTAAGGACGCGCGAAAACTCGACCGGATCAGCTATGAGGAGATGCTTGAGTTGGCTGCCAGCGGAGCGGGTGTGCTGTGCATGCGCAGCGTCGAGTTCGCCCGCAACCATGGAGTCACCATCTATTGCCGCAGCTCGTTTAGCGATGAGTCCGGCACGATCGTCACCAATGAGGAGAATGATATGGAGCAAGCGATAGTTGCAGCAGTCACGCACGATAGCTCTGAGGCCAAGATCACCATACGCGGAGTCGAGGACCGCCCCGGCATCGCGGCAACGCTCTTCGATGCGTTGGCCGAAGAGAACGTCAACGTCGACATGGTCATCCAGAATATCTCAGAAGAAGGACTGACCGACATCTCGTTCACCGTTCCCCATGCCGATCTCGAACGTGCACAGAGTGCGGTCAACTCGGTCATCGAGGAGATCGGGGCGCGCACGTGGGTGCTTGACGAGGATGTCGCAAAGATCTCGATCATCGGGGGCGGTATGCGGACCCATCCCGGGGTGACCGCAAAGATGTTTCGAGCGCTTGCCGATGCTGATATCAACATCGACCTGATCAGCACCTCGCCGATCCGTCTGAGCTGCATCATCGCGCTCGACGATGCGGAGCGTGCGGTCTGTGTCCTCCATAAGGCTTTTGGGTTGGAAGTGACGAGCGCGACCTAGGGAAGCGATCGCGTTGCAGTGACGAACGAATCTGGTGATGAGTGTTGAAGGATCATCTTAGTGAAGGGACAAAATCCATGAATGTTGCAGTCGTAGGCGCCACCGGCGCAGTCGGAGAAGAGATGCTCGCTGTCTTGGAGCAGCGAAAATTCCCCGCGACCCATGTCAAAGCACTGGCCAGCGCACGCAGCGCAGGCAAGAAGCTACCCTATAACGGTCCGGGCAGCGATGGAAGCGGCTTTGTGACCGTCGAGGAGCTGACCGGCGACTCGTTCGATGATGTCGATATTGCGCTGTTCAGCGCAGGTGCCTCTATCAGCGAGGAGTACGGTCCGTTAGCCGTCAAAGCAGGCGCGGTGGTCGTTGACAACTCGAGTGCGTTCCGTATGCACGATGACGTGCCATTGGTCGTTCCTGAGGTCAACCCGCAAGATGTCAAAGCGCACAACGGTATCATCGCCAATCCCAACTGCTCGACCATACCGATGGCGATGGCACTTCACGCGATGAGCAAGGTCGCCCCGATCAAACGCGTGGTGGTCTCGACCTATCAAGCCGCCAGCGGGGCAGGAGCAGCCGCGATGGATGAGCTCTATGCGCAGACCGGTGACTTTCTGGATGGTCGAGAACTGCATCCGGACAAGTTCGCACACCGCATCGCCTTTAACTGCATCCCGCATATCGATGTATTTCTTGAAGACGGATCGACCAAGGAGGAGTGGAAGATGGTAGCCGAGACCCAAAAGATCTTGGGCCAGCCCGACCTCCCCGTCAACGCGACCTGTGTACGCGTTCCCGTGCTACGATGCCACTCCGAATCAGTCAATGTCGAGTTCAGCGAGCCGATCGAGCTTGATGCGATCCGCGAAGCGCTTTCCGATCTCGATGGCATCACGATCATGGATGATCCAGCCACCAAGACCTACCCGATGCCGGCGTTTTGCGAAGGGACCGATGAGGTCTATATCGGACGCCTGCGCGAAGATGACTCGGTACCACACGGTGTCTCGTTCTGGAATGTTTCAGATCAGCTGCGTAAAGGTGCGGCACTCAACACCATACAGATCGCCGAGCTGCTGCTGTAAGGATCTGACATGTCGCCTGCTCTGGATATCACGATCGATCGTGTCACGGTCTCTCCGCGTCGACGCACCGCCTATCTGGACGGCGTCGATATCGATCTGACCGCACGAGAGTTCAGTCTGCTCTACTTTCTGATGGACAAGGCCGGGCGCATCGTTTCGCGTGAGGAGCTTGCCGGCGAAGTATGGAAAGACGAGCGAGCGCTGCAGAGCAATACCATCGATGTGAGCATCTGCCACCTTCGCGAGAAGATCGGTGACGATCGGCGCAAGATCATCAGCTCGATTCGAGGAGTGGGTTACTTCTATGCCATGCAATAACGGCGCAAAGCAGGCAGATCGCCTCGATGCGCCCACCAGGACCGCCCTACTTGCGCAGACGGGACTGATCGCTGCGATCTATGCAACACTTACCTTCCTGGTGGTCCAGACCATGGGCTATCTCTCGTGGGGACCGGTGCAGTTCCGTATCAGCGAAGCGCTCACGATCTTGCCGCTGTTCTTTCCTGCGGCGGTGCCGGGTCTGGCACTGGGTTGCGTGATCGGCAATGCGTTGTCTTTGGGTGTGACCGGACCGCTCGGATGGCTCGATGTCGTGTTCGGCACCCTGGCGACCCTTCTGGGCGCGATCTGGACCTACAAACTCCGTGAACACACCTGGTTGGCCCTGCTCGGACCGGTGCTGACCAACGCGCTCATCGTGCCTGCATATCTACCATTAATACTGGCTGGACTGGGGTTTTATACCATTCCCTTCACCCAGATCAGTATGGAGAATAGTTATGGATTGATGTATCTATTCGGTGTCGTTTGTGTCGCAGTAGGTCAAGCTGCGGTAGTCTTTGGTATAGGGATTCCGCTCGCGACGATACTTCGTCGCGTGTTGATGCCTGTGCAATGAAAGGAAACCAGATGAGTTCGATGATCATAATACCAACGTTTTGGACCAAGCCGGAGGGAAAGCGAAAGCGGACCTCGAGGACCAAGGTCGAGACCCCCTATGGAAATCCCACCCCGCTCAACGATCCGAATCCACCGCTGGTGCGCATGCTTGAATCGCTGCGTCGTGTGCGTGGACTCGACCGGATCGTGGTGATCGTTCGCACGACCGATCCCTCTTTAGAGGTGCGTGCAGACGAGAAGGTACGCGATCTGTTGCGTGAGTTCTCAGATCTGAACATTTTCGTGATGGGACCTGCCGAGCGCGGCTCGCTGGAGCGGCGTCTCGAGCAGCTGGAACTGCACTTCCTGATCCCGGCCATCACAGCGGAAAGCTATGGTGCCACGCGCAATCTGGGACTTATCGTGGCGGCGGTCGCTGGAGCCGAAGTGGCGATCATGCTCGATGATAACGAGGTCATCGAGAGCAATGACTTTCTTGAGACCGCCCTCTATGGTATCGGCCAATCGTTCGAGTCCGGCGCGGTATGTCTGGCAAAGACCGGCTTTTATATGGATGAGCACGGAGACTGGAAACGCGACGAGTCCGGTGATTTCACTGATTCGCTCTGGAAACCTGCTGCCGCGTTCAACCAAGCGATGGTAGAGGTGCTCAAACCACCACGGCTGCAGTTGGCCAACCTGGCCTTCGGAGGCGCGATGGCCCTGCATCGTGATATCTATATGCGTGTCGCCTTCGATCCGTGGATCGGACGCGGGGAAGACACCGATTATCTGATCAACGCCCGTATGCTGGGCCAGGAAGTCTATTTCGACGACCAGTGGTACGTCACCAAATACACCGGCAGCGGAGGAGATCCGCTCACACGGTTCAAGCAGGATGCATTCCGGTTCGTCTACGAGCATCGCAAGCTCGAATTCGCCAAATCGCAGGTCGACCTCCAACAGGTATCGATCAAATCGATCAGTCCGTACCCGGGAGATTTCATCAGCTCGGGGATCGGCCGGCGTGCGTTCGCGACCGGGCTGTTCAAACTGCTCAAGAGCGATGACAGAGGTGGCTACTTTGCCGCGGGTCGCGCAGCGCTTTCCGAAGCGTCGGACTATGCGCGCGAGAACTGCGCGAACTATTTCACATTCCAACGCGCATGGGCACAGATGATGGAACGTATCTGGGAGGATGTGGCGCTCGAGCCCCTGTTCTTCGAGGGAAATGCGCCCGACCGCACCGCTCTGACCGGACAGTTCCGCGCGATCACCGGCAGTTTCAAAGCAATCGATTAGAGCGATTCAAGCAAGACAAGTCAAGTTCGTGAGAAAACGGTCATTATGAGTGGATTTGTAGGTTATATCAGAACACCTGATGAGGATGTCAGCGACGAACAGAACGTGGTGCAGGCCAAAACGATCCTGACGGCGATGCTTGCCGAGATAGAACACCGCGGACCAGATGGCGCCGGTATCTATATCGATGATGAGATCGCGCTCGGTGCGCGTTGGCTCGATACGCTCACTGCGGGAGGCGACTATCCTCTTTCCAACGAGGATGAGAACCTCGTGCTCGTCTATGATGGCGAGATCTACAATTACAGCGAGCTGCGCGACCAGCTCCAAGCCGCTGGGCACACCTTTCGAACACCGCATGACGGCGAAGTCATCCTGCATGGGTTCGAGCAGTGGGGCATCGAGGAGCTCCTGCCCAAGCTGCGCGGCAAGTTCTCGTTCGTGATATGGGATGAGCTCACCAGTACCCTGGCCGGTGCGCGCGATCCCTTCGGAGTCAAGCCGCTCTACTACTACGCGGGCCAGAGCGCGATGGGCGATTCGGACAAGGTCTGGGCCTACCACGATGATGATAAGCAGATCCCATTCATGTTCGGCTCGGAGATCAAGACGTTCTTGCATCATCCACGCTTCGTCAAGGAACTCAACGAGGATGTGCTTGCCAACTATCTATCCTTCCAGTATTCAGTGACCGATGAGACGTTCTTCAAAAACGTACATCGCATCCGGCCCGCGCACTACTTCACCTGGTGTGACGGCACGTTCGAGACGATCCGCTACTGGTATCCACGATTCGCACCGGGGCAAGGTACGGTCGAAGAGTATGTGGATCGCATCGATGAGGCTGTCGATGAGGCGGTCGCGCTGCACAAACAGGCAGCTCCCGGTGTCGAGGTCGGCTCGTTTTTGAGCAGTGGGGTCGATTCAAGCTACATCGCCAGCAAGGCCGATGTCGACAAGACCTTTACCGTGGGATTCGTGCGTGAGCTCTATAATGAGACCGATTACGCCAAAGAGTTCGCCGAGACGATCGATGTTGCCAACTATCCCAAGGTCATCACGCCACAGGAGTATTGGGGCGAGCTAGCCCACATCCAATACCATATGGACGAGCCGCTGGCAGACCCTGCTGCCATCGGACTCTACTTCGCTTCGCAACTGGCGGGCGAGCATGTCAAGGTGGTACTGTCCGGTGAAGGTGCCGACGAGCTGTTCGCCGGCTATGGCATTTATCGCGAACCGCTGCGCAAAGCCGAGCTCTATCGCACCCTGCCGGTACCGGTATGGAAATTCATCGGGACGCTGGCACGACCCTTCTATGCGCTTCTTCCCAAACTACCCGGCCGTGACTTTCTGATGCGGCGCAACAAGCCGCTGGAAGAGTGGTTCATCGGTGGCGCCGATATCTTCAGCGTCGACGAACGCAACAAACTGCTCAAGGTGGGCAAGGACGCGCCTACTCCGCAAGAGATCACCGCGCCGTATTTCGCGGAAGCCTCCGACCACGATGATGTCACCAAGATGCAGTATCTCGATATCCATCTGTGGTCAGGTGGCGATATCCTGCTCAAGGCAGATCGCATGACCTCAGCTCACTCGGTCGAGGTGCGCTCACCGTTGCTGGATCGCGAGATCATGGAAGTAGCCCAAAGCCTTCCACTTGCCGCCAAGGTCGATACCCAACACACCAAGAAGGCATTTCGTGAGGCGGCGGCACGTTCGATCCCGCAGCTGACCGCGCAAAAGGCCAAGTTGGGCTTTCCGGTACCGATCCGTGTGTGGCTCAAAGAGGACGAGTACTATCACCGGGTCAAAGAGGCGTTTCTGAGCGAGACAGCCTCCAAGTTCTTCTATACCGACGAACTACAACGCCTACTCGACGAGCATCGTACTGGCTCGGTCGATAATTCACGCAAGATCTGGACCGTCTACATGTTCCTGGTCTGGTATGATGAGTTTTTCGTAAAGCGTTAGCCGAGGAGACTCTATGTGTTTGGCGATACCAGCGACCATTCTCGAGATCCATGAGAACAATATGGCTCAAGTCGAGATGCTGGGTGTGACCCGCAACGTTTCGACCGATATGATCGAGGATCCCCAGGTGGGCGAGTGGGTGCTGGTACATGCTGGTTTTGTCATCGAGAAGATCGATGAGGACTATGCCAAAGAGACCCTCGAGCTGCTCGAGCAGATCCCCTGGTTCGACGAACCGGTACCTGAGCCGAGTGAACAGTTTCTTGAGATCGCCTCACAGGCTACGACCGGTCCCGCCTCATAACCAAAACTGATGGACTTCAGCGCATTCAGAGATCCCCAACTGGCCAAAAGGGTGATCGAGGGGATCGATCATCTGGCTGCTGCGCTCGATGAGCAACGCGATGGTGAGCCCATCCGTATCATGGAGGTGTGTGGTACGCATACCATGGCGATCGCCAAGAACGGACTGCGCGCGGTCATGCCACCCAACATCATCTTGACCAGTGGCCCGGGCTGTCCGGTCTGTGTGACCGCCAATGCCGATATCGATGTGGCGATCGCGCTAGCGGCCGACCACGACCTTACTATCACCACCTTCGGCGATATGCTCAAGGTCCCGGGCTCCTACAGCTCGATCAATGCCGAGAAGGGCGAAGGCGCCGATGTGCGGGTGGTCTACTCACCGCTTGACGCGCTGCAGCTTGCTCAGAATAATCCTGATCTGGAAGTGGTGTTCATAAGCGTCGGTTTTGAGACGACGACCCCTATCATCGCGGCAACGATCAAGCGTGCACGCGACATGGGACTGGACAACTTCAGTGTCTATGGTGCGAACAAGACCGTACCAAAAGCCCTGCGCGCGCTGGCAGATGATCCCGAGATCAAGATCGACGCACTACTCCTTCCCGGACACGTCTCGACGATCATAGGACTGGAGCCGTACCGATTTCTCAGTGATGAATTCGGTATCGCGGGTGTGATAGCCGGGTTCGAGCCGATCGATATCCTGCAAGGTATCTATATGCTGCTGCAACAGATGGTCGATGGCCGTTCCCAGATCGAGATCGCCTACGCACGCGGAGTCCATGAGGAGGGCAACCCTCGTGCCGTTGCGACGATGAACGAGGTCTTCGAACCTGCTGATGCTACGTGGCGCGGTTTGGGAGTCATCGACGGCACCGGACTGCAGATCCGTGACGAGTATGCTCAATTCGATGCGGTCAAGCGCCACGCACCGAAACCTTGTGAACCACGCGAGACCCCCGGTTGTGCCTGCGGCGAGATCCTGCGAGGGGTCAAGACGCCACCTGATTGCCGCATCTTCGGTAAGGGTTGCACACCTGAGCATCCCATAGGTCCCTGCATGGTATCGAGTGAGGGCTCCTGCGCGGCTTATTACCGCTATCAAAGATAGCGGGACCACGGTGAGTGCTCGTTCATCGTACGAACTGATGCGCTATCATTAATCCATGACAAAATCAGAAAAGATACTGCTCGCACACGGTAGTGGTGGCACGATGATGCGTGATCTGATCGAAGAGGTCTTCGTCGAGACATTCGGTGACGTGCAGCTTGAAGATGCCGCGACTCTTGATATCGACGCAGGTAAACTGGCATTTTCGACCGATTCTTTCGTGGTCCATCCCCTATTCTTCCCCGGCGGAGATATCGGTCATTTGGCCGTGTGCGGTACGGTCAACGATGTCGCGACCGCCGGAGCGCGACCGCTCTATCTCAGTGTCGGATTCATCCTTGAAGAGGGTTTTGCGATGGATGACCTGCGCGTGATCCTGACCTCTATGGCACAGTGCGCGCGCGAGGCAGGCGTCAAGATTGTGACAGGGGACACGAAAGTGGTCGATAAGGGTGCCGCCGATGGGATCTTCATCAACACGACCGGCATAGGACTCATACGTGAGGGAGTCGCGCTCAGCGCGCAGAACTGCCAGGTCGGCGACAAGATCCTGTTATCGGGTACTTTGGGTGATCATGGCATCACCATCGTGAGCCAGCGCGAAGGCATCGGTTTCGGTACGACGCTCGAGACCGACGCTGCGCCTCTCGCCGAGCTCGTACATGCGGTCCTCGATGCGGCTCCCGCTACCAGGGTGTTTCGCGACCCGACCCGCGGTGGTCTTGCCAGCGCTCTCAACGAGATCGCTGATTCCAGCAAGGTCAGCATGCTGGTGCTCGAGGAAGACGTCCCGATCGACCAGCAAGTCTTAGGAGCATGCGAGATGCTCGGCTATGATGTGTTCCAGGTCGCCAACGAGGGAAAGATGATCGCCATCGTGCCTCCCGATCAAGCTGAGGCAGCACTCGTTGCGATGCGAGGTGCTCCCTATGGAGCTGATGCTGCGATCATCGGTGAGGTGGTCGAAGGACCTGCCGGGCGCGTCAGTCTACGCAACTCGTTCGGTGCAACACGCATCATGGATACGCTGGTCGGCGAGCAGCTTCCCCGCATCTGCTGAGGACCTATGCAAACTTCTGTCTCACATCGCGCCCTAGGCATTACCGCCATTGTGTTCTCATCACTTCTGTGGGGAACGATCCCGCTCATCTTGCGCTCTATCGACGGTTCTCCCTTCATCAAGGTGTTCTTCCGCGTATTCGTCTCATTTCTCGTATTGGCGATCTGGCTGCTCGTCAGTGGTCGTTGGCGCAAGATCTCAGAGCTTGACAGCTTCTCCCTCAGATGGGTGCTGGCACAAGGGGCGCTGCTGGGTATCAACTGGATCCTTTTCTTCGGGGCGTTCGATCATGCCGATATCGCCACGGTCGAATTG
>Ga0123356_10004348_pt1 | contig 14651 bp, 12 predicted proteins | sample TergutEmb28metaG_2_FD_92546 | JGI IMG/M metagenome (GOLD analysis project Ga0123356, IMG submission 92546) | Embiratermes neotenicus P3 segment gut microbial communities from Petit-Saut dam, French Guiana - Emb289 P3 | ecosystem: Host-associated > Arthropoda: Insects > Digestive system > Gut ...
GAAAGGCTTCTGTGCCGATCGCGGGATAGAGTACCATCAAGCGTCCTTTTCCGAAAGGTTCGGCATATCCATGGATGATGCGGCCCCGTTATCATCGGACAGCAGTCCGTGCACATATTGCGGCGTGTTCCGAAGGAACGCGATGAACAGCCTCGCAAGAGAGATAGGTGCAACGTATCTCGCCACAGGTCTGAATCTGGACGATACCGCGCAATCCATAATGATGAACTTCACCCGCGGGGATGTGGATCGTCTGGCAAGGCTCGGGCCGCATAAGAGGGTACAGCCCGGACTCATCCCGAGGATACAGCCGCTGAGGATGATACCGGAGAAGGAATCGCTGCTGTATGCCATCGTTTCCGGGATACCGTACCATGACGGCATATGTCCGTACTCGGATGAGGCGCTGAGGAATCAGTTCAGATCAGTGATAGATGGACTGGAGGCACGTTCACCCGGTACGAGACACAGCATATTGTCCTCGTACGATCAGCTGCTCCCTTCGTTGACGGATATGTCAGGACCGGCCAAGCTGAACGGGTGCGCATGCGGTGAACCGACACTCGGAAAGGAATGCAAGGCGTGCGAGCTGAAAGGCATCCTGATGTCCAGAATGGCAAAGGAGTGATCACTGCACTCATAGAGTGAAGGCCGCACGGGATCATGAACGCCATCACAGGTCCCTGAACGGGACCAGGTCGCAGCATCCGCATTCGAAGCACATCGTTCTGAACGTATGCGTTGTTAACCCATGTTTATCCAAGATACGTCTCTGGATGTGCGCCAGTTGTATCATCCTGTCCTCGCTTATGTTGGGGATCATGCCGATGTTCTTCATACTGTCCCTGTTCATGTCGTTCAGCCTTATTGCCCTCAGGCCGGGGACACATCCGAAGGATGCCAGCATATCCATGCATTTTTCGAGGTCATCATCACTTTCGCCCATGCCGAATATCAGGTTCGTGGTGACCTTTCCGACACCGAATATGTTGACGGATAGTTTCAGCATGTCCAGGATCAAGGAATGATCCAGTTCCGGACATATCTTCTCGAAGATGTCCTTCCTCGGAGTTTCAAGATTTATTTTGATCTCGGTCGCACCGGATCGTTTCAAAGATGCGATCTGCTCCTCTGAATCCACGTACGGCTCAACGCCTATCGGCATGTCCGGGAACTCCCTGCGTATCGCGGCGACGCACGATGCCATCCTGTTGACGGTGTCCCGGACGCTTACGGCCACGCCGGATGTGAGTGCAACGGATATCACATCCTGCTCTTCCATCGATCCGCGTATCATCTCTATGATCTTCTCATTGGTAAGGATCTTGGTGACATCGTTCTTGAGCAGCGGCGACGTACAGAATCGGCAGTTATAGATGCATCTGTGATCCAGGTTGAAGAACGCCTGTTCCGGCGAATGGAACACCACCGGTCTGATCTCCACCCTGTCCAGGAAAGGGGCGCCGTGATACGTCATGGATAATATGCCATCATTATCCGCCAGTTCAAAATCACCTGTATCGTGTGATATTCCTTTCTTCACCCTCATTCCGCCGAATGAGAATACCGCCGAACGCTTTCCCGCACCGGGGCCGGCGGTGGAGCGGGATATGCGGTACGGCATTTTGTATCCCTTCGGTAACAGCACGTCACCGCCCAGGATGAGCTGCGCCTTCTTCCTTATCAGATCTTCTTCCATTTGGCGCCTTCCGCAGTGTCTTCCATCTTTATCCCGGCCTTGGCGAGCTCGTCCCTTATCATGTCCGCAAGGTCGAACGCCTTGCGTTTCCGAAGTTCTGAGCGTATCCTGATCATGATGTCCATGACCGCATCCAGGGAATCGTCCCCGGAGGTATCATCGGGAAGGATGCCGAATATGGAATCCATCTCCTCCAAGAGGGATACCGCATCCTCCGCGCCCTTCTTACTGAGCGTACGTTCCGCCATCGCCTTGTTCGTGTCCCTTACCATCTGGAACACTGTGCTCAATGCGTTGCGTGTATCAAAATCATTATCCATACCGTCAACGAACCCTGACCTTGTCCTGGACAGCAGTTCTGCGATATCATCCTCACCAGCGGCGTTCTTGGCATATGATATCAGTTCGCGGTAATTGTTCCACAACCTCCTCAGACCGGTGGCCGCCTCCTCCAACGCCTCCTCCCCGTATACGAGCGGTCCTCTGTAATGTGTGTTCAGGAAATAGAAACGGACCGTCTGCTTATCATAACGTGACATGACCTCCTTCACACGGAAGAAATTACCAGATGATTTGGACATCTTCTCCCCTTTCACCTGAAGCATGCCGTTGTGCATCCAGTATCTTGCCAATGGTTCTCCGGTAACTGCTTCCGTCTGGAGTATCTCGTTCTCATGGTGAGGGAACACCAGATCGTTCCCGCCGCCGTGTATGTCGATCTGGTCGCCAAGGTGACGTCTGATCATCGCGGAACATTCGATATGCCATCCCGGCCTCCCCTTTCCCCACGGTGAGTCCCAATATATCTCGCCGGGCTTCGCGGCCTTCCACACTGCGAAGTCCATCGGATCCTTCTTTTGATCGTCCATCGCCACACGGCCGGATGATTCCATGTTCTCAAGCTTCTGATTCGTCAGTCTTCCGTAATCCTTCACTTTGCCTACGGAGAAGTATACACTTCCGTCGTCGGTGGGATATCCGAACCCTGCATTGATGATATCCTTGATCATCTGGATGATGTCATCCATGCTCTCGCTCGCCTTGGGATATATGCTGGCACGCCCCACACCTATGGAACCTGCCTCTTCGAAGTATCTGTCGATGTACCTGGCGGAAAGGACGAGCGGATCGATGTTCTCCTCGTTGGCCCGGTTGATTATCTTGTCATCCACATCTGTGAAGTTGGTCACGTGTTTCACATCATAACCCGCATATCTCAGATATTTCGCCACCACATCGAATACGATCATGCTTCTGGCGTGGCCCATGTGTATGTCATCGTAAACGGTCACGCCGCACACGTACATCCTGACCTTCCCTTTCTCGATAGGTTCGAATGCCTCGTTCTCGCCGGTCAGCGTATTGTGGATGGATATTGTCATACGGAACACCATTATAGATATGCGATATAAAGGATTTCTACTTCCTCAGCGAATCTATCTCTTTCCTGAGCTTCGCGATCTCGGATTCCATCGCTGCCAGTGCATCCCTGACAGGATCAGGTATGTCACTGTGCTCAAGGTCATGTCCTACCTTCAATCCGCCCTTCCTCACTATCTTGCCGGGAACACCGACCACGGTGGAATGATCCGGTACGTCATTCAGGACGACGGAACCCGCACCCACTCTGACGCAGTTCCCGACCTTGATATTACCGAGGATGGTGGCATTGGCACCGATGACCACCTGGTCGCCGATGGTGGGATGCCTTTTACCTTTATTGGATGAGACGCCGCCCAGTGTGACGCCCTGATAGATCGACACGTGATCGCCTATGACCGCGGTCTCGCCGATCACGACACCGGTCGCATGGTCTATGAAGAAATCATTACCTATCTTTGCGGCAGGGTGGATGTCCGCTCCGGTTATCTTATGGGATTCGTAGTTCAATGCTCTTGCTTTCGAGTATTCCCCTGCTGTCCACAGCTCATGGCTCTCCCTGTACATGGCCACCGCATGCAGTCCCGCATGGTAATTGATAGCATCGTTCTCGTCGATGATCGCAGGGTCGCGTTTCAGGACCGCCTCAAGGTCTTCTCGGTTTATCCTCATTTTAACGCCTTGTCGTATATTCCGGTGCTCATATACCTTTCGCCGCCGTCCGCGAGTATCGCAACGATCCTCTTCCCTTTGCCGTACCTTACAGCGATATCCATCGCGGCAAGGACGGACGCTCCGGACGATATCCCGACGAACAATCCTTCCTCCTTTGCCAGACGTTCCGTCATCCTGACGGCATCCTCCCCTTTGACCGTAACAACTTCGTCAACATACTCCGTGTTCAGTATGTCCGGTACGAAGTTAGCACCTATCCCCTGTATCCTGTGCGGTCCGCTCCTGCCCTTTGTGATCAAAGGGCTCTCATAAGGCTCCACACCTATCACCTTGACATTCGGGGCGAAGTTCCTCATCCCCATCCCTATGCCGGTAACCGTACCACCGGTTCCGATGCCGGCCACCACCGCGGTAACATCCGGGACGTCAAGCAGTATCTCCTTGGCGGTACCGGTGTAATGGGCCATGATGTTCGCCCGATTGCTGAATTGCTGGGGCATGAATGCATTCCCTCCTGCAACTATCTCCTCAGCTTTCCTTACAGCCCCTGCCATCCCCTCCGACCCCGGCGTCAGCACGACATCCGCACCGTAGGCGCGCATGAGGTCCGCACGTTCCATGCTCATGGAATCAGGCATCACCATCACAGCTTTGTACCCGAGCACCGCTGCGGCCATGGAGATGCTTATCCCGGTGTTCCCGGATGTTGGTTCAACGATGGAATATCCCTTTCTGAGAACGCCTCTGGCCTCCGCATCCCGTATCATGGATATCGCCGCCCTGTCCTTCACGGAACCGGACGGGTTGAACGATTCCATCTTGACGAATATATCGGCGGCACCCTCCGGTACTATTTTCTTCAGCCGTATCATCGGCGTATCGCCGATAGTTCCGAGAATGTTATCGTAAAGCATGGCCTTCGTCCCCATATATATGTGAACGTGTAAATCATCTTCGCAAAAAATTAAGGAAGGGAAGGGGGTTTTTACATCATCAGGCCGGCGGCCCTGAGTTCTGCGGCGATCTTGTCGACCGCGCGTACGACGTCACCCGGTACCTTCGCACCGGTGCAGACCATCTTGCCTGATCCGAACAGAAGGACCACCACTTTCGGATCGTCCAATCTGTAGACGAGACCGGGGAACTGTTCCGGTTCGTACTCCACCTTTTCCAGACCAAGGGTGATGGCCACGGTGTTGAGATTGATCTCCTGCTCAAGGTCCGAGGATGCGACGATGTTCTGAACTTCTATGTTTGGCTCTATGCTGATGTGTATGTTCGCCTTCTCAAGGTCCTTCGCGACCTTTCCGATCGCGATCTTGACATCATCAAGGCTCTTCGCACCGGTGCATACAACTTTCCCGCTCCTGAAGAGGAGTGTCGCGGTCTTCGGTTCCTTAAGCCTGTAGACGAGACCGGGGAACTGCTGAGGGTTGTACTCAGCGCCGTCCAATGCGACCTCTATAGCGTGCAGGTCAAGCTCCTGTCCGAGCGATGTTGATGCTACGACATTCTCGATATTCATGTTTGCCAATCAATTCACCAAGCGGTGTGTATATAAAACCTATTTAAATAACTTGCCTTTCAACGCCGTTATTACAAACACTGCCGACATTTTCACTAAGGCATGGTATAAATTATAAATGGGGTCGGGAGGGAGATTTGAACTCCCGTGTGCGGATCTGCAGTCCGCCGCAGAGCCCCTATGCTATCCCGACGCTGACTGCGTCAATCTTTGGTATAATATATCAACTTTCCGTCCTCCTCTTCGTACCATGTGAGGCCACAGCACGGACGCATAGATCATCATCCATCCTATCGTGATAGATTGGAATAAAAAAGATACCAAACATATGTACGTATGATGAATATTTTTAATAACATATTTTTGCACTATTATTTTTTATAATATGCAGTTTTTTGCACTATAAAAAATTAAAAAATGCATATTTTTGAAACGCCGTTCTTTTAGACCGGGACAATGTACGGAGTTGTAAACGCTTGATCCTTTGACTGTCAGGTCAGTGTAATAAGCAACAGGGAGATGTTTCCTTCAAGAGTTGTCCAGACAGTTCATTTTTAGGATCTTGAAATGGCTTCTTTTTTGTTATAGGATCTTGACGATTCAAGGTCGTTATCGACCTTGACGACCCGTAAATTGGTTCGACGGTCCCCGTAAGGGACCCGTCCCCCACGGGGGACGCAACCTCCTATGGATACAGATAGCGGAATTAGGCATTCAAAATAGACCAAAAGGCAGAGTCCGTCTCCCGTTCCTCTCTCCGGTACGCTGATGGTCCGTCGTTATTACGATAGGCAACAACGTCCTTCGTTTATCATTGAAGGCCATAGAAGAACATTCGAATAGAGTGTACAGACATATTTATACGGCATGTGGTTGATATGGACATTATGTCTCTGCCTAACGGAAGGAAACACAGTATCGAGGAGATCAGATCGATCGTTGCTCCTATTGCAGAGAGATACGGAGTTGGTAAGGTCTATCTCTTCGGTTCCATAGCAAGGGGGGATCACAATGAGAAGAGTGATTATGATTTCTGCATTGAACTGGGAAAGATAGACAGCATATTTGAAATGGCAGGATTCTTCGGGGACCTAAAGGATGCTGTCGGATATGACATCGATCTGGTGGATACGGAGTCTGTACCTCCCGAATTCTTGAAGAATATCATGAATGACGGAGTTGTCGTATATGGATAACGATGCTTCCATATTGCAGACCATCGTGAAATATTGCACAGACATTGAGAATGCGATGGATAGATTTGGCAATGACAAAGGTAGTTTTCTGGAGGATATCGAATATCAATATACCTGCTCTTTCTGCATAGCTCAGATAGGAGAGGTCGTTAAACGTCTATCCTCAGAGCTGACCGAAAGATACAGGGAAATATATGGGATAAAATAGCAAAAATGAGGGATTTTCTCAATCACAGCTATCATAACATAAACCTAAGTATCATCTGGAATGCATTATCGAGGGATGTCCCTTCATTGAAAGAGGCCTGTGAAAGGATACTTGATGATATCTCACAAAAGAAGAGGTAAGGAACGCAGCGTATTCTGCGCAAAACAATTCCCATATCATACTTTTCATAGCGACGAACCGATACAAAACTGACGCAGGTCGAACGTGAACTCCTCGAAACGATACATAAGACATACAAATTACGGAAGGCAGGTTCACAGTCAGGAAGGAATCCGAAAAATAACGGTCCGCAAGATCCACTAAGGTCGGATCACAAAGGCTCCTCTGCGACCCGGGTCACGGATGATATGCCGCGACATCATGATAACACATAATAACCAATGCACACATAAGGACGATAATGCACTGCAAGGATGTCTCCGTGAAGGATACGGATGCGGAACTCAATGAAAGGAACATCAGACTCATGATGTCCGATTGGACCGCATATTCGAGAGCGGATTTCCTCATCCTTCGTAACGGGGATGATCACGCAGTGGTGAGGCTCACCAAGGAGAAGGGGCTGGACCTCTTCAAGAAAGTGACAGGGTATGAGATCGTATCCCTTCCTGAGGATACGGTATTCGTGGACATACCGGACATGGATGTCATCAATATACCGTCATTGGCAAGGGTGCAGGACATGCATCCCGGTAAGACGGTGGTGGTCAGGGGGATGTTCTCCCACATGAGCTTCGTGAGCGATATGCACGTCAAACGTCTGAACGTCATAGACAGCGTACCTCCGCATCCGTCCAAGCTCGGAGCTCTTGTCAGATCGGCATTGTCCACCGGTTTCGTGGACCATCCGATAGTTGTGAACGATGTGATCATCGACATGTCCGAAAGGGTGGATGATGTAACCACGGAAGCAATCATGTTCCCGTGCAGGGTGTCCGGTCTGACCGCGGACATGCCGGTATACTTCCTTGACGATGCCCCTTGTCTTGATCATGAGGTGACGCTGATCGGGTGCGACCTGTCGAAGAGGATATTCACCTCCCTTTACAAAAAGGATGTAACATTCATCAACGTCTGTCCGGCCGACCATATAACTGATGAAAATGTAAGGACCATCGTCAAATGCTGCAAGGTGAAGGAAGGCCACAGGATAGAGGGGAATGTTGCAAAGGTGCCGTGGGGTGCGACGGTGCCGGAGGTCGTTCACGCGCTGAACGACCTGTTCTCATGATCTGAAGAACCTCCGGCCGTGGTTCATCGCCTTGTATCCGTCCTCCTCCCTTCCGATGATGCACAATATCTCTCCGAGCGCATACCATGCGCCCCCGTCCTCGGGGAAGTCCACCAGATAGGATTCCAGATGTCTCACCGCTTCCAGATGCTTCCCCTCGCCGGAGAGTATCCTTGCTTTGCGCGATCCTCTCATACCGTCTTCGATGATCCGCTGCATCTCCTCGGATGTCCTTCTCCTCAGTACGGTCACAGAATTTTCACTAAGCCACGGATAACGCTGTCTGAGCATCGAGAAATATTCGTCCGATGAATCATTCAACTCGGACGTACCTTTCACGAAGACGGAATACGGGATGTTCAGTATGAGCGAACCATGTTCCACTTTCAGCGTATGCGTCACAGTTTCACTTTCGTTCCGGAAGGGTCGCGTTTGAACCTTCCCAGTTCCTTTAGCTCAGATGCCTGTTCTGTGCAGAACACCGGACCGTCCTCACACACCCGCATACCGTCCATCACGCAGGAACCGCACAGGCCGGCGCCGCATTTCATGAACCTCTCCAGCGACAGCTGGCATTCCACACCGTTCTCAACGCACGCCTTGTGCAGGTGATATAACATGACCTCCGGGCCGCACGCGGCCACCAGGTCGTACTTTCTGAGCTTCATCTTCTCCTTCATGAGCTGAACTGCATTCCCCTTGAAACCGCGTGTACCGTCGTCGGTGGATATCCAGACGTTCTTAGAATACTCTTTAGCCTCATCCTCGAGCACGATCTCATCCGCGCTCCTCGCACCGATTATCACATCCGCCCCGGTGGAGCGTATCAAAGGCATCACGGCCGCGATACCCACCCCTCCGCCGACGATCAGTATGTTCTTACCCTTGCAGGAGGGGAATCCGTTGCCGTGCGGACCCCGTATACCGATCATATCCCCTTCCTTCAGTCCATGGATGGCATTCGTGGCATCCCCTATTGCTTTCACCGTAATACTCTTCGTCTCCCCGACGGAGGACAGGGACATGGGGATCTCATCCACGCCCGGTATCCACACCATCACGAACTGTCCCGGTACCGCTTCTTTGTTGAATATGAAACTGAACGTCCTCGTATCGCGGGATTCCGTCCTGATCGACAGGATCTTGACAACCTCATTCATGCGCCGCACCTGCCATGTCATCTACGGAGGAGTATCCGAACTCCTCCATGAATCCCTTCAATCCGGAATTTATCCGGTTGAACACGTCCATGTCCCTGCCTATGGCGCTCCCCACCTGGAATGCGGACGCGCCTGCCATGATGTACTCGATGGCATCCATGTGATCGCATATCCCTCCGACACCTATCAGCGGGATGTCCAGGACGGAATACAGATCATATATCGCCCTCACCCCCACCGGTTTCAATGCAGGCCCGGAAAGCCCTCCGAACCGGTTGCTCAGCACCGGTCTGGCGAACTCCGGTGAGATGGCCATTGCCTTTAGCGTATTCACGGCCACCACCGCATCCCCTCCGGCATCCTGTACCGCCTTTCCGATGTCCGTGAGTATATGTGTATTCGGCGTGAGCTTCGCATATACCGGTATCTTGACCGCATCCTTCACCGCAGAGACTATCCGGTACACCATGTCGGTGTCCGTACCCATCTCTATACCGTATCCTTTGGCATGCGGGCATGACAGATTCAATTCCACTGCGGATGCCCCGTAATCCTCCATCCTTTCTGCAAGGAGGGAGAACTCCTGCGGGGAGGATGCGAACACGGAGCCGATGATGATGCCTTCCTTCACCGCTATGTTCATCTCCTCTTCGAAATCATCTATCCCGGGGTTGGGAAGCCCCATCGCATTGACGTAACCGAACGGATATTCGACGAAGGACGGATTCTTATGTCCGTCCCTCCTTTCCAGGCCCACTGACTTGGTGACCACCGCACCGGCGCCCAGCCGGAGCATGCGGACCATGGAGTCCCCCGTCTCATCCATGATGCCGGATGCGACCATTCCGGGACGTTCCAGTACGATGCTGCCGACACGTGTTCTCAGGATGTTCATCACAACGACATGGACATCATGGATAAAAACCGATTCGCTCAGTACATGCTCTCAGGTCATCGGTCAACAGGAAATAATCGTTTTTCATGTTATTCAAACATTAGTTCTATTCAGTCTTTCCTTTGCGGCGGCGTCATTAGACCGTTCGATGTACTGTAATAGTATGAATATTGGGAACATCCAGCGTTCTAAGAAGAACAGAGATCGATGGCCTCACCGGAGCAACACACTGGGCCAACAGGAGACCGTCAGTTCTGTCATTTCCAAAACGCTGTTTGATGGCAGTTTGATGACATTAAGAAAGACTTACATCAAGCACGTTTTGACAGTTCACCTGATGACCTTCCGTTTACCTGTTCTGTTTACTCTCTCTGCGTAATTTATTCCATCACTTATTCCATCATTCAGAAATGAATCGTAAACGGTTCGAAGAAATAATTATCGGATCAATTCCCACGAACCGTCCTTTTACTGACTACTATGCAGATACTCATTGCGTTCACATTGCGTTCATAATAGCGTGCAATAGCGTTCACATTGCGTTCATAATAGCGTGCAATAGCGTTAAAGTTATGCGTGCTCACGGCTCGATCCTTATCCATTTACCCGACCTGTTGCTGCCAACTCTCTTGATTATTCCTTTTTTCGTAAGGGAAGCGATCGCTCTCCTTATCGACGCCGGATTGATACCGGTCATCGATGATGTCCCTCCATACCATGTGAGTGTAATAAAATCTTATTGATTCTTGCAGAGATGGGTTCATTACGGCACATGTGGATCTTCCTTCCCATCCTTCATAATAGGTCCGGAGCTATCGGGTTCCGGTAAGATAGAACGATCTCCTGTTGGTAAGGTCATCCAAATATAGAATTCATCCAAGATATAAAATAATTGAATGTACAATGCATCTGTTCAACGGGGGTAATACCCGGACCGTATCATATACCATGACAGGACCGGGAGAATATCCCTTGGGGGAGAGAGATCGGATTGAGGAGCAAGGCACTATCTGTGATGATAGCGTTAGTACTGCTGGCATCGTCCTTCGCGGCGGCCGGCGCGAACATTTGGAGCATCGGTAACAACGGAACGGAAGAGATCCATTCGTTATCATCCTCGTCCCCGTGGAACGGGACGGTATCCCCGTTCGTGGATGGATTGGGAACGTTATACGACCCGTACATGATATCATCGGCCGAACAGCTGGCATTCCTGGCACAGGCGATCATGGACGATACAATAGATCACTCTGACGGTGACGATAACGTGTATTACCATCTGTCCAAGCACTATATGCTGCAGAACGACATAGTCCTCAACGATCTGACATACGCGAACATCTGGAGCGACGGGTTCGTTCCGATGAACACATGGGATCCGATAGGGTCATCGGACCGTAACTTCGACGCAAAGTTCGACGGCAACGGTTTTGCGGTCAGCGGGATATACATAAACACCAACGAACCATTCCAGGGGCTGTTCGGATACATAGGCGAGGAAGGTAAGATAAGCAATCTCGGCGTCAAACAGAGCTATATCCACGGATACGTATTCGCCGCGGGACTTGCCGGATGGTCGGACGGGACGATAGACAACTGCTACAACTCCGGCACGGTCATAAGCAACAACCGCAGCGGCGGGCTTGTTGGTGTGTCCACCGGTATCATCACGAATTCATACAACTCCGGAACGGTGAGAGGGGAGTTCTCCGACATCGGAGGTATCGCGGGCAACTCCTTCGGTGATGTGATCAACAGTTACAACACCGGCAACATCCGGGGACCGAACAACACAGCCGGTATCGCCGGCGCATTCTCCGGTACGGTCATCCACAGTTACAACACCGGCAACATAACCGGCACATCCAACATAGCCGGTATCGCCGGTGAATTCTCGGGAACGATGATGAACTCATACAACTCCGGCAACATATCCGGAACGTCTAACGTCGGCGGGATCGCCGGTCAGGCGAACGGTCCCGCGTCGTACGTGTACTACATGGCGGGTACCGCCTCCCAACCGTTCGGCACAGGGAGTTCCGCGACGGCATTCGAATTCAATGTCTCGGGAAAGGTCCAGGGGACGGTCAACGGATTGAACGGGTCGCCGTGGGCGGACCCGCGTCTCTGTGATGTGCTCAACGACTGGGCCGCATATCCATCCGTTCCCGGAGATTACATGGGCTGGACGAATGGTTCGCCGCCGAAGCACGCATCATACAGCGCACCTGCCGGACCGGCGGACATATGGGATGGGTCATGGGAATGGTTCGCATACGGTGACGGTTCATCATCCGGTCCGTACGGCATCGCGAACGGTTCGCAGCTCAGAACACTGGCGGAACTGGTGAACGGTACGTTCCAGATGACCGACATACCGTCCGGCGAACCGAATGACCTTACGTGGTACCGGATGAACGCATATTACGAACTGGCCAATGACATATACCTGAACGACACGTCCGACTGGATGCTGTGGTCCTCCTCTTACGTACCGTCCAACACATGGGTGCCCATAGGTGCGATCTCGTGGCTGCCGTTCAACACATCCTTCGACGGTAACGGATATTCGATAAAAGGGGTGTACGTGAACGGCACGGACAACTTCCAGGGACTGTTCGGAACTGTGGACTGGTCCGGCGCGATAACCAACCTGGGTGTGGATGAAGGCCATATCATAAGCACAGGCAACTACACGGGAGGCATAGCCGGCATATCGTACGGCCGTATCACGAATTCGTATAACGCAGGCAACGTCTCGGGTACAGGCAACTTTACAGGCGGCCTCACCGGTTTCTCCGGTTACGGCATAACCGGTTCCCATAACTCCGGCAACATCAGCGGGAACAATGCCGTTGGAGGCCTCACAGGCACATTCGGCGGGCCGATAACTTATTCATACAACACCGGCAGCGTCAGCGGGAACAACACCGTCGGCGGAATATCAGGCAATTCTAGCGGTGAGGTCATGAATTGTTACAACACCGGCAACATCACCGGCATCTACCACACAGGCGGCATACTGGGAAGGTCCGACGACGGATACAGTATAATCAATTCATACAACACCGGCAACATATCCGGAACATTCAACACCGGAGGCATAGCCGGGGATCTCTACGGTAACGTCATCAATTCATACAACGCCGGCGATGTCTCCGGTATGGATGAGAATGTCGGCGGTATAATAGGTATGTCCACCGGCGGTGACGTCATCAATTCATACAACACCGGCAACATCTCATCCGCCAGCTCAGGCAACAGTAATGTCGGCGGTATCGTCGGTCTTTCCTACGGAGGAAATGTGACGGGATGTTACAACACCGGCAACATCACAGGCGGCAACATGATAGGGGGCATAATCGGCGTCATGCCCAGTATGGTCACGAACTGTTACAACACCGGCAGCATCACAGGCAGCGGTTCCGTCGGAGGACTGCTCGGTTATTCCAACGGCGGCCGTGTGATGAACTCATACAACACCGGCAGCGTATCCGGAATATCGGCGTTATCAAATGACATCGGAGGCCTCATAGGCCACTGCAGGAACGGGGACATCACGAACTCATACAACTCCGGTACGGTGATATCCGCGGGCGGCGCAGGCGGCCTCACGGGCACGATCAACGACGGCATGGTGATGTACAGCTATTTCCTGCAGACCTCTGCAGTGAACACCGGTCTCCCGGCATTCGGGGCTCACGTCGGAGGGACGGCGGCAGATATATATTCCTTCAACGACAGCGGCAGCCTGTTCGTTATAGGTACAATGACACAGACAACGGTCACCGTGCCGGGTATGACCCCGTCAGGGAGCCTGCTGAACGCGCTGAACAGTTATGTACAGTATCATAACGACAGCTTCGTTGCAGAATTATTGTATTTCACGGATTCGTACGGCACCGGTATGGCGACCGCGGAGCGCGGGATGATATGTGCGTTCTCGGAACCTCCGTACTATGTGGTGACGTTCGACCTTAACGGAGCTCCCGGGGACCCGCCGGAGACGCAGGTGATCCTGGCAGGAGGGATCGTAGGCATGGTACCGGACCCGTCATGGAACGGATATGGGTTCGAAGGCTGGTTCTTCGGTCTGACGGAATGGGATTTCGCGGACATGGTGACGGACAACATGACCCTGACGGCGAAATGGATGATCAATTGGGATGAATGGTGGACGGTGACGTTCGACCCGGACAACGGGAACGATCCATGGGATGTCCTGGTGATCAAGGACCCGGTGCAACCGGTGGAGAGGCCGGAGGACGATCCGGTGAAGGAGATGTACGTATTCGAGGGATGGTTCAGCGGCGAGGAGGAATGGGATTTCGAGGATCACGTGATCACAGATCTCATGCTGACCGCGAAATGGGCCATGGACACGACCGGAACGACCACTCCTTCCGAGAAAGGTGATCAATGGTCCTGGTGGTGGTGGCCGATACCGTTCATCATCGGTTCATTGATACTCATAGCACTCTGGTGTAAGGACAGACCTACCGTCACAGGAAGGGTAACATACAACGGTCAAGGGATAGAAGGTGTGAGGATAACATACACGCTGCATGATCAGACCGGACAGTCGGTGGTGACGGACAGTGATGGTAATTACGTGATAAGGGCGGTCCTCGATGTGGACCTCCGTATAACGGATGTCGCCA
>Ga0123356_10004349_pt1 | contig 14650 bp, 11 predicted proteins | sample TergutEmb28metaG_2_FD_92546 | JGI IMG/M metagenome (GOLD analysis project Ga0123356, IMG submission 92546) | Embiratermes neotenicus P3 segment gut microbial communities from Petit-Saut dam, French Guiana - Emb289 P3 | ecosystem: Host-associated > Arthropoda: Insects > Digestive system > Gut ...
AGGAGCTTATGGCACGCAGCATCTACACTACCGGCGGCAGGCCACAAGATGTTATCCATATTGCTTACGGGTATGGGTTATTCACAGGCGGGTTTGGTTTCCATTATGGGGCACAAAAAGTGGGTGCTAAAATTGTGCCTGCAAGCGGCGGCATGACACAGCGCCAGATCCAGCTTATGAAAGACTTAGAGGTAACTATGCTGGCATGTACACCTAGTTTTGCAGTTTATCTTGCAGAGGCTATGGCACATGAGGGTGTTGACCCCAAAAAGGACCTCAAACTCAAACGAGGCATGTTTGGTGCAGAACCGTGGTCAAGTAAAATTCAGGGCCGTATTGAGCAGGAATTAGGCATAGAGGCTTTTGATATCTATGGGTTAACCGAGCTTTGTGGGCCGGGGGTCTCTATTGAGTGTGAGAAGCATGCGGGATTGCATGTTTGGGAGGATCATTTCATTGTAGAAACCATCAACCCTAACACAGGAGAGGTTTTAGCGGAAGGCGAAGAGGGCGAGTTGGTCTTTACTACGTTAACTAAAACGGGTATGCCCATGTTGCGCTATCGAACAAGAGATATCTCAAAAATAGACGCCACGCCCTGTGCATGCGGACGCACACATGCCAGAATGACCCGGGTTATGGGCCGCTCAGATGATATGCTTATCATCCGCGGGGTCAATGTGTTTCCCTCACAAATTGAACATGTAGTTATGGGTTTCTCCGAGTTAGCGACTCAGTACCTAATAGTTGTAGATCGACCCGGAGCCCTTGATACGTTCACAATCAAGGTCGAGTTGACAGAGAAAACCGCTCAAAACAGTCAACTCGATAAAAACGCTCTAAAGTGTGATATTCAAAAGAAAATTCACATCATAACAGGCATATATGCAGATGTAGAAATCGTCCAAGTTGGCGAGTTACCTCGAACAGAGGGCAAAGCCAAACGAGTGCTGGATTTACGTATAGGTAAAATGTAGGCGTAATGATGACTTCCAAAATTAGTGTAAATAAACCAGACAGTTATGCGCTACTCAACGGCGATGAAGCAGTTGCACGTGGAGCAGTAGAGGCTAACATCAAAGTTGCCGCGGCCTATCCAGGCACGCCCTCCACAGAAATTTTAGAAACCTTGGCGGAAGCTACAAAAGATCTTGGAATTTATGCGGAGTGGAGCATTAATGAAATTGTTGCCGCAGAGGTGGCTATTGGCGCTTCGATGACAGGCGTACGGGCACTCACATCCATGAAGCATGTGGGCTTAAATGTGGCATCGGATGCGATTATGACCCTGGCATACACAGGCATCGAGGGCGGATTGGTCATTGTAGTCTGCGACGACCCAGCTCTGCACAGCAGCCAAAACGAACAAGACACCCGCTACTTTGCAGTCCACGCAAAACTACCGCTTCTTGATGCAGGCAACCCCCAAGAGGCGCTTGATATGGCACGCAGGGCCTATGAAATCAGCGAAAAACTCCGCCTGCCAATCATTTTACGCTTAACTACCCGCGTTGCACACGGTAAAGCACGCGTAAAACTAGGAGAATTCCAAAAACTGGCACGCAAAGCCGAGTTTGATAAAAACATCCCCAGATGGGTCATGGTACCAGCCAACGCCAGCCGCCAACATCGAGTTCTAGAGAGCCGCCTATTAGAAGCAAAATATGAAGCTGAAACCTCACAATTCAACATCATCGAGGACAACAACACAAAGATAGGAATCATTGGAAGCGGAGTAGGCTACTACTATGCACGCTCACTTGTAGACACCACAAAAGTTTCATGGCTAAAACTAGGGTTTGTCCATCCCTTCCCATCTGAGATGGTCAAAACCTTTGCCAAAAAAGTCAAAAAACTCATAGTTCTAGAAGAACTCCGACCCTACATAGAAGAAAATTTGGCCCGTCTCAAAATTGATTTTATCGGCAAAACTGAGCTAGGCCTTGAAGAAATCGGAGAATTCACCCCCGATAAAATCCGCACCGCCCTATCCAAACTACACCTAACCACAACACCTGAAAGTCCACAACAACTCAATTTAACCCCGCGACCACCCGGTTTGTGCCCCGGATGCACGCATCGCGCCCTCTACTATGCTCTAAACATGCTACACAAATCAGTACATTGCGAAACCACTAAATGCGTAGGCTGCGGCACCTGTGAATACGCCTGCTCACACAACAAAGAAAAAGTTCACAACCCAGCCAAATCCCGCATACGCGTAGTACGCCAAAACCAAATCCAAAACATAGCCATAAGCTGCCAAATCTGCCAAAACCCAGCCTGCATCATCGCCTGCCCCAAAGAAGCCCTCTCCCAATCACCCCTAACAGGCATCATCATCGTTGACAAAAAACAATGCAACGGATGCGGATGGTGTATCGAAGCATGCCCATATGGCGCAATCAACATGCACCCCACAACCCGCAAACCCATGGTCTGCGATGTCTGCGGCGGCAACCCCAGATGTGTCAAACTCTGCCCCGAGGGCGCACTAAGCCTTAGAGGAAAATCAAACGATAAAATTGTAGCAGGCGACATAGGCTGCTACTCCCTAGGAGCCCTACCACCCATCAAAGCCCTTCAAACATGTCTCTGTATGGGAGGCGGCATCTCACAAGCCGCAGGAATGATTCACGCAGGCACAAAAGACAAAGTCTTTGCAGTTATTGGCGACTCTACCTTTTTCCATGGCGGCATGCCAGGACTGCTAAACATCGCCTACAACAAAGCAAACGTCTGCGTCATCGTCATGGATAACAGCATAGTAGCCATGACAGGCCACCAACCAACCCCCGGCTCAGGCAAAACTGCCATGGGCCAAGACGCCAAAATCATAAACATAGAAGCCATCGTCAGAGCCCTAGGCATCGAAAAAGTCTTCACCGTTGACCCCTACGATCTAAAAACAACAATGCAAACGCTAAAAAAAGCCACCAACCACGAAGGCCCCTCAGTAGTTATCGCCAAACGACCCTGCCCACTACTAACCCCACACGGAACACCCCGAAAAATCAAAGACAACTGCAAAGGCTGCAGAGTCTGCACCGAAGCCTTTGGCTGCCCTGCCATAAGTCAAAACGGCAACAAAGTCAAAATCGATACCGCACTCTGCAACGGCTGTGGAGTATGCGACAAAGTCTGCCCCTTTAACGCAATAGGAGAAATAGACCGTGAAACCCAAACTTGATATAGTTTTTAGCGGCGTCGGCGGACAAGGCGTTGTAGTACTAAGCGACATTTTCTGTGAAGCCGCCATGATAGAGGACTTTAATGTAGCAAAAGCAGAAATCCACGGCATGGCACAACGAGGCGGCTCCATTGTAGCCTACGCACGCATCGGAACCAAAGTGGAAGCCCCCCTCATCGAAACAGGAAAAGCCGACGCAATCGTAGGCTTTGAGGTCCTAGAGACCACCCGAGCCCTCCCGATGCTAAAAGAAAACGGCACCGTTATTGTAAACATGAAACTCATTCCACCAAACGGTCTAACAGCAAACGTGAAACTCAAAAACACCGAAGAACTCTTAGAACTCCTAAGAACCAAAGCACTGGTTCACCAAGTAGACGGCCCAGGTATTGCACAAAAACTAGGCAACACACTGGTTGTTAACACAATTCTGCTAGGAGCACTCTCTGCACTCCCCGAAATCCCGCTCAAAGCAGAATCATTTCAACAAGCCATAGCAAACAGACTCAAAGAAAAATACATCAACCTAAACCTCAAAGCCTTCCAGCTGGGCAGAGAAAGCGTACAAAACAACCAGAGATAAGCAAATGAAAGGTACCGACCACTACGCAGAACTACTAGGGATTAAAGTTCTTGAAATCAAAGATGGATACTGCAAAGTCCAGATGAAAATAGAAAAACAACACACCAACGCCATGGGTTGCACACACGGCGGAGCCATCTTTTCACTAGCAGACTATGCCTTTGCAGAAGCCTGCAACTTTGGCGACAACAAAGCAGTCGGAATACAAGTTGACATCAAATATCTATGCCCCACAACCGAAGGCGACATACTAACCGCAGAAGCAAATCGGATAAGTGACGGGAAAACCACTGGTGTCTATCACGTTTCAGTCTACAAAGAAGATAAACTAACAGCCATTTTCTCAGCCATAGCATTCAAAAAATAGCGCCACAAATACAGAACACTCAAAATCAAATAAGAATTCAAACAACAACCTGTAGCAAAATTCTGTTATGTTTAGGGGGTTGTTTTAGAATTGGTTTTGGGTTTCCAGTTTGTTGTGTCGTGCAGATTTTGTACTGGGGAGTCTTCATCAAAACCCTGTTCGGTCTGGGTTTTTTGTTTATGCGTTTGTTCGGCTAGTTTGGCTTTGCCTTCTTTGCTACTAAGTTCAACGCTGTTGCCCAGTTTGTAGATGGTTCGGCCAAGGCGGCGTTCACCCACGGTTTTTGTACATCTTCCCATAGAGGGGTTTCTGCATTAAAGGTTAAAAACCTTCAGTTGACACTATTCTATCAGGATATCTGTGAGTAGCGTTCGCCAAACTCTTGAGGCCCCCATTAAAAAGGTCACATCGCTTAGGTTGCGCTATAAATTTTTGCTCATAGCCGCGATTGCTTTACTGATATTTTTGCTCTCCAAGGGACCTTCACCGGGACAAAATCATTTTGTCTATCTGGCAGATTCGTTTCTCCATGGCAGGCTGGGGCTCACAGGCGGAGGGGAGAATCTTGCAGAGATGGTGCCCTTCAATGGCAACTATTATGTTGTTTATCCTCCGATGCCTGCGGTGTTGCTTTTGCCCTTTGTTGCAGTTTGGGGCACAACCTTTGATCAGGCATTACTCTCGGTTATTCTTGCGGGGTTTTGTGTTGCGGCAACTTGGTTGATGCTCAAAAAAGCCGGTTCAAATCAAACTAAAGCTCTGTGGCTAACAGCACTGTTTGGGTTTGGGACTTGTTTTTGGTTCATTGCCTCTGTGGGTTCTTCTTGGTATATTGAGCATGTTGTTGCGGTGCTGTTTCTTACCTCAGCCATAATTCTTGCATTGTATGGGAAGAGTAATTTTGCTGTGGGTTTGCTTTTGGGATGTTCAGTTATTGCGCGGTTACCAGTGGCATTATCGTTTCCTTTTTTTCTCTTGCTAATATATGATCAAAAAAATATGTGGATGCCCCGAGTTAGGCAGGCGCTGATTTTCTTTGGGGGTTTAGCCATACCGGTGGGGTTAAATGCCCTCTATGATTATGCACGCTATGGCGTCTTTACCAACATCGGCTACTACCTTATCCCGGGCATACAGGAAGATCCATTCTTTCAGCAGGGTATCTTTAACATAGCCTACATCCCCCGCCACCTCCATGCAATATTTCTCCAAGGACCCAATGTGTTGCCCGATTTTCCATGGTTCCAACCTAATTGGATTGGGATGGGACTGTTCTTAACCACACCAGCGTTTCTTTTTATCTTCATAGGTGCCTTTAGAGGTGGATGGAGGAGCCTAAATAAAAAAGCGGCCTTAGCTATCCTCTGTATTCTGCCGCCCATAATCACACATGGTACGGTAGGGTTTACTCAATTTGGTTACCGATTCAGCCTTGACTTTGTTCCGTTTCTTATGTTGCTCACAGCCGCAGGTATGCGTGAAAACTTGGGTTGGACAGAAAAAGTTTTGATAATTTTGAGTTTGCTGATTAATCTCTGGGGTGTAGTTTCGATAATTAAATTTGGGTTTGTAAGCTTTTAATCCATTATTTAGGAACCAAATGTTAGTCGATCAAGTTGTTGATAAATTGCCACCAACTAGCACCGCTCTATTCATTGTTCTCTAAGAAAAATGTGTTCCAGCAACCGAATATTACTTTCACAAGACGATCATTTAGCCGTCGTTATAACCATTGAGCTTATCTGCTGTAAGTATCACTCTCACGGGACAGCTCATTCAAGCGAGTTGTTGATAAGTGTTATCAACTAAAATGCAGACGTCATTTAACCGTATTTTTCAAGCACTTGTCGGCCAAAGTCAGAGATCTCAACGGCATCAAAGTCATAAGGCGGTGCCTCTTTGGAAATATCGGGATTATTTACAAATAAAAATTTCGGTTGTATGGAAAAAGCGCGGTTATTTTTGATTATTGACTACACAAAACAGCGGCAACAAAAATAAACTCAATTCAACCCATCGACAAAGACTTAACAGACCTGCGCCGCCTCAAAAACAACAACAAAACAGTTACAACTAACACAGACACCACACACAAAACCACCACAACAGAAACAGACAATAGAATATCAGGTTCAGAAACAACCGAAAAAACAACTGTTTCTGAAACCCCAACATTACCAGACTTATCCTCTGCAAAAACAGTCACACTATGAACCCCGTCAGACAAATCCGGCAAAGTAGTATTCCCCCCAATAGTCACATTAGCACCTCCATCAACACAATAATACAACAAACCAACAGGCCTATCCACAACAAACTCCAAACACACATCCGACACACTATACACCACATCATCTAACGGTGAAACCACCCCGATCACGGGTACAGTCCGGTAACCAAACGGTGCATACACCTGATTTGAAGCACTAGGCACAAACAAATTGTAACCACGACCACCAACTATGTATAAAACATCATCCACAATAGCCGCACCAAAATCAAGCCGAGGATTAGGCATATCCTCACCAAGTAGCCAAGAATTATCAGCAAAACCATACGCCTGATTGGACAACCACTCACCAAAAGTACTGCCCGGCGCGCGCCCTAAAAAATAAACTCTCTGAGGAGCATAAACACCCGAAGTCACCAAAGCCACCCCATCACAAGCAATCATAGGCCCCGTCGTCTCCTCACTCCAAACATCAAACACCGGATCATAAACCAAAACCTTCGGCCCATAAAGGTTGGGCCCCAAATAGAATTCACCCGTAACTACAAGCTTATTATCCACAACAAACTCAACAGGACGCGGCCCATTCCCCCAACCACTCTGAGGAGATGCCGGCATCGGAGCTTTCTCAGTCCACACCCCAGTAAGCGGATCAAACATAAACAACCTACTACCCGCCAACCGAACAAAAATTTGCCCATCTACAACCAACGCCTGAGTATATATCGCCGAATAGGGCGGACGTGCGATACCCCTTTTCCAGGTATTTGTGGTCGTATCATAAACCTCAACCACATCCGAGGTGACAACCGAAGAGTGCAACCCCCACTGATCCACAGTCACACCCACACATCCACCTATACAATAAATCTTGTTCTGATAAACCGCTATAGCAAAATGACTCCTAGGAGTAGGCATAGAAGCCAAAGTAGTCCAAGTATCAGACACAGGATCATACACCTCAACAGTACCCACAACCTTATCAGATCGACCATTTGTGGTGCCGCCAATAGCATAGATTTTACCCTCTACAGCAACCACCCCCAAACCAGATCGCGCCTGAGACATCGAAGCCTTTGAACTCCAAGAATCCTCAACCAAAGACACAGCCCCAACCGAACAAACCCCAACAGCAAAAAACACCCCCACAAAAAAGAGAGACACCGTGAAAAAAATAACCTTATTCATATCTATCCCTGCTATAACTCACGATATGCAAAGTTTTCCTCAAATCGAACCAAAAACAACACAACAAACCAACATATACATGCCCAATCATTAAAGCAAACCTAAAAAAAGAAAGAGGATACATGACTAACCAACCCACCACCCGTACCCCCTCACTTCCCATTACAAAAGTAAATTGCAGTCAATTGCGTATTGGAATATATGGGTCTGCTAGCACCATTAGCATAACCATCACTCATCTCCACAAACTCCCAAACATGACTATACTCAGGAACCTCAACAGTATGCCAACCCGCAGGGATCATACAACTCACAGGCGTAGTCCCAATATACACCCCATCAACCCAAACATCCACCTCCGGATAAATGTACTGATTAGTAGCAGAAAATATCTCTAACATATAGATATCACCAATCACAACATCACGTATCGGAGACCAGCTGCTAGAGCTCCCGCTCTCACACTGCGCATAAACCTTAACATCATACAGTCCCTGAGTACTCCATGTATGAGGCACAGACACCGGCACAGCAGCATTAGAATAACCCGTCGTAGTCGTTGTACCATCACCCCAATCAAAGATGTAGCGTATCCTATGACCGTGCGAATCAACAGAATTTACATTGAAATACAGCGGTACCCCAACATCACTCTTCCAAGAACTAACAATAGAGGGCACAGTAACCACATGAGGAGCCACAAAATTCTTCAAATGAATATTACCATTACCATACACAGCCAAAGTACTCAAATGCGAATCAGGCGTGTATGTGAAGTTTCCGTTCTTTTGATCGAATGTTGGCCAGACAGGGTAGAATCCAGTCTGAAGCACACTAGTACCAAAAGTACCGCATTTCCACTGCTGATAACTGGCCCAATCAAGAGCATAGTTTACCGATACATCATAATTTAATGCCATAGCGAAAAAGAAAGTAACCCACTCATACCACTGATGACTGGGATCGTCATCTGGGATTTTTTGATCTAGCGCAGCTGAACCTATGGGAAAGCCTATGTAGCATTGGGGGAAAGCATCAGGAGAATTATAACCATCTCTGCTCATGGTTGTTGAAGCGAAACCTGAGGATAGTGAGTATTGGGTTATACGGTGTGTGAACGCAAAGGGTAAACTCAACGGATACCCGGAGGGCGAAAACCCTTGACCTAACTGCTGAATATTTGCTGAATAGCATGTATTGATGAAAGCAAAATGGACCTTCCCAGCCGGAAATTCATCATATATATCCAAATCAAAAACCCCATGACTAAAATCAGAATAATGAGAGCTTTGAGAACCAACAAGGGTTCCCCAATCATCCTCAAACATATAATGTTGCTCCCCCGAAGGTGCTTTTCCCGGCTGTCCAATTACACCATGATCGAAATCGACAACCGCCACAGAATCATAATTATTACTCAAATATTGAGCCTGACCTATAATATTTGCCTTATTCGTCCACAGGTTAGGAAAGCCTGCATAACCATTCGCAGGAATAAAGCAATTAGTTGAAAGAAAACTTTGAACCGAAGTTTGCTTACCGATTTCTTCATTTGTTTTACGCCAACTATGACTGGCGGAACCGTTTGAGGCACCTGTGCTTCTTGAGCCCCAAATAACACCCGCATTTGAAGCACTAACAGTTTCAACTAAAGGCAAAAACATCATCACAAACAACAACAAACCAAAAACCACCGCAAACGCCTTAACAGAAACCCGTCTAAACTGCAACACACCCATCGACTGCCGCTTTTTGAGCAACATAACCATAAACACACCCGCCACACCCATAAGAACACCCAAAAAAGCAACCTGCACAAACAAAACATTAAGCGACGATGAAACAACAATAGGCTCATCGGGGTTCTCTTTAAACAAATCAGCTGCTAAGGCCGAATATTCTTCGTGCACACTTCTAATCTCATGCGTGTCAGCCCAAATATCGATTTCAGCACCATAGAGCTCCCCAAAAACCTCATTAAACACAACCCCCACACGCCAAACCGGATAAAGCTCCAAGATATTTTCACTCCTAGGATTATCGGCCTCCAAAGAACCAACAAAATTCAAAAATATCCAAGAAACACTCTGAGTGGGGTTAAATCGTATGGGATCAAAAACCTCCTCACCAATCTGCATAGTCCAATTATGATGTTTAGCGGTCTCCAAAGCTATCTCTATAGCACCCTCTCTAGAGAGAGTGACCTCTGTGGTGCCGATGGGGTAGAAATCCCAGTCATCAGTAAACGAACTCAAAGAGCCATCGGTGAAACTTAGCTCTACAACCTTAGTGTAGGGGGCGGTGGCACCATTCGTAGTATAGTACCACTTAAACGAGGTTCGGTTAGTATGATCATAGACTGTTACTTCAAGCACTTTATCGTTGATTGTTTTTGTATAGTTTTTATCAGCGTCTATGTTGTCTAGGGAGGTTCTTAGTTCTCCAAATAGGGGGTTTGTGGAGTATTTTTGATATGTATTGAGGAAGGTTTGGGCGCTTGCAAGATTTGTTGGGGCTTGTTTTAGCTCAGTTACACCTTGATTTTCAAATACATATAGGTTTTGAAGATTGCCGTTTGCAAAGAAGAAGCTTATGAAAAGTTTGCTCTCCTCAGATGTGAGGTCATAGATTACATCCTCTATTAGAGTATCTCCAAGCCAAGGGAACTCAAAATTGTTTTCTTCTGTTGTTATGTTGTATTCTTCTAAATTGAGACCGAATACCGTCTGTAGGATGTTTAGGCCTTTTTGAGTAGAGGTTAATTCAGATGCCTGTGCACCAGGCAACATACAGGTGTAACTGGCTGAACTTAGAAGAATACCAAGGAAAATTATTACAGAAAGTTTTTGAGGTGTTTTATTCATATTTTATGTGCCTCCAACATAGAAAGCATATAGCCTTCCACCTATCTCATTTATCAAGAATCTGCTTATAAAATTATCCTATGTTTAACCTAACCCGTTTTCTTTAGGTTTTCACCATCGCTCCAAATCTAAAACAAGCTTCAAACCCAAAACAACATCAAACACCAATTTTCCGATAAACACCTCACGCACAGCCCAGCAAACCTCAAAACCAAACACCAAGATAAAACAAATAAGTGCCGCCCTGCCATACTTCATGACCGGTTCACACAAACACAAAAATAAGACAACCACACCCCCATAAGCTACTGTGCTTCCTCAGCCTGCCTTTCAACTTCTTCTATTAGATGAAGGTAGGGTTTAAGCGCTGGACTTACTTCACGATATGAGGCTATAAACTTGGGCTCTTCAAAGATGTCAGGGTCATTATTTGGCGGCAACAAGTAAATGCCGTTATTTGGGTAGGCTTTGCAAAACTCCACAACAGTCTCAACATATTGACACCAAGCCGCCTCTTTTTGCTCCTGCGTAAACCCCGCACGATCAAGATTCTCTAGAAGATCAGAACATTTCAACAAAAAATGAACCTCACTCCTCAACGACAAAGAGACCTCCGAGGGCTTGGAGAGTTTTTTCTCTAGACGGGATAAGCGGCTTTTAAAACTCATGACGTACCAGCACCACCTGTGGTTTGTTCTAAAGCCGTAAGACGCTGCTCCAGCAAATCAAGCTCAGATAACTCTAAGAGCTTCCCATAAGCCGAAACTGCTGAGACCAAGATACGCAAATATGACTGATAGTCCGACTCCAGCTTTTTAGGCGTACCAATTTTTTTCTTCGAAAACCCAATAACATCGTCCAAACACAAAAAAAGCCGCTTTCTAGCCTCTAATACGGGTATGTTGCTGTCAGTTTCCACAATGTTTCCCTACCATATAGGTTTAAATCCAAAAAAGAAAAGCAGACATAGTTCATGAATCTTACGCTTACAAAGTCTTGGAGGGCTTACCCACACCAACAACAGCAGAAAACCAAAGAACTACACTATAAACCGTCTGACAGAACATCAGCCGCCTGCCACACAGAGACCAAGGACTAAAACAACACAAAAACCAAAACCCACAACCTACCAAAACATTAGTCCATACAATAAAAAAGGGAAGAGACGTATACCGCATCGTTTAATACCGCAGGGCTACGTATCCCTGGGTTCCTCAGGATACGGTGACAACACCGGCTCAACAAATCTAAACTCAGCATTAACATACTCCCGCTTGATTTTCTCATAACAGCTAGAACAACGAGCTATCCTATCATGCAGCGGAGTGAGTAATTCATACTCAACAGCATACACCCCGCAAAGATCACACCTGCAGCCAAGCCGAATACGCCTAACCACAAAAACAGGCCGAACCACCGTTTGAACAGACATCAAACGATCGTTTAAACTGTTTTTATCATTTGGGGTGTAATTTATGGTTTGTTGGTCATTGGAAATTTTTTCTGTGTGGACGGCGGGGACAAAAATTTCTTTCTCTAACCCCCCACCCCACAACACATCTGTTTCCTCCAAGAAATAACCGTTACTCTGCGCCTCTTTAACCATTCTAACCATCAAATCATCGTTTGAACACGATTTAAACGATGAACAAGACAACTTTTCCTTAATATCAACAACATCAGCAAGCAAAGTAAACACTTTACTATTCCTTGAACCCTCAACACCAAAAAACCCACGCTCCACCAAACGATTTAGATAACCCCGCACTGTTTTAGAATCCTTATGTAGCACCTCAGCTATCCGCTGCTTCTCCTTCTGCGCAAGCACCTGCCCCGCCCGATCCAACCCCAACACTGCCAAAGCATCAAAAACCGCCTTCTCCCGCTCCTCAACTCTATTTAACATATTTGCAAGCGTCGCCAACACCAACTCAAGCGCCTCAAACGCAACCACCGGCGTCAACAAAAAAACCCCCTCCGAACAACAAACCAAACGCTTAACATTCAACATACCATAAAACTCACAAAACACCAACAACTTTTTCATATCCCCCCGAACCCTCAAAACCCCAAAATCAAGCACCGACAACACAGTCAAAGGAAAAGCAACAATAATCGACACCGGCCTAAACTGCCCCACAAACCGACAATAAACCTCACCCGAAAACTCACTATCAGAAAGTTTACGCCTGCCCAACTTTTTCTCCGCCTGCTGAAGCACCTCTTTTGCCAAATACTTAGCAATCCGCCCAGTCTGCACCACAGTCTCATCAACACCAAAAACCCAAGCCCGCCGCTCAGTCTGCCCATCCAAAAAAAGCCGATTAGTCGTACTAACCGTAGTTATCGGACAAACCCTACGCTGCTCAGTTGTAAATCGACCTGTTTTCTCATCTTTAATTGTCACCTCTACAAGATACCCGCCATCTTCACTTGAAACAAACTTGAAAGTCGAAACCCCACCCCGCTCATCATCCGCCTGCCCCAGCTCTTTTAAATAAAGCAACTCAAACCCCTCCAAATCAGAATAATCCAACGCATGCGACGAAAAACGCCCCACATCCTTCACCCGATAACCCAAAGTTATATACTTAGCCAAATTCGACTTCCCACCCCCCGGCTCACCCTTAAGAAGAATCATCTGCTTACACCCCGGCTCAGAACACTTCGCACTCAAACACAAAACCACCAAAGCCCGCTTAGTAGTATACTCCCCCGCCACCATATTATCCAAATGAAACGCCAACGCCTCCAACTGATTAGGAGCATCTAAAACAGTTTGAAGCGCCAAATTAAGCTCAGCTTCAGTCTCATCATCATACATAGCAGGTTTTTCGCTGGCGATGTAGAGGGGGCATTTGTCTTTACCGACACATAAGCCCTCCACATATTCACTAAAACACCCCACATTATAGCCGCCTTTCTCATAAACACTCACAACAACTGTTTGACATTCTTCCCAACTATAACTATGTATATCCTCAACCCTTTGATGCCATTGCCGCATCATAGCTAAGCAGTTGTTGAGGGATTCACCTTTTTTGCAAAAGTAGCTGGCTAACTGCCAGCTGTAGCGGTTTCGCATGCCCTGGGGTGCTCCAGTTTCCAGCCGACGCTTAACACAGGGAAACACACCAAATGTTTTGTAATCCTCCGAGGAGAACTCTGTTTTTTTCTCCGCCAGCTTTTTCTCAAAGACCTCTATCCACTGATGAAACCACCTGGCGGCTGGGGGGCTTATTTGGTTTTTGAAGTGTGTTGTTAGATGAGTTCGGGGTTTATGTGCCATGTCTCGGATTTTGTCTATGTTTAGGTTTTCAAGCTCACTTAGAGTTAGAGGTATTTTGTAGAGTTGGCTTGCCTGATGTTTGGTGTTTGGCAGCCGGATTAGTCGGCGGCGGTCATAAATGGATAAATCAAGCGTTTTTAACCCATGCTGCTCAGTTAGGTCTTTTGCCATTAATTTGTAGATTTGGGGCAGATAAAAATGTGGTTTTACGTCTAGAACGTGGTGGTTTATCCATATGTGGAAGCCTTTTTGTCCGCTGAAATAGATGCTTATGTTTTGCTCCAAGATACCATAGACATTCATTAGATAGTTTATTACTCGCAGGGCTTCTTTTTGTGCGCGTTCGGGTTTTTCTTTGTCGTCGAAGTCAAATCCGAAATCGGCAAATAAGCCGCCTATGTTTGGGTCATCGGTGGGGTAGTGGAAGTAGCTACGGTATAGTTCTGTGTCGGGTTGTGAGGTTTGCCACTTGGATAGCTCGGTTAGTTTTATGAATTTGTTGCGGTTGGTGACATTGTGTGCTACCTCAATATATGCATAGATTGCTTCTTTAGCGGCTGATAGGGGCAGGAGGTTATTGGGTGTTATTGTTGTTTGTTTGGTTTCTGCGTTTTGCTGTTGTGGTGATGGCGGTGATGGTGGTGATGGCGGGTTGCTGTTCATGCTTTTGCCTCCGGAGATAGGGCGGTTATTGTTTCTTTGATTAGGTTCTTTAGCTCAGTTATGGCGGCAAGTAAATCCTTAGGTGTTGGGGTTGGGGGTTGGCTGGGGGTGTTTGAGGGGGGGTGTTGGGGTTGGGGGTGGTTTTTTCTGGGTTGAGTGGAAAGTGCGGTGTTGTTGTTGGTTTTGTTGTTGGGGGTTGGGTGAGGTTTTTTGGTTTTATGCGTTGTCATCTAGAGGTCTCCCGGAGGTGTTTTGGGATGGCTTTGTTTGTGGTTA
>Ga0123356_10004350_pt1 | contig 14650 bp, 24 predicted proteins | sample TergutEmb28metaG_2_FD_92546 | JGI IMG/M metagenome (GOLD analysis project Ga0123356, IMG submission 92546) | Embiratermes neotenicus P3 segment gut microbial communities from Petit-Saut dam, French Guiana - Emb289 P3 | ecosystem: Host-associated > Arthropoda: Insects > Digestive system > Gut ...
CCGCCGTAAATACCCAATAGGACGCAAGATCACCAAAGAAGAAATGAAGCAGGTTAATATCTATCCCGACAAATTCCATGGCGAATGGAACTATGTCATTAAGCCTCACTCCCGACCGTCAGGCTTGTAAACTTAGACTATTTGATACCTTTATTAATTTACGGCTCCTAACCGTGAGCGAGTGTTGCACAGAGACCGTGCTGGCGAAAGTGAAGGCGGGGAACCGAAGACCTCTGGTCCCGGAGGGACCGGCCATGTTGTCTTGGCCGAGATTTAAGAATTTGACCGGCGCCCCTTCTGGGATGGCAGTCTGTGGCTTTGGCCTGCAGAGGCCCAATTCCTCCGACGGGAGCCACATCCAAAATGTCCGTCCACCAGCCAATCTCACTCAACAGTCTCACCAAGTTCGATTCCTTGTTTGAACCCTTCGTGGACGCGGATGTAGCAGCCCGGTTCCTTTCAATCTCCCGTAAACACATCCTCAAGCTTGCGATTCAGGGCTTGATCCCAGCTCACCCGCTCGGCCTCGGACAGCGCAAGACATGGCGCTTCCTGCTGAGCGAACTTCGCGACTGGATGTTGACCAAAGGAAGTAGTCATGGCGCGAATGCCGACGATAGCCGTACAATCGCCAGCGGCAGCCCCCGCAAAGGAGGCCGTTAAATGGCATACCAGCGGGGGAGTTTGAAAAAGATAAGAACCAAGAAAGGTTGGATCTGGGTGCTGCGCTATCGAATCAACGGTGCTGAGCAGACGCCTCTGATAGTGGGTCTGGTCACTGATTTCCCTACCGAGGACGAGGCATCGCTTGAAGCGGATCGGCTGGGGCTGAGGGTCAGGATTAACAGTGGCGTTCCGCAAGGCTGTCGGATGAAGTTTTGCGAGCTTGCGGAATATTACCTCAAGATCGAATTCGATCCTGAAGTCACTGCCAGTCCGAAATCAGAGAACACAAAGCCCATTCTTGAGCACTTCGTTCGCGACATTCTGGTTGCCAGGTGGGGCAATCAAATTGCGGACGACATCGAACCACTTGAAATTCAGAAATGGTTGAATCGGCTGCACAACAAAGACCAGTACGCGTGGACGACGGTGTCCAAGATTCGGGGCATCCTCTATCGGGTCTTCAAAGTTGGGATCATCCACAAGAAAGTTACGAAGAATCCGGTGGAGGGTCTGGAGACCAGCACGAAGACTACGTACAAGGCAATCAAGATCACCCCGGCTCAAACGCTGTCGATCCTCCGGTCCATGATGGAGAACGTTCTGTACTTCACCTTGGTATTCGTGGTTGCGGCGACGGCTCTTCGCAGTTCGGAAGTGTTGGCGCTGCGATGGGCTGACATCCTTTGGGAAGAACGGAAGATTCAGATTGTGAAATCGTGGAAGAAAACTGGAGTGGACGGAGAGACCAAGACCCCTTCCTCGGAGCGCAATGTTCCGATGGGTCGGGTGTTAGCTCACTGTCTGCGCGAATGGCGTAAAGGAACCCCCTACGCAAAACCGACTGACTTCGTGTTCGCCTCGGCAAGAAGGAACGGCAGAGTTCCGATCTGCGCTTCAGTATTCTGCCGCGTTCACTTGCGTCCAGCAGGGAAGAAGGCCGGGGTTGTAATTCCGGACGGGTACCGCTGGGGTCTGCACAACCTTCGACACAGCCTATAGAATTGGCTGGTGAACAAGGCGAAGGAAAACCCCAAGACGGTGCAGGGCATCTTGGGTCATTCGCGTGTTCAGACCACTCTCGACCTGTACACGGACGAAGACCTCGATGAGATGATTGCCGCTCAGGAGAAATACCTTGACGCTGTGGGATTCGAAGCGGGAAGGACCCAATAAAGCGTGTGGGTGAAATTGTGGGTAAGCCGAAGTGGAAGCACCATTCGTTAACTGCTTTAGAATGAATGGCGGGGACGACGGGACTCGAACCCGCGGCCTCTGCCGTGACAGGGCAGCGTTCTAACCAACTGAACTACGTCCCCTTCTTTGTTTTCTTACCTTTATCGGAAGACCGCGTATTTACTGGCGTTCCTCAAGTTCAACCGATTCGCCTGTGTCGCCTGTTTCCACCCCGTCGAACCGAATTTCGAGGTTAATGGCCACCATGGACACCATGCTAAATCACCATTCCGCAGGCAAACACCTACCCAGAGCAGCTGTCCCTGCCCCGTGAGTGAATTGTAGCAGAGCGAATTCAGATTCGTACAGGATTGGGGCGCGGTTCACAGCTACATGCCGGGAGTCGTTTCTTCCTGGAGACGCCTCGCTCATTCGGTCGAACCTGGCCGGTTCGAATCGTTTTGAGAAACGTCTTTGTTGAAAAGGCTGGCGAGCTTCAGCCTAAAGCACGAGCAAACCGGACGCTTCCTTGTCGCGACAGAGTTCGGATTGAATGGCCGATCATATGGATCAGATTTCATTGGTTCACACAACCGGTCTACAAACGGTGAGGGTTCGGAGGGGTTTGATATGCGGCCTCGGGATTGGCCCGAATCCTTTGAGAGCCGTCGCTGCCGAAGCCTTCCTCAAGGTCGCAACGACTTCATCGTTTAGCCTTTGTGAAGTAAGTATGAGTACTGTTCCCAGCGATAGCCGGACTGAACTGATATTCCTTCAGAAGTGGTCGATGACAACAACTCCCGTAGTTCTGTAGTCGCCCATCGCTTAAGCACTCCGGTGATTTCCTCCAACCCCACGCGTTGCGAACTACCTGCCCGGGCTTCAGCCTGCCTGCGTCGGGAGCCCGAGGATGGCTTACTTCAGACTTTGCGAGAACTCGGAATCGCTTTGGTCGCCTACAGCCCGCTCGGTCGCGGTTTCCTAAGCGGGTGTTTCCGGAGGCTTGATGACCTTTCCCCGGATGATTGGCGTCGTGGCAAGCCCCCATTCCAGGGAGAGCAGTTCAGGAAGAATCTGGCCACTGCCGAACGCCTGCGTCAGATCGCCAAGGAAAAAAACTGTACTCCCGCTCAACTTGCGCTGGCTTGGCTCATCCGCCGTCACGATGATGTAATCCCGATTCCCGGCACCAGCAGCCTTACCCGGCTGGAAGAGAATGTTCGCGCAGTGGATCTCCAACTCACGGAGCATGATCTCGCTCGTATTGAACAGATCGTCCCAAAGGGGGTTGCCGTTGGAGAGTCGTACGCTCCAGAAATGATGAAGGTCGTCAACGGCTAGCGGGATTCACATGCAGGGGACGTCCGGGTAAACCGCGAATTAGCAGCAGGGTGGCAGGTAGCACTGACTGACTGTCACCCTGCTGCAGCTTCGGGGTGGATATGGAAGGATCTGATCGCCTCATCGGCTGAGTCGTAGACGTCAAATAATTGATCGACCCGCGCGGTCGTCAGCAATTGACGAGCCCTGGGCCCTAGCGCGGCAAGTTTGATTTCAGCTCCGCGGTGACGGGCAGAGATGAACGACGCGACCAGCACTCCAAGACCGCTGCTGTCAATGTATTCTATCCAGGCTAGACTCAGGACGATTCGTTGGGTTTCTTTCAGCAAGCCCAAAATCACCCGCCTTAGCTCATCGGCTTCATCCCCAAAAACGATCCGACCACGGCAACGAACAATCGCAATGTCTTTGGTCCTAGAGACGTCTATATTCAGAGCCATGGTGGCCTCCGGCTGGTGATTCTCCGCCTAACCCGCGACGACCGCACCTGATACCTCAGTATATGCCCAATTTCGTCACATCGATTCCGGTCGAGAAAGCCTCCACGCTCAGATCTGAAAACTCCAGATTAGGGGGAAGGGGAAACTTTTGGCAATACTCTTGGTATCGAGGCCGGGGAGCTACCGAAGTTGAGCCCGCGTTGCACATGCCTGCATCGAAACTTGCATAACCATGAAGGAGAAACGGACATGGGAATTCCCCAAGGAGACTTGAAGCTGCTCGATAGCGAACTTGCCAAGACTCTTCTTAACTCAAAGATTCCGGCGCGACTGGCATATATCGCGAAGGATGGTACTCCGCGGGTCGTCCCGACCTGGTTTCACTGGAACGGAAGCGAAATCGTAATGGCTACGTTCATCGGCGGTCCCGACGTCCGTCATGAGCCTGCCCGCCCTGGTGCGCTGCGGGCAAACCCAAACGTCGCCATAACAATTGATACCGAGGGATTCCCGCCTCACGTGCTGTTGATCCGGGGACAAGCGTCAGTGACCGATGTGGACGGTGTTCCCCCAGAGTTCAAAGAGGCGGCGCGTCGATATCTTGGAGAGGAGGGCGCGAAGAACTTCGCCGAGTTGCGCCAGCCCGGTGTAAGGATGGCGCGTATCGCGGTCCGGCCGACCTGGGTCGGCACGATCGATTTTCAGACTCGGCTTCCAAGTCATGTCGGAGGGGTTGCTGCGTAGCGGCTTTCTCGTAGTGAGAGAGGCGGCAGGCCTACTTTGTTGAAAGGGGAAACAAACAAGGAGCAAAGATGAGCGCAAAGTTCTCTATATTCAGTTTGATTGTCGAAATGACGGCCGGCGCGATCGCGATTGCAACAACCAGTGCCAGTTGCTCTGCATCGTCGCAGCAAAACGCAGGGTCTCTTGTCAAGACTGGTTACGCTCCCGTCAACGGCCTCAAGCTCTACTATGAGATCCACGGCGGCGCAAATTCCATGCGCCCGCCGCTGGTGCTCCTGCATGGCGGAGGCGACACTATCAAGACCTCGTTCGGTCATATCCTGCTCGAGTTAGCTCGCAATCGCCAGGTGATAGCGTTCGAGCAGCAAGGGTATGGCCACACTGCAGACATTTCGGATCGTCCGTTCAGCTTCGAGCACTCGGCTGACGATACCGTCGCTCTGCTCGATTACCTAAACATCGGCCAAGCAGACCTCTTCGGTGTTAGCAACGGCGGCACCATCGCGTTGCAAGTTGCGATCCGTCATCCGCACCGCGTGCGGAAGCTTGTAATAGCATCGGGGTTCTTCAGCCACGACGGCGCGGATCCCGCGTTCTGGAACGGCTTCGCCCAGGCGACTCTCGATAGCATGCCCAAGGAGCTTAAGGAATCGTACCTCGAGGTCGCGCCGCACCCGGAAAATCTGCAGATTATGTTCGAGAAGTCTGTCCAGCGCATGCGCAACTTCAAGGACATCCCGCCGGACACCATCCGGTCGATTACCGCACCAACGCTGGTCGTGTGTGGCGATTCCGACGTTATGCGTCCTGAACACGCGGTAGTGGAGTTCCGTCTTATGCCTCACACGCAGCTCGCTGTGCTGCCTGGAACCGACCACATGCACGTGACTGCACGTATTTCGTGGCTGGCTCCTATGATTGAAGAATTTTCGGATTTGCCTATGCCCGGATCCAACGCTACAAAGTAGACCTATGATGAATCCGCGCGACGAGATACAGGAACTCCGAAGTCAGCCGAGATTCCTACGGCATAGTCTAAGGGTGTGTCGAAATGCCGGCTTCCCGTTCGTCATAGGTTCAGATGTTGAACCTGTCTTTCCGAAGGAGTAAATGATGCAATTCGCAATGTTGATTTACGAATCGTCGGAGGCTTTCGCGGCACGGAAAAGCGATGGGACCGACGCTTACACGGGCGCGTGGCGCGCCTACCACAAGGCTCTGGTCAAGGCTGGCCTGTTTGTCGGCGGTGATCCGCTGCAAGTGCCGGACACGGGAACCACGATAAGAATCAAAGACGGAAAGCGGCACGTACAGGACGGCCCGTATGCTGACGCGAAAGAACAATTGGGGGGATTCACAATTCTGGAAGCACCCTCGCTTGATGCAGCCCTGGAATGGGCAGCGCGGTGCCCGGCAGCCTCCTATGGTGCAGTGGAAGTTCGCCCGCTCGCACCGGACGTCAAGCGTCGAATCGTTGAATGAGTGAAACCGGATGAGTAACGCCAGGAATGAGTGACATCAGGAATGACGGAAACTGCCGTAGAGCTTAGCCACCGCACGGTCGAGCGAGTGGCGCGCGAGTCCTACGGGCGCATGGTGGCGTACCTGTCTGTGCAACTCTCGACCTGGCCAGCGCCGAGGACGCCCTGAGTGAGGCTCTGGTGAAAGCACTCACCGCCTGGCCCCGGGACGGCGTTCCACAAAATCCTGAGGCGTGGCTGCTAACGACAGCCCGGCATTCCATCATTGATGCTGTGCGTCATCAGCATGTGGTCGCGGAAAACGAGCCTACTCTTCAGCTGCTGAAGGACGATTCGATGGACAAGACATTCGCGAGCCAATTTCCCGACGAACGCCTCAAATTGCTCTTCGTGTGTGCACACCCTGCCATTGATCCAAACATGCACACCCCCCTCATGCTGCAGACAGTTTTGGGACTGGATGCCGCCCGTATTGCCGGAGCCTTTCTTATTTCACCGAAGACGATGGGGCAACGTCTGGTGCGCGCCAAGACGAAGATCCGCGATGGCGGTATCCGATTCGAGGTTCCGGAGCAGCGTGATCTACCCGAGCGGCTTGATGCGGTGCTGGAGGCGATTTACGGCGGCTTTGGCATCGGCTGGGACGACATGGCAGGAGTCGAGAACCGAGGGCAGAATCTGGCTGAGGAAGCAATCTGGCTGGCGCGGGTACTACTGCAGCTCCTGCCGGATCAGCCGGAGGTTTGCGGGCTGCTGGCTCTTATGCTGCATTGCGAGGCGCGACGCCCCGCGCGCAGGGGACCCGATGGCCGATACATTCCTCTTTCCGAACAAGACCCGAAAGTATGGTCGGTCTCTCTAATAGAGGAGGCGGAGCGACACCTTGCAGAAGCGTCCAAACACAGACGTCCAGGACGTTTTCAACTGGAAGCTGCGATTCAGTCGGTGCATGCCGAACGCGCCCGCACTGGCCGGATTGAGTGGACAGCGATCGCGCAGTTCTACGAAGAACTGCTCCGTGTTTCGCCGACAATCGGAACAAAGACCGGATACGCTGCGGCGGTTGCAGAAGCAATGGGACCTGAGAAAGGCCTCGCAGTGCTGAATAACATAACCTTCGACGCTGTCTCTGGCTATCAGCCCTACTGGGCGGTTCGCGCTCACCTCCTGCGGCGCCTTGGGAAGATGACTGAATCTCTGGACGCTTACGACCGCGCAATCGGCTTGACCGAAGACCCCGCAGTGAGAGAATTCCTCCTCCGACAGCGAAGCTGACTTTTTCTCGCAATCTTGTAGAAATCCCCGCAGGTCACCCGTCACATCCATAAGGGCGACTTAGTGATCAAGCTTCGTCACCCTCAGAGGTGAATATGTGTCCATTCTGTTTCACAACCCTGGGACTCGTCGTGGCCGGAACGGTTTCTACCGGCGGTCTGGCGGCGCTGGCAGTCAAAGTGTCTCGCAAAAAGAACCAAGCAGCAGAAACCACTTCCAACGTGAAGGAAAAGGAGCAATGAAAATGAAAGTGTCAACCCGCACAGTCAATAACCCGAACATGCAGATAGCGATGAAGACACCCCCGATCGTCTCGCAGCAGGAGTGGGAAGCTGCGCGGCAGCAGCTCCTCGTGAAGGAGAAGGCCTTCACCCGCTCCCGTGATGCCCTCGCCGCCGAGCGTCGACGGATGCCGTGGATGGCGGTTGAGAGGAAATACGAGTTCGACGGGCCTAACGGCAAGGTTGGCCTGCTCGACCTGTTCGAGGGCCGCAGGCAGTTGATAGTCTATCGCGCTTTCTTCGAGCCCGGAGTGTTCGGCTGGCCCGAGCACGCCTGTCGCGGCTGCTCCATGGGCGCCGATCAGGTCTCGAATCTGATCCATCTGAACGTTCGCGACACCACTCTTGTCTATGCCTCACGCGCGCCGCAAGCGGACATCTTGCGCTTGAAGGCGCGAATGGGCTGGCAGCAGATTCCCTGGTACACCATCACCGACAGTTTCGACAAGGACTTCGGCGTGGATGAATGGCACGGACACAACGTGTTCTTCTGCAACGACGACAGAGTGTTTCGCTCGTACTTCATCAATAACCGGGGCGACGAGGCGATGGGCAGCATCTGGAGTTACCTCGACATCACCCCGCTCGGCCGTCAGGAAACATGGGAGGACTCACCTGAGGATTATCCCCAGGGCCCGACGTACAAGTGGTGGAACTGGCACGACAACTACGGCGCAGAAGCTTCGCCGAACCCGAAGTGGGTCCAGGTGTCCGACGCTGGAGAAGCCGCGTTCCGAAAGCGCGCAGCGGAGGAGAAAGCAAGTTAAAGGAAGCCGCGGCCGGGGAGGGGGGCCGAACAAGCGGCTGGTGGGAGAGACAGGAGGGTCAACCTGTGTCCAGTATGTGCAGCGAGCGCCGCGTGGGTAATCAGCGGCGTTGTGTCGACCGGCGGGGTAAGCGCGTTCGCCGTGAAGATTTTCCGCTCAAAGAAAGACGATTCATCACCAAGGAGAAAGGACGAGACGGGCCAGATTTTCCACACTTACTCCACCTATGGCCGTGGGGGAGAACAGTTTCTGGGAATCTATGGCTTCTTCGATGTCATGCCGAAGGGCCGAAACGAGAATGGCCCATATCACTCGCTCACGGATTGGGCTCGGCCCCGTAATCCCAGTTTCAGATTCTCATAACCACTCCGGAGAGGTGGTTCGATGCTGTATGGAAAGGGCGGCATGGTGGAACCGAACGGCCGCTACCATGCTCCGGCTTACGGGTGCGCAGCCCACAAGTGAGCCCTGAATTTGGGAATAAAGTCCGCGCTGGGCGCCCCACTTCTCCCCCGGTTTTGGGAGAAGTGGGGAACGCCGAGGCCTCGCCCAACACCAAGTGGGTCGAGGTGTCCGACGCAGGAGTAGCCGCCTTCCGTAAGGCCAGCGCAGAGGCGAAAGCGAGCGAAATGAGGGCGCCACTTCGTCGTATTTCATCAGAGGCTCTTTTCGCATAGGAGCCACGCGAAGCAAGAACCATACAGTGATTACCGTACTCGCGGCTTCCGTTGGAGACACCATGACATCGGGCTTTATGAATGTCGCGAGTTGGCAACCGATCAAATAAGGGCAGTGACTAAGATGAGCAGGGAATTTGAATTCGTTACGAGTGCGGCATTCATTGGAGCGGGGGGCGATTCGTACATGACGACATCGCAAGAGCCGAGCCTGTAACGGGTGAGGCCGTTATCGGATGGCTCGCACCCTACGGAATTGGGTGCGCCTTTGCCGCTTTGTTGCTTGCGATATACGGCCTCGACTGGACGAATCGTCCAACGCCTCTGCGTGCGCTCGTCCTCGGACTTGGGACTGTTGTCGCACCGTTTTTCTTAATGCAACCTGGCTCTGGGGCAGGGATGCTGGTTCGAGAACTCCAAACCCAAGGCTGATCCGAGTTCGCAGCGTAATGACGCATGCGGTTTTCGGAGTTGATTTGCTTCAGCGCTGGTCTGGGCTGCATTGTTGAACTGAGAATGGCCGGAGGAGCTGTTTGGCCCGGAGCAGGCGAGAATTTCGGCAGACGATTGGTTCGATGAGTATGAGCGAGTGGGTAGCCCTCCCAGTCCGCCGATTTCCGTTTGGGAGCCGCGCGGACTTCTCCGCGGTGCTTTTCTTCAGCGATATGGTTCCCGGGTCTACCGTTGGGGACCCACCATGGAGTCCACAAGCGTATCGGCAAGCCAGTCCTCGTACTTGTCGGCAGGCCATCCACGCTCACGTACCAGCATTCGGTAGAGGTCCCGCCCAGTCAGCGCCCAGAAAATGTCGCGCGCCGTTGCGTAATCGAGTCCCGCCCGCAACTTGCCCGAACTACGCAAAAAAGCGACGCTGCCTTCCTGCCTCTCGTAACGCTGATCCTCTTTTTGGCGCTCAAGACGGGCCAGTTCCGGCGCGACAACGCCAGCACCACGCAGCAGATCGAGAATTGCACTCTGCGACTCGTGGATTCCGCGCGCGATGGGGGCAGCCAGCCGTAAACGCACAACAGGGTCGCTCGCGCTTAACGCTCGCTGGACGGCGCTTTCATAATCAGGACCGAACCCAGCTTGATCGACCAATTCTTTTAGAATCCCGGTCTTCGACTTGAAAATGGCGTAAACGCTTGGCGCCGAAACTTGCGCTTCCTGGGCAATCGCCTCGATGGTCGTTCCGGCATATCCCTCTCTTCGCAAAAGACGCTGGGCTGCTTCGACGATACGCTTGCGTGTATCGCCCGCCTGACGCTCGCGAACGAGTGACCGGTACTCGCGCTTTACTCTCCTTACCAAGGCACAAAATTATAGCATCAATTACTCAATATAGCTATCTATATCTAATATGACACAAGAAACCTACGCTCCATTACGCGACCATGACGTCTCGTTAGTGCGCAGCAAGATGAAACTCGTTGTACTGGGTGCGACCGGGGGCACGGGATTGGAGATTGTTCGGCAGGCGATTCACCAGGGTCACTCGGTCACGGCATTCGTTCGTTCCCCGGAACGACTGCAGCAGTTTGCGGATCGCATCAATGTTTGCCGAGGAGATTTACTGAACAGCAAAGATTTGGAGCATGCGATTCAGGGACATGACGCCGTAATATCAGCCTTCGGACCGCGGGCGCCCATTGAAAAGAGGACTCGTGCGCGAGAGGGGAACCTGCCCATTTTCGGCTTCAAAATCTCGCGCGCAGATGTGGCCGATTTCATGATCAAGGCGGCCGAGGATCCACGCTCGATGCACAAAATCATCGGAGTCGGTAATTGACCAAAAGTAGATTGCATGGCGCTGTATTCGCGGGGGACGTAAGAGAACGAGGAGGACATATGGAGGTTGTTCTGATCGACCGCTTCACGGTTCCCGAAGAATCGAAAGTGACATTTTTGGCCGAGGTCCGAAAGAGTGCGGCTTTTCTGCGGGCGTTGCCGGGTTTCGTGGAGGGTTTCGTCTATGAAAACAGTGGAGGCGCCAGCCATAACGTTGTAACCACAGCGGTGTGGAAAGACGAAGATTCGGCACAACCACAATTGGAGTTCTGTTGCGGCGCATAAAAGCCATGTCGTTGCTTCATTTCTCTCACCTCACGACCGGGGAAAGCGGCCACATTTCTTAGAACCATTGACAGGTCGCCGTTCATCGAATAAGCGGAGAGCGTCTCCGAATTATTAGATGAGATAACCGGAGACTTTCTCCGTTTGCAAATATTTTTCGGGATGGCCCAGTCGGAATGGCTAAGAGGGGTTCAAAAACCGCCGGGCGGAAGCCACGTACTGACGCGCAGCGCAATCGCGAGCGCATTCTCGATGTGGCGAAGCAACCCTTTACTCGCTCCGGCGCAAACGCCAGCCTCGACGACATCGCCGGCGTCGGTCCGGGAACGTTGTATCGCCACTTTCCGACAGGCGACGCCCTGCTCGAGGCGGTGTACAGGTCCGAGGTGGAAAAGTTAGCAGCGGCGGAGCGAAAGTTCGCAGAGACCATGCCGGCTGTGGAAGCTCTCCGAGCCTGGATGTTGCTGTTCGTTGATTACATGCCTGCGAAGCACATCATCGCGCCGGCGCTCAACGCGTACGGGGAGGCTTCGAAGTTGTATGAAGGCTCCCAGCCAATATCGGTTGATTTCACTGCGGTACTTTGTGTTGCCATAAAAAAGCCCTCACTTATTTCTGCCATCTATTGCGTTTCCCATGAGGAAAGAAACATGGAGGGCACAATTATCCCGGACATGGGGAAGAACGAATCACCCGCTCATAAAACAAGCAAGGACGTAGCAGGCCCTGGAAGCGAAGTGTGTTCTGCTAAGTGCACGGGGACATCGGATGGAGTTCCGCTACAACGCCAAGCGGTTTCCACTCCAGCTCAATAAACTAGGAATCTGTCTCCAAATCCAGCGCTGAACGCTCTTAGGAGGCCACCACCTCCGATGCCGGCGACGGCCAGCGTTTGATGAAGCTATTACCGAACCGACGATTCGTCTCCACTTCCGCGACCCACATCAGTTTTCCGAACTCACGCGACGTGTGTCGGAAATTGGGATGAATCTTGTTTTCCAACGAGCGTCGTTTCGGTGTCTGGTTCGCAGGTCGAGGGTCATTCTCGGCTCATTTAACTCAATTGCCGTCAATTGGAATTGCTTGCTGGCACGTCGTCCGAGAACCAAAGTACTCGGTCCTTCGGCACTCGATTCTGCGCTGACTTGGGCGCTGATCTGGACTTTCACGCCGGTTCTATCGGAGGTAAATGTGACGAGATTCTGCCTTCCCAAGGAATGAATCGAGATGGAATAGGAACCCCGATCGAGAACTACTCCCCCGTAATTAACATCGACAGGTAGGGCGAACCTGCCGCGAAAGTCCTTACCAATAAGGCTAGGTCTCTGTTTGGCAGCGCTTGGGCTGTTTGTCGTGGCTGCGCCAACGCTTGGCGTATCGTAGTGATCTGGGTCGATCTCCGCCTGCGCTCGACAGGGGGTTGGAATGAACGTCACCAAAACACCTAGAAGTCCGATCGCTAATGCTATCTTCAGATTTTTTGCTTCTTGGGAAGCCACAGTATTTTCTCCTTCTGTCCAAAGGCGCGGAGTCTAGCCGGATTCGACCGTGACGTCGGCCGTCAGTTCGCAACGCCCGCTCCCGCGCTATTACTACCCCCCTGGATCAGAGCCAAGGGGGCGCACCTAGATAGGACACGGAGGGAGGCGATTTATTCCGCTGAAAAGATCACGTGTAAGGCGCCCCCCGGCATTCAGCTTAGATATTACAGCTTCGCGGTCGAGCCGCAGGTCTGTTGCCCGCGTGAAAAAGGCTGCCGCCTGCTCGCCAATCACAACGCACGGACCATCGTATTGCCGGTGGTTACGCGGGGCAGAATGGAGCCATCGGCAATCCTGAGGCCGGCTACTCCATAGACCCGCAATTGCCCGTCGACCACCGACATTTCGTCACGGCCCATCTTTGCCGCACCTGAGTGATGCCAGAAGGTGACGAGCCCATTGCGGAGGAAGTGTTCCAGTTCCGCTCCGCCGATTGCGCCTGGCGCCACTTCGCGACGCCGGAAAGGCTGCAGGACGGCAGCGTTGCCGATTTCACGAGCCATGCCCGATTCGAAAGAAAGATGAGCGGGGTACTCAGCAATTGCCGTCACCGGAACGATCGCGACTTCCCCCGGAAGATCCTCTCAAAATCGACGCCAACTACCGTCGATTTCGAGCACGACTTGGAGGCGAACCTTCATGCTCGTGTCCTCTCCAGCCAGGTGGCGGCCTGCGCTGTAACTGCCGGTTGATGTCATGCCGCTCCAAAGTCCGATCTATCCACGGACGGAGCTGACGCAGTTCCGTCACGTGTTCTGGCTTCCAGCCTTCGTCCCTCGGGCCCATCAGGGTCGCTGTAAGGTATGAAAGTGATGGTCGCCAAACAACAGGATCTAAGGAGTAAAAATGGCATTCATCGTCGGCGTTGTTCTGTTCGTTGTAGTGGTGGGGATGGTCGATCGTCGCCTTCCCTGGCCGTCCGCGAAAAATCGTAAGGGCGCCCAATGATCGCAGGCCACTTTGGTTTTGCCGCCATCGTCAAATCTCGAGAAAGGTCCGCACCTCTGTGGGCACTAATGCTGGCGACAGTGTGGCTTGACATCATCTTTGTTCCGTTGTTGGCTGCTCATTTGGAAACAGCGCAGCCGATTTCGACACATGCCGGGTACGGCGGCATGATTATTCACGCGGACTACACACACTCGATTGTCGGCATGTTGGCACTGTCCGCAGCCCTGGGGGCGATGTTCCTGCCGAGACTGGGCAAGAGAGGCGCGACAGTCGTCGCCCTGGTCAGCGCGTCGCACTGGGTGCTTGATCTGGTTGTCCATCGCGCTGACATGCCCCTGCTCCCCGGAAACTTCGTCAACCTTCCACGCCTCGGCTTCGGACTCTGGAATCATCCGCGGGCGGCGGCATGCGTGGAACTTGTTCTCGTCGTCGCAGGAGCGACCATGTACTGGCGCGCGGCGATGGAGTTGCCGGCTGGAGCGGGCAGAAATGGGAGATTAGCATCGCTTTCAGGAGCATTAATCGCGGCATTCGGACTACTAGCTAGTGTTGTACCTTGATTACACGAGTTAGAGGTGAGGAGAGTCCGGAAAGCACCTCGTCGGCGGTCGTCTTTGCACAAAACTTTCAGTCATCTCTTTTGTCTCCCGGAATACTGTACCGGTTAGCCCAGAGGCAAAGGGCAAGGACTAATGCTAATCAACTCCGACCGAGGAGAGGCAGCTTGAAACTCAGATTGATGGGGGGGAGCACTCGATAGCACTTTGGACGGAATTGTGTGGATTAGAATGGTGATTGTTTCTCATGGAGGTTCCCGCGATGATGGCGCGATTGTGGCACGGACGAACCAAAGCGGCCGATGCTGATGAATACAAGCGATACCTATTTAACTCCGGGATTCCCGCATACCGTGCCACAGCGGGAAATCGAGGCGCGTGGGTTCTGTGCAGAATCGAGGACGACATCGCTCATTTTGTAACTCTCTCGTTTTGGGAGTCGCGGGAGGCGGTTAAGGCATTTGCCGGCGATGCTATCGAAACCCTCACTATTTCCCGGAAGACGAGAAATATCTTCTTGATCTTCTTGAGTTTGAGTCCACCGTGACGCACTACGAAGTTTTCGCGTGAGAGTCTCAGACTGATGTCCGCTACTGACGTCCGCATTGGTCACAGTAGGAATGCTTTGTGTCGGCGTTGACTCTGTACCCCCTTCCTGCATGCAAATTGACTGCGCAGGAACA
>Ga0123356_10004351_pt1 | contig 14649 bp, 16 predicted proteins | sample TergutEmb28metaG_2_FD_92546 | JGI IMG/M metagenome (GOLD analysis project Ga0123356, IMG submission 92546) | Embiratermes neotenicus P3 segment gut microbial communities from Petit-Saut dam, French Guiana - Emb289 P3 | ecosystem: Host-associated > Arthropoda: Insects > Digestive system > Gut ...
CACGCGGATTTTACGTGATTCTACCGTGGTTTTGTGGGTGCTCGCGTGCCACCCTCTTTCAAAACGTGTAGCGAATGTGAACGCTTCGCGTTCACATGCAGCTCACGCCTATCGATCAAGGGCAAAGATACGCCATATTTTCGTTCATCAAATTCCATCTGCACAGCTCGATTAAATTTAAACGAGGGGCAATAATACATGGAAATTGTAAAAATTACCACAAAAGGGCAAATAACGATTCCGATTAGTATAAGGCGAAAACTAAATTTAAAAGACGGAGATAAAGTCGCTTTTATTGAAAAAGACGGTGAATATAAAATTGTAAATCCTACAAAACTGGCAATAGTGGAAGCACAAGAGGCTTTTTCCGGATTAGCCGATGAATTAGGATTAAAAAACGAAGATGATGTCATAAATCTATGCAAGCAAGTCAGAAGAGAGATGTGGGAGAAAAATAATGCGAATAATGGTTGATACTAATATCTTGCTTTCCACATTACTGGCGACAAAGATTTTTTTGAAATCAATATAGAACGTCCTGAAATTATTTCTCCTTTGGATTTTTGGGATAAATATTTGAAATAAACGCATATTCAGTTGCCCATATATTATCTATCTGTCTGCGGTATTTGGGCGCGAATACTCCACTCCCGGCATAGCCGAAGGTTTGCGCTCACAAAAAAGAGATTTGTGTTCACTGTGAACATAAACCTCTTTTACTGTTTGTAGTGATTGAGAAACTTTGATTGACGGTAGATAAATTTATTTTCAAAATTCGGTAGATAAAAAAATATATTTGTAGTATAATATTTTCAGAAACAAAAAGATTGTCAGGAGAATGTATGGAAAAAGTTTATACCTTGGAAGAAATAAAAAAGATTTTAGTCCCTGTATTTATGGTGAATGCAGTATATAAAGCTATACTGTTTGGCTCCTATGCCAAAGGTTCGGCAACTGGTAACAGCGATATTGATATTGTCATAGACAGCAACGGGGAATTATTGAATATACATTTTTACGGGTTGCTAGAGCAAATCATCGAAAAGCTGAATAAGAAAGTAGATTTATTTGAAATATCAGAAATCAAAAAAGACAGTCCGATTTTCGAAGAGATTCACAGGGAAGGGGTTTTGCTGTATGCAAGGTAAAGATAGAATTATAATCCAAAGAATAATAAACTATATAAATGAAGTCAAGGAATATGTGGGGAGCATGATTGCAGAGGAATTCTTGCAGGACAGAAAGACAATAACAGCATGTGCGTTTTCTGTTTCGCAAATCGGGGAATTAACAAAAGAAATATCTTCGGAAACACAGACGAAATATGACAATATTCCATGGCAGGCAATCAGGGGCATGAGAAATAAAATCGTGCATGACTATGAACACATAAATTTGGCGGTATTGTGGGGGACGATAGAAAAGAGCTTACCGGAGTTAAAAACCAATTTAGAAAAAATCCTTTCTGAAGATACAGAGGCAATTATGCCATTGATAAAATAATCTTCTATTCCAACTAATTACCTCGGCCATATTTCGTCATATACCACTACTTCGATGAGAGCGATGGCATACGGGTCGCCCTCTTCGGGAAATGCAAATGTTATTGTCACAATTGCCCGTCCGGGTTTCAGCCCGGTTATTTCGAAGTTCTGCGAAACAGAATATTCAAGTTCGTTTTCGTCATAATGTCCATTAACATCATAATGATCATAATGTGCGTGAACAGAACTAAAAGCAAATTCAAAAGATACGACGGAAGGGTCTGAAATCTCATACGAAAGTCTTTTTCGTCTTCCCGCATAATAGATACTTCCACCATTTGTCCCGCCCGCATATGTTTCCTTATAGGATTCATTTTGGTAGGGATACCCCGGCCATATTTCATCAAATGCCACCACTTCGATGATGTACGGGACATCATTTCCATCGGCAAAAGTTATTGTGACGGTTGCCCGCCCGGTTTTCAGCCCGGTTACTTCATAATTCTGCACAATATGATCTTCAAATTCGTCTTTATCATAGGTATGAACGCTAATTCCGGCAAATTCAAATGATACGACGGAAGAATCTGAAATCTCATACGAAAGAATTGCCGGGTTTCCGGCATAGCTGAAAGATCCGCCATTTGTCCCGCCCACAAATGTTTGTATGGAGTAATCACCATGATAGGGGCTCCCCAGCCACATTTCGTCAAATACCACCACTTCAATGGAAACAGTGGCATTCGGGTCACCATGACCCTCAGCAAATGTTATTGTCACAGTTGCCCGTCCGGGTTTCAGCCCGGTTATTTCGAAGTTTTGCGAAACAGAACTTTCCAATCCAACTTCAGCATAAATGTATAATTCGGTAAATTCGAAGGATACAACGGAAGGTTCTGAAATCTCATACGAAAGAATCGTTGGATTTCCGGCATAATAGATACTTCCGCCCCTCGTTCCACCCACATATGTTTCTTTGAAGGCATCGAATTTATCAATACTGAGATGAGTATCGGAAATTTCCAAAGGCGGCATATCAACAAAATCGCCATCGTCATTTGTTGTGGCGGCTTCGCAAGACGACAACATCATTATTGCCGCCAGGAACAGCGCGAACACGGTAGTGTGCCCCTCATTTTTCTGCATGATAATTTCCTTTGCTTTTCGTAAATAAGAATCGGCCTATCGAATAAAAAAAGTTTATTTTATCGGAAATAAATATAAATAAAAACGAGGACACAAAAAACGTAATCATGAGCAATATTATTTCGCAGTATCGCCATTTTAAAAAGAAATTGTAAGCAAAATGACTTAAATCAAACGTTTCTTGAAGATACAGCTCTTTTATGTCATACGAAAATTGTTTTATATTGCCTAAAAATAAAAGCAGGAGCAACAATATCGTTGCTGTATTATAAATCAAATATTTTTTGTTTGAGCCTAAAAAAAACGAAAGAATTATCGAAAGCAAAAAAATATAGTACGGTCCTGTCGGCGGCGAATCCCAACTGTAAGTTACGAAAAAATAAGACCTTGAACCCATTATGAAAAATAAAAAGTAGACTACATAAAATATAAAAAAACACATGACGAGTAAAATTATTGCTTTCAGTAAAAATATTATTATGCCGTGCATTATGCTTTCGAGTTTCTTGGATGACCACAAAAATAACTTAAAAAAATAGGCAAGCAAAACGCCGAAAATAATCGTTATCGAATGAATTAAGAAATATCTGAGACGGTTGTCAGGCGAAAATTGACTAATTTGGTAAAAAAACAAAAAAAACGGAACACAAAGGATTGCCGAAATGACCGGTATATAAATCCGCTTGGATTTGATATAGCCGAACACTATCATAAACGGGATAATTACTGGAAAAATCGTCGCACATACGACGCTAAGCATATCCCGCATTATAATTGGAATTGTCAACGCCCCTCTTGTTCTCTCAATATATTCGTTGAAATAACTTGAATAAATCATGTAAAATAACATGTAAAATAAAATCACAACAGCTATTATTATGGCAAAATACTGCCATATTTGAATCAATATTGTTTTTGAAAATAACTTCTTTACTTTTTTCATAAAATACCCATATTTATCATATTTAGCCGGTTGACAATTAATTTTTTTCGCTTTCCACATTTTCATTATAATTCGAGTTTATGAAATATTTGTTAATAGGCGGCTGAAATTTTTCGATTATCTCAAGTAAAATCCCCGGAACAAATTGATTTTGTACGGGAGAATTGTTTATGCGAAAAATTAAAATCAAAAAAACATTTTTAACGAAAAAGAGGTTTGTACCCAAAATGGGGTTTAACCTCTTTTACTGTTTGTCCGCGCGGCAGAATCGCCGCGACTTCGCTTCGTTTGATATATGACGCAATATATGGAAATGGACGGCACCAAAAAGGGATTACTTGCTTTCGATACAAGTTCGAATAACCGCCACGGCTTACGTTACGGCGCAAGCCGGGGCGGCTTTCAGCCAATCATCATGGCAAATACCCTCGTCGGCTCCCCGTCTATCAGTTTCCATACGCTGTAATTGCAAAAAAGCGAGGAAAAGCCATGGTTATTGGTATACTGTATGAGCTCCGCCTGCCCATCTCCTTCGATGTCGCAAATCATATATTCGGGCTTGAATGAGAGTATATAATCCGAGGTATCTCCGGTTATATCATATGAAAATATTGGACACAGCATCAGTTCTCCGTTTTCGTCGATTTGTACGGCGGAAATATATTGCGAATAAGGGAATGGGAAATCGTCGTGGGGAATGTACGCACCGTTTAGTGCGCTATAGCGTTCATGCAGCAAAATTGGCGGCTGGTCTCCTACGAAAAGAGCCGATATTGTGTACATGATGGTATTGCCGCTTGGCGGCGGATTCGGCGCAACACCCGCATCTTCTCCATACTCGCCGATTAAAATGGCGTTGCTTGAAGTCACCAAAGCGGTTTCCATTCCGTTCCAGGCGAAAGTCCACGACTCGGCAATGACCACAGGCGCGGAAAGGGGCACATCCATCGATAATGTCCCATTCAAATAAGTCGGCCATTCTATCTGCCCTTTAAAATAATCGTTCCACTCCGCCCGGTCAGGCTGGATTTCCAATGTATACTTTTCGTACACGACCTTGACCGGGAAAAAATCCCAACTTCCGTTTGAGGCTATAGAATTCATATGTTCGTTCCGGCCAAGTGCGTACATAGCATCGCCATCAATCTTGTTTATATCGTCAGCCGCAGGCGCGTTTTTCATCGCCTTTTCAAAATCTCCCGAGGTCATGTACATACTATCGGTCCTGGCAAAAGTTTTTTGCCAATTTTCTTCCGTGAATAACTGAACGCCATCTTTCATGTACGAAACCGGCAGATACAAAGAATAATGCGGCAAAACGTCCGCATCGCCACCGAACCTGACGTAAGTGACGGTTGGCGCGCCACTCATGTTTGGCGATAATTCTGCTTCGTCATTAACTATGGGCTTTAAAGTTTCATCGGCATGGTCGGCACACGACGACAGACAGAGTAGCAAGCCAAGGCATATCATAAATATTTTGTTTATCATAAATAAAATTAGCTCCTGTTGAGTTTTGAACATATCCGTATTTTCGCTCTGCACATTTTCATTATAATTCGAGTTTATGAAATATTTGTTAATAGGCGGCTGAAATTTTTCGATTATTTCAAGCAAAATCCCCGGAACAAATTGATTTTTTTTACGTCCAATTAAGCAAATCAAAATTAATTTTGTACGGGAGAATTTTTTTATGAAAAAACTGTTTGTTTTATGCGCGGCGCTACTGGCTTTCGCTCTTATACTCGCATCGGGCTGTTCGGTGGAATACGACTCTTACGACGGGGGCCCAAATCAAAATGAAAAACTCGAAGAAAAACCGGCGCGCCGCGCCTCCGGCGATTATATCGCCGCCGACAAAGCCGCGGGAACAATGGAAGCGGGGGCGATATACGACTACGATGCGGAAAGTTACGGATATAACTACGCTCCGTCGCCTGCGGCGGAGGCGCCGGGCGGAGGCGATTACTTCACGTTTTTGTCGAATCTGCCCCCGGAGAGAAAAATAATCCGCGACGCGAACCTCGTGATGGAGGTCGAGTCGGCGGAAAGGGTTTATGACACCATACTTGTCAACGTCGCGAAATTCGGGGGATATGAAGCGGCCAGGGATATGCGTTCGGGCAGCGGCAACTACATGGCGGTAAACGCGACCCTGAAAATACCGTCCAACAATCTCGATATGTTTTTAAACGAAATAAAAAAAGAGGGCGCCGTTCTGACTTCGACGGTTTCGTCGTCGGATATAACGGACGAATATTTCGACTCGCAGACAAGGCTCGGGACACTCGAGAAGACCCTGGCGAAATACTATGAGTTTTTGGAAAACGCGAAAGACGTCGACGAACAGCTGAAAGTCGCGAGGTATATAAGCGACATAACAAACGAGATAGAGCAGATAAAGGGCAGGGTAAAACGCTGGGATTCGCTCGTCGATTATTCGACTGTCACGCTTTATCTGTACCGCCCCGCAGACCCCGAGCCGGAGGAGACCACCGAACCCGCGACGGAGCCGGAGACGACGGAGAGGGTCGTCGAATGGTCGGCGATATCCGGAGACGATATGAGCTTTAACATAATGCAGGGTATAGCGGACACATGCAGCGCGATTTTGAGGATTTTTCAAAATCTGGTCACGTGGCTTATCACGGCGTCCCCGGTTTTGATACCGCTTGCAGTCGTTTTGTTTTTGATAATCAGATACGCCAGAAAGAAAATCCGCGAAAAGAAAAACAATAAAAAAAGCGGCGATAATAACGATAACGGAAATATTTAGTTTTCACATCGTCATCACGGCGGCCTCGATTTTTTGGAACATGCCGAGCTCCCGTTCGTGGCAGGTGAAAATAAATACCTGGGTTTTTTTCGCGATAGCGGCAAGCACCCTGAGAAGGTTTTCGAGCCGGCCGGAATCCAATTTCAAAAACGATTCGTCGCAGACAAAGGGGGGCATTTCATCCTCGAAGAGCAGCTCCAGAAGCGCCATCCTGAGACAAAGGTAGGCCGCGTCCCTGGTCCCCGCGGAAAAATATTCTATCTCCCGTTTTGCCGAATCTTCCGTTATCTCAAGCCCCAGTTCCTTGTCTGAGATCAAATCCTCGTATTGCCGCCCGTTATCGTTTTGAAGAGACTGCCTGCGGATTCGCTGAGCCTCGGCGCCAGGCTGTTTTTCAACTCATTGCACGAATAGGCGAGCGTTTCTATGGCCAATTTCAAAGCGTTGTGTTTTGTGGTGAGTTCTTCTATTTTCTCGTCGAGAAAATCGATCTGGCTCTTTAAGATGACCGGGTCGGGCAGTTTGGCGGAAACCGCCGCTATGTTTTTTCCTATGTCGTTCTCTTTTTCGCGCATACTCTCGGTGGCCTTTGACAAAAAGTCCATTTCCCTGTTCAGCTGCTTTTCGTCGTAGTTGGGTTTTCGCGCGGCGGCGGCGAGTTTTCTCAGCGCTTTCTCGTCGGTATTTTCGAGCAGTGCGTCGAGTTTTGCCTTATGCTGCATGTGGTTTGCCCGGGATTTTTGTATTTCGTCCGCCGCCTCGGAGGCGAGGTTGGCGTATTTTAAGAAATCTTCCGCCCTTTTGTCGTCGGACTCCGGGGTCCGGTTCCATTTTAAAAGCAGCTGCCTCGCCTTTGAATATATTTCGTCGACCTCTTTTTCGGCGGCGAAAACTATTTTTTCGTACTCGTCCAAATCGCTGCGGAGTATCTCGAGCTGCGCTTCGGTGTCGGGATAGTCGTCGAGCACATAGGCGAAATCCGTTTCGTTTTTAAAATCAAACGACGAGTACAATTCCTCTATTTTTTTCTTTTTCTGCTTTTCGGCGGCGGCGCAAATAAACGCCCCGGCGGCAAACAGCGCCGCGGAGGCGAAAATCATCGGATTTTCGAATATGTTCAAAAAGAACAAAAAAGCCGAGAGCGCCGCGGAAAAAAGCACTAAGGTGATGCATATTATCTTCAAATGCCCGAACATGCCCGAGCTCTTTTTGAGCCCCGTGTACTCTTCGCCCACATCCTCGATTCCGCCGGCGTTTTCTATTATTCTGAAACTTTGGTTTTTTTCCAGGGCGTCCTTGTATTTTGCCAGCGACAAATTGCGCTGTTCCGAGTGGGCCATGAGTTTTTCTTTTTTTTCGGCCAGCTGTCCCGCCAACTGGGTGAGGCTGCGCGAAAAGTCCATGTCGGGTATAAAATCCCCGTGGGCGTGTTTTGCCGTAACCCGTTCGGCGTTGTCCCTCAGCTTTTCGACCTGACCTCTCACGTTTTCGATCCGCTGAAGTTCCTGGCTGGCGTTGTACGCCTTGTAATTTTCGAGCTCATCGTTGAGCTCGTTTCTTTTCGCGTTGTTGGACAGCATCTTTTCTTCGAGCTCCTTCATCATCCCCTCCATGCGGAGCAGTTCCTTCTGGTCGTTTACGGAATTTTCAAAGAATTTTTTGAGCTTGTCCCGCTTGGCGGCGAGGGTCGCCACGGATCCCCCGCTCCCGTCTTCGAGAAGCAGGATATTCTTCGCGTCTTTCAGGCGCTGGAGGGTTTTTTGGGTGTTGAGGTCCTCGTCGGCTGTGAAAAGTATGTTCTGTATCATGCCGGCGAGGTCCTCTCCGCCTATTTCGCTTGTTTCGAACTGTTTCAGAAAAGCGGTTTTCGTGAAAACCTCCTCGTTCATTTTGAAAAAAAACTCACCGGGTTCCTCTTCGTTTGGAAGAGTTATGTTGGTGCTCAGGTCTATCACCCTGGTTTTGTCGCTCGCAGCTTCGGAATATTCGCGCACAATCTTGTATTTTCTGTCTTTGTAATGCACTATTATGCTGCCTGCCACCTTGTTGGTATTCCATGGCGTGTACAATTTTTTTTCGTTTTTGCCGAGCGGCCCGTTTGCCCCCGCATACCCGAAAAACATGAATTTTATAAAGGCGGCGAGCATCGATTTTCCGGATTCATTGGGGCCGTAAAACACATTTATTCTGTTGTTTATCGCGAAATGCACGTTTTTGAGCATTCCGAAACTTTCTATATCTATTCTCTCGATAAGCATAAATTTCTATCTTTCTAAAAATCGATGATATTGAGCCCGATAAAGGCGTTGAAACCGTACTGCAGCGCGAACCGCGCCTCCTCGCGCTCTTTCGGGTTCTGGGAATTCAATTTCCCCTCCAATTTTCTGTAAAAAATCCCTTTGACCGTCTTGTCGTAGCGCAGGGTGTTGGCGTCTATATACGGCGTGGCCTTGTTTTTTACCTGAATAAAATTGAATCCGGTGAATTTTTCCTCTATGGAACGCGGGTTGAAAATGAACCCGGGGCGTATCATCCCCGTCAGTTCGACTTTCAGGGCGGTTTCCTCCTGAAAATTCGCGGCGGCCACCCTGATGGATTCTATCACCTGGTTTTCGGTCACGTGCTGGGATATGTCGACTTCTATGGTTTCGTACTTTCTGCGCGAAAACTTCTGGGTTTTCAAATCGAACACGTCTTTGTCTATTTCGCCGTACATCGCCCCTCTGTATCCGGGCTCGTGGAAACCCCGCCCCACTAAGCAGCCCGGATATGAAAAGTGCGTCTCGCCGATTTTTAAAACGCCCGTCACGTCGTGGAGATGCCCCAGGGCGATATAGTCAAACCGGCTTTTGCCCACATCGGCTTTTGTCACCGGGCAGTACTGCGAATCCGGCGCGCTTATGTCCCCGTGGCCCACGAGTATATTCAGCCGGTTTTGATTCTGGGGCTTTTTGTTGGCGAAGGGGTTGACCAAAAGGGTGTTCGAAGTAAACGCGTAGCCGTAAATATCCGCGTTCAATTCGGGGATTTCTATTTTCGTCAAATCGTTGGATTTGAAAATATGCACGTTTTCGGGCCATTTCATCTGTTTGTAAGGGCTTTTGGCGTGATACGGGTCGCTGTCCCCGGGGGAGATGAAAAAACGGCAGTCCGGATATGAGGCGAGCTCCCGCGATATCAGGCTCGCCGTGTCCTTGGATATATACTCGTCGTCGAACAGATCGCCGGCGATGAGAAATATTTTCGCCCCGTAATTTCTGGCGTGCATCACAAGCGACGAAAAAGCGCTCCGAAATTCCAACCGCCGCATCTCCGCGTTGAGCGGGTCGCTCAAGGCGAACGGCGAATCAAAATGCACGTCGGCGCAGTGGACTATTTTTATCATCGAAACTCACCTCCTCCTCTTTGCTTCTTGCCGCGGGTTTTCATTTGGCGGATGCCTTGGCGAATTCCTTGGCCGCCTTTTCGCCCTTTTCGATGTAAATTTCCGCGCATTCGAGCCCGGCGTCGTTTTCTTCATACTTGTCCGTGAAATAATAATCCGCGAAAAAGTTCAGATACTCTATGAATGTATAGTCTATTTTCGTTATGCCCACGGGCAGGTCGTTGTATCTCTGGAAAATCTCGACTGCCGTCACCGTTTTTCCCGTACATTTGCTTGAGACGTCTTCCGGAAGGATATACCCGATGGCGCAAAGCCTCTGGTTCAGCGCCAAAACCGCGTCGTTGTCCGCGTTTGCTTTTATTTGGCGGCAGTTTACGAAATTCAGCTGCCCGAAAGCTTTTTTCTCCGATTTCACGTATACGGGCGATATTTTTATGTCCGGTTCGATCCCGATGCCGTGATATGCCGTGTTGTGCGCCGAAAAAACCTCGATGGCCGTGATCGCCGCCAAGTCCCCGTTTGAAAGCGCCTCAAGGGACTGCCCGATCCCTTTTCCGAAGGTTTTTTCCCCTATGATGACCGCCCCGCTCACCTCGCGCATCGACAGCGCGAAAAGCTCGGCTGCGCTGGCGGTGTCCCCGTCGACAAGTATGCAGATTTTATCGAAAGCGGCCCCGTGGCCCGAAGACTTCAGACTTTCGGTTTGGCCGTTTTTGTCAGTTTCGTTATACAGCACAATTCCTTCCCCGACCACGAACATATTCAGGCTCTCGAGCATGTTCCCGATGTAGCCGCCGGGGTTTCCGCGCAGGTCTATTATGATGTTCTCATATTCGTTTTCCTCGAGAAACTCCAAAATCTGGTATATATCGTAAAACATATACTCATCCAAAAAATCATCTATTTTGATCAAGGCGGTCTTAGTCAGCTCGTCGGGATAAAACGATACCGACTGTACGAATACGACATCCCTGTGCATGGTGAACGTCAGGGTTTCTTCGCCGCGTTTTACCGTCATATTGACTTCATCCGGGCATACCGCCAAAAAGTGCGAGACCGCATTCACTCCGAAACTCTCGAAATTCACGCCGTTTATTGCCATGATCTCGTCCCCCCCGCGGATCCCGGCTTCGGCAGCCGGCGATTCGTCGAAAACGCGGTTCACCACGGCATGATATTTGATCCCGTTGACTACCCTCTTTCCGTCAAGCACTATGCCGAAGCCGTGGTACAGGCCGGAAAAGAGTTCCCCGGAGGTGGTTTCCGGATAATATCCGCCGTAGGGGTCAAAAGCAGTCAGGAGCGCATTGCCGAAATACGGGACCATGTCGGGATTGTTTATCAAAAAATTTCTGAGCATGACCACAATCGCCTCTTCACGGGTCAGATCATACAGGGAAATTTCGAGGTATATATCGAGCAGTTCGTCTATGGTCGGCTCTATTTCCCAAATCGGTTCGGTTATTTCGCCGTAGCCGAAAACAAAAGACTGCGCTCCGAGCATAAGGCAGAGCAGCGCGCATACGGCAAATTTCGCAAAATTATTAAACGCCTTGTTTGTTGTCAATCTTTTTTTCATCACAATTTCTCCCTATAGTTTTTATTCTGTTTTTTACTTTTTCCGGCTGCCTGTTTCGCCTGTACGGAATACGAAACCATTTCCGCGGGGACGCCGTTTATCTCCGTCGTGTAGACCATGCAAAGCTGCCCGCCTGAAAGGTTTATAGTGTTCACAAATCCGCTTCCGCTTGCGGCCGTCACCATTTTGATATCGGATCCGACGCGCTCGATTGCGACTCTTTTGCCTTTTTCGAGCGCGAACCACTCGTCGAAAAAATTTTTCCTGTGGAAAGTTATGATATCCCTGTTGTTTTTGCAAAACGCAATGCGCACGTACGACCCTTCGATCCCCGTCATTTCGGTTTCGTCGTATGTTATGTCAAACATACCGTCCTTTGTCAGCCTTATGAAGCCCGGCGCGTTAAAATCGTACTCCACCTTGCTCATTTTGAATACTTCGCTGTTATATACATTGTTCAGCTGCAATATATCCCTGATTTCCTGGTCGTCGTCATATTGTTCCCAGTCGTCCTCCCCGAGATCGTCATCGGGAGCTTCTCCGTATAAAACGCCCTCGACGTATTCCTTGAAGTTCTCAAAAGCGGCGAGCCCTTCGATATTTTCGATATTTTCGATGAGTTCGGCGCGTTTTGCCTCTCTTGCCCCTTTCTCCGCTTCGCCGTTTTTTGGTACAGGGTCCTCTGTTTGGCTTGACAGGCGGCTGTAAAAAACGTTCTGCCCGATTTGCTCGCGGTTTGATTGCATTATCATTTCTTTCTGATAATTTTTGAGCATTTCCGTTTCGCTCGGGTTTCCGAAGCGCACGAACCTGCGGTATCTTTCGGGCATGTCCTCGACTTTTTCCTTTGCGAGGATGCCGCCCGAATAATTGTTGATAAACCAAAGTTTGGATATATAGCTCGAATTCTGGTACACAGCCGGCTCCCCGCCGAAACCGAAAGCGCCGGCCGCCCCGAGAAGATATTCGCGGCTGGCCAAATCCGTCCGAACTATTTTTATTTTTAAATCAAATTTTCCGGCTTCCGACTTTGTTTCGCCGCCCAAATCTACGCACCTCCCCCAAAATTTAAAATCATAACCGCAATTTATATATCATATCAGATTTTTTACAAATAATCAATCGTTAATTATAAATTTATTTCGGGGAATTTTTTAAAATTTTTCTATATCGATCTTTGTGACGCCGCCGCTTATGTCAAATCCCAAAAAATTTGAAGCTATACGCGAAAAATTGAGCGCTTCGTCGCTGACGTATATGAGAGGCGCCCCTTTGGTTTCCGGAGTGTTTGAAAGGTTTCGGGCTTCGAGCTCTTTTTTTAACACATGCACCGCTTCGAGCCCCACGTCGATCAGCTCCGTATTCACGATTTCGCCGATCGTGTTTTTTATAAACGGATAATGCGTGCAGCCCAGCACCAACGAGGACAAATTCAAATTTTGAAATTCGCCCAGATATCTCCTCGCGGCGAGTCTTGTTATTTCGTCCCCGTCCAGATGCCCGCATTCGACAAGCGGCACAAACAGCGGGCAGGCTTTTGCGTAAACTGTGCAGTTCTCATCCAATCCGGAGATGTATTTTTTATAGGCCCCCTTCGTTATCGTGGCCTCGGTCCCGATCACGCCGATTTTTTTGTTTTGTGTTTTGCGCGCGATGCCGACCGCTTTTACGCACGCCGCCTCGACGACGCCGATCAGCGGGATATCCGAAAAAGTCTCCTTCAGATAATCCATAGCCACACCCGACACGGTGCCGCAGGCGACAAGCACGATTTTCGTGTCTTTGCTTTTTAAAAAACTCACGGCCTGCCGCGCGTATTTTTGGATTATATCATAGGAGCGGCTGCCGTAGGGCACCCTGCCCGAATCGCCGAAATACACTATATTTTCGCCCGGGAGCATTTTTACCGCTTCGCGCACCGCGCAAAGCCCCCCCAGCCCCGAATCGAAAATGCCTACCGCCCGTTTGTCCATTTGAAATCCTCCAACGCCATTTTCGCGATTTTATCGCATAAGTCCACATATGATATGCCCGCCGCCGCGGCCTCTTTGGGCAGCAGGCTATTTGGGGTCATCCCCGGAAGCGTGTTCGCCTCGAGGCAGTATATGCCGCCGTTTCTGCCCAGGATGAAATCGATCCTCGAATAACTCCCGAGCCCCAATATTTTATGTACCCGCAGGGCTGTTTTCTGCATTTGTTCCGCGATATCCCCGTCTATTTCGGCGGGGCATATCTCTTTTGTAATCCCGGGCTGATATTTGTGCTCATAATCGAAAAAATCCCCGTCCGGAATTATTTCAATGGGCGGAAGTGCCCCGCCGTCCAGAATGCCGACTGAAAACTCCCTTCCGGCTATCATTTTTTCGATCATTATCTTTTTTTCGTATTTTTTCGCGCATTCGAGCGCGCGGATATATTCTTCTTTGTTTTCGGCGATTGAGACCCCGACGCTCGAGCCGCAGCTGCAGGGCTTTATCACAAGGGGAAATTCCATGCCGATGTTTTCATCTGTTCCCTCTCCCGTTATTTTCCAGTCCGGCGTTAGGATTTGGTTGGAAACCATCAGAGTTTTGGCCAGATCCTTGTCCATGGCGACGAGCGAGCCCATGTATCCCGTGCCGGTGTATGCGATCCCGAAAGAATCGAAGACCGCCTGCAGTTTGCCGTTTTCGCCGATGTCGCCGTGGAGCGCCAAAAACGCCAAATCAGATCGCCGGCACAGCTCTATCACATTTTTGCCGATCAATGAATTGTCATTGTCCGAATCTCTTCTTATTTTCTCCAGATCGGGCTCGCGCGGGGGAACGGCGTAAGCGTATTTTCCGTTTGTTTTCTTTAACTTTTCGCCCGTGTACAGATCAATCAGGCATACATCATACCCCGCTTCGGCGAGCGCGTTGGCTATTTCGGCGCCTGAGGAAAGCGACACGTCGCGCTCGGGGCTCAGCCCCCCGGCGATTACCGCGATATTCATAAAAAACCATCCCCTTGAATTTATTTGAATTTATTTGCCGTATTTGGCCTTTTGGTCCTGTACCATTTTCATTATGGAGGGGATTTCCTCCTCCATCACTTCCTTGAAATACCCTTCGTAGTCATAGGTCAGATTTTCGAAGGGGCGTTCTTTTATGCCCTTTATATACCCCTCGACCAGCTCGAAATCCTTTTCGTAGCAGTGCATGGAGTTGGAGCGGTGGGTGTATGTGCCCGTTTTCACGCCCAGGGCGGCCGCCGTTTTTTCCTGGAGGCGTATGAGGGCGAAGGCGTTGTAGAAGAACGCCTCGGCGAGGTCGTTGCTCCGGAACAGAATCTTGCAGTGCAGCTCGCCGCCGCGTA
>Ga0123356_10004352_pt1 | contig 14646 bp, 17 predicted proteins | sample TergutEmb28metaG_2_FD_92546 | JGI IMG/M metagenome (GOLD analysis project Ga0123356, IMG submission 92546) | Embiratermes neotenicus P3 segment gut microbial communities from Petit-Saut dam, French Guiana - Emb289 P3 | ecosystem: Host-associated > Arthropoda: Insects > Digestive system > Gut ...
CATCGACATCTTTCAGGCGGTGCCACAGATTCCACGAGTACAGGGGCGCGCGTACAACGGTGCGCAGAAATGGCACGCGCTCAGCCCACCGCAGCCCGAATGGGAAGGGCGGATCGACTGGCAAAAACCGCGCATCAACCCCGGGATCATCGCGCCACTGCCGGAAGAGCAGATCCGCCTGCACAGCCTGCCCGCCCACGTAGCGCAACGACGGACCCACCAAGGCAACACGAACTTTCGGTGGCCGGTCTGAATAGGAATGCGTCCGGAGGCCGGCGCCGCGTAGTACTCTGACAGCGTGCTTTCCGCGCAAAGCCTCGGCTGGCAACGACTGACCGTCAACGAGATGCATCATCCCCTCCGCAAGGGCGCGAACCTCCACGATTTGTCTGGACGCTTTCGCCTAGGCGACGACCGCTCAAATGAAACACGACCCCATTGAAGACATTGACCAAGCGGCGTTGTGCTCGAGATGTGTCAATCCAGCGAGACCGTGCAGGCCTGTTCCAACCAGCCCGAGGGTGCATGGTTTCCGGGGTGGGGACTATCCTGACAACGGCCGACCCAAATTCCATGTAGCCGTTTTCTCCGAGAAGGCTAAAAGAGAAGTGGAAACCTGTGGACCCGTCCCTCACCGTGGTGTTAGGTGCAAGCCCGGCGCCAATTTCGACGTCGACACTACCAACTTTCCGTACAATCAACCCGCAACTGAGGCTGTGTGTAAATACCCTACGACCCGCGGGGTTTTTTACTGTTATGGTCCCGCGGCTGAACGAGAAGCAAATCGCCTCAGGATTTTCCACTGATTGGCTCCGACGTAGGATTCCGGCGTGAAGGCTAATGACGTTATGAACTCCAACTATTGAAATGCCGAAAGGGACGCTGAAACCGGTCCACTTACCCCTTACGAAATTTCCAGTTTCGTAAGTGATGCTGACTGCCGAAGAAACTGACGGTAAGGCTGGGGCTACTCCTGTCATCATTTTCTCCCTCATCCACCTCCAACATGCCCGTGGGTACCCAGTGAGGATTCTTCGCCCGCGGGCAGCCGGTACCTGCCTTTTGGTGTGCTGTTATCTACTCCTCGACATGGCTCACGACAGTTCCTGGCAAAAGCTCGCGCTTAGTCACTACACACATAAATGCCAAGCCTTCTTGCCTCTGTCAGTTCGGAAGACCCCCAGCTCCCGGTTCGCAACGTCCCACCACTTACTATGCTGTTTGGAACCTAGCTTCACACCATTGAATTGGCCCCGTTCCTTGAACTCAGGCCAGACGCAGTAGGGAAGGGACACCAGGCGAGACGGTCGCTCGGCAAAGCGGACACGGTGAAAACTCTTTCCTGAGGGCGGCCGGTCCTAGAGCCTCGGTGGTCTTCTTTCCGCGAATACACCCATTGTGGACGCAGTTAAGTCACCAAAGTGGACGAGCTGACCGATACTCAAATCACACGACTTAGGAGCAATTACATGGGCAGGTCGCCCTGCCCGTCTGCAAAGGCCTGCATACGCCTCCACAGGGCCTTCCTCCTAACTACGCCTTCCGTGGGAGATGCCTGCGGACTGTTACTGCCGGTGTCTCACAGCGCGGACCTTCACCTGGGAAGCCGGGACTGAACAAGAGGCGGAAAGCCGCCCGTACGTTCGGTCCCTGTCCATATACCACCTGGGGCACTCAGTACGCGCCGACGAGCACTTTCCCACAAATAGAACGGATGGCCTAGACGTCAACGATTGTCAGCACCAGGCGCCCCGCTATGACTCCTAACATTGACAGAGGCCGGGCGCATCATAATTGTTGCGACAGAATCATAAAGAGCGCTATGGCCATTGCTCGACTGAGCGGTAAGGAGACGAACTTTTCGGGTGAGCTCCTCTGACCCGCGGGTATGCGGTGTCCGCGGTTGGCTTCGAACTAGATCCACAAATACATCCACGACCAAGAAGTCGCAGGTGCCGAACTGTTTTTAAACCTCAACGAAGGCGCGCGACGCCTAACCACTAGATCGACTGCCTTGAGCTAGCCAACTCATCAAGCGCCGCGGTCTGCGGGGGATGTCTGACTTTCCATTCAAGACATTTCGTAACTCGGCATTCATTTCGGGCGCTGTTGGGACACCTCGCTCGACTTACAGGGGCTTGGTGTTACAGAACGCGGAGACGAAGCTGAGTAGAGCTACCGCGGGATCTGGCATTGCGACGTCTGCTCCTGGGAGTGGATTCCGCACGCCGACTCGAAGCCAACCTGGTGCCGAATGCGAACTGCAGAAATCCACGGTGAACTCCGCAAGCTTAGGCCAGGACCACGAGTTTACTCGACACACGGCCGGCCTTCGCAAAGACCCGAGGGCAATGTGTCAAACCCGCCCCGCCCGGAAGGCGAAACCGCAAGAAGCACACACATTGCTGTGGCACGTTCTCATCGACCATGTGGGGCTTGTGCTTGTGCCCACAGGGCGATGCCCAGCGAATTGGGTGGGGCTGGAGGCAAGCTATCATGACGGGCCCATGATCGCGGACTCAAATGACTCTCTCTCGAACTCGTCCGGCACGAACCGGTGCATTCAGGAGCAGTTCCTGGTAGTGCTCCATTAACAAAAAAACAAGAAAGCATGTTCCCGAAAGGGATGTTTGGCCAACGAAGAAACTTTTTGGGACTGCGAGGTATGCAGGCCTTTGCAGACCAGCAAAGCAAGGTACCACGGCAACGAGGTACTAAGTCGTTTGTTTTTATTGTCGCCGAAGCGATCCTGATATGGTAACTCAACTGCAATGAGTGTAGCCGTATTTGCGGAAGAAGGCTGAGGGCCTCCCAGCCGCAGAGGCGCAAACAGTCCTAACCACTTGTGAAGTAAGCTGGCATTTTGCTTGAGGCAGATCGCCGACTAGCTTAGCTAGCTAGCTAACAACTAGCTATTTGTGAGAAAAGGATTATACCCCCCCACGGGCGAAGAGAGGTCCTCACCGGCTGGCGCTTCTCCTCTCGGGCGTCGGCGGATGGTCTTATGGAGCGATTTCACGAGCCACTTGCACGTAGATCTAAGGAGGGGGCTATGAAGGCCCGGTGTTTTGGTAATGTTGGTCTTGAGTCGGCTAGGCTTGGCGGTCGCCTATCATATCAATTACTTCGGTCCACACCAATGCCAGTTGGTCTGTGTACATTGACACCGACACGTGAACTGCAGTTGTGCCACTATGTTCTCGGCGGGCCGTCTCGGCGTAGATATGCCCGCTGCACCGCGGACTAGACCCAGGGAGCGGCAGCATGAGCCGATGGGATCGTCGTATCAACAGGAGAGGAGTCCTTTCAGTTCATTCATGACTCCAGCTAACGTCCGTCCAACTCGCTCCTACCGTCGAATGCGAAGTCTTACCTCCGGCCTTTTCGCGCACCGAGGAAAGACGCTGGCCGGCAATGATGCCTTGCCCGCGCTGACGCGATTGCAATCGGGAATCAAAGAAGTGCTCAACAACGAGGTGTTCGTAGTGGAGCCAACTTAAGGTCACTTTAGACATTGCTGAGGATAGACAAATGACTGGCACGGCACTCACGATTGCATCACCCCCCTCTCGCAATCAAGCTGTTACACTCCGACAGCTTACGCTTAAGGATCTGCGAGACGCGCGAGCATTCATTATCCAGGCTCTCCAGCGTATAAGTGGTTGTACCGACTTATCTATTTCTCGGCATCTACAATACGTAGATGAGCAGGTAAAGTTAATCGAGGCTAGTTTACTGTCGGGCGAATACGAGGACATGCCGTAAACGCGGCGGCACAGCAGGTCGTCAGATGGGGCGTACCTGCCTTCAACACCTTAGGCGACCACCTGAGGTTTGAGGGCACAGCAGGATCGATAGATGACAACTAAGGCAGCATTGGCCGAGACGAGGTGGTTCCATAGCACCGAGGCTGCGAATAGGAGAAGATCTCCTGTCTTTATCCTGGGTTGCCCCCGTTCGGGTACTACCTGGCTATATCACATGCTTCTATCGGCAGGTGATTTCGCTATTTACCGCTCAGAATCAAACGTTTTCAATCTGCTGGTACCCCGTTTTGGCGGAATGCGATCCTTGAGAGATCGCGAAGAGCTGATGGCGCATTGGATTCGCAGCAAGCTCTATCGTGTATCGGGATTAAGTCTGAATGCCATCCAAGCAAGAGTAATCGAGGATTGCCGGAACGGTGGGGACTTTCTTCGTATGACGATGGAGGCAGTTGCTGAGAGTCAGGGGGTGAAGCGCTGGGCGGACTGCACTCCTGAACATCTCCTCCACATTCCTGAGATCAAGCGGGAAATACCCAACGCTCTGATCGTCCACATCATTCGCGATGGCCGTGACGTAGCCCTTTCCTACCTCAAGCAGGGGTGGTCATTCCCATTGCCCTGGGACCGTCGGGAACGTCTGAGCGTCGCCGGTTTGTACTGGGAATGGATCGTCCGCAGGGGACGAGAATATGGCCGGGCGCTAGGGGATGATTACCACGAATTGCATTTTGAAGCGCTAGTCACCGAGCCACGCGAAACGCTGGCTCGACTGAGCCGGTTTGTGGGTCAGGACCTCGACTACGAGCAAATTCAGCAGACTGGCATTGGGTCCGTGAGTTTGCCAAACTCTTCTTTTGCCGACGAATCGGGCGAGAAGTTTAGACCAACGGAACGCTGGAGAACTAGGATGTCTAACGAAGAAATTGGCACCTTCGAGAGCTTATGCGGGGAGTTCCTCGCGCGGCTTGGTTATCCACTGGTATCTGGCAATGAGCAACGCAGAAACTTGCACGCAATGCGAATGCGCGCTACTTATTTGCCCATGTTCGCCGCGAAGCTGTGGTTCAAGTCTCGTACTCCCCTGGGTCGGCTTGTACATACCGGACGGCTCCAGATTGAGGGCTAACGAGCCACTTGCCGAGGAGAGTTGACCGTATTTCGCGGAAAAACCCGATTTAGACGTTCCTGAGGATAGGAAAATGGCAGGCAAAACACTCGCAAGTGAATCGCGACGCTCCCGCAATCAACCCGAGATCAAACGCACCGCATCCGAAGCCGCTGGTCTCGCGGCTGATTCGCTCCAAGAGGAATGCCTCATGGAAGTGAAGATTCCAATCCAGATGCCCGCCGAGGGGAAGTCAATCCTCCGCTGGCTACTACGAACGGAATCTGAATGGAATCCTAAGGTAATCATCCAGCGCGCCGTTCTGCCCTTGATCCCCGAGTCTGCGCTCATTCGCTTGAAGAAAAGCTATTATGCATATCTGATTGCGCACACTCCTGAGACCTGGATGGAGCGGGACGCGGCGGTCACATGCAAACTGATCTCTCCTGGAGACACGGTTCTAGACATAGGAGCCAACATCGGCATTTACTCGCGCATGCTTGCCCGCTGTGTCGGGTCTCAGGGCACTGTCTACGCTTTCGAACCGATCCCGCACACTTTTGATTTTCTCAGCAATAACATGCGTAGGTTGGGCTTGAAAAACGTCGATTGCCTGGACTTTGCAGCTTCCGACGCCGACCGTACCGATACAATGGTGATCCCCACCTATCGCTGGGGATCAGAGTGCTGGTACGACGCTCGTATCAAGACCGCAAACGCAAACCCTTCCTGGCGCACCATTACCGTCAAGTCTCGCACTTTGGATAGCCTTTTTTTCGATGGCCCTCGTTGCTCCGACAACATTTCGTTCATTAAGTGCGACGCGAACTTTCATGAACTTGCTGTGCTGAAGGGCGGGTTGCGAACGATTCGCAAATCCAAGCCCGCCATGCTTATCGAAGTGAATCCCGATCCCGACGATCCAGCTACGACCGCATTTGCCACTTTTGAGCTACTTCGGAATGCTGGGTACGAAGTCTTTTGCTTCAACGGTAAATCCATCGTGCCACGGGACCGAGGAGAACGCAGCCAGAACTACTTCTTTCTGACACCGCATCATTTGCAGATGATGGAATCTGTGTGAGGTAGGCACGGCCAATCGGCTCAGCGCGTGCAGATAGCCGAGCCTTCTTAAGCCCATTACTTCTTTGACAACGGAAACCAAAAGAGTGTAGAAACCTCAAGCTTGCTTTATTAGGCGACGCGCTGCCGGTGTTTGCCGGAGCTGTGGAAGCCCAAGCCGTCGTTCCCTCCGACTGCCGCCACATCCGGAGGCCACCGAAACCGACATGAATTTTCAAGCATCGAGAAGCGCGGGTCGCTCTTGCATCGAAGAGGGGCTGTCAGTTTTGCCAGTTCCCACGGGGAGGCTTCTCACTTGAGAGTAGGGTTCATGGCAGAGTTCATGGAAGATCTCGTTGGTGCGGTCATCGCAGCTTTCGCTATTTTCCTTGTGGTGTTGCTTGCCATTTATGTAAAGCTCGGATAAGGCGAGAACTCAATCCTCCCTGCCGCAGCTTTACAAGGAATGTGTCAATGTTTGCGGTCGACCCTTTTAGGTCACTACCGGTTATCTGGCAGCACCGGATGCTGTGTGCTCTCGTTCGCCATTGCATTTTGTGCTCGTTGAACACAAGCGCAAACACAAGCGCAAACACATCCGACACCCACGAGCTTGCCCGTTTGCTAAGTCTTATTAAGTCTGCACGGAAAAAGCACGATGCTTTGTAAGGCAGGGCCAAGCAGCCTCTGACTAGCGCGCGTTAGAGCCTTTCGCCCCGCCCCACCGAGCAGCCACAATGGTCCAGATTGGACGGCATCAACTTTGGTCATGCCGAGCGAAGTTCTGAAGACTCTGTGACTGCGGCCGGCGCTCATGGGTGGTATTCGCCCCAAAACGCCGTCGTTGCGCCAAGTACAAGGGGGGAGACTAGGATAGGGTGGACGTACCAGTCGTGGAAAGTGCTTTCCCTCAGTGACCTGTTTCTCGATCCATCGCACATAAGGCTTGGCAAGAAGTCAGGAGAGGCATTAATTGGCAGGTGCAGAAACTCGGTCCCAGAGGTATGCAGCCTTTTGCAGATCTGCAAAGCGACCTGCCTCTGCAACGTGCTAAATCGTTGGATTTGAATATGACCCTAGGTAGGCCGCTTTGGCGACTGAACTGCAGGGGATAAGACGCCGGAATAACCGAAAGACTATGGACTACCGCCCGGGGCGACAAGAGTCCTGGTCTTCGCGCTTCCCGTAACCACCTTGCGCCTTGCCTATCGGTTCAATGCGTTTGACGAGGCTCTGCGTGCGGCCGTTCCCGAGCACGACTTTGTTTCTGACAACGCACGTGGATAGGGGGTGTATTCCACCACAAGTTGTTCAGTATGTCGGCGATTTGGCCCGATTCAGACATTCCTGAGGAGCGGCAAACATGCGTAAAAGCGAAACAGTCTCGGCCCTGATTAGCGTGATTACCTGCAGGGGCAACCGCTGCGAAAGTTTGGCGAGAACACTGTACTTCACTCCTCTTCACCAGGCGGCATTATCCGCCAAAGACGGAGATGTGAGTTCAGGAGGCTTACTGCTGGTCCCAAACCACTCGGGCGAGTTCCCGTACGAAGCGATCGGTTGCGGAACATTTCCGGTGATCCACGTTCTCGATCCGGATAATAGGAGCACGTTCCAGTCTGGCTCGAACAACCAGATTATCCAGGAAGTTGACAACCAAGTCTGGGAGGCTAGCCGCCATCATCCTGACCGCTGTTCTATGACACCGGCGTTTAAGCATAAGACGCTCTACTTTGCTGGAATCAATCACGTCTTGAAGGCTTTTAGTTTAAATCTTTCGAGCAAGACACCGTCTCACCCGACGTCGACAAATAGACTCCAACCTGGCTTTCCCGGCGTGCGACCGGTCGTTTCGGCTGTTAGAACCAATAACGGTATTGTTTGGGCGGTCGATTTCTCCTCCTCGGCGTCCCTCAATGCCTACGACGCCACGAATCTTACGCCGGAACTCTATCGGAGCCCTGGCCTCGGAACGGGGGCCAAGTTCGTAGTTCCTTCAGTCGTCAACGGCAAGGTGTATGTCGGGACGGCGAGTAAGCTGTTCGTCGTTCGCTCCACACTCAATGCGGTAAGGTCCCGTGCTGACCAGACCGCGAATCTCACAGAAATTCTTCCCCGGCACATTAAGGAGAATCCCCGGGCAAAGCGCGATGAGAAGCCCGTCGTGGTTTGAGAAACACGGCATTTGAGTTTTTGGCCGGTAAGATTCCTGCTTCTTATAGTTTGCATGGCGTAGAAAAGGAAAAAACAGGCTTAGCTTAACCCGATTTAGATATTCCTGGCGATAGGCAAATGACTGGGAAAACACTCACGATTGACTCACTATCCGTCCGCAATCAAGCCGAGATCGAACGTAGCGCCTCCGAGGCTGGCAGGATCGAAATGGAGGCCATAAGATCGCCTGAGATTGAGCGTTACATGAATCCTCCTGCGAACACGCCTTTCGGGCTTGAGTACGCCTTTCACTTACTCGGAGACGTCCGGGGCAAAACGGTCGTCGATCTCGGCTGTGGCACCGGGGAGACTGTTGTTACCCTTGTACACCGGGGCGCTCGAGCGATGTCGGACGATTGCCGTGCAGTACCACACCCTGCCGGGAGCGACAAAGCGGGGCGAGCAGGAGATTTTCGGCCGCCTGAAAGGTCTGGGCTTCGGCCTCGTGTTCGACAACGACACGCACCGTGGCACCGGATCCGCAGTGCTCGCAATTCCTCGGGATGCAGGTGTGGCCTCTAGGCTGCGAAGAAACCGCTGCTGCGGTTGCAGCGGGTACAACGGGGACAAGCGGCCTGGGCAGCCTATGATCATAGGACTGATGGGAACAATCGGCGGAAATCACGGAGCCGGAGGAAGCCTTTCCAGCGCCTGGCCGAGCGAGCTCTAGTGATGGGGCCCGCGCCGTATAAAGAGATGGTGAAATGCTTTCACGGAATCAGACGCTGTTCGGACCACTGCTCAGGCAGTTCAAATCCAACATATAGTGGCTAACCCTCAGTGAAGTAGATTTTCCATCTTCGATAAATCCGAATCCAGTGGATGTCTTCTTGTCTACCACCATAGGCAGACCCCGACCGCATTCAATTTGCGCTGACGTATGACCCTTGGGCAACGGTCCGGTCAGGCGAGTTCGTTAAGGCCGCGTCTGATTCTCTCATCACGCGTTCGTGATTCTGGTGCCAAGTGCGGTGGCGGATGCGATTCTGGTTCTTGGTGAATAGAAAAGCAACATAAATTCCGACGCGAGACAGAGTGGAGAGCCGAGCAGGATCCCACCGATCGGCATATGCAGCCAAGGAAGGTTCCTGCGCGAGCCTCGCCAGCACCTGAAGCTGGAGGCGATGAATGTGATGGTACGAAGGGGGGCTGAGGTAGGCGCGAGAGCCGTACCAACTCCACCTGCCCCGATAATCCCATTGTGGCAGGGTGTACTTCAAGCCTTCTATCCCCTCGCTGAATAACTTCAGAACTCTCGAGTGTGCGGTCTGCACAAACAGGTCAAAGAGACCTAACAGAGACGTCATAAAGCCATCAAGGATGCCCGGCCCCAGGGCACCCGGCAGCTCGGCGTAGAGCGCACCCTTCTCGCACGGAACACGCAAGCCCCCTTCCGCAGTTGACTTCTCGAAAGCCCCGACGGCACGATGCAACAGCTCGAGCAGCGGCTGGCTGCCAGTGAGCCGGTATCCGCGAACGAGGGCGCTGATCGCTAGCCCATGGTCGTGCGCGGAGACCCATGGAGCCCTCAAGACCAAGCCGCCTTCGAGACAATTGAAGCGGTTCGGCCAAATAACGCTTCCATCGGCCTGCAGCATCGCATTTCGCTCGAGCCAGCAGAGCTGCCTTAAGAAAGCGTCTAGACTGGGCTGGTCCTTATTCCGTAGATAGTGCCCCAACTTCACGAGTCCCCACCATGCACACAGCCCGGGCCGGTAATATTGGCCCAGTATCCTGCGACGTGCGACTGGGATGCCGCAGTCGTCGAGCCGCATTACGGTCCATTTGAGCCTTTCACTGTAGAGGTAGTAATGGAGTGATTCGCGCGGCCCCGCTTCGGAGACAAGATCAAGCGGATACGCGAATCGAAAATCAAGGACTTCGTCGCGAAGCGCACGTATTGCGGGGCGTAGCCATCGGAGGTCCATAACCTGGCCTTTCTAGCAGAGGTGCGAGCCCATCGGCGCGGCTGGTGCACCGTTCTTTGTTAATCTCCTTGCTTTGAGCTGCGGTTCCTTCTGGATCACAACGTTGATGTTCATGCTTGGCAGGGTACCCAGGAATTTGTCTGTGATCCGAAACGTGCTAACGAGGGCCCTTTTCAGAACTCGGAACCGCTTTTGTCCTGTCTGCCGGAACCAATAATCGGCGCGATCGTCTGCGCACTCAGTTCGAGGTTTAAGAACACGCGCTTTGGAGCTTGATGCCCGAGTTAAGTTTCGAAGGATCTCCCACTCGGTGGCACCCCGAATTCCTCCGCGCAAGTGATCCTCCCAGACCGGCGATTTCTGGATAGCCCGACTATATTCCGCGGGGTCATGCCTGCCGAACTTGCGTGCGACAAAGTGGGCCAGCCTGTCAGGCATATAGTTGACAAACCACAAGCCTGTACTGTGACGTTCGAGGGGGAAGTAACGATGCGGCGTATGGTTGACAAAGATTGCCGCGCCTTCTTTCATGGCCGACCAGAGCAGAGGCATAACTGCTTCTCGTTCGTCCGGCAACATGTGTTCGTACACGGCGCACAACATTACATAATCAAACTGACCAATCCCATCGGGAAGCCGACCCCCCGAGGGGGAGCATAGAAATTTAGCATTGCTGACTTTTTGAAGAGCGGCAATCGTTTGCGCGACTTCAACCTTCTCAGGAACAAGTTCAACCCCTACAATTTCGGTTTCCGGCAGCATCCTTGCGATGCTGAACGTGGAGACACCCATACCGCAGCCGAAGTCCAACAGGCGCTTGCTTCGAAATTCCTCTGCACGAAAATAACTGAACAACTGAGACTTCAGGCTTGCGGCCAAGCGCTCGCCCCGATCTTGCGGCACAATCCGAGCTTGGCTAACCTCTATCCTCTGCTTATGGATGGCCTTGCTGGCGAGAAAAGGGCGGAGAGCGCTATGGGCACCAGGCCCCGACAACATCACTCGTCTCATGTGCCCCCTTGATCTGCCTCAAGGATCCTCAAGAGGGTTGCTGACAAGCCCGCACATGGTGATGACTTTTTGCCTGCGCGTAGCTGTCCACAGCTTTTTTGGTCTTGGCATTTCCATGCGCTGCAGTTGAGTCACCAAAGCGGAGCGTTGTGGTGATACTCAAATTCAACGATTTAGCAGCGTTTGCTGTGACACCCTCCTTGTACTAATCTGCAGATGCCTGCATACCTTTGGCCGGTGCACTCGTTTCTTAGCGCGACCGCGCCGGAAGCTATTCCGGGAGAGTCGAGGGCAGCACCACCGACCCTGGCTTTCCTCGTAACGTTGGCGAATACCAGCGCCAAGTCGTTTCCCTTCGTGTTGCGTGCGAGTGAGTTTCGTCTGCCTGACCGCATCTTCGTCGAGGGCTTCGCCCGTTCTTCTCGTCGGGCCTTTTACGGCCGAGGCAAGGAACCAGTCCGGCAGCGCCCCCGATCGAGCATACGTTTCGAGTTCAGCTCCCGACATCCGATCGACGAATTCGTTCATTCGATCTCGCGGCGTTGGACACACTTTCGGCGGGCGTAGGCGCTCACTTCGACGTTGGCCGGCGCGTTCGATGATCCGCTAAAGCGCCGCGCGGATGTTTTGCTACCATTTTGCGATTAGGCCGGTAGCCCACGCGTGCCAGTAGATTGACCCTGGGCACTTGAAAGTCTGCCGCCAAACGTAAACCATGAAACTTCTGGGTCTGGACGTATGCAGCCCTTTGCAGACCTGCAAAGGCAAATGCCGCGACAACGGCTCCTAACTCGTTGGATTTGAGTATCACGATAGGAGCTCACTTTGGAAACTCAAGTGCAAGGATAGAGACGCCAGAATAACCAGAAGAGGACCATGGACCGCCACCCGGGGCGACGAGAGCCCTAAACTTCGCGCTTCCCCTAACCATTTTGAGGCCTTGAGTGCGATTGCGATAACGGTTGTTAACCGTTGGCGCATTTGACGGGGCCGTGCGTGTGCCCTTCCGAGTACAACGCCGTCCTTCAGCTCATGTGTAACACCCAGGAATAAGTGTGCATTTTGAACACAGGTGTTCAACGTGTGGGCGATTTAGCCCGATTCAGACATTGCCGGAGGAGAGGCAAACCATGCGTAAAACCGAAACAGTCTCGGCTCCGATTAGCGTGACTATCTGCAGGGGCAACCGCTGCGAAAGTCTCGCGAGAACGCTTTACTTCACTCCTTTTCACCAAACGGCATTGTCCGCCAAGGACACAGATCTGGGCTCAGGAGGCTTGCTGCTGGTCCCAGATCACTCGGGCGAGTTCCCCTACGAAGCGATCGGTTGCGGCAAACTTCCGGTGATCCACGTTCTCGGGCCGGATAATATGAGCACGTTCCAATCCGGCTCGAACGGCGAGATTATCCAGGATGTTGACAAGCAAGTCTGGGAGACTAGCGACCCTGACCGCTGTTCTATGACGCCGGCGTTCTGGCATCAGACGCTCTACTTTGCTGGAATCAATGACGTTTTAAAAGCCTTTGGCCTAGATCTTTCGACGAGCAAGATGCGGTCTCACCCGACGTCGAAAGACGGCGTCCGATTTGGCTTTCCCGGCATGCGACCGGTCGTTTCCGCGGATAGAACCAATACCGGAATTGTTTGGGCAGTCGATTTCTCCTCCTCGGCGGCCCTGCATGCCTACGACACCTCGAATTTTACGACCGAACTCTATCGGAGCCCTGGCCTCGGAACGGGGCCCAAGTTCGTAGTTCCTACAGTCGTCAACGGCAAGGTGTATGTGGGGACGGCGAGTAAGCTGTTCGTCGTTCACTCCACACTCAATGCGGGAAGCTCCCGTACCGACCGGACCCCGAATTTCACAGAGATTCTTCCTTCGCGCATTGAAGAGGCCCCGCGGGCAGAGCGCGATGAGAAGCCCGTCGTGGTCTGAACAACACAGCATTTGAGTTTTTGGCAGGTAAGAATCCTTGCTTCTTGCAGTTACATGCGTAGAAGGGGAAACAACGAGCAAAACCTGAGCCCGGTTTAGACATTCCTTGGGATAGGCACATGACTGGAAAAACACTGACGATTGACTCGCTGTCCATCCGCAATCAAGCCGAGATCGAACGTAGCGCCTCCGAGGCCGGCAAGATCGAAAAGAAATCGATAAGATCGGCTGAGATTGAGCGTTACATGAATCCTCCTGCGGACACGCCTTTCGGCCTCGAGTACGCCTTTCACTTACTCGGGGACGTCCGCGGCAAGACGGTCGTCGATCTCGGCTGTGGCACCGGGGAGACGGTTGTTGCCCTGGTGCACCGGGGCGCAAGCGTCATTGGCCTCGATATATCGCCTGACCTAATTTCTATTGCCCAGAAGCGGCTGTGTAAAGCCAATCTCGAAGCGTCCGTCTCGGTCGGCGACGCGTACAATACCGGCCTTCCGCCTGAGTCGATCGATGTGGTTTTCTGCGCCGCCCTAATTCACCATCTCAACATTAAGCTGGTGCGCGACGAGATGTACCGGATTCTGCGCATAGGCGGCGCAGTTATCCTCAAAGAGCCGATACGATTCTCCAGGCTTTACAGTCACCTCCGCAGTCTGCTGCCCGCAGCAGGGGATGTTTCGGAGTATGAGCACCCCCTCACCAAAGCCGAATTTGCGACCATGACGCAGGCGTTTCGTGTCGAGGGAACCCGCTATTTCAGGCTGCCATTTGTGCCGCTGGCCTCCCGGCTGATTCCCTCCAAGAGCAACGCGGCATTGAAGGTGAGCAATTGGATGATCGAGCATTTCGCACCGGTCGAGCACTATGCCACCGGCGTAGTCACTCGGCTGCAAAAAGTGCACTCTCCAGACTGAGGCTTATCAACGGAACGTACGGGCAGAAACGAGGAGACATAAGCAGAATCTCGTTTTTCGACGAGCTCATATCGGGGTCCCTCCCCTTAGTTTCTTGCGTGTACCATAGCGAGAATTCTTGACACTGGCGCATCGCATGATTTGATTTCGGGGATAAAGCCTCTCAGAACTGGTGGCGCCCGCCAAGTCGATGATGCTGAGCCGGGCGGCGACACGCTCCCAACTCCACGAAGCAACTGGCGCGCAGAAAGCCCTTCACGCTTCCGCAACCAGCCCTTGCCGATCAACGGGGGCTCTTCGGGTTGAAGGTTCCTGGCGAGCCGGGGTGAATCGATAATTGCGATAGCTGCCGGGATTGCCTTCCCTTCCGTCGCAAGCCGCGCACACGATATTGACCATCTCGCGCGCGGAGACGAAATGCAGGACTTCATTCCGCTCTCGAGCGCCGCCCACGAGTTCGGAGAGAAACCGCCGCATCGGGTCTCCAAGAACCGAGGCTTGGTGGGGGACATCCATACCGTGGCAATGCAACTTGATGAACAGCCAATCCGGCCGGCCGTCAACGCAAATGGCGGCCCGCTTCCACAGTTTCAGACGATCGAGGCTGGGCGGGCCGTACCCGGTTAATGCCCCGTTGTCGATGCCGAAGCGACGGGGACGGTTTCTCGCAGCAAAATAGAGCCCCAGTGGACCCTGGATAATCAGCGG
>Ga0123356_10004353_pt1 | contig 14644 bp, 11 predicted proteins | sample TergutEmb28metaG_2_FD_92546 | JGI IMG/M metagenome (GOLD analysis project Ga0123356, IMG submission 92546) | Embiratermes neotenicus P3 segment gut microbial communities from Petit-Saut dam, French Guiana - Emb289 P3 | ecosystem: Host-associated > Arthropoda: Insects > Digestive system > Gut ...
AGGGGAATGAAGGGAAGCAGCCAGAGTGCAGATGCTATGACTCCGCCGATGGATATCTGGTTGCCGATTGGTTTTACTTTGCTGGTCATATCCGCTCTGGCGTAGAGGTCGGTGTAGATGATGGTTACCACCCAGAAGCGACTGAGCACGTGAGCGAAAACCAGTGCAGCCAGGCCAAGCCATGGCTCCAGGTCAAAGAGAGCTGTCATCGCTGAGATTTTGATTGCGAACAGGGCTATCAAGCCGATTGTTGCGTAGGCTCCAACGCGGGAGTCTTTCATGATTTCGAGTGTTCGCTCTGGGGTCATGCCGCCGCCGAATCCATCGCAGACATCAGCAAAGCCGTCTTCATGGAAGGCGCCGGTGAGCAGGATGCTGCAAGCCAGGGCAACACAGACTGCAAGCGGTGTCGGTAACACCAGCGCTGCCAGGAAGAAGAACAGAGCGCAGATGCCTCCCACCACCCAGCCGATGGCAGGAAAGTAGCGAGTCGATTGGTTGAGCTGGTCGTCCGAATAGCCAGTCCAGGATGGTACCGGGATTCTGGTGTAGAACATCAACGCGGTGAAGAACAGCTTGGCCTCCCAGACTATCCGGTTGGGCTTGGGTTCGGGTGGGGCGGCGGGGGCTGCTGAGGAGGGCGGGGCGGCGGCAGGGGCGGGGGCGGCTGCAGGGGCGGTGGTTGGAGCCGCCGCCGCCACCGCTGCAGTCGCGTCTTCGGAGGGCGCGGGTGCGATCTTATCCACAGTGTCTGAAGCACCCGAGACATCAGCCTCGGGTGCCAGTGGTTCATCAGTTACAGCGTTTTGCTCAGCGATTTTGTCGACTTGCTGGTTGTCGCTCATTGGGCTCCTATTGGTTTTCTGGTTCTCCAGTGCTCACGCCTGCTTCGGCAAAGCTAGCCATGTCGCGCAGGAAGGTCACAGCTGACTCGATAATCGGGTAGGCGACTGCGCAACCGGTTCCTTCGCCCAGGCGCATGCTTAAGTTTAGCAGGGGAGTTGCATTCAGATAGTTCAGAAGCCTTGCATGTCCTGGCTCGCCAGATTGATGGCAGAAAATCGCATTGTCTAAAACTCCTGGCTCGATTTTGGATGCAACCAGGAAGGCAGCGCTGGCAACGAATCCGTCGACCATCAGAACCTTGCCGGTTCTGTAAGCCTCAAGCATGGCGCCAGTCATCTGGGCGATTTCGAATCCACCGAACATGGCCAGAGCCTCGTAGGCATCTTGCGGAGTCGCATGACTTTCTTTGACAGTCGTCAGTATCTCGATTTTCTTCAGCAAACCTTCGCCGACCAGTCCAGTTCCCGGACCGATGCAGTCAACCAGTGAGATATCGGTTAACGCATTCATCAGCAGACTGGCAGAGCTGGTATTGCCGATGCCCAGTTCGCCAAAGCCAAGAATCGTGCATGCCGGATCGACCTTATCGTTGACAACTGCAGCTCCAGCTTGCAGACAGGCTTCGACTGTTGCCGCGTCCATTGCATCTCCGTCCAGGCAACTGGCAGTTCCCGGTCCCATCCAATGGTCAATGACACCTTCAGGCTTATCCTCGGGCCAGTCAATACCGGCATCGACCAACAACACCTCGATGCCGTGTTGCCGCGACAAAACGTTAATGCCAGCGCCACCAGCTAGAATATTGAATGCCATCTGCGCTGATACTTCACGTGGATAAGCACTCACTGCTTCACGTGCAAGACCATGGTCAGCAGCAAAGACAATGATGGTCGGTGCGACCAGTTGGGGATCCAATGTTTGCTGAATCAGGCAAAGCTTCATCGCAAGAGTTTCAAGGTCGCCCAAGGCTCCCCTTGGCTTGGTTTTGTTGTCGATCTTATCTTGAACCTGCTCGGTCAAAGCCTGAACATCAATAGTCTGTTGATTCATGGTCGTACCCCTTCTGCTAGTAGACGCAGCTCTATCTGCGACGCTAATCATTTTTCGATAGCGCTGGCTAATTGTATAGAAGCAATTATGAATACTGCCGAAAAAAATGCAAGTCTGTGCAAATGTTGCAGATTAGGAAGTAGCTGATTTTGCGAGCTCGAAGAGGATCTTTGAGCAAATGAGCGGTGGTCATGAAACCTCTTTGAAGATCCAGCAAAAACAACGGTTTAACTAACAATGGCGCGATAGTGTTGGTTTGGGGCATAATAGAGCCAAGTTTTACACATTAATCCAGGCAGTCAACCTATGGTGATGTGGGAGTAAACGTAATAGACAAGAGGCCGGTATGTCATCACGTAGAAAACGGGCGAAGAAGCCACCGAAGAAGCACGTATTTAAGTTCGTATTAGTAATAATACTGACAGTTGTCATTGGTTTTTCTGGGCTGTCGGCATTCGGAATATATGCCATGGTTCAGTCCTGGCTGGTTGATCTTCCCAGAATCGAAGACATTGCTCTATACAGCCAAGAACAGAAGACCCGTATCTATGCAAGCGATGGCAAAACGGTTCTTGCAGAGCTTTACTATCGCGATCGCACTCCGGTTACCTCCGATCAGATCTCAGTGAATGTCTTCAATGCAATCGTGGCAATCGAAGACGAGCGCTTCTGGCAGCATGACGGAGTGGATTACTACGGCATCGCCCGTGCTGCATTCTATGACTTGACCACCAATAACACCCAGGGTGCCTCAACAATAACAATGCAACTGGTGCGCCAGACGATAATGCAAGAAGAAGCAAACGAAATCACCTTACGACGGAAGATCCGTGAAGCTGCACTGGCTCAACAGCTCGAGAAAATGTGGTCAAAAGAAGAGATTCTGGTGACCTACCTAAACGCTGTGAACTTCGGGGATGGCTGCTGGGGCATTCAAGCCGCAGCTCAGCACTACTACTCGAAAGACGCTTCCGATCTGACTATCGCTGAAGCAGCGTTGCTTTGCGGAATTCCTCAAAGTCCAGAGTACAACAACCCCGTTAACTACCCGGATAACGCCCTAAGGCGACGAAACCTGGTGCTCGAGCGAATGTATGTCAACGGCTACATCAATGAAGACGAGATGAACCTGGCAAAGGCGCAAGAGCTGAACCTGAACACCAGAAAGCGCACAGTAGACGGAATCTACCTGGTGCCCTACGCAACCTCATACACCCGCTACGAGCTGCTGAACCTGTTGACGACTGACCAAATATTCCGCGGCGGTCTCGATGTCTACACCTCTATAAATCTGCAATACATGTACTGGGCAGACGAGGCCTGTCGAGCCCAGGAGGCAAAGATCTCATCGCAGTTCGAGGTCTCGCTGACCTGCGTTGACCCTAACACCGGCTTCATCCTGGCTATGCGAGGCGGCCGCGACTACTATGACGACCAGTTCAACACCTGTTGGCAAATGCGACGGCAAGCAGGATCCAGCTTCAAGTGTTTCGGACTTGTTGCAGCAATAGAAAGGGGATATTCTCCCCAGACTAAGGTTTCTACTGATTCGCCATTGCAGCTCGGCGACTGGACCGTGCGCAACTATAGCGGTGCCGACATGGGCGAGATGACGCTGGCGCAGGCCACCTGGTACTCGTCGAACACAGCCTACGCTCGCGTGGTGCGAACCATCGGCCCGGACGCGATCGTCGAGGTGGCGCATCGCATGGGCATCACATCGCACCTGAACGCCTACAATTCCGTCGTCTTAGGCAGCGGAGGCGTTTGCACGCTTGAGATGGCGTCCGCCTTCGGGACGCTGGCCGCTTCGGGCGTGCACAACAAGCCGACGACGATTGTTCGAATCGTTGATAGAAGAACTGGGGAGACAATCTACGATCATGAGCCGACAGGGATACAGGCTCTGACTCCTCAGGTCGCCTATGCAGCGACCAGTGTCCTTCGCGGCGTTGTGCAATACGGAACGGGCACATCCGCAGCGATTTACGGGCGTGATATTGCTGGCAAGACCGGTACTGCGAACGACTGGACGGATGCCTGGTTTGTTGGCTATACACCGCAGCTTTCGACTGCTGTCTGGGTGGGAAATAGAAGTGAACCGATATTTATGAATCGCAATGAGGGCGGGGTGATGTGTGCACCGGTCTGGAACCAGTTCATGCGTAACGCTCTGGCAGACATGCCCTATCGCGACTTCGAATGGCAGTCGTCACCTGGATATAGGGCTCAAGGCGACTTCATGACCGAGCAAGAGCGCGAGGTTATAAAGAAAAAGACGACCGATAGTGACGGGGACGGCTTCTCCGATTGGGACGAAGAGCAAGCTGGAACCAATCCAAATGATCCGAATGATTATCCTGGTAGAGCTGACGAAATCGAGCGGCTGAAAAACATGGACAGTGACGGAGACGGCTGGTCAGACTGGGATGAGATGCAGTTTGGGACGAATCCATACGATCCGAATGATTATCCGGGGGCTCCACCCAAGCCACCGACCACACCGCCGGGGACAACGCCGCCCCCGCCGCCTGGAGGGACGCCGTAGAGGGAGTGGCAGCTAGCCTGCCGCTGCTGGTGGCGAGTGGGAGCGTCGCCGCTGGGGATGCCGCTGCCGGGAGCGTCGCTGCCGATGTCGGACGCTGCGCCACGGAGGAGCGTCGCTGCGCTGGCTATAAGCTGTCAGCTATCAGCTTCCTACGGAAGTTATAGTCACTTTCAAGAATCGCCAACAGGTCTAACTCTGGTTGCCAGCCAAGGATTTCTCTAGCGCGGGTGATGTCAGCGGTTAGCCTGTCTGGGTCACCTGGTCTTCTCTCGTCATACTGGTACGGCAGATCGAAGAGAGTAAGCGCCGTATCGAGTACCTCTTTAACTGAGTAACCACTGCCGCTACCAAGGTTGGCGATCAGTGACTGGTCTGTCTCAAGCAAGTATTTTGCACCGGCAACATGAGCCTTTGCCAGGTCTGTGACATGAATGTAGTCGCGCACACAGGTGCCGTCGGGAGTATCGTAGTCGTTGCCAAAGATGTAGAACATCTCTCGAAGCCCCAAGGCCGTCTGCATAATCAGAGGAATCAAGTGCGTCAACTGGTCCTTATCCAGACCTATTTCTAAACTTGCATCAGCGCCTGCCACGTTGAAATATCTAAAAATGCAGTACTGCATCTGATGGGCGGCAGCTACCCAGTGAATCATCTTTTCAGCAGCCAACTTCGTCTCACCATAGGGGTTGATCGGCTTGGTCTGGTCGTCCTCGCGACAGATGCCATCAGCTGGCTGCCCGTAAACCGCTGCAGTAGATGAGAAAACGATGCGAGAAATGTCAAACTCGACCAGCACGCCCAGAAGGGTTCGAAGTCCCTCGACGTTGTTCTGGTAGTACTCAAGCGGATGGTCAACACTTTCTGGTACGATTAATTTGGCAGCGAAGTGCATGGTTACATCGATGGGAGCCAGGCTGGTTTCAGCCTGCAGAACCTCGGCAATGTCACTGTGGTTGCGAATATCTGCTTCGTAGAAGCGCGCCTCGGGGTGCACGCTATGCCGACGCCCGGTGCTCAGATTGTCCAGCACAACAACCTCATGACCTGCGCGAATCAGCTCGTATACAGTATGTGAGCCAATGTACCCAGCTCCACCAACTACCAGTACCTTCATATCTGCCTCCTGATGGTTTTCGATTGAATCTATTTCTGTAGTGGCAACTGTGTGGTTGCTACTACAGGTACTGTCAACCATTATAACTGGCGTGACAGACAGCGGTAACTAGCTGCGCTGGTGTAGAGGCATCTAGATGCAGCCAGCAGGCTATAGGGTCCATGTACACAAAAGGAATAAAAGTACACAGAAAGCGTATTGATAACACCGTTAAGTCGCTAATACCAGTTCGCCTAGGCTGCGTAGAAAAGTTCGTGGCACAAATCGCCACTTTCTTGGGTTTTTCTGCAGCCAAACGCCGAAAAAGCGAGGCTTGGTGCCAAGTATACTTACTGACGGCATGATACTAAACACAAATCTGCAGGTCAGAGGCTTGCTACTATTTGAGCCAAATTATGCACCATTCAAAAAACCCAAGAAAGTGGCGATTTGTACCACGAACTTTTCTGGGGTCTGCACCCACCCACCTAAGCAGTTTTAGGTAATGATGCCTTCTGCTACGACTACCCAGTTACGACGAACCAGTAACAATCACCCAGCTCACCTCAATCACAAAGCATGCAGGTGCACCTCAACAGTACACCCTAACTTCCAAACCGCTTCGATGTCGCGCACTTGACAGACAGCTGCCATACAGGCTACCCTGCTCAAGAAGAATTATGAAAACAATCAAAGCATACACCTACTATTATAGATAGATGCATCTGAGGGGCACATAGCCACCACAGGTGCATAACTGTGTAGTGGCCAGAGCTAACAAGCCGGCAATTTGTCGGCTTTTTTATTAGAAACAGCAGACATTGAGGTTGACCGCGCAACCCAGCAAGCAACCCAGCAAACCCAGCGCGGTTAACAAACAACCAGGAGGAACCAATGAGTACGGTAGAAGAACAGCTACATATCATCAAAAGCGGAGGCGTAAACATCGTGCCAGAAGTAGCGCTGATAGAAAAGCTTAAGCTTGGCAGACCGCTGCGTATTAAGTTCGGAGTCGATCCAACCGCACCCGACCTGCATATCGGCCACGCAGTGCCCTTGCGCAAGCTGCGCCAGTTCCAAGATCTTGGCCACATCGCAGTGTTGATCATCGGCAACGGAACCGCCCTGATCGGCGACCCGTCCGGACGCAATACAACACGACCCCCACTTACACCAGAAGAGATAGCGGTCAATGCAGCTACCTACGTCGAGCAGGCAGTAAAAGTTCTGGATATGCAGAAAACCGAACTGACCTGGAATAACGACTGGCTGGGAACCCTGCTGCTCCCCGACATTCTCAAGCTGATGGCACAGTTCACAGTGGCACGCACCCTTGAGCGCGACGACTTTGCCAACCGCTATAGCAACCAGCTACCAATCTCATTACATGAGCTCTTGTACCCAGTAGTGCAAGCCTACGATTCGGTCTGCGTCAACGCTGATGTCGAAATCGGCGGCTCCGACCAGCTATTCAACTTCCTGGCTGGTCGCGAGCTGATGGAAAAGCTGGGCATGGAGCCCCAGGTCTGCCTGACCCTGCCGCTGCTAGAAGGCACTGACGGCGTAGCAAAAATGTCTAAGAGCTACGGCAACCAGATAGGCATCACCGACGAGCCGAACGAGATGTTCGGCAAGGTGATGAGCATTCCCGACGAAAGCATGCCCAACTACCTGTACCTGGCGTCTACCTTCACGGTAGAAGAGAGCGAGGCAATGATTGCCGAATGGCAGGCTGACACCCTGCATCCGAATACCTTGAAGCGCCGCCTGGCAGCCAACATCGTAACTGCCTATCACTCCGAAGCCGACGCGCAGGCTGCAGAGGCAGAATTCGACCGCATCTACAGGCAGCACGAGATTCCGACCGACATCGAGGAGATTACAATTCAGCCGGCAATCGATGACGACGGCTTGGTCTATCTGCCCGGAGTGCTGCAAGAAATCGGCTTTGCAGCATCAGCCAGCGAGGCTCGTCGCCTGATCGACGGTGGCGGCGTGCAAATTGATGGCGCGGCAATCGACCAAGGCGAGTTTCGCATTTCTCCAGAACGGATCAATGGAACAGTGATTCAAGTCGGCAAGCGTCGTTTCGCTCGCCTGCGACTAGGGTAATATGTGAACAACACCATATTGGTGTAAACCAAACATGGGGATAAAACCTCTCTTAATCTTAAAAGGAGCGCCAATGCTGTTTTCTAACATTGACTACCTGACCTCTGACTTCCAGGTTGCTCGCGGCTTCGTCGGAGTGATTGACGACCGGATTGCCTATGTCGGAACCGAAGAGCCAGCCAACCCTGCTATCTATGGCGAGCGCTACACAGGCAACGGTCGGCTGCTGATGCCAGGCATCTACAACACCCATGCCCATGCACCGATGGTGTTACTGCGTGGATATGCCGAGGCTATGAATCTGCAGGACTGGCTGTTCCAGAAGATTTTTCCGTTCGAAGCTTTGATGGACGCAAACGACAACTACATAGGCTCACAGCTGGCGATAGCCGAGATGCTTCGCTTTGGCGTAGTCAGTTATTCGGACATGTATTTTCACAGTAGCAATCGCATCCAGGCAGTCATAGAAACCGGAATCAAAGCCAATATCTGTCCTGGCTTGATGGTTTTTGACCCAGACACACGCTACGAAGACCTGTCCGAGATGGCTGAAAATGCTCAACTGACCAAAGAGTTCCATGGCGCAGAGAATGGCCGCCTGCGCATTGACCTGAACATCCATTCCGAGTACATCTCGAACCCGCAGGTAATCAGCAGCGTGGTAGCGCAGGCAACAGAACTGGGCATTGGCATCCAGGTGCACATCTCAGAAACCAAAGCCGAGCATGAAGAGTGCAAAGAGCGTCGCGGCGGCCTAACGCCAACAGCCTATATGGAGAGCCTCGGTATGTTCAACGTTCCGGTGACCGCAGCCCACTGCGTCTGGATAGAGCCGAACGACTGGCAGATATTAGCCAACCATGGCGTAAGCGTTTCTGTCAACCCAGCCAGCAACCTCAAGCTGGCTAGCGGATTTACACCCATCGGCGAGATGCTGGCTGCCGGCGTAAACCTCACCCTTGGCACAGATGGATGCGCCTCGAACAACAACCACAACATGTTCAAGGACCTCTACCTGCTGGCAACTGTCTACAAGGCAGCCACTGCCGACCCCATGCTGATAACCCCATCCGAAGACCTGCGAATCGCGACAGTAAACGGTGCCATGGCGCAAAGCCGAACCGACTGCGGCACGATAGCCGAAGGCATGAAAGCCGACCTGGTCGTGCTTGACACCAACGTGCCCTGGATGCAACCAGTCAGCTCCATGGTCAACAACATCGTCTATGCTGCAGAAGGATCAGACGTGGTAATGACCATGGTCGACGGCAAGGTGCTCTACCGTAACGGCGAGTGGACGACCATAGACATCGAGCAGGTAATGTATAACGCACAGCAGGCCACTGATCGCATCAACGCTGCCGTTGCTGCAGGCTAGCATTACAAAAACACTGGGGATAAAACCTTGGCGCGCGTGCTTGTAGCCATGAGCGGAGGAGTGGACTCGTCTGTTGCAGCACTACTTCTGAAGCAAGCTGGCAACCAGTGCGTTGGCGTAACCATGCAGCTGGTGCCAGCAGATGGGGTTGAGCAGCAACTACACAGTCAGTCACCCGAGATTGCTGCTATCTGCGAGCAGCTAGAAATCGAACACCGCAGCATCGACTTGCGCGCGGAGTTCTTGCGCGATGTGATTGCACCTTTCGTAACAGCGTACACAAATGCAGAAACCCCGAACCCCTGCATTACCTGCAATCGCTGCTTGAAGTTCGGCTTCCTGCTTGACTATGCCATGCAGGAAGCGTTTGATGCGCTGGCAACTGGTCACTATGCTCGCATCGTCTACGATGAAGCCCGCAAGGTCTATCGCCTGCTGAAAGCCAAAGATACAGAAAAAGACCAGAGTTACGTGCTATACCAGCTGGGGCAAAGCCAGCTGGCAAAGCTGCGCTTTCCACTGGGAGAGCTCACAAAAGACCAGGTACGCGCAACAGCATCAAACGCAGGTCTATCGGTTGCAGCCAAGAAAGAGAGCCAGGATATCTGCTTTATACCAGACGGCGACTACTCTGCATTTGTCAGGCGCTTCCACACAGCAGCAATCGAGCCAGGTGAGATAGTTGACAGTCAAGGTAATGTGCTCGGCTATCACCAGGGCATCTGCGACTTTACCATCGGCCAGCGAAAGGGGCTGGGGGTGGCGGTCGGACACCCACTTTTTGTTACTGGAATCGATGCTGTGAGCAATCGAGTGATTGTCGGCGAGCATGACGAGCTGCTACATCAGAAGGCTTTACTGCGTGATTTTCATGCTGTTGTGCCTGGTGAACTGGAGCCAGTGATGATAGTCAGCGCAAAGTATCGTTATCGCTCAGCCGAGCAGCCTGCCAGACTGGTGATGTTCGATGATGGTCGCTGGGAGGTGCAATTCGACCAGCCACAAGCGGCACTGACACCCGGACAATCAGTGGTTTGCTATCAAGGCGACGAGGTCATTGCTGGCGGAATCATCGCCGAAGTCCGCGGTTGAGCTCGCGGCTGAACACAGGACACGCGCAGAACCGAGCGCAGCACCAGGTTGGTGGCAAAGCACACACGGAACAAGCAACGTAAAACACTCATCATAATGAGATATTAACTCAGCATACTGAGTAATATTACTCAGTATGCTGAGCAAAACAACGAGGAAGGCCTTCCCAATGTTTGAACGAGAGCTAGTATCTCAGCTTGTTAATCGGTCGAATGAGCCTCGCAAGTTCATTCAGATTGTTGTCGAACCAAGGCAAACCGGAAAGGCAACTGCGGTATTACGGGCACTCAAGAAAGTAAAGGAACCAGCACACTTCATAAGTGCGGATGGTCCCATCTTGGCATCACCAGACTGGCTTCGAAAAGTGGGCGAATAAAAGGAACAAACGGAATAGCTACCTTCCTTGAGCGTTACCCCCAAGCACTATGTTATGTGGTAGGTAGTAAGGCGTGCACAGTAGAGGATTTTCTACTGGGAAAAATCACGCTGTTCAAGCGAGCATAGCAATATAAAGCAAATTAGTAACTCTAAACCTTGAGCGGTAGACACAACAAAGATGCCATCCAAAAAAGCACCACAATCAGTTTCAATGTATGATAATCACCCAGTAACAACAATGAAGGGAGCAGGATATGGCTGAAGGCAAAAACGAGGGATCTTATCCACATAATTGGGCGTTTGAGACAAAGCAGTTGCACGTGGGGCAGGAGATGCCAGATCCAGCAACTGGAGCGCGAGCCGTGCCAATCTATCAGACAACATCGTATGTGTTTCCGTCGTCGCAGTACGCGGCTGATCTGTTCACCCTGTCGACCGATGGAGACATTTACTCGCGCATGAGCAATCCGACCACCGCCGTCTTCGAGAAGCGCATTGCGGCGCTTGAGAACGGCATCGGCGCACTGGCGCTCTCGTCGGGAGCAGCAGCGTCGACCTACGCGGTGCTGAATATCGCCAAAGCCGGTGACCACATAGTCTCGGACAAGTCCATTTACGGTGGGTCGTACAATCTCTTCACCGCAACCATGGCCGAGTGGGCAATTGATGCGACGATGGTCGATGCCTCAGACCTGGCGCAGGTCGAAGCGGCGATTCAGCCCAACACCAAGCTGATTTTTGCCGAGAGCCTGGGAAACCCGAACTCGACGATTGTAGACATTGAGGCTATCGCGCAAATCGCGCATGCTCATAACATTCCATTAATTGTGGATAATACCTTTGCCACCCCTTATCTGTTTCGTCCACTGGAGCACGGTGCGGATATAGTTGTGCACTCCGCAACCAAGTTCATCGGCGGGCATGGCACTTCACTTGGTGGAGTGATTATTGATGGTGGCAAATTTGATTGGGCAGCAAGCGGTAAGTTTCCTGGTCTGACAGAGCCGCATCCTGGTTATCATGGCGTGGTGTTCACTGAGGTGGCTGGGCAGCAGGCGTATCTGGCTAAAGCCAGGTCAACATTGCTGCGCGATACGGGAAGCTGCCTGTCTCCTTTTCATGCTTTTATCTTTTTGCAGGGGCTAGAGACTCTGTCGCTAAGAGTTGAGCGGCATGTGCAGAACGCTCTGGCTGTTGTTGAGTGGCTAAGCGAGCATCCGAAAGTGCGGCGGGTAAATCATCCCAGTCTGCCGGATCATCGTGACTACGAGCTGTATCAGCGCTACTTTGGTAAGGGAAGTTGCGAGGGGACGGAGCCTGAAGATGGTGTCTGCGCTGCAGCAGGAGCTGGAGCAGGCATTGGAGCAGGGTCGATTTTCACCTTTGAGCTCGATGGAGATTTAAGTCAGGCGCAGCAGTTTGTTGAGAGTCTGTCGCTGTTCTCGCATTTGGCAAATGTTGCAGATGCCAAGTCGCTGGTTATTCATCCAGCTTCGACTACTCAATCGCAGCTAAGCGAAGAAGAGCTTTTGGCTGGGGGAGTCACGCCCACCACGATTCGGCTTTCGATAGGTATCGAGAACATCGTTGACATTATTGCCGATTTGGAACAGGGTTTTGCCAGCGTGTGAGTTAGAGGGTGGTTTTATCCACAGTATGAAGTGAAAGGTGGAGGAGGATGACGGTGAACGTATTAGCGATTTCTGGGGCAGGTAACAAGCGCAGAAACACAGCATCGATGCTGAAGAAGGCTTTCGATGGCGCGATGAGCGTTGAAGGCGCGACTGGCGAACTGGTTTACCTGTACGATTTGGATTTTAAGGGGTGCTACGGCTGCCATTCGTGCAAGCTGCTGGACGAGAACAGGCTTGGTCGCTGCGCTACCAGGGATGGCTTGACGGAGGTTTTGCAGAAAGCGATTGATGCAGATGTACTGCTGATTGGGTCGCCGATTTATTATGGCAATGTGACCGGTATCACGCGTGCTTTTATGGAGAGGTTCCTGTTTCCGGCAATGACCTATAACGTCGATCGGGTGCCGTTGTATCCAAAGCGCAGCAAAGTTGGCTGGGTGCTGACCAGCAATGCTCCATATGAAGCCTATGCAGAGTATGCGAAGTCATTGTGCGATTTGATGGGGCGGATGATCGGTGATGCTGAGTTTGTGATGGCAAACCAGACCCAGCAGTTTGAAGACTACTCGAAGTACGCTGCAACGCGGTTTGACGAAGCTGCTGTAAAGCAGCGCTATGCTGAGCAGTTTCCTGTTGATTTGGAGAATGCCTTTGCCATGGGCAAGCGCCTGGCAGAGTCTGTTTGATATTAGCGGGTAGAGCAGGCTCGGCAGGCAGTGGTTGCCTGGCGGCTAAGCGGGGAAAATGCGGGAAAATAGCAACTGCAAGCGAGCCAGGCGGCAGCACGCTGCCACTTGCAGCCGGTTGATATGTCGTATAATGATTCGCTGATTTAAGTCGGGGTGTAGCGCAGCTTGGTAGCGCATCTGCTTTGGGAGCAGAGGGTCGCAGGTTCAAATCCTGTCACCCCGACCAGTAGTCCATAGAGTGGTTTTACCACTCTATGTTGTTTCGCAAGTGGATGTACTCGGATAATTCTGCTCCGTACAACAGCTACGGCAATGGCGCAGCGACGAGTGTTTATGCATGCGGGTTCGTTGCCGATTCGCTTGAAGAAACAGAGCGACATGAAAGCTGAAACACTTGAAAGTGGCAATGTGCTTGCCTATCTGCTGCAAAACTTCGCCGAGAACAGCACCGAAGACAACTTTTTTGGCATTCTTCGCTGTCTGCGTGACTCTTTTGTCAGCGTCCCCTGTTCGTTGCGGATTAGCGACGAGGATGTCGAGCAGTTCGCTCATTCCCAAGTTGGCGATGTGGTTCAGTCAAAGGATGAGATAGGGATGAAGCCGGACATACTAATCAGCAACGATATACAGGAACGTGTTTTACCAGTATTCTCACAATCAGAGCAAATACCGGATGACTACGGTTCACATTTCTCTTACTTGAAGCTGCCCTTTTACGACGTTTGCGAGATGTTCAACGGCATGAAGGATGTGGCGGCCATCGTTGTAGACCCGTTCACTGTCAGCTTCACTTTGTCAGGAGAATTGGTGAATATCGTTATGGAACTGCCGTCAGAGATTGACGATGCGGAATAATGACTTGCATGATATTGATATAGAGAGCGAGCGACAATGAACAAGATATCCATCCGCTTTTTTAACGATAGAGAAGTCCGCGCTGTTTGGGACGACGAGAACTCCAAATGGTGGTTTTCAGTACTTGATATCGTTGGTGTCTTGCGTGACGAGGACGATTATGAAAAGAACCGAAACTATTGGAAGTATCTGAAAGCAAAACTGAAACGAGAGGGCAGCCAACTGGGTAGTGTGACTACCCAGTTCAAATTCACTGCCCCAGATGGCAAAAAACGTGCCGCCAATGTTCTTGACAATAGTGGCATTGTAGAGCTTGCCAAGAGCTTTCCAAGCAAGAAAGCCAATCGTTTCATCGAGTGGTTCACATTCAGTGGCGACACCATCGACGGTAAGAGCAAGTCAAAAGCATACGCGCTTTTCGATAGCTCTCTACTCGACACCATAGAGGTCGGTACCGTCAAAGGGCTACAGCAGATTCACGGCTACCTGTTCGGCGGGCTATACGATTTCGCCGGACAGATACGCAAGTCAAACATAGCCAAAGGCGGCTTTCAGTTTGCTATGGCGCGGTTCTTGCCGGAAACACTGAGAACCATAGAGCAGATGCCGGAGAACACACTAGAAGAAATCGCCGACAAGTACGTTGAGATGAATGTCGCCCACCCATTCATGGAGGGCAATGGCAGGAGCACCCGCATCTGGCTTGACCTGATTCTGAAAAAGCGATTGAAGATCTGTGTGGACTGGAGCCTGATAGACAAGAAGGACTACCTTGCGGCGATGGAAAGAAGTGTCGTGGACTCTACTCAGATAAAAGCCTTACTTGAATCCGTATTGACCGACAAAATAAACGACCGCGAGGTATACATGAAGGGCATCGATTACTCCTACTACTACGAGCAGGAAGACGATGTTTTCGAGGATGAGGAATGATAACCGATTATTCGTTCAAAGATATCTAGAAGCTGA
>Ga0123356_10004354_pt1 | contig 14642 bp, 12 predicted proteins | sample TergutEmb28metaG_2_FD_92546 | JGI IMG/M metagenome (GOLD analysis project Ga0123356, IMG submission 92546) | Embiratermes neotenicus P3 segment gut microbial communities from Petit-Saut dam, French Guiana - Emb289 P3 | ecosystem: Host-associated > Arthropoda: Insects > Digestive system > Gut ...
GAAATTTTTTATCAATTTCACTTATATAGACACCTATTATCTTTTTTTCAGTGATATACTGATTAACGAGTTTTAGTTGTATGAATATTTCAGAAAAATCATTTTCGCTCCAACTCTGATTATATATATCAGGGGATATGCATATATTTTTAAAACCTTTGTTAATCATAAACACAATGTTTGAAAAAATGTCTTTGGTGTTTAGCGGATCAAATGTCATTCTCACTCTGAGCCGATTTGTTTTTTCGTTCAATACTGATACATTCGTGATCAGTTCACCAAAAGTTGGTACTTTAACGATAGGTATTCGATTATATCCTTGTGTTTTCTCGTCCCCGTCAATACTAACACTCAAATTAAATGTAAAGTTATTAGCTAGATAAGTAATTATTTCATCATTCAAAGTCGATCCATTTGTTGTTATTCCATAGGATACCTCGTTACTAACACATACCGCTACTCGGTGAACTATATATTGAATGACTGCCAAATTCAACGTGGGTTCCCCCCCGTGAAAATTAACTATCAGTTTTTGATGTGGTTCGATTGTATCTGCTATGAATCGGACAATGCTATCGGCTACACTGTTTGTCATATTGGCACTTGAAAGTAAATGTCGAGCATAGCAATATCGGCAACGATAATTGCATGTATGAGTTACCCAGATGTTTGCAAAATAAGTATCAATCATTAAATATATCCTCATAGAATTTATTACGCTTCATTTCACAGTGAGCTAGCGTAGCTTCAGTTGACTGACTATCTATGTAAGTCTTCACAACAACCGGGCATATGGAACAAAACATTTTTATAGAGCAAGCTTGACATTCGTTTCTATAAAATGGTATGTACTGTGAAAATGCCTTAAACCAAGAATGCTTAATATCTCTCTTGAGATCTTTACTGAAATCATCAGAAAGCAAGTTGCCTATTTTAAATTCTTCAGAGAGAAAATTGTTACAAGGAAACACATCACCATTACTGTTTACAGATATCTGATTTACTCCACCGTTGCACAGATGAGGCCTTATTGAATAGTTGTGCCCAAAGTTGAGCCAATCATCTGACCCAACAAGTTCATTCTTTTTTGCTCTGCCTGACAAATTCATAAAACGTATTAGCGGCTTAACATCAAGCGACTTACATAATTCCTCAAATGCCTCTTTATCATGCACTGTATCATTACTGAGAGCTATCGAAAGGGTTATTGTTTTTGCTCCTTTCTCTTTTAGTAATGATATAGCACTAATAACCTTTTTAAAAACACCCTTTCCTCTGATTAGTGAACACTTTTCTTCGTTAACACCGTCAATACTTATGTCGAATTGTGAGTAGCAATCACAAAGATAATCAATATTGTCTGAGGTTATTAGTGTTGCATTAGTGGACAGCGTTAGCCCACCCGTGAAATTATTTGCTAAGAATAGTGAAATCTCTTTAAAATTGTTTACCAATAGGGGCTCCCCGCCAGTTACATTTATACTAGCTGGGCTAAGCTTGATGATTTCTTTACATATATTCTGGTCAGCGAGTATTGGACTGTTTAGGGATAGTTCCTTGGTATAGAGCAATGCTGAATGTGCACAATGGCTACACGAAAGGTTACAATAATCTGTTATTACAAAGTTGATCGATTTGAGTTTATTCTCAGAACTGTCGTCTGTGGATACCTGAAAGAGTTTTTTCTCTATTACCATTTTTACCATGCCTTCAAGAAACAATCGATCTTCATCATCATACTCAAGTGCTGTAGTAAAAACATCTTCAACCTTTTCAGCATTAGAAAACATTTGAAACACGTCATTATGCATAACAACTCCTGCGCCGTTACTGTAATTGTATACATATACTCTTTCATTATAAGGAACGCAAACGACTTCATCGCAAACTGTTGGATTCATTATCTTTCCTCTCCTTAATTTGATAAACTTTGATAAACTTGCATACTCGTGTTTATTTATTTTACGTTATATATTCCTTTTCGTTTTATATATCAACCGCTATTTTTCACACCATGACCACAATTATTTGTACTGCAGATATCGCATAGCTTTGACACATCATCCTCGCCGCGTTATGTTGCAATCTGGAATTCTTTCGTCCTGCTTATTGCGGGAGCATGATGGAAGCAGAGCTCTACAACCGAGCTCGTATATTGTGTTGCGGATGCTTTTTCCCACTAGGCTTGGCCTTTAGGCGCTTTCTATCATTGAAGATGGATCTAACGATCTAACTATAGAGTATGTGTGAATCTCGAATCTCGCTTGGATCTTTTAGATTTCTATACTTTGCTACTAAAAGATGGATTTTGCATTAGTAGGTATTTTGCCAGCAAATCAATACTTGATAGGGTGTCAATTCGTAGAAATGCAGAGTTATTAATACTTAAGCCAGATGTCTCCAAACTATTAACGAATAGTGTAATATCACTTATTAAGTCGTAGAGCACATTGTTGTTGTACAAGCTTTGGCGTTGTTCGGCGAGTGCATTGACAATACAATGTCGTATGCTATCAAGAGAGCCATCGTCTGCTGCAAAATCATCTGAGTATAGATATCTATATATATATGTGTCTGAGAACATAAGATTCTTGTAAATGCAGTTAATGTTCGGGATATTATCAACATTTTTAACCTTCATAGCGCTAACTAACTCAGCAAAGAAAAATGCGCAGGCACAACTATTACCACTAAAAAACCTATAAGAGTTATTTATTGACTCACACACAATTCCAACCAATGGGATACGTGCCTGAATCCTAGAATGGTTAAAGTAAAACCGATTCTTTTGTGGAAGAGTTGGCGCTGTTTGAACGCCGATAACATGTTTATATACAGCTGGTATTCCATAGCTCAATCGATTATGTAACGGTGCAACGATGATTGTATTCTTGTTAGCCAATTGATTAACTATGCGCTTTAACTCTGCAGAATTGTAGTTACTTTCTAATGTCATTGATATGCATAACACGTCAGCATTAATATCTATACATGCTCTCAACGCATCAATTAAGTCCTGGAGGCTGCATTCATTATTTTTGTTTAGTATTCTAATACTTGATAATTGTGCGAATGGAACTATTTTGCTGACCACATTGACGATTTGAGTTCCATGCCCGTTTTCATCCGTAGTCCCGCATCCTACATCAATTGTATTGACATGTTTCTGGCAGTCTGAAACACCGGAATCTATTATAACAGCATGCATAACACAAGAATCCTTTCTATACTGTACAAAGAGAAGGTACCGTTCTCAATGTACAATATTTTACTTTAGAACCATGTTGTATAGAGTGGTGACTGATATTGCTTTCCCGGTCCGTACACGTACATCCGGCAGAAAGCACCAAGATCGACAGGGTATATTGCGATGAGTTGACAGTCATCTTCTGTACAATCATCCAAGCATCCTTGACCGACTACCTTGACGTATTTCGCTTTTTCATCCAGTTTCTTCGTCTCTTTTCTTTTCACAGTACGTCTCCTTTCTTTTGTAATTATCTACACTTGGCAAAGTAGTGTGGCCATCACTCAGTGCTCAAGATGAGATTTAATGAACATTATTCGTTTTACTTGTCGATTTGGCGAACGTGTTTTGTGCGGATTAAGTTGAACAGTAGTGTAGTTATCGTGAAAAGAATGAAAGATTGTACGCTCGGTATGAAAAGTGAAGTTTGAAAATATTAACAGATTAGCGAAAGACAGGAGTTTACCGTAGCGCTTCAGGGACGTCCGGCTGATATGCAACGAAGTAGCACGTAGCACTTGCTGAAGAAACAGCGACGATGAGTGCCAGCGCCGCTGCGCTCGACGCGATCTTCAGGAAAAAACTCTTTACTATTTTCATTTTCGACACCTCCTTTCGAGCGGTTTTGTCTTAACTGCCAGCATTGATAACGCGGCAGCGAAAACCCCTGCAAAGTAGATACTCAGAACATCAGAAAGCCTTTGGATGAAAAACACTGCCACAGCGATAAGTATATTGACGACTCCAACATAAATACTGGCTACGCGGTTATTCTTACAGTGTTCCTCCTTGAGCTTTTTATTGCGTGCCTCTACAGGCGAGAATAACAGAATTAAAAGAAAGGAAAGCGTTGCGATAACTAATATAAAAATTGTCCAATCAGTTGGGAGACTACTGACCGCAAGAAGAACAGAAAACCCTACCGTTCCAACTGAAATACACTTAAAATGCGAACTCGCGTGATACCCGCCAGCAGTCATTCTCAAGGGGATAAACGCTGCAAGAAAAAGTAACCAATCGTAGTAACGACCGAATAATACTGATGTGATAGCCATGAGGAGTATATTGATCAAGCCGGAGACGATTAGCTCAAAACCGTATGCATACACCTCAAGCACCTTTTCTTCGATAATCTTTTTACTCACCAACCATGAGGTCAACCTTGATGCCTGTTCATGTATCATCGCGGTGCTCCCGACCTTGTTTTTCCTAATCATCGGGTATTTTTTTAGAATTATCAATACTTTTTGCACGAGCGGTTGAAAAGGCAGCACAAGCGGTTGAAATAGTAGTCACACTACAGTAAAATACAAATACCGCTTTGTGTAGTTATGCTCTGTCAGTTTCTATAATGAATAATAATACCAGCCACTACTCAATAAGAGGTGTTATTCATGATAGAGAATAGGATAGGGGCAGCAGTCAGAGCGAAGCGTGAGGCATTTGGATACTCCCAAGAAGAACTTGCTGAAAAAATCAGCAAAACCGCAAGCTTTATCGGCCAGATAGAGCGCGGTGATGCGTTACCAAGTGTGGAGACGCTTGCATTCTTGACACAGCTTCTGGCAATAGACGCAAATGAGTATTTTTATGAGAGTAATAATCGAAACCAAGAAAGCCAGGCTTTTTATCTGATGCTTGAACAACTAACCCCTGAAATGCGCAAGCTGGCAACGGAAATAATAAAACAAATATATAAATTCGGAAGATAGGGTGATGGATTACGCATATCGCTATATGTGATGATGAGCAGCAAGAACTGCAGCAACTTCGGTCACTTGTTAACAAATACGATTCGAGTATGGATGTTTCTTTGTTCCAATCCGCAGAGGGTTTGTTAAACGGTACAAAAAAGGAGATTTACGATATTATTCTACTCGACATAGAAATGGACGGCATGAATGGATTTTCCGCAGCAAAAAAGCTGGTAAAAATGCAAAATCCTCCTCTGATCATTTTTGTAACAAACAGTGGTGAATACACATACAGGGGATATGAGGTTGCTTTCCGCTATCTTCCTAAACCTGTAAGCTATGCGATATTAGCGGGTGTTCTATCAGCAGCGATTGCTAAGATTACTTCGCAAAAATTCACAATTACTACTGATGGTCGTTCTTATGTTCTACCAATAAATGATATCCTATATTTTGAGACGTTTGGTCACAATCTTATTGTTCACACAACAAAGAATGACTTTGAGTGTAGAATGAAACTTAACGAGGTCGAAGCGTTACTGCCTGGTAATAGTTTTGCGACATCGCACAAAGGCTACCTTGTAAACCTCGATTATGTTGATACAGTTGGAGAAAACGAGCTCTCGCTTACCTTTGACGTGAAAATCCCCATTAGCCGAAGACGAAAACAGGAGTTTGAACAGGCGCTTTTTCGATTTGTTAGGAGGTCGAGGTGAATATTATTTATGAGATTGCGACGGTGTTATTTGCTTGTTTACTTGTACATATTTTCTTTGGTGGATGGTTTGGCGTTAGGACTAGAAAACGTTCAAGCATTGCATTTTTTATGACATCGTACTTTATACTGCATACTATTATTACGCTATTTATACCGAATCCGGTTCTTAGAGCGGCACTAAGTTTCGTTCTTGTTTTCGGGATAGCTGGCGTGCTGTACAAAACCACGTTATCATCTGCATTGTACAGCTCGTTGATATACATGGCACTGGCGATTCTATCAGAGTATTTTAGTCTTGTGATTTTAGATACCCTTGGGTTTGATACAATGGCGCTTATAACTGGAGGAAACACACGCATAGTACTACTCGCGCTTGCAAAGACAGTTCACTTTATAGTAGTGCTGATTGCTGCATCGGTCCTGCGAAAAAACCGTATTACACTCACTCTCAAGCAAGTTGCCCCCCTTATACCCTGCTTTCTTGTGAGCATATATATCTGCATTGTTTTCTTTATAGCATTTCCTGACATCGAAGAGAACCTTTCGTTGTTGTTCTTAATTGCGCTTATTGGTCTTTTATACATTAACGGAATAGTCGTGCTCAATACGCAATCAATAAAAAGCGCAGTTTTCGAGAATGAAGAACAAAGAGTAGCTCGCCAGCATTATGAAATGCAGGAGCGATATTACCGCAATGTCCTCAAAGACCGGGAAGAAACTCGCGCCTTATGGCACGATCTAAAGAAGCATGTCATTGCAATCGAAGCAATGGTCGAATCAAGCGGTGGTCAATCTGTAAAAAAAGAATACGACCAAATTCGACAGGCATATAACGAATTAGGAAATGTCATAGATATCGATAACTTGATACTAAACGTAATACTGCACCATAATATCGATCATGCGAAATCCAATAACATAACTGTATGTCTTGATGCTCAGGTTCCTCCAGAACTTCCATTCTCTGCTGTTGACTTGAGCGTAATAATCGGGAACACTTTCGACAATGCCATAGAAGAATGTAACACCCTCGCTGAAGCAAATCCCCAAATAAATATAACTTTGGTACAGCAAAACCAGATGCTATTTTACGAAATTATTAATCCATGTACGCAGGTTTCTCACAAAAAGGTAGGGAAGCATCATGGCTATGGGCTTATGAATGTCAGGCGCTGCGTTGATAAGTATGGTGGCTCTATGGAAAATGGAATGAACGATGGACATTACTGTGTTTCAATCCGCCTAAACTGTTTAAAAGTGGTAGCACAAACAAATTGAAAAACCGATTTATTTTTAAACTCACAATCTTAAGAGTTGAGTTCCCTGCTCTTTTCAGACAACGGACCGAAAAGAGCAGGGAAGGTGACCGAGTCCTTTCAACACATAAGACAAAAATGATGGACATATAGGGACATAATCACTCATTATCACTGTTTGGCTGCAAATAGAGAATTGTTGGATACATTTAGAATGCATATTGCGAGGACTATTCATCAGAGATAAGGCAGTAATAATTACAAGTATACAGCCCTCACAGACTATGCTACGATACTCATGTAACGCATAAGCGTACTAGGAAACGAGTGATTGAGGAGACGAGGTAGACCCTGGGGCGAGTGCGCCCTCGGAGACGTGACAACAGTCTGAAACCTATCTGAATAAACTCAAAAACCGCAATTATACCAATGGGGCAAGCCTCTTGGATAGTTGCGGTTTTTTGCGTTTATAAACCAAAACGCCGGCAATGATCCGGCAATGAAAGGAGAGAAAACCGATATGAGCAAGTCCCTTATGACAGTTATGTATAGCGACTACGACAAAAGTATATTTCTAAAAAACTATGCCGATACGGTCGTGTACGACACTGTTAACGGGAAAACCATGCTATGCGCGATCCGGTTCGGTGGTTACCCTGAGCAGGTAAACGCCATGGCGCAAGCTATCTACGGCGGCGGTGATATTACCGCCGAAATCGACGGCAAAAGCATTATACTCCGGCCGCTCGTTAAGCAGTACCGTCGCAAGATCAGCCACGATGGCGTCTATGCCGAAGCCACCCTGATAGCCGAGGACGAAAACCAGCACGCAAAGCCGAAAAAAGAAAACCAAGATAAAAATGAAAAGAAAGAGGATGATATCGACATCAATCAAACCGCATTGGACTTGCCCCCGAGGAGCAGCTACATATATACTGCTCCAAACGAACAAACGGCGCTTTTTGACGCCATAGACAGGAAAACAGGCGTTCCGCTGATCCCCGAGTTCTCTGACTATATTATCTCCGAACTGAAACGGGTAAAAATCCTGAAACCGCTCACGGTCGTCTCCATCTCCCAAAAATTTGAGGCATGGGTGCTCAAGTGTAGCAGCGGAGATAAGAACATCATTGATGTGGTTGAAGAAGGCGTCAGGAATGGAAGTATAGCAATCCCTGGTTCGACAACTGAAAATGCGGCGACTTTCAGCACCGTCAGCACCATGACCGAGTACCTCTGCGCGTACGGCGCCAATGTCGCCGAGCGTATCAAAAACCTGTTTGTCCCGCTGTTTGACCCTGAAAAAGACCGGATATCTCCGGAAATAATGGAAGTCAACAGGACAATACAGGAAAAAGCGGGATATTCGCTCTATGACGCCCAGCTCGCAGTCGCCGAGTCGATCAAACGCCAACTTAGCCGCAGCAAGGCCGGGCTCGTTATTGCTGAATGCGGCGCAGGTAAAACTAAAATCGGCGCAGCCGCGATCACCGCAAGTATCGCCGGACTGCAAGCCGACCAGAGCAAACGCGGTATTGGAAAGACTTTCAATGTGGTCTTATGCCCATCTCATATCAAAGAAAAATGGGTTCGGGAGATCAGCGAAAGCCTGCCTGATACTTTTGCGTGTATTGTGAACAACATTACTGAGCTTGATAAGCTTTACAACAATTACGCCAAAGGCGGGAAACACTGCTACGCCATCATCTCAAAAGAGATGGCTCGCGACGGCTATATGCACAGACCCGCCGTAGTATGGAACAAGCGAAAAAACGCATTTATCTGTCCGGACTGCGATGACGTCATACAGATGGCGATATCCAAAGACGGCTCGCGCTACATTGTAGACGCCGACCAGTTCTTCTTCAAAAAGCAGAACCGGGAAAACCACAGATGCAAAAACTGCGGGACCACTCTTTGGACAACCACTAACCCAGCAGCAGTGCGGAAATCAGAATGGTATAAGCTGAGTGAGTATGGATTCATTTACCAGCCCCAGGCACGCGACCATCTGGGCAAGCTGAAAAACGGCCTTCTTGCAGAAAAGATCTTTGAACTCATCAACCATCCCGGCAGTATACCCACCGCAGCCGGCGCCCATCGCAAATATCCTCTCAGCACATATATAAAGAAGCATTACAGAGGGCGTATCGACGGGCTCATTGTGGATGAACTCCACCAGTACAACAACGACTCCGGGCAGGGAGACGCGATGGCGGAACTGTTCGGCGCGGCAAAGAAGGTCGTCGGATTGACCGGAACACTCGTCAATGGCTACGCTTCCGGCATCTTTTACCTTTTGTACAGAATCATGCCTAAACTGATGCTTGAGGACGGGAAAACATACTCGACGCCAATGGACTTTGTCTCCGAATACGGCGTAATCGAAAACACCTATGACGTAGACGAAGGCGATTATAACGCGAACCGCAGGACTGTCAGGCATAAAAAATCAAGCCGGCAGCTTCCCGGCGTGTCCCCGCTGGTGTACTCAAGGTTCCTGTTGGAGTATGCGGCGTTCCTGAGCCTTAGCGATATGGGTAAGGACCTGCCTGAATACGAAGAGGTACCGGTTCCGCTCAAAATGCCGGAGAACACCGCATTACCATATAACCAGATGCAGGAGACGCTTATCAAGTTTATGAAAAATGATGGAAAGTCAGCGAAGAGGATACTATCGGCTTATCTCAACCTGCTGACCGCCTATCCCGACCAGCCGTACAACCAGCCGCCGATACTGCACCCCTTAGATGGGGGCGTCATAGTGGAACCGCCTGACGTCGCTGATTTCGATACCATACAGCCAAAAGACGAGGCTGTTCTCGAGATCGTACAGCGCAAAATTGACGCTGGTGAGCGGGTTCTCATCTACACAAACTGGACTCGGCTCGACACACAGCAGAAACTGCTGAAGCTTTTATCAGAAGCCGGCTATCGGACAGAGATATTACCCGCGAAGGTGAAGCCGGAAAATCGTGAACGCTGGGTAGAGGACCGCGTCACCAAGGGCGTACAGGTTCTTATCACAAATCCTGCCCTCGTTGAAACAGGGTTGGATCTCATTGCATTTACAACTCTGGTTTTCTACGACACCGGCTATAAGCTGTTCACGCTTCGGCAGGCGTCGCGGCGCTCATGGCGTATCAACCAGACATCTCCCAGGATCGAGGTGTATATGCTCTACTATACCAATACCTTGCAGCATAAAGCGATGAAGCTGATGGCTTCAAAACTTGCAGTCGCCGGCATTATCGAGGGCGGCTTCTCGGAAGAAGGTTTAGCCGCTATGTCCCAATGCGACGATATGACGTCTCAGATGGCAAAAGAGCTGATGCTCGGTATCAAGGACAGCGTCGAAGACGTATCAGCGGCGTTCAAACGCATGTCGCAAACAAAGCGCAGGGATATTCCTATGAGTATGCCTGTATTCACGGACGCTCCTATTAGTATAGGGCATGTAAGAGCAGGAACGGAAGGTCTCGTAGAGTTCTCGTTTGCCGCTCCTGTTGTAGTACCGGCGCGCGCCCCTGTCATGGAGATTGCGAACATATTTGCATTTACTCCACAAAAGAGGAGACAGCCCGTAAAAATGGACGAAAACCAATTATCACTATTTGAAATGATAGCATAAAGGAGGAAACTTTAAATGATCATCAATGTAAATCGAAAAGAGTTGCTTGCGCACATGAAAAAAGCAACCAAAGCTTCTGTAGCGGCAGGGCACCCGCTGATGGTACTCACCGGAGTCTTGCTTGAAGCTGACGGACGGTCAGGTGTTTTACGCATCACTGCAACAAACCTGGAAATCTCGATCCGGTCGACGATGCCCGCAGCGGTCGAAAAAGACGGCAGCGCCGTCGTTGACGCGAAGTTCCTGCTCGGCGCGCTGAACGTGCTGCCGGGCGAGGACGTCTACATGGAACTCAGGGAAAACGATCAATTCTACATAAGCAGCGGACAGGCATACTATCTGGTTTCCGCTTTACGTAGAAAAGACTACCCGGAGGTCGAAATACCGTATCCCGGCGATACAGTCACCGCCAAAGGGCTGAAATCGTTGATTACCCGCTCGGTTTTTGCCGCCGCCTCGCCTAACCCCGTCAAGCCCGCGCTTAGCTGTGTGAAGCTTATGTTCAGCGAAAATGGAGTCCAGGCCATCGGCGCTGACGGTAATTGCATTGTGCAGGTAAACGGCGACCCGGAATGCAAGGGCAATCTTTCGATCCTTGTACCGGCTACGTCAATGAAGACGTTAGCGTCACTCGCCGCTGACAGTGACGTATATGCGCTTGGTGTGACCGGCAACAACGGTTCTGTAAAAAACGTGGTATTCTCAGACGGCACAATGCTGTTCTCTGCACGGATCGTTGAAGGCGGATACCCCAATACTGACGCTGTGTTCGACAGTATAACTCCCGTTGCATCGGCAAGCATCAACGCTGACAATCTGCACCGGGCTCTTGATGACATTATGAGCATAGCCGGATCCAGCGGGAAAATCGAGTTTGCTTTTGCGGATAACGGGCTGCTGCTCCGGTACTCAGGCATAAACGGAAATGCAGCGATTCCACTTAAAGCCGTGGTCGAAAGCGCTACGAAAGAGAAGTATTATTTCACGCTTAAAAACCTCTCCAGCATTGCTCGGCTGCTAAAGGGAGAAATTACTCTGAGCTTTACAAAGGACAAAATCGTAGAGATCCGGAGCGATGCGGTGAGATATATCCAGATTGGACTGCGGCCTGATGCCGTAATGAAAACTGAAAAGGAGGCGGCATAGTAAATGCTGAACGACAAAATGCTCGACGTTATGAATGACGTCAAAACACAGGTGGCAGAGCGGGATGAGCTTATCGAAGCGATAGCGGTCGCGCTGCTTACCCGGAAAAACCTCTTTATCCTCGGTGACACCGGGCAGGCAAAGAGCTTTGTGATAAACGAGTTCCGGCTTAGAATAACGGGCGCTAAGCAGTTTGAGCGGCTCATGTCAAAGCAAGCCGACGAGGAGCAGCTTTTCGGGCGCATCGACCTGTCAAGCCTTATCCCCGGCAACGCTGACATGGAAGCCCTGGAAAACGATCCGTGTTACTGTGGCTGGCGGGCTAACCTCAAGGCGCTCGTGGAAAGCGGCGCTGAAGACAGCTATATTGAAGAGGATCTAAGAAAAATCGACGTCCTGAAAAGGGCTGCATACGCTATCCACGGGAACAAGCCGAAACTCATAACTGTCGGAAAGATCCCGGACAGCCATATTGTATTCCTTGACGAGATTTTCAAAGCGAATGACGGAATCCTTAACAGTCTCCTCACTGCGTTGAATGAGCGTCGGTTTACCAATGAAGGAAACAGCATCGCCATTCCTGTGATCTCCTTCTTCGCTGCATCAAACGAAATCCCGAACTTCAACAATGCGGAGGAAAAGATACTGAAAGCGCTGTATGACCGCCTGGAGCTAAAGCTCGTAACAGAGTATGTTCAAAGCAAAGACGCGCGTATTGCTGTCCTGAAAAACAAGCAGGCCGGACAGACAGGAAAGATCCAAAGTATGATAACGCTCAAAGAGTTGTGTGACATGCAGGCCGAAGTGGTAGAGGTTGTTGTGCCTGACAGCATTAACGAACTCATGGATGATATTCTCTGCGAGCTCCGTGAAAAAGGCATACACGTCTCCGACCGTAAATATTTCAGCTACTACCCTTTAGCACAGGCTATGGCGTGGCTGAAAGGCAGGACTTCCGTTGAGCCTTTCGATCTGCTCATACTACGGCACTACCTATGGACAAACCCGGATGAACGTGTCGTCATCAATCAGCTCCTGGAGCGAAAATGCATCAACCCGTTGAAAGAATCGCTGGATGAGATCGTCAAGATGGCTGTTGAATCATTTTCAGATTTTGAGAATACTGCCGTAACTGTCGATACCGCAAAACGCATCGGAAAGCTGCGGAATGAGTACATATCACTCTTCGAGGTTGTCACTGACCTTATAGCGAGAGTACAGAGCGATTCTGAGAGGGCCCAGATAAACGAGGCCCTCTGTCAACTGGAGGACTACAGTAAAAAAGCGCACACTGCTGTTAACTTTTCATATGCACCACTTAACGAGCTTTACGAGCTCAAGAAAACAGCATAACTATCACATCACTATTATAAAAAAGGAGAATCATCATGTTAAACACTACTATTATGACCGGCCGGCTGGTCGACGATCCCGAATTGCGCTATACGAAAAGCAATACACCTGTGACCTCGTTCCGGATCGCGGTGCGCCGTGATTTTGTGAAAAAGGGCGAGGATGACGCTACAGATTTTATAGATGTCGTGGCGTGGCGGGATACAGCGGAATTTGTATGTAATTACTTCAGAAAAGGCTCATTGATCCAAGTCGTAGGCCGTATTGAGAACCGCAAATGGACTGACAAATATGAACAAGCCAGAGTAACGACTGAACTCGTCGCAGAAAAGGTATACTTTGGCGACAGCAAGGGAAAAGAGGGAGCCACAGCGGACATAGACCCATTCAATAGCGCCGGTGTCGGAAGCAGAACTTCTGTTCACACCATACCCGGCACTACACCTGAGTTTGACCCTTTCGGATGATCTATTAATTACCGCATACAGGGGGAGACCACACCGTCTCCCCCTGACTTATAAAAAAGGAGTATAAGATTTGTATGAAAAAGATGTTCAGGTCAATAGATGATGTGCTAAACTCCACCTTTTTATCGAGTTTGGCTAATCACGGAGCCCCCGGGATCGACCGTATCCTTAAATCGACTCGTCTTGAAGATAAGATTTATTCCGATTTGCGAATTGATGATAACGATATGGACAGAATCGAGGTGGATTGCTCAAAAAAGCTGTCATCCTTCCCCGCCCTGTCCCGGGACGTCTACCAGAGCTTCTATTCGCTAAATGTGCGCCGGAATGATGAGAATGAGTTGTCGGACATCGCAAAGCAGTTCAACAGCCACATCCTCAATAACGTTATGAACAGTGAGGATTACCCGACTATTAAGTCCGTATGCGAAGGTCGGCAACTCCCGGCATATGACGCGGCTACCGAGTTCATTACGAGGTTATCAAGCAATATGGACGAACTGCTCAAAGAAGCTGGCGGTGACAAAAGCGCGCTCAACACCCTGGAAAAGCTTGCGGAACAGGAAGACAAGCTCAAACGAGAACTTGACGATCTCCTGCAAAGCCGACAACAGCAGGAACCCGATCCGGAACTTGACCGTCAAATTGTCGATAAAGCCAACAAGGCTGCAAGCAAATCGCAACAGGTCGAAGCTGTCGGGCGTCAGGTACGTGATAATTTAATGAAAAATCAAGATAGCATTGACGTTGCAATCGCACAGGCAGTGCAATCCGCAGTAGAAAAAGCCGAAGAAACTGCGCAGGCGCTAATGGCGTGGGGCACCGATGATAACGGAACCGGCCCCGGGCAAATGAAGCTTAACCGCGATATCGTCGACCGGGTCCGCAAGAACCCGACACTGGTGGAGGTAGCAAAGCATCTTGGGCGGTTTCGGGAAATAGCGGCAAAGGCGCGAAAAAACAGCTATGCATATGGGCGCGGAGAAAAGTACACGCTTGAGTATGGTAACGACCTGAACCGTGTTCTGACCTCCGAGTTTTCAATGCTGGCTGTACCGGACACGATACCTTTATTCCTGCGGAAGCACCAGAACAAAAAACTGCTCCAGTATAAGCGCAGGGAACCTGTC
>Ga0123356_10004355_pt1 | contig 14641 bp, 13 predicted proteins | sample TergutEmb28metaG_2_FD_92546 | JGI IMG/M metagenome (GOLD analysis project Ga0123356, IMG submission 92546) | Embiratermes neotenicus P3 segment gut microbial communities from Petit-Saut dam, French Guiana - Emb289 P3 | ecosystem: Host-associated > Arthropoda: Insects > Digestive system > Gut ...
CATCCTATACCTCGTCCAACTTTGCAATTCTGCGTCTATACTTTTCTTCTCCAGAGAACGGCGTCTCGAGAAAAGCCCTTATTACTTCCACCGCCTGAGTATATGTCATCACATCAGCGGCCAAACACAGAACATTTGCGTCATGGTGCTCCTTGCAGACCATCGCTTCTTCCGGATTCCGCGGATTCACCGCCCGAATTCCCTTAAATCGATTAGTCTGCATCATTTCCCCCTGTGCGGAACCGCAGATGAGAATCGCCCGCATTTCTTCATCCACGTGTTCCAGCACTCTTTTCACTGCCTCCACAGCAACATCGTTATAGTCATCTAACGGCTCGAGCACATCTGCTCCGAGATCCACTACATCGTCGTATGCTTCCAAAACACCAGAGCCCACAAGCCTGTTTTTCAACTCAAAGCCTCGATGGTCCGCACCGACGAATATACTCATCTATTGCATCTTCCCGAAGTCAGCTGCCAACTCGACTAGGCGATTGGAATAGCCCCACTCGTTGTCGTACCAGGCAATCACCTTGATCAAATCGCCGTCAATTACATCGGTCAATTCCATATCAACAATACAGCTATGCGAGTTACCCTTATAATCAATGCTCACCAACTTCTCGTCGGTCACATCCAAGATTCCCTCGTAGTACGCCTCGTGCGCTGCCTTGCGGAAGATATCATTAATCTCGTCCTTGCTCGTTGGTCGCTTCACCAGTGCCGTAATATCGGCCAGCGATACCACTGGGGTTGGGACACGGATAGACAACCCTGCGAATTTACCTTCAATCGCCGGCAAAGTCTTCGCCGCTGCAATCGAGGCGCCAGTCGTCGTCGGCACAATATTCTCTGCCGCCGCACGTGCCTCACGCAAATCCTTCGCAGGCGCATCCTGCAGTTTTTGTGAAGCCGTATACGAGTGTACCGTGGTCATCATCGCTTTTTGAATTCCAAACGCCTCCTCCAACACCTTCATCACTGGAGCAATACAGTTAGTTGTACAAGACGCATTCGAAATAATCAAATCCTGTGCAGTCAGAGTATCCTCATTCACACCAAGCACAATCGTCTTCGCGCCCTCACCCTTCGCCGGAGCCGAAATAATCACTTTCTTCGCACCAGCCTGAATATGAGCTTGTGCTTTCGCCGGGTCCACAAAGAAACCCGTACACTCAAGCACTACGTCAATCATCATATCACCCCAGGGCAACGCCGCTGGGTCTTGCTCTGCGAATATACGAATCTCGCGCCCGTCCACAACCAACATCCCATCACGCGCTTCCACGTGCTTTTCATACGTCCCATAGTTTGAGTCGTGCTTCAGCAAATACGCCAGAGTTGGTGCATCCGTCAAGTCATTTATCGCTACAATCTCTACATCATCACGATCACGCGCGATTTTAAACGCATTTCGTCCGATGCGCCCGAACCCATTGATTGCAATCCGTATCATATTTTCTCCTATTACTAATTGAGAATATTATAACACAAGCATCTTCGTGCGCTACAGTAGTGCACGCACAAATTCTCGAAACAACGGGTGTGCCCGGTACGGTCGGCTTCTGTACTCTGGGTTACTTTGCGTCGCTACGAAGTATTTGAGCTTCGGCGCCTCCAAGTATTCCGCCCACATCCCATCTGGTGAAAATCCAGAAATCTCCATCCCTTGCGCATTCATTAAGTCCACAAACCTACGGTTCACCTCATATTCATGTCGGTGGCGCTCCACCACGTCCAGCGTTCCATAAATCCCCGCAACCCTACTCCCCTCCATCAACTTCGCCGAACAATCCCCCAACCTCATTTTCTCCCCCGCCTTATAAATCACATCGTTGTGGCTATGCTCATTCGCCCCAAACTCCTCAGAATTCGCCGTTTTCAGCCCCGCTCGCCGGCACGCCGCAATCGCCGCTACCTGCAAGCCCAGACAAATTCCTAGATACGGCTTGTCCTTCTCCAGCGCATAATCCGCTGCCGCAATCATCCCTCCCACTCCTCGTGGCCCCGCCCCACTAGGCACTAACAGCCCGTCCACTTTCGCGAAGTCCTTCGCCCCGGCTTTCTCTGCCTCCAGCCACTTGATCTTCAAACCAACCCCCACCTCCCACGCCGCCGCCTTTAGTGCTTCTGTCACAGACAGGTACGTATCCGAGTTATCGATGTACTTCGCCACCAACCCCACCGTCACCACGCGACGTCGCTTAGTAACAATTTTCTTTTGCAAATCCTTCCACGCACTCATATCTGGCGCCCCATGATTCACAAACCTATCCAGCGGCCCCAATACCCCCGCCTCCACAAGCTGCAGCGGCACCTCATACACCGACCCTGCGTTCGGCATCACTACCACCGCATCCTCAGCGATCCCACAAAACGTCGCTAACTTTCTCGCAATCACTGGCGCATCATCCGTCGGCGCGTCAATCCTCGCCGACACCATGTCTGGAATTATCCCATACTCGCGCAAATCACGCAGCGCATTCTGCGCCGGCTTTGTCTTGTATTCATGGCTTGTCGACAGATACGGCACAAATACCACATGCACATAAAACACATTCTCTCGCCCCACTCGCCCCGGAAATTCCCTCACCGCCTCCACAAAGTGCGACCCCTCCAAATCCCCCACTGTCCCACCAATTTCCACGATGTGCACATCACTCCCAAACTTCCTGGCATTTTCCTCAAACGTATCCTGAATCAGCCCCGTCACATGCGGTACCATCTGCACTGTCTTCCCGCCGAACTTCCCCGCCCTCTCATCGTCTATCAGTTTCTTATACAACTTACCGCTCGACCATGTGCAATCCCCAATCAATTCCTCATCCAAGAACCTCTCATAATGCCCTAAGTCCAGATCCGTTTCCGCCCCATCCCTTGTTACAAAAGTCTCGCCGTGCTCATTCGGATTCAACCGTCCCGCATCCACATTGAAATATGGGTCGCATTTCTGCATCGACACCTTCAGTCCCTTGGCCTTAATCACCGCCCCAATCGACGCCGCCGTAATCCCCTTCCCTACGCCAGAAATTACCCCTCCACTTACGAAAATATACTTTGTATCAGCAACCCGCTTCATGATTTTTGTCTCCCATGGCAAGTCACCTCCTGACATTCCCTTATTTTCAACATTGTAAAACACAAGCTCCATCCATGCAACGCAAAATGTAAAAATTACCTTGCAACCATTCCGCTCGTGCTATAATTAGGGTACCTGCTTCGCGGTGGGTTTACCTCCATCGCGCTCACGCGCGATTCCCTCGGCTGGAGCAGGTCCTTTTATTGGACCTCTCATCGCTTGTGAAGATATACCAGAGTAGTATTTCTAATTTCGAGTAGAGTTTGGACGAACCAGCCAAAATAAGCATGTGATCGCCTGCGATGTTTCCAGACGAACAGCATGCTTATTTTGTTACTGCGTGAGTACAATTTCTACGAGAAATTATGAAATACTGCTCTTAGTGTGTCTCATTCCAAGCGACAAGAATCTCATCAAACTCTTCCATCGAGCCGATATTCATTTCGCGTGGTTTCGTCCCATTCGCTGGTCCCACCACCCCCATAGCTTCCAAACCCAACGCAATCTTCGTCACTTTACCATGTCCCACACTAAACCGATTTTGCAGCTGGCTCGCCCCATATTTCCCACCGTTCGCCAGACCTAGTTCCACCGCCTTACGTACCAGCGGGTCGTTTGCATCAAACCCCGGAATCGAATCCAAATCCACATCGCCCCCACCGCCAGTACCGATCAGCCCCTTAATCGCCACGTGCTGATTCGCTACATCATCGTTATAGTCCGTCGGCCCCTGTTCGCGCAAGAAGCTCGTCACTCGCTCAATATCACCCTTATTCGCACCGTGTTTCTCGGTCGCCATCGCGCCCTGAATACGCTTCGACTCACCCATCATATCAGTAGTTAAGAGTAGCATGTCGCCACGACCAAGTAGCTTCTCCGCGCCCTTCACACCCATAATCTGTGAGTCCATATACGAGCTCACCGCAAACGCAATTCTCCCCGGAATATTCGCCTTGATCAGACCCGTAATCACCTTCACTTCCGGCCTCTGCGTCGCCAGCACTAAGTGCATTCCCGCCGCACGACCCTTCTGCGCTACACGCACAATTCGCGCCTCCAGCTCCTTCCCCGCCTGCATCATCAGGTCCGCCATCTCATCAATCACAATCACCACATACGGCATCTTGCCGCCATCATGACGCTGCTCGTTCCCGTCTTCATCCTCAATCGTCACCTTGATTTCACCAGCCGCCACTTGCTCGTTATACTCGCGGATACTCTTCACCTTCTCCTTACTGAACGTCCTATAACGGCTCTCCATCTCTTTCACCGCCCATTCTAGCGCGCTCATTGCCCCTGTCACGTCCGTCACAATCGGCGTTATCAAATGTCTAATATCCGCATAGCTCACCATTTCCACCTGCTTCGGATCAATCAAAATCAATCTCATATCCGCCGGTGTGTTGCGATAAAGCAGCGACAACAACAAAGTATTCATCATCACCGACTTACCAGAGCCTGTAGTACCAGCAATTAGCACGTGCGGCATCTTCGTCAAATCCGTTACCACTGGCTGCCCAGAAATATCCTTACCTACTGCAAACGGCAATTCGCCCTTCGCAGTCAGCCAAGTGTCACTCTCCATCATCTCACGGAAGCCCACATCCGCCTGCCTCACGTTCGGAATCTCCACTCCCACCAGCTTCGTCCCGCGAATCGGCGCTTCGATCCTAATCTTATCCGCCGACAATGCCCGCGTCAGCTCATTGTCCAAGCTGCGAATTCTCGCCAGCTTCACCCCACTCGACGGCGTCATGGTATACTGTGTCACCCTCGGACCAACATTTGCCCCATCCGGCGTCACGTCGATGTCAAACTGTGCCAGCGTATCCTTAATAATCAAAGTATTCTCGCGAATATTTCCTGGATCGGCCGCACCCTTTTGTTCATCAAGCAGCGCCACTCCAGGCAGCTGCCAATTCGGGTCCGCCACCGACACTAGAGCCTTGTCCTTCTTCACCACCGGCTCGGCCTTATCGGCATTCTTGTCCTTCTTGCTCCCCACCAACTTCACGCCAGCATTAATCTTCAGATTTTCAAGCCCCGCCGCCATCGGCTCTTCACTGCGAATCACCCGTGCATTCTCAGCATCTTCCGCTCGGTGCGTCGGCTTCAAGCGCTTCCCTACCCAACGGAAAAAGTCCATCGGCGTCTTTGCGAAGATGAACAACAACAATATAAAGCTCGCGATCGCATACACAATCGCCGCACCCCACACACCCGCTAGCCCCACCGCTGATTCCGCCGCAAATTGTCCCACGATGCCACCAGTCTTATCTGTACTATCAATCGCCGGCAACCCAAACAGCCCTGTCATGCAGAACAGCAACAGCACCGTTGTCACCCACATCGAAACCGGCAGCTTATGATCCGGTTCGCGAAAAATCAACACACTCGACGTCACCATCAGCATCGCCAGCATTAACATTGGTACAAACCCAATCAGATCCTGTCCGCCAGCAAAAACCGCTCCCAGCACATCCCCGCCGCTGCCAAAAGCCGCCATCACCAACAGCACCGCAATCAAAATCATCGTCAGTGCAAAAACCTGCTTCCAAAATCCCCCTGGTACTTCGTGTTTCTTCGGCGCCTCTTTGGCGCTCTTATTTTTCTTTTTCCTCTTTGCCATATTTGTATTTTACCACATGCAAGATTTGAGTACCCCTATACTCTCATTATATCACAAGCAGTATCAAAAGTCAATACCGTTATAGCTTATCGTTGCCAAATCTCACAATCGCCAGATACGCTGCTGCCGCATATATCATCAACGAGCACGGTGCAATCCAGTTGTAACTCGTCACCCCAATCGCTGGCAACACAAAACTCGTTCCCAACCCCAACGTCACACTTATCACGCTCCCTATCATCACAAACAACATCGTCTTCTTCCCTTCTCTCGTCCTCGCCTCCCGCCACGCCCTCACCGACGCTACCACCATCAGTATGAAATATACCAAGACAATCCCGCCAAAATGTATCAGTCCGGGAAGGTTTATATCTCGTTCGATTATACCTCCCACTTCCAGAGCGCGATAATTATAGTAAATATAGTCGTGGTTTATCGCCAGCGCAACTGCCACCGTCACCGCCGGAATCGCCGCAATCAACGCTATTAGCCTTAATTGCTTCGGGTTCACATGCGTGAACGACAAATTCAATAACACCACCCCATACATCGCAACCAACGTAGCCGGCATCGATATCAAATTAAGTGACGCTACCGTCTCAACATTCATAGCGCTCGCCAACATCACTGCAATACAAATCGACCACACCGCCGCACTCGCCATCACCAGCATCAAAATCGGCGTCTTCATCTGTGGACCGCCCTTCACAAAGCTAAACAGAGCCAGCCCTACCCCCGCTGCAGCGCACACCCACAGAATAATCTGCGCCGTTAGGCTCATCAGGTCATTCATACTTCGTCAGATCCGTACTTAATCACCGCCGTGTACATCGTAAACGCGTAAATCAACGTCGCTGTCGGACCAAGCCAGTGCCACCAGTGCAGATTCGACATCAGCAGGTTAAATAGAGCACCCAACAAGAAGCCACACAAGAAACCAATCATCACATTGCGCATCAGTTTCTTGCCTAACGGTGTTCTCGCTTCCTTCCTAGCTCGAGTCATAATTATCATCGTCGCCACAGTCAACAGTATCAGGTTTATCCCCAACTGTAAAATTGTTACTTGGTTAAACTCTAGCAGATAATCTGTGCCGTCAGGCCCTGATGATGCATATAACAACAAGAAGTTAGGCGCAAACACCATCAAACTCGAGAACACTACAACGGGGATTATCGCCAATATCTGAATTAGTTTCCGCACTCGGTCCGGAATCGTCACATAAGTCAACGCCATCATTGGTGCTGTATAGAACAACAACACTGGCGGCAAATTCAGCCACCCCGCTGCCGTGTTTTGGAACTCTGCATCGTTCGCGTATGAAATCAACATCATCACCGCCCACGCAGCCGCCACAATCATCGTTATGGCAAACCAAACTGAACGCTTACTCAAACCACCGTATATGAAGCTAAGCACTCCCAGCACCAAGCCGACCGCTACACATATCCACAAAATCAAGTTGATAGCCGTCAGCGCCAAATCAGAAATCATGGTTTACCCACTCGCTCATGCTTATATGATACCATTTTTATCACACTTCGTCCGCCCCATATTTCACCACTGCCGCATACATAGTAAACGCAAAGAACAACGTAGCGGTTGGTCCCACCCAGTGAATCCAGTGTATACTCGACATCGCGATATTAAACACTCCTCCAGCTACAAAACCACAGAAGTATCCGATTATCACGTTTCGGATCAACTTCTTCCCCAATGCCGTCCTGGCTTGTTTCATCGCCTTCAGCATTACAACCATCGTCACCGTAGCCAACAATACTAGCTGAAAACCAAACATTATCAATGATACAGGATTAAAGTCCAGTACCATCGCATCCCCTTCACCGTGTGCTCCCAAAATCAAAAAGTTCGGGGCAAACAGTATCAATGATGACAATATTATTACCGTGATTAGGGATAATCCATATATCAGCCAGCTAACCTTCTTTGGCACATCCACAAACGCCAGCGCTAACTGCGGCGCAGCATAAAACATTAGTATCGGTGGTAGATTAATCCAACCAGCATTTACTACCTGAAACTCCGCATCCCCTCCAAACGCCAGCAATATCGTAATCGCCCACGACGCCGAAATCACCATGATAACCGCAAACCAGATTGATTTACGATTCAAACCCCCCTGGATAAACCCAAACACTCCCAGCGCCAGCCCAATCAACACACACGCCCACAATATCACGTTCGCGAACGTCATCATGCGTTATACCTCGTCCGCTCCAAACTTAATCACTGCTCGATACATCGTAAACGCATAAATCAACGTCGCCGCCGGACCAACCCAGTGGATCCAGTGATCGCTCGACATCGCCACGTTGAAGACCCCGCCAGCTACAAATCCGCACAGATACCCAATCATCACATTACGAATCAACTTCTTCCCTGTCGGCGTTTTTGCTTCTTTAATCGCCTTCACCATCGTGATTAATGTCAACACCACCAGCAACACCAACTGAAATCCAATTATCGCCATTGTCACAGGATTATAAGACATATGAAACGTATCGCCTTCTCCAGAAGCATGCAGCAACAAGAACCCCTGAGCAAAAATCATCATTCCAGACAGTAGCAATGCCGCAAATCCTGCCAACACCAACGACACTTTTCGCACCCACTCAGGGATATCGACATACGCCAGCATCATCTGCGAAATTGCGAAAAACAGCACTACCGGCGGTACATTCACTAATCCTCCCCAAGTATCATGCCATTCCGCCGGATTCGCAAACGAGATAATTATCCCCAGCGACCACAACGCAGAGAATATCATCGTCACCGCAAACCATACTGATCGCCGACTCAAGCCGCCCTGAATAAAACCAAACGCGCCCAAAGCCAGCCCGACAAAAACCGAAATCCACAAAATCGCGTTGGCCATTGCTATCACAGACAGCCTCTTTCCCACACGGTCATATGTTTATTTTACCACAAGCAAAAATCGCCGCCTCCACCAGGCGGCGATTTCTCAACAAGCTTTACGCCTGAGGCACACCCTTCATTGTGAGCGCCAAACGACCCTTTTCATCAATCATTTCTAGCTTCACTTTGACCTTCTGCCCGAGCTTCAGCACATCCTCAACGCGCTCTACTCGTTTGTCCGAAATGCGCGAAATATGCAGCATTCCATCAATCCCCGGCATGATATTCACAAACGCGCCGAAGTCCTTAATCGTCACGACTTCACCGTTGTAGATTTTGCCAACTTCCGGCTCTTCTACTAGACCGCGAATCCAATTCAACGCCTTCTCGAGAGCAGCTGCATCATTCGATGCCACCGTCACTAGCCCAGAATCATCCACATCCACGCTCGCGCCAGTCTCATCAGTGATCTTATTAATCGTCTCCCCGCCCTTGCCGATAATCTTACCGATTTGATCCGGTCGAATCATGATTTTCTCAATTCGAGGGGCGTATGGGCTCATCGGACCAGGCTTCGCAATCACCGATAGCATGTGCTCTAGGATATGCTTTCGCCCAGACTTGCTCTGTTCAATCGCCTTCTCCAGAACCGCCACCGACAGACCATGCACCTTCATATCCATCTGCAGTGCCGTGATTCCCTTTTCAGAACCCGTCACCTTGAAGTCCATATCCCCCGCAAAGTCCTCAGCATCCATCAAGTCGGTCAATACATACGGTTTCTCGGTTTTCTCACCGTAATTCTCCACCATCAGCCCCATCGCCACACCAGAAACTGGTCGCGTCAGAGGCACACCCGCATTCATCAAAGCCATGCAGCTCGAGCAAGTCGCCGCCATAGAAGTCGAGCCGTTTTGAGACATAATCTCTGTCACGCTGCGAATCGCGTATGGGAAATCCTCAATCGAAGGCAACACTGCCGTCAGAGCACGTTCCGCAAGATATCCGTGACCAATCTCACGTCGTCCCGGGCTGCCAATACGTCCAGTTTCACCAACCGTATAGCTTGGCGCATTATAGTGGTGCATGTAGCGGCGAATTCCATCCGTCACTTCCATCGTGTCCACCAGCTGTGCCTGAGACAACGGTGCCAATGTCACCGCGTTCAAGGCCTGCGTCACACCACGAGTAAACAACGAAGACCCGTGCACGCGCGGCAGCACTCCCACCTGCGAGCTAAGCGGTCGCACTTCATCTAGCTTACGCCCATCTGGACGCACGCCGTCACCGATAATCCCCTGTCGCACGTCCTTATAAACCGCTTTTTCAAACGCGTCATTGTACTTGCCGCGGAAGTTCTCGTCGTAATACTTCATCTTCATCGACATCTTCTCTTCAACATTCATCTTCGGCGCCAAGTCCACTAGTTCATCTGGCACTTCCGCCGCAAACGCATCATGCATCGCGTACTTGATGTCGTCAATCATATGATTACGCTCTGGATTTGCCAGGCGCACTTTTGAACCCAGCTTCCCTTCCACGTACGCGTCCACCTTTGCCTGTGCCTCTTCATCCGGCAATTGTAGTGTGTAGTCAATCGCTTCCACGCCCACTAGCTTCACTAGCTCTTCTTGAGCTGCCAGCGCCACTTTTGCGTTCTCAACCGCCCATTGCAGACCGCCGACAATCACTTCTTCTGGCACTTCTTCTGCGCCTGCTTCCACCATCATCACCTTGTCGCCACGTACTGCCACGACCAAATCCAGGTCAGAAGCTGCGCGTTCCTCAGGAGTGAGGAAAGCCTTATACTCACCATTCACGCGCCCGATACGCAGACCCGCCACTGGGCCGTCAAACGGCGTACCGGTCAGCGAAATCGCTGCGCTTGCTGCCAACATCCCAATCATATCTGGGCGGAAGCTCGGATCCATCGACAACACCGTCGCTACCACTTGTACTTCCTGCCTATAACCCTTCGGAAACAGTGGTCGAATCGGTCGGTCAATCAACCTCCCAATCAGAATCGCGTCATCAGAAGGCTTGCCTTCACGTTTGATGAACTTCGAACTCGAAATCTTACCATTCGCATAGAACCTTTCTTCGTAGTCAATTGTCAGCGGGAAAAAGTCCTGCAACACCGGCTTTGTGCCCAGCTCCACCGACCCCAGAATTACCGTATCCCCGTAAGTTACTAGCACTGAGCCAGTCGTACGAAACCCCACTCGATTCACCTCGAGCGTTAATTTCTTCCCCAGCCAGTCTTTCTCGACACGCAAAACCTGCTTGCCGCTTGGATTAATTATTTCCATATCGTCCTTCCTCGAGGAGGATAACAGATGACATACTCGCACTAGCTACGAATATCTTACCTATCATCTCCCTCGGTAATTATAAATTGCTATCTGTATTATACCACAGAAATCTCCCCAATAAAAACAGGAGCCATTGCTCCATCATGATGTAAACAACTTAAAATGCTCCCGTTCTATGGTGTCGTAGGACTACTTAGTACAAATGTTTCTACAATAATTACTTGAAATAAACTTCAATTCCTATTTCTTTCCCGATCTTTTTCAAGTATCGTCTTGCAATTTTTGTAGCCTCAATAAGTCTGGCGCTCTTGGTTTTAGCACATTTGACACATAATCTCCAGATTACGTCTTCATCTGTGTCAAGCTCATCCTTAAAGTACTGCAACATCTTCCTTTTCGTCAAGACCTCGTCAAACCCCCCGAAATCCTTGCCATTGCTAGTGTATATCAAATACGCTAGATCAGAGTCGTGGCAAACTACTCGCTTATCATTAGTCATAAGCTAACACCTCTCTTCCCCTTACTGGCCACGTAAGGTCTTTAGTATTTACAGTTTTACATCAATGTAAAACCCCCTTTAGTAAAAACTCAAGATATCTAAACTGTACATCGCAGAAGCCAGCCTGCGACATCTACATTGTAGCACAAAACATGACAAAAGTCAATACCACTACCGCTTATTCACCCTTCACGCCTCAGTGGCGGCTCTTTTCTCGTCTCTTGATGTCTGATTTATACTTGCTGCGCTTACCTTTTTTGATTACTTCCCCAGCCAGCCCCAACAATAATAACCCTCCCAGCATTCCAACCACCCCATACATACCCACGAACATCAGCGGTATGCCACCTATTACCAGGTTACCACCCCCAATCGCCAGCAAGAACATTCCGATGTATATTGAAATAAATGTCACCTGAAACACCTTTATTTTCTTCGACTGCTTCAACTCCTTACCCTTAACCTGGACCATATTTGCCTCCCTGTCGCCCACCCGCGCATCCGAATAGCTTCTCGCCTGATGCAATATATGGTTCGCAATCACCTGCATATTCATCAGATGCTCCTCTAGATTCTTAGGCGACCCAATACTATCTGTCATCACCGTAAACGTGTCTTCGTACAGCATATAGTGGTATTCATCTCCGCGCAGCAGCATCGCCGACATCACATCTGGCGTCAGCAGTTGCAGCACATCGATGTGATACCCTTCCGGAATCTTCACATCAAATATCCGCCCGAAATCACCCTCCAGCTTAATAGTCTTCACATCCATCAGCGCCTCACGCATCCCAGGTGACACTCCGCCAGCTATCTCACGAAATTCGTACTTCCCCGTGTTGAAGCCGCTCCCATACCCAGTCGGACGGATGATTATATGCGGTACCTTCCGCGGTAATCTGAACCTCACCTCTGTCGACCCGCCGACCGTCGAAATCCGCGTCGTATCCCCATCACGCTCCACGGTCGTTTCTGTACACGGATCAACCATCCTCACATTCTCCGCAATATCTATATAGCCCACCCTCGCTTTCACATCCGATTCGTCGTCAGCCTCATGAAACACCAGGCTATTCCGCGCCGCGAAAGCTTTCCACTCCTCGAGATCCCGATTCTCCTTCTCGGGATGATCCGCACTCTGTTTCATCATCCAAAAAACCGATGCCAGACCTCCGAAGAACAATAGAAACGTCAGCATCGTAACAAACAAAATTACCCCCGCTGGAGCTTCGTACAGTCCCAACAATACAAGACCCGCCAAGCAAAGCAAAAACACAAACCCGGTGATCAACGTGGCAATCTCAGGACCCATCGACTTTTTCGGCCTCTCCTCCTTCTTCCTGTCGTAGTACAAGGACCTCAGGTTATATTTATCCATAACCTTATTGTACTCCACCCGCGGCTATCTCTGGATACCCAAATCCTCGAGGCTCACCGCATCTTCCACTCGCCACTCACCCACCTCGGTTCGCCTCAAATCCGTCAAATATGCCCCACACCCCAGCGCTTCCCCGATATTCTCTGCCAACGTCCGTATATACGTTCCGCTCCCACAACGCACCTTTAAGACCAGTTTCGGATACTCATACTCCAATACTTCAATTGATGTAATTTTTACAACACGCTCCGGCATCTCCACCTCTTTCCCCTCACGCGCTAGTTTGTACGCCCGCTTTCCGCCAATCTTAATCGCCGAGTATATCGGCGGCCTCTGCTTCACCTCCCCAATAAACTGACTGAGCACAACCTCAATATTTTCATCCCCAGGAACCAAATTATTTACCTGAACAATTTCCCCTTCCGGATCGCCTGTACTAGATTTTTGCCCCAATCGCAACGTCGCAATATATTCCTTGTTCAATTTCAATAATTCCGTGGCCCGCTTCGTCCCCTTCCCCACCAGCAATACTAGAAGCCCCGTCGCAAACGGGTCCAAAGTCCCCGCATGCCCTACCTTCACGCGTCGCTTCTCGCCCGCTTCCGCCGAAGCCTTTTCAGACAACACCCGCCTCACTCTCGCCACTACCCCGAAACTCGTCATCTCCGCCGGTTTATCAACCAGCAAAATACCGCTCTTATCAAGCGGCATTTCGACCCCACTCATAGATTTACTTACGCAGACCGAGTTTGCTGACGGTCGACTTATAGAGCTCGAAATCAGTCCTCTCGAGATATTTCAGCAAGCGCTTGCGCTTCCCTACCATCTGAAGCAGCCCCCGACGAGCCATAAAATCATGCTTATTATTCTTGAGATGCTCGGTCACCTCTTGGATTCGCTCTGTCAAAATCGAGACCTGAACCTCAGCCGAACCGACATCTTTCTTGTCGCGTGCGAGTTTAGCAATCGCAGCACCTTTATTTTCTTTCGTAATCATATCGCTATTTTACCACATCACCACCCCTAACGCAACACCCCTCTTGAGAGAATTACATCCCAGGTATTTGGAAAGCACTCACATCAGGCATCGGTGGTGGAGGAGGGGGTGGCGGAGGCATCATCCCGCCGTTATTATCCATTTGCACTGGCGCCATCGGCGGCATCCCGCTCATCGAAGTCATGTCGGCAGCATTCACTGCGTCATTTAACGAAGCGACTTGCGGCAACCCGAACCCGCCTGAAGGCACTGCCGGTGGCTGTAACACTGTCTTTGGCTTATCAATTACAAAGCTGTCGTTATCACCTTCCCTTACACCGCTCGATTCGCCGCTACTTCCGCCACCCGCGGCCTCTGGCACAATCACACTATTTGGGTCAGCTACTGACGGGAATTGAGGTGGCAACTGCATATCCATCTGGTCGTCAGTCGCCGCTGATTGTGGTACTTCATATTGTGGCTCCGGCAATTGCTCAAAGTTTGGTTGCTCGTCCTGGTGCAGCGGCGCCGCTAATTCCTGCGCCATTTGCGACGAGAAATCAACACCTTCCGGCGCTTTCGCATTCACCATGTCGTCAAGCTTTTGCTCACTATCATCAACTTCAGAAACTGCATCCGCAACCGTTGGTTCAGCCGGTTGCTCCGCCGGGACCGCCTCTGCTGGAGCTGGTGCTTCGGCAGGAGATTCTTCAGACACAGGCTTCTCGACTTCCGCCGGTGCTGCCTCAGGGGCTGGCGCCGGGGTTGGTGCATCTGGGTCCATAATCGCATTTGCCACTGCGTCAGACGCTGCCGCGGCCTTTTCTTCGTCAGTCGGACCCTTCTTCCTTGTCGGAGCAGCCGGTGCATTTTCATCCACGATTGTCTCAG
>Ga0123356_10004356_pt1 | contig 14637 bp, 9 predicted proteins | sample TergutEmb28metaG_2_FD_92546 | JGI IMG/M metagenome (GOLD analysis project Ga0123356, IMG submission 92546) | Embiratermes neotenicus P3 segment gut microbial communities from Petit-Saut dam, French Guiana - Emb289 P3 | ecosystem: Host-associated > Arthropoda: Insects > Digestive system > Gut ...
AGAACAACATCCTCTTCCAAGCCTCAACGGCAATGCTGGCACAAGCAAACGCACTACCTCAAGGAGTCCTCCAACTTCTAGGTTAATCATCATAACCCTCTTTGTAAGAGAACCGCATGTTTCAGGCCTGGCGGCACTGTACAGCGGTTCTTTTACGTCTGTTGTAGTGTAAATTAAAGGTAGAATATTTATTTATTTTTCGCTCACTGTACGTCCATGTACAGATTCACGCGTTCCACCGTCCATGATTGCACTTGACATAAATAAGTATTCCACCTTTAACTTACACAATTTAACTGAAAATAGAAATATGTACAACCGACAACCAATGTGATAATATAAGCTTATGTCTAAGAAAAAACAAAAAAAGAAAAATGCGGGACCGCCTTTGGCGTTGGTGCGGCTTTCTCAGGTGATGATTGTTAAGAACGAAGAGAAAAACATTGAGAAGGCTTTGTCGTGGGCTAAAAAGGTTGCGGTTGAGCAGATTGTTGTGGACACAGGGTCAACTGACCGCACGACAGAGATTGCTGAACGCATGGGTGCAAAGGTTGTTCACTTTGATTGGGTGAACGACTTTTCGGCAGCCAAGAACTTTGCAATTGAGCAGGCAACAGGCAACTGGATAGCATTTTTGGATGCTGATGAGTATTTTTCAGAGATTGACGCCAAGAAACTGATAATATTCTTAAAACGAATAATGTCAGACCCGCAGATGAAAGCAAACTACCACGTTCTCAACTGTGCACTTGTCAATGTTGACGATGAAGGAAAAACCATGTCAACACAAGACCAGGAACGTGTATTTCGCAATCTCCCATCCATACGGTACATGGGCAGGGTACACGAAAGGCTCGACATAGACAAAGCAAACATTGTAGAAGTCGATGAGATTAGTATCATTCACACCGGTTATTCCGACACGTCCCTCAAGGAAACGGGAAAAGCTGCACGAAACGTTGAAATACTAAGAGCAGACCTCATTGAAAAACCAAATGACTTAAGTAAAAAAGCATATCTTGCAGATTCATTAAAAATGAGCGAAAATCCTAAAGACCAAGCAGAAGCAGATGCACTATTCCAAGAAGTAATAGATGGCGGGAAAGATGTTATCCCCGATTTACTTAAAAAAGCGTATCTGCACTATATAAAGAAAGTAATTGATGACCGGAGCAAAAGAGACGAATGTCTGGAGTTATGCAAAAATGCCTGCTCCGCAATACCCGGAGACCCTGACTTAAACAATATATATACACAAGTAAGAGGTGGCTGAATATGGTTAAACTCTCCCAGTGTATGATAGTGAAAAATGAAGAACAAAACATTGAAAGAGCACTGGGTTGGGCGAAGGATATTGCATTTGAGCAAATTGTCGTCGACACCGGCTCAACAGACCGCACTGTAGAAATTGCAAAATCCCTCGGAGCAAAGGTCTATCACTTTAAGTGGATAGATGACTTTGCTGCGGCAAAAAACTATGCAATGGAACAGGCAACTGGAGACTGGATTGCAATTCTTGACGCTGATGAATACATGACGCACGAGGATGCAAAGCTGCTTATAGAAGTGTTATATAAAATCCAAGAAGATGATGAAATGTCAGATGAATGTGATTCAATATCATGCCGTTTTATTAATCTTGATGAAAACGGTAATACCTTAACAATCGAGAGCAATCAACGCTTCTACAGAAACCGTCCGTATTTGCGTTTTAAAGGAAGGATTCATGAAGCGGTAGCACTTGAAAAAAGAGATATTTATATTAATGAACTGAGTATATATCATACGGGATATACAAAATCCGAAACAGCAGATAAGAATAAAAAAGAGCGTAACCTAAAAATGTTAAGAGTCGAGTATGAGGAAGACCCGACCAACCCTGATATAATGCATTATCTTGCCAATGCTTTGGGAGTGCAAGAGTCAGAGGAAGATAAGAAGGAAGCAGAGGATTTACATCTAAAAGCACTAAGCAATGATCGTGTACCAAAAACGAATAACAAAATACTTGCGTATGACTTTCTAATTCCGAGATTAATAAGTCAAGATAGGAAGGATGAAGCAATTGAGCTTTGCACCCGAGCAATATCTGAACTAAAAGGGTATTTGGATTATTCTTATTACAGAGCAGTGGCATATAATAAAGCAGGAGAATTTAACAAAGCATTTAACGACTTGAAGGAATGCGAGGATATTCTTTTTTCAAATAATGAAAAGCCTGTGACACGTATATTAGTATCAAGCCCATTGCCGTTATTTTACCAGATAACCGTGTCTGCCGAAGGATTACGTGACGAAGCATTATATAAAAAATACTCTCAGGTAATTAATTCTACAATAAAAGACAATAAGAACAAAGAGGCAATTATTGGACCGTTTATAAGAGCAATGACATGGTACGGAGTGCCTGATGACAAAGTCATGTCAAGATTAGCCGAGGTTTATGATGTCAGCAGCCCGAGTGATTTAATGATTATTGCAAGAGCTGCAAAAGAAAGCGGAGCAATTGAATTTACAAGAAATATTCTGGCTTTAATCGGTAATCTGCTGGGGAAATGATATGAGTAAGAAAAAAAGAAAAAAAAATAGTAATCCCACAAAGACGCCTCAACAGGAGCCATATACATCTGAGGTTAAGCTTTCGCAATGTATGATAGTGAAAAACGAAGAAAAGCACATAGAAAGAGCACTTGGCTGGGCAAAAGATATTGCATATGAGCAAATCGTTGTCGATACAGGCTCAACAGACCGCACTGTAGAAATTGCAGAGTCGCTCGGTGCAAAAGTTTTTCACTTTAAGTGGATAAATGATTTCTCTGCAGCAAAAAACTTTGCTATGAACAAAGCAAAAGGAAACTGGATTGCATTTTTGGACGCAGATGAGTATTTCCCGCAAGAAGACGCAAAAGAGCTGATGAACATCCTTCAAAAAATCCAAAGCGACCCCTCTACAGCCAAGCAATATGACGCTGTTGAAAACACAATGGTGCACCTTGATGACAAAGACAATATAATTGCTGTAATGACACATCTGCGGATACTAAAAAACAGTCCGCACTTGAGATACAACGGTAAAATCCATGAGACCGTTAAAATTCGCAATAAGACTTATGAAGCAACAAACCTAAAAATCATGCACACAGGCTATTCAAGCTCGGTTTATGACGATGCAAACAAAAGAGAAAGAAATGTAGAGCTGCTCAGAAATGAATATAAAAATAACCCCGGTGACCCGAGGATGATGATATATCTGGCAGACTCCTTAAAAGCCCTAGCGTCAGATGAATCTCTAAACGAAGCAGAAGAACTGTATATCAAAGCACTTGGATTTAAAAACATATCCGACAAAGCAGTAAAGCAACTGGCATATGATTTTTTACTGCCCCGCTTTTCAGGTGATAAACGCTACTCAGGCGGAAGTAAACAAAAGGATGAAGCATTAAAGCTATGTGCTAAAGCAATTGCCGATTTCCCTGATAATATTGACTATCGCTACTATCGTGCAATTATATATAATCAAGAGGGCGAGTTTAAAAAGGCGTTGGATGATTTAATAATCTGTGAAAACGCATTTACAACAGGAGATTCATTGCCGATAACACGTATATTAATTCCGACCCCGTTGCCGCTTTTTTATCAGCAAAAGCTCTCAGCCAAAGGGTTAAAGGATGAGCAGGCTGTTTTAAGATATACAACAATAATTAACTCAATCATGTCAGAATCAAAATCTCAAACCGATGTGATAGGGTCATATATAACATCTCTTACAGTATACGGGGTTAGTGATGATGACGTGCTCTTTGAACTGTCAGAAGTATATAATATTAACGACCCGAAGGACTTGATGTTCATAGCAAGAGCGGCAAAAGACAGCGGAGCAATTGAGTTCACAAGGAATATAATGGAGAAGATACAGACTCTGTTAGGTTAAACGAAGGAATATTTTATGAGTAATAATTTTGGCTCCGCCAGAGAGCAGTTCGAACAGGAAGCAAACCAGCTTAAGCAAATCATTTATCAGTTCATCGAAGGCGGGCAAATAATCATGGCAGCACAGGTACTTGAGCAGTACGCAATATTAAACCCAAACGACCCTGACTTAGATGACCTGAGAGGCATGCTTTATCCGGATAGTGACACACTACCCCAGGAAGAGATACCGGAAGAATATAAGATACTTAATAGCATTGAAACAATATTTATCTTGTCAGGAATTATCACAAAAAGAACCGGTTATATTGACAGTGTTTTACGCAAGATAAAGCTAATGGAAGAAAAATGGAACTACAAGCCGATTCTGATGACATGCATTCATAATATTGACCAAAGACAATCGCAGGCATGGCTCGGCACGGCAGGAGTCGGTCAGGTAACTCTCGGAGCGGAAACGAGAGTACTTAATGTGTATGAATATTTCCAAAAATCATATATTGAAGGATTGGAAAATAAGGCTGTTTATAGCGACAGTGATAATAACGATGTCCCGGAAGATGACACGTCCACAGAAACTAAAAAGTATTATACAGGCTACATGGGAAGTCTTCGCATGGTACGTTATTACAAAGACGGAAATCTTTATAAGGATATGGTTTACGATGACTGGGGATATTTAAATTATATTCGTGAATACAGCCCATTGAGTGAAGATGTTTATGACGTTAAATATTACACAACAGACGGTAAACTATGCATCGAAGCATTGTTCAGACCAACAAGTGAAGGCATTGAGCATGAAAAAATATTTCTTTATAACGATAACGAAGAAATTATTTTTGAATGCAAATCGAGTGCGGAGCTGGCAGCTTATTGCTTAAATGAACTGATAACGGATGATAAATTCTATATGCTGGTTGTAGAAGACGGTTTAATGTCAAAAGCAGTGACAGAAATAGACAGCAAAAAGAAAAATATAGCAAAATGCATTGTTGTACATAGTATATTCCTAAATGACGCATACGACAAAAAAAGCGGAGCACAAAAGTTTTATGAGTATCTTTGCAATAACCACAAAAAATTTGACGGGATTATAATGCTGACAAATGACGCAGCAAATGATTTTAAACAAATATACGGAGGAGCAGAAAAACTGTTTGTTTCTCCACATCCTTACCCGCATATTATCAGCAAGGTCGATTTCAACAAACGTGACCCGATGAAAGCAGCAGTAGTTGCAAGGCTTGACCCACTCAAGCAGATAAACCTTACAATCGATATATTTGCATTAGTTGTAAAAGAACTGCCGGAAGCAAAGCTTGATATATACGGAAAAGGACCCGAGCAGGAAAATCTGGAAAGCAAAATTAAAACACTCGGCATGGAAAACAACATTTTCTTAAAGGGCTACACAGACGAACCGCTTGCAGCCTTTAACACAGCCGTTTTATCCATAGTGACAAGCTTTGCGGAAGGCTATGGGCTTACGATAATGGAAAGCATATGCAACGGCTGCCCGCCGTTTGCATTTGACATTAAGTACGGACCTGCAGAAATCATTGAGGATAATAAAACAGGTTTTTTATTTCCGAGATTTGATTTAGCAAAATGTGCAAAAAAAATAATCGAATATCTAAAAGACCCGCAAATGCAAAAAAGCATGAGCGAGAATTGCTATAATGCAGCTTCGAGATTTTGCACCGATAAATTTCTCGAAAACTGGTTTAATATAACGGAGATGTTATATGAGCAAAAAAACCGACGTATTTAAACTATTATGTTTTTCTTAAAATAAACCTCAAGCCTGCCTGCTCCTTGCTCGGAATCTTTAATTTTAATGCATTCTAAGCCGAACTTCCCGGCATTGTCTATTAAACACTTTGTATCAGTGTATGTTAAATGTGAGGGTTCATTCCACCAAAAATCGTAAGCCGGGTTTTGTGCTTTCACAAAGTCACTGTCGTTAAACGGAGCTGCAATTAAGAGGATGCCACCGGGTAAAAGAAACTCGGTGCACCTCTTTAATGCTTCCCATGGATTTATAAGATGTTCAATAACCTCGAACATTGTAATTACATCATATTTGTGCAGAGGCTCAAAATCGAAAAAGTCTTGCTTTATTAAGTCAATGCCAAACTTATTCTTAGCATATAGGACATTATCGGGTGAAGACTCAAGCCCCTCGATTAACCATCCATTATCCTTTGCGACCTTAACAAACGTACCGATACCTGCACCTATATCCAGCAATCTGCCGGGCTTTCCGGTAAATTCATGTATCTGTTTAATTCGATTATTACTGAAGGTTAAATACCCCTCGGTATCACCCATTTCTGAAACACCAAAAGCTCCTCCGCCTGACTTTGTATTCTCATGATGCATTGCGTAGTATTTTCCCAAAGCAGACCCTGAGGGCATATTACTTCGGAATGTAAGCTTGCATTTATTGCATTTTTTCCAAATACAAATCGGATTAAGAACACCAAAATTATTTGCCTTTATTGATTGATTACATACAAAAACGATTTTGGCGTCATTGCTGCCACACCCAATGCAATTGCTGTCGTACTCGTCGTATTCGGGCAAAACGGAAGGTTCCTGCTGCGTTACAAAGTTTGCCATTATAGGTGATATTTCAATTGATTTTTTGTGCATTGCAAGTGCTTTGTCGTACTTTCCAAGTACATTTAATGCGAGTGCATAGTAATAATATGTTAACCCGCTTACACCATCCTCAAAATCAATCCATACCTTACAAAAATTTATTGCTTGCTGATAATCCCCTTTATCAATTTCTCCATTTATCGCATTTAGAGCTTGTTGGATATTTCCTCTGACAAGAATTTCGTAAAAGTCCGGATATTTTTTTCTGTTAATAGTTTGTATATCCTTTGCTTTTTTTTGTTCCGCACTATTATTTTTTTCGCTAACTATATCAAAAATACCTGCGTGCCTTTCTGTCAGGTTTTTTCTGTCGAACACTGTAATATCGTATGCTTTTTTATTAAGTAGTGATTCGGAAGGTTTCTTTTCCCATAATTTATATAGACGCAACAACTCGTTTTCGATACCGGTTATATCAGAATAATCTACAGTAGTACCATGTCCTGTTTTTGTTAATAGCTTATCTAATATTCCGTCGACAGGACCAAGGTTTAGTATCTGTTTTCCAAAACGCAGATATTCAAATATTTTAGCAGGGTACGTTGCAGCATAATCCTTTGAAGGACCTAATATTACAAGCAGCAAATCTGCACAAGCAGTATGAACGAGACTGTCATGATGCTCAAAATAAGGAGTAAAAAGTGCGATATTTTCCATACCGTACTTAGTAATAAGCTTTTCCGGTTCTTTTCTGTCACTTTCAGAAGGGGCATTCCCAATATGTAATGTGACCTTATCGGAATCGATTTGCTTGCGGTCAATAAGGTTTTTTAATGCTTGAATTATTGTTGTTACACTTCGGTCAAAGTAAAGAATCCCATTATGGACTATTGTAAATTTCCCGTTATTATTGTTAATGATAGTTTCTGAATCTATATTATTGAACCATTCGAAATCTTCTTCGTCATAACCGTTTGTAATGTAAGATAGCTTGTCTTTGGTTAACCTCAGCTTTAAAAAGCTATCATAGCTTTGCTCGGTTACACAAATTACATGATCGGCATTTTTAAAAATGGCTTGCTCCCAATCAATGCACATGGCGTAATGTAAAGACTCCTTATCAGGCCAAATGAGTGGGTTTTGACTCCATTCATCGCGAAAATCCGCAACCCATGGAATGCCGTGTAATTTTTTCACATAGTATCCTGTGATATGGTCACTGTATGGAGCACTGGTGGAATAAATTGCACTTATATCATCAATATCAACATGTTTATATAAGTTGTCGGCAACAAGAGCTGCCCATAAAACAGACATATCAGGAAATGACAGGAGCTTATTTTTCATGTCAGTATTAACTCTTTCGTAGTAGAGGTTTAACTTCTCTTGCACAGGATTGGACAGCCCGGGTAAGATTTTTGCCAGCATATAATCAAGGTCGGAAATTGTTGTTACATCATTTCTGGCTATGCGTAATACTTCAATGTCGTCAGGTAGTTCGTCAAAATATTCATCTCCTAAAAATATTGACTCTTCATTTAACAAAGCCGAAGTGATAACAACCGGTTCCCATCCGAAAAACCGCAGATATTTGACCAGCTTTACAGTTCTTTGAACACCGGACCCTGATAAAGGCGGATAAATCCCTGCGACAACTAAAACCTTCTTTTTTGCTTTAGGTGGGATAATTTTATCTGCGGTTTTACCCAACATTTTTTCAAGACTTAATATTTCACTGCGACATATATCAACAAGCTCCTGATAATCGCCGGACTCATCATATTCATTCTTTATAATCTCAAGACTTGCTTTTTCTGCACGAACAAAATAACGAACAGCATTTGACAATATGTTTTTATGCTTCAAAATGCAAGCAAGGTTGTACAGCAGGTCGGGATTCATCGGGTTTATTTTTAATCCCGTTCTCACATTTTTTTCTGCTGCTCCGACATCTCCGAGTGAAAATTCAGCACTTGCAAGCATTGAATAAACACGGTCATCCTTATTTTTTTCCAGAAACTCATAGCAAAGATGAATAAGCTCTTCATACATTCCCATGCCAAAGAGCTCCTTCCCGCCTTCAATAAATTCATTTATGGAAAATAAAGCATCATCCTTACTCATTTACTACCCCTATTTATATTATCTATGCAACTAATCAAGATTAACACTAAAAACGTTTAAAGTAAACTATTTCATTGACAAGAAAAAGCTTTATATATAGAATTCAATCAATAATAATTTATATTAAAAAAGCAAAAGTGAACAAGGAGAAGCTTATGACGGTTAATGTTATTGGACTTGGATATATTGGATTACCTACAGCTCTGAGCCTAGCATGTGAAGACATTAAAGTCGTGGGTACAGATATCAATACGAAAGTTGTCGAACTGTTAAGAGCGGGAATGCTTCCTTTTGTTGAAGCCGGTATGGAGGACTTATTCCATAAAGCAAAGGGCTTTGAAATAGAATTTGTGACACACACGGTAAAAGCCGATATTTATGTAATTGCGGTTCCCACACCGTTTCAAGACAAGGATAAAAGAGTAAATTTAACGTATCTTAAAAGTGCGATAATGAATATTCTGCAGGTTTGCGATAAAGGGAGCATTTTAGCAATTGAATCTACAATATCTCCCGGAGTTATTAAAAATGTTGTAAAGCCGATTGTTGAAGAAGCGAATTTCAAATGGGAAGAAGATATTTTCGTGGCATATGTACCGGAGCGAATAATTCCGGGAAATATGATTTATGAACTGCGTCATAACAGCAGAACCATTGGTGTTACTACTGATGAAACCGGAGAACGACTATCAGAGATGTATAAGGTGTTCTGCTCCGGTGAGATAATTGTCACATCAATTGAAGTTGCGGAAATGACTAAAATTGTCGAAAATACTTATAGAGATGTGAATATAGCGTTTGCGAATGAGTTGGCGAGGATGTGCTATATTGAAGGTATTGATGTACATGAGGTTATCAGAGCAGCAAACAAACATCCCAGAGTTAACATTCTTAATCCTGGACCCGGTGTCGGTGGTCATTGTATTTCAGTTGACCCATGGTTTTTAGTAGGTGATTATCCGACACTGACAGAACTGGTATTCACCGCAAGGAGAGTAAATGATTATCAACCGACATATGTATTATCCAGAATAAGAGAAATTATGAAGGAAAATGACATTGCAGACATGTCACAAGTTGGACTCTACGGACTGACATATAAGGAAAATGTAGATGACACACGAAGAAGTCCAGCACTTCAAATAATAGAATTTCTGGATAGCTATTTCACATCGGAAATTAAATCCTTCGATCCGATACTGGACAGTACTATTGTAGCGAATCAATACACAGATTTTGAATCATTTTTAGGCGATATTAAACTACTTGTAGTGTTGTCAGCACATGACCATATTATTGAAAACAAACATTTTTTGAGTAACGTAATCGTATTCGACACACGCAATTGCTTGGAGTTGAGTAATGGATATAGGCTTTAAAAGGAGTTTTATATGCATCCTATAAAAGTAATGTCAATATTCGGCACAAGACCTGAAGCGATAAAGATGGCGCCTGTTGTCAAGCTGCTCGAGGAAAATGATAGCATTCATTCACTTGTATGTGTAACTGCTCAACACAGGCATATGCTAGACCAAGTGCTGTCGGTATTTAAGATCAATACTGATTACGATTTGGATATAATGGAAAGTAATCAGAGTTTATCGGATATCACCTCCCGGTCATTAATCGGGCTTGAAGAAGTAATAAAAAAAGAATGTCCGGATTTTGTTTTGGTACATGGAGACACATCAACTACATTTGCCGGAGCTCTTGCGGCATTTTATCATCAAATCAAAGTCGGTCATGTGGAAGCGGGGCTTCGTACATATGATAAGCACCAGCCTTTTCCCGAGGAGATGAACAGACAGCTAACGGGTCGGATTGCAGATTTGCACTTTGCACCAACAACACAGGCGAAGGAGAATCTCTTAAAAGAAAATATTAAACCGGAATGTATTTTTGTAACTGGAAACACGGTAATTGACAGCCTTAGCATTACAATCTCAAAAGACTATAAATTTAATACAGAAGTTCTAAACAACATAGATTTTGCTAATAAACGTGTTATTACTATGACTGCTCACAGACGCGAGAATCTGGGAAAACCTCTTGAAATTATTTTTGAGGCTGTGCGTGATATAATTAATGAAAATGCTGATACAGAGATGGTATATGCAGTTCACAGTAATCCGGCTGTCAAGGAACCAGCGTATCGGATATTATCCGAAAGCTCACGTATACATTTAATTGACCCTCTTGATATTGATGATATGCACAATTTAATGAATCGTTCTTATTTAATTCTAACCGATTCAGGTGGCATACAAGAGGAGGCTCCTTCATTAAATAAGCCGGTTGTTGTGCTAAGAAATGTTACAGAACGCCCAGAAGGTATTATTGCGGGAACATTAAAACTTGCAGGCAACGAATATAGCGGTATTCGGGAAATTATAACGTGTTTGTTAAATGATACAAATGAATACAAAAAAATGGCGTCTGCACGCAATCCGTTTGGTGACGGAAAAGCATCGAAGCGCATAGTTAACGCTATATTATACAGCTTTGGAATAAATAAAGAAAAACCTGTGGATTACAAGTAAGACATTGGGTTTTCTTTATATTCTTCAAGAAATATGCTTTGGAACTTTTTATAATCTACAGTACTCGCGCCCATGGTGTCATGTAAACACCATGGTTTTGCGTTACCATCATTATCTCTTTGGATTGGGACATGTATTTTATACCCTTTACGCAAAAACTCACAACATTGTGATGCATCATAAAAATGCCAGCCATCAAATAAATCTTCCCGCCATGGAAGGTTATATTGAGTTGCAATTAACACTCCGTCAACAAGCTTTGCATCAGTAGTTATATTATCTTGCTCATAATAACCTGCAAGTCTTTATTAAGTTCATCTTGATTTATAAAGCTCAACATATTTTTAGGCGATGAGTTATCTTCTCTGTTATTCATAACTCATAGTATAGCATATTTATTATTTTCTTGTCTTGATAATTTTGACATGTTAAAATGATTTGAGGAGGCACAGGACATGCCAAAAACAACAGGAGTCAAACAGGTTGCGTTTAACAAAAAAGCCTATCATGACTATCATATACTCGAAAAGTTTGAAGCGGGTGTTGAGCTTTTCGGAACAGAGGTCAAGTCAATCAGACAGGGCAATATAAACCTAAAAGAAGCGTTTTGTATGGTCAAGGACGGCGAGTTGTTTGCACGACAAATGCACATAAGCCCGTACGAAAAAGGAAACATCTTTAACCGCGATCCCATACGTCCGAAGCGGCTATTGATGCATAAAAGGGAAATAAACAAGCTATATGCCAGAATTAAACAAGATGGGCTTGCATTAATTCCACTATCGGTTTATTTCAGAAATTCAAGAGTAAAACTCGAAATAGGACTTGCGAGAGGAAAAAAACTCCACGACAAAAGAGATGCTGACTCGGAAAGAACATCAAACAGGGACATCGAAAGGAAGATGAAGGAGCAGCAATAAAATACGAGTATTATCCAAAACAGTAACAGAAAATTTACTTAGTCTGTAGTATAACAGTACCATGTGCCATGTTTGGTTTCTATGGTACTTATTGGTTTATTGTTTTTCAGAATCATATTGTTTTCAGGCTTTTTATTAAGAACACAAAGTCTGCCGTTTTTTTGCAATCGTTTTAAATAGGCACTAACTTCGGATGGCTCTATATCTGTTTCCACTATAATATAGTCAAACATTTCATCTTTAAAAGCAGATGAAAACTTTGATACCTCGGTAATATCAACATAACATGGATCAGTGTATGTTTCATAATCAACTCGGAACCGCTCTTCCTCTGATATGATAAACAGCTTTACATCATTGCTTCCGAGCTCACGCAGAGCGGTTTTTATTTTTAACGGGTTTGCCCCCAAACCGGGACTTACACCAAGTATTTTTGCATTGTGATGTTGTTGCAAATTGAGGGATTTGAAAAAATCAAGATCATAGCAAGAACCCTTACCCCAAGGATCATATCCAAACTCATTAAAATAGGTTTTTCTCCCGTTATTAAGAAACTCTGTTGTGCTTACATCGCCTAATGTTATACTTCCAAAATGAAAACAGTATGCATCCTTTGCCAGTATTAATTTCTTTCCTAGTTTGCGACTCAAATGAGACGTTAAATCATCAGGAAATAAATATAAGTTACCCGGAAGCTTATATGTCGGAGTTAATATACCATTTGAAGATATATAATACTTCGCAGGAAACATAACTATTGGATCAACCAACCTGTTTCTCTGTTCCCATTTTAATGGATTCTGTATATTATTTTTTGATGCGAATATATACATTTCATCAATACCATCAAACTTTTCGGGAATTGTTTGAAGATTGGATACAGCCGATGTTGCCGGGACTGCATATGCGATATCGTTATCAGATTTTACACAAGCAAGCAAATTTTCTATTGCTCTCTCTGTTATAAGAACATCGTTTGATATTGCGAGACAGTATTTACCTTCCATTATTCTGGAAACACACCCTACACCGCCGCCGTTTCGTAATATATCGAGTTGCTTGTCCGGAGCAATTTCCTCAAAGAACTCTTTAGTTCCGTCCGATGAACCGTGATTAACCAAGATTAATTCATAATTTAAATCATTTGGTATATGCTCAAGTAAACTCTTGACGCAAAGCATAGTATATTCCAGCTTGTTATACCCTATTACATAGATAGAAAGCTCGTATTTATAGTCGCCGGTCTCTTCGGCTTTATCAATATATGTGTTGCCGCCAAGCATAAATCGGTCATGTTCTTTGTATTTCTTTAACAGCTCTTCGTCAAGTGATGCAATTTCAAAGAAATAAAAATCCATGTAAAATGTTTGTGTTAATGGATATAGCTCAAACTCAATTTTGTGTGAACACTTTGATTTATCGGATTTGTAGGATAGAATAATTCTCTCAAGAGAATACGTAATACTTTCACTGGCTAAAAACAGGCTTTCTACTTTACTAAAGTTTTGAGTATAGTACATCAATGATTGGCATGCCGACATAACGTCAGTGGACAAGGAGTCAAATAACTCATCGTTTACATCCGCACAGGCAAGATGCATTTGCTCTATAGCATCCAGAACTGTCTCAATTAACTCAAGTATCTGCTGGACATCAGGTGCATTTTCGTTACTCATATAAGCCACCACTCTTCTTATTTACGCAATAATAAAGTCAGTATAGGATATTATGTGAGTAATGTAAACTATTAATGAGTTGGTGTATTGTAAATCATTCTTTCATATGATAAGCTACATATACGGCATATCCTGCATTAATACATGGGACTGTACCGGTTTCGACGGGGGTGTAGAGGCGCAAATAGCGGGCGGTGGTGCGGTCACCTAAAACTGCAAACCTTATAAATTAAAGAACAACGATAACGTAGTTCTGGCAGCCGCTTAAGGCAGCCCGTTCTACCCCAAAGTTCCACGATTGGGGATAGAGCGTCGATTAGTGGAGAACGTGAATACTCTAAGCTTTGCGAGTATCATGAACAATGAAGCTACCAACCCGTAAACGCCTGACGGCTTGCGCTACGGGAAGGGAAAGGGTCTTATTTAATAAGACCACATAACCGTCTGCGCCCGGAGAAGTTAACGTCAAAGCACTTTCGGACGGGGGTTCGACTCCCCCCAGTTCCACCAACCCGTCCATTAGGCGAACCCCGGAGGGTTTGTCCAAATGGACGGTAGACTTTTGTCCATCACTGGCATTGTAGTAAATAGTCATGTGGTCGTCGGAAAGTTCGATTCTTGCTATCAGAACATCAACCAAAGCCTTGCGGTAGTTGATATCATTGGTATCACCATTAGTAAAACGCTCGAAGAAAAATTTCATCTGCTCATATTTCAAAGTCGGACGTTGAATCTTTTCCATCGCAAGTTGAGTTTCAAGGTCAGCTTTTTCATTTTGACGTTTTTCAATTTGTGCAGAAATAATGTCGGCAGCTTTTCCTTCTTCAAGTGCTTTAATCA
>Ga0123356_10004358_pt1 | contig 14633 bp, 13 predicted proteins | sample TergutEmb28metaG_2_FD_92546 | JGI IMG/M metagenome (GOLD analysis project Ga0123356, IMG submission 92546) | Embiratermes neotenicus P3 segment gut microbial communities from Petit-Saut dam, French Guiana - Emb289 P3 | ecosystem: Host-associated > Arthropoda: Insects > Digestive system > Gut ...
CACATCACCCCAATGTTCGAACATGCGACGCAACTCGTCGAGCGGCATCTCAGGGTTTGCCCCCAAGGCATCGATCCAGGACCGATACAGGACCTTGAGTGCATCGCTCTGCTTGCTCGCCATCGTTGGTCTCCATATGTCGGAGTGCCGCCCCCAACGTGTCAGCGCGGCATTTGTTGCTTCCTACGCGTCGTGACGATCAGCCCACAAAGTCGAGCCCGACCGTCGGTAGATCAACCTTGCCGCCGCACTCCCGCGCGATCACCGGCATTACCTCCTCGGCGAAGATCTGCATTTGCTCTTCGATCTCGGCGCCTTCGAATCCACCGAGCTCGAACCAGCCGAGAAACGCGAAATCCTCATAGCCGCACTCTTTTTTCATCTTCATGATCTTGTCGATCACAAACTGCTTTGGTCCCTGAATAGCGATCTCGCGCTCGCGCAGCATGCTGGCCGTGACCTTTTTGTTGAGATCGAACATCGGCTCGTCGAGCCGCGCCACCACCGCACCGAAGCCGAATGGCCCATAATAGTCGAACTGCAGCTCGATAGCCGCCGCTGCCCGTTCCAAATCGCGCTTTTCTGTCTTAGGTTTGGTAATGTGGATATAGCGGCTGGTCATGATGCCGCGCCGCTTTTGAGCATCCCAACCGTATTTGAAGCGGCCACGGTTGTGCATGTCAGGCCACTTTGCCTTTTCTGCCGCCTCGTAAAACATGTCAATATTGCGCCGCATCCGATCGTTTGGCTCCACGATGCACACACCGTTGAGGCCTTGCTCCGCTGCCCATTTGATCGACCGCGGGCTGGTTAGTGGCTCCCACAATTGCGGATGCGGCTTCTGCAGCGGCTGCGGAAACACCTGCAGTTCCTTCAGCGTTGTCGTGGTCGCCTGCACGGGGTTGCCGGCGGAATACATGTCTGGCGCGCCAAGCGCGATCACGTCCTCGAGCTTCCGCTCCAGATTCTCCCGCTGGAAGTAGGCGATTGTCTGCTTGTGATTCCATTTCGTGTAGGTCGGTGGGATGGAGAAATTCTCACCGCGATGACTGAACGAAGGTTCGGTCCAGCATTTCTTGGCCAGCGCTACCGCTTCCTCAAACGACTTGCGATTGCGCTCCTGATCCTGGATCGTCGAGCCATACGGACGGCCTAGCACTTCGTTCTCGCGCGGCTGGTAACCGCGGCCCAGCCCGCATTCAACGCGGCCGCCGCTGATCACATCGAGCAAGGCCACCTGCTCGGCGAACCGGACCGGGTGGTGCCAGACGATGATGTTTGCGCATTGGCCCAGGCGGATACGCTTCGTGTGCGCCGCGATAGCCATCTGCGTCATCAATGGGTTGGGACTCATCTCCGCGCCTTCCGGCTGGAAATGATGCTCTGTGAGCCAAAACGACTGGTAACCGAGTTTCTCTGCCAGGATGCCCTGGCGCACCTGATTCACGAGCGTCTGTTGCGCCGCCTTGTGCACTTCCTTCAGCGTGCCGTCGTTGAGGGTAACGCCGTCACTTGTGGTGACGATCGGCAGACTTGATGCTCCGTTATTGAATACTCCGATTTCCAGCATGGGCCTCTCCTGCTCTCGTCGCTGCTGCGGTTCACTGACGCCGGCACGCAACTCGCGTGCCACGTCCATTCCTCGTTTTGATTCCGTCGCTTGCACCCCCACCGAACAGCCGCGCCAGTCTCAAACTGAGACTCGCTGTCACGCTTGTGTCAGTTTGGGACAGAGCGTTCCGGTTTACGGGTGCACGGCCGCGACTTAGATTGGCGGCGTCTGGCCGACCGCTCGCGTTTCCGTCAGCCAGTCCAGCAACCAAAACGGTGGTTCAAACGCCGGCCGGAGGAATCGTTCGCCATGGACGCGATCGGCAATCCGCAAATCTATTCGCATGAATACTCGCGTCTCGTGGCGCGAGCCTGGGACCGACTGATCGCTGCTTACCCGATCGGACCGACCGAGGTGCGCGATCTCGTGCTGGATTCCTGGCGACGATCCCAGGCGTTCGGCGTCAATCCAGGTCGGCGGGCCGCCGAGGTTCCTGGCACAACACTCGACGGCTATGACCATCGGCAACTACGCATGGCAGTGCAGGCCACCTTGCCGCCCATTGCCGCCTATCTTGCGGAGACCCGGTCAGTCCTGATCGCGAGTGATGCGGCCGGCATCCTGCTTGCGGTCGAAGGTGACCGCAAGCTGACCGAGCGGCTGGCATGCAACCACGCGGTTCCAGGTGCGGCTTGGCACGAACACCAGATCGGAACCAACGCAGTCGGCACCGCACTGGCGTTGGGTCGGCCGGTGCAGATCCACGGCCAAGAACATTTTTGCGAAGCGGGTAAACCCTGGAGCTGTACCGCGGCACCCATTCATGATCCGGCCGATGGCTCGGTTCTCGGGGTCATCGACGTGACCGGTCCGGCCAGCGCGGCGCTTACCCACGCGGGAGCGTTTGTCATAGCAATGGCTGAGCGTATCCACGCCTTGCTAACGCAATACGAATTGCACGCCCGGGTGCGCCTGCTCGAGCTGTATGCCGACCACAAACCCCGCAGTGACGAGGCGGTATTGCTTGACCGGCACGGACGGGTCGTGAAGGCAACACCCGGCGCACGCATGGAAGAAGCCTCATTGCAACCTGGCCGGCAGCTGCCCGGCATCAATGCCGACAGTCTGGTGAGTGGCCGGTTCCCGACCCTGTCGAGGGCCATCAGGCGCGAGTGGCTGACGCCTCTGATCGACATGGGCGAATGCGTTGGCGCAATCCTACAGCTGCCATCGCGTAATGCTGCCAAACCGGCTCCCCCAGCGCTTGCGCCGTCCCTGCAGGCGATTTTAGACACCTCACCCTCGCTAGGCCGGTTGCTGGTCATGGCGCAACGTTACGCGGGGTCGCGCACGCCGCTCCTGCTGCAAGGCGAAACCGGCACCGGCAAGGACCTGTTGGCGGCCGCCATCCACCGAGCCGGCCCGGATCGCGATACGCCGTTCATCACGGTCAACTGCGCAGCTCTCCCGCGCGAGCTGATCGCCAGCGAATTATTCGGCTACGTCGAGGGCGCCTTCACCGGCGCCCGCCGTGGCGGGGCTCGCGGGCGGTTCGAACAAGCGCATACCGGTACGCTGTTCCTCGACGAGATCGGGGACATGCCGTTGGACCTACAGCCCTACTTGCTGCGCGCGGTCGAGGAACAACAGATTACGCGGCTCGGGGACTCTGTCGTGCGATCCGTCGACGTGCGCGTGCTCGCAGCAAGCAACCGACCGCTGGAACACGAGGTGACAGCAGGTCGTTTTCGTGCCGACCTGTTTTATCGTCTGAACTGCGCCGTATTGGCGCTACCGCCGTTGCGTGAGCGGCTGACGGATCTGCCATGGCTGGTCCCTGCGTTGCTGCGGCAGATCGCCCCCGAGATCGCTGCGGATTGCGGCATAGATGATGCTATCCTGGCTCGCCTGCGCGGCCATGACTGGCCGGGGAACGTGCGCGAGCTCCGGAGCATGCTCGCGCGGATGGTTGTGCTGTCGCCAGACGGACGGCTCGATCCTGTTTTGCTGGTGCCGGATAACCCCGCCACAGCGCCGGGAGGCAAGCTTCGTAGGCAGGAACAGACGATGATATTAACGGCGATGACGACCGCCCATGGCAGTGTGAGACAGGCTGCCCAGGCGCTGGGAATATCGCGCGCGACGCTGTACCGACGGCTGACTAGGTATCGCCAAGATGAGCAGGACCGCGCAGGTGTCGCACTGGCCCAGCACAACGTGTAGCAAGTTTGGCTGATCTGCGCGCTCGCCGCCGCCATGGTGGCCGTCGATATCTCCGCGAATAGGCGGAGGCTCTCCGACCAGGAATTTACGTTCGTGCATGCCGCGTTGCCGAATACCGCTGGAAAAGGCCTCGGTTGCGGCAGCACTCCGATTGATCATCGGAATTGTCCTGGGCGACAATTCCGATAATCCGCCGTTGAATGTCGGTCGGCCTTCTACCGCGACGCTGCGATGCGCCCGGCCACGACATGCGCAAACGCCTGGGTCCCGAGCGGCCCACCGAGATCCGGTGTGCGTTCCGTGGGCGTGGCAAGCGCCGTTTCGACCGCTGCCTCGATCGCATCCGCCGCGGCGACGAACGCCCCACCGCGCCGCCCGCTCAACCAACGCAGCAGCATGGCAGCAGAAAGCAGCAGCGCGGTCGGATTCGCTCGGTCTCGGCCGGCAATGTCAGGAGCCGAGCCGTGCTGTGCCTGTGCTACCGCGCGGTTGTCGCCGGCGTTCAGGCTCGCACCCAGGCCCAGGCTGCCGGCTAATTCCGAGGCCTCATCTGACAAAATGTCGCCAAACATGTTGGTGGTGACAATGACGTCATAGCGCGACGGATCGCGCACCAGATGCGCTGCCATCGCGTCCACGAGTGAGTCGTCCAGCGTGACGTCGCGATAGTCACCAGCAATAGCTCTTACTTCACGCAGAAACAATGCATCCGAGATACGCAGCACGTTCTGCTTGTGCACGGCGGTCACGTGGTGGCGGCGCGTGCGAGCCAACTCGAACGCAGTGCGGGCGATGCGCCGGCATGATTCGGCCGTGACTTTTCGCACTGCTAGCGCCATATCGGACGTCGGCATGAATTCGCCAATACCGACGGCCATGTTGCGGTCGGCGTAGAAGCCCTCAGTGTTTTCGCGCACAATCACCAGGTCCATCGGATGGCGCAGGATTGTCATGCCTTCGCGTGAACGCGCGGGGCGGATGTTGGCATAGAGATTGAAATGTGTGCGCAGAATGCCAGAGGGGTTCACACCGCCTTGGTCTGCCGGCGGGTAATCGAGGTGCGAGACAGGGCCAAGAATCACACCATCCGACCGCTGGACCGCCTCGAGCACCGCTGGCGGCAAGGTGGTGCCGTCACGACTGAGGGTGGCGAGGCCGATCTCGTGGGTCTCGTAATTCAGGTCGAGGCTGAAGCGCGCATCGACTTGCCGCAGCACGATCAGTGTAGCGGCAACAATTTCCGGTCCGATGCCGTCGCCCGGGAGAACCAGCAGATTGGTGCTCATACCAAGACCATACCGTGAATGACGCCTGCGACGTTGGTCAGCGCGCACGGATTGGTCAAGCCGGCTCGGGTCGCGGAGAGGAGATCACTTGACGGCCTCGCAGAAGCTGAACCCGACCGGGCAGTTCGCCACCGACGTCGCGGTGAATGCGCCGCACGCGTACGACGAAGCGCATGAAGATGCGGCAGGCCGACGATATGCGCACGTGCCCAGCCAGCGATCCTGATGCTCGGCGCGTCGGCGCAGGGACGCCGGCGCGCGCGACTCGTCACGATTGAGCGTGGCTTGTGCCGTGCGGATTGTGTATCAGCAATGTTCGCCACGTCGTGGATCAGAAATCTGCGCGGTGGCCTAGGACGAGTCGGCCGATCCGCTGGACCTCGCGCCGATCCCCATGCGCGGCGCCATGTAGGATTTGGACCGAGCGGCCAACGCCCGGCCCCTGCATCGTTGATCCTGCGAACGCGAAGCACTCAGGAACCTCACGCGCGAGATTGCGCGCTATCCACCGGCCGACTGAATCGCCCGCCACACCCGACCCGGCGTTGCTGGCATATCGAAATGTCGTACGCCGAGCGGCGCCAAGGCGTCGTTCACCGCGTTCATCACCGCCGCCATCGCCCCGACAGTACCCGCCTCGCCGACGCCCTTCGCACCGAGCGGATTGACTTTCGTCGGCACTTCACGCGTCGCTACCCGGAAATCCGGTAGGTCATCGGCGCGCGGCATCTGGTAGTCCATAAACGACGCCGTTAGCATTTGCCCTGAATCAGGATCGTGCACGATCACCTCGCCCATCGCCTGGCCGGCACCCTGCGCGACGCCGCCGTGCGTTTGCCCGGCGACAATCAGCGGATTCAGCACTTTGCCGAGTTCCTCCACGGCGCTGTAGCGCATGATCTGCGTCACGCCGGTGTCGGGATCGATTTCCACTTCGCAGATATGCATGCCGTTCGGGAAAGTGCAGGCAGTCGGGGTGAATTCGCCTGATTCGACCAAGCCACCTTCCTCGCCGGGCGGGATGTGGTTCGGATCATATGCCGCACGCGCCACCGTGGCGAGATCAACCGAACGGTCCGTGCCGGCGATCGTGAAACGGCCGGCTTCGAACGTCACGTCCACCACCGCCGCTTCCAGCAATTCAGCAGCGATGCGCTTCGCCTTGTCGACCACCGCCTCCACCGCGAGCGACACAGCCGAGCCACCGATGCACAGTGCGCCCGAGCCACCATTGCCCTTGCCAAACGGCAACTGGTCGGTGTCACCGTATTCGTACTTCACGCTCTCGAGCGGGACATTAAAGCGGTCGGCGACCATTTGGCAGAATGTCGTCTCCAGCCCCTGCCCCACCGACATAGACCCAGTGCGCAGAATCAACGTGCCATCCTCCATAAGGCGCAGCGTGGAAAGGTCCTTCGCCGGGCGCAGGAACGGCCCACCGGCGACCTCAATGCAATTGCATAGCCCGATGCCACGCAGCTTACCGCGCGATTTCGCTTCCGCGCGGCGGGCTTCGAAGCTTGCAAGTTCAGCAAGATCCGATGCGGTCGTCATATTACCTTCGAACTCGCCGCAGTCGTAAGTAAAGGTCAGGGCGGTCTTGTACGGCATCGCCGTCGGCGGAATTAGATTGCGGCGTCGCAGTTCATAGGCTGTGAGGCCGAGTTCGCGGGCAGCGACGTCGATGATTCGTTCGATCGTATAGGTCGCCTCGGGACGGCCGGCACCGCGATATGCTGCGGTCGGCACGGTGTGTGTCATGACGCCGCAGGATTCCGCATAGATCGTCGGTATTTCATAAACGCCCGCGGTGCCACCGATATTGCCGACCGGCCAGCCGGAGCGGCCCGACACATATGCGCCAAGATTCACGTTCCATCTAAGCTTCAGCGCGGTGAACCGGCCGTTAGCGTCCAAGCCCAGTTCCGCGTTGATCTGCATCTCACGTGCCTGCTCATCAGTTAAGAACGCCTCGGTGCGGTCTTCGATCCAGCGCACCGGGCGGTTCAGCTTCCGCGCCAGCCAGCAGATCAGGGCATATTCCGCCTGCACGCCCGACTTCATGCCGAACGAGCCGCCGACATCGTCCGCCAACACGCGAATATCCGTCGGTTTGACCCTGAAGTTCCCGTTCGCCATGCCGTTGCGCAGGTTGAACGGGGATTGATGTGCAGCGTGCACTTCGATGCGGCCGTCACGCCCGACCTCCGCCCAGGCGCCCCGCGGCTCCATCGACGCCGCGGTGACACGCGACACGCTGGATGTCAGTGTGGTCACGTGGGCCGAGGCCCGCAGCGCCGCGTCAGTCGCCTCGACATCGCCGCGCTTCCACAGGAAGCCAATGTTGTCGGGATACTCGTCCCACACCGCCGGCGCACCAGAGCGCATCGCCGCGACCGGATCGGTGACAATCTGCCGCGGATCGTAGTCCGCCAATACCACATCCACTGCTTCGAGCGCGGCACCGCGCGTTTCCGCCACCACCACGGCAACCGGTTCGCCGACGAAGCGAACGCGATCCGCAGCCAGCAAGGGACGGTCGGTCTTCGCCGACGGTCCGCCGTCTGGACGGGGAAAGCCGATACCGCCCGGGATCGGTCCTACATCGGTCAGATCGACGTGCGTGTAGACGCCGACCACCCCTGGTATGGCACGCGCCGCACCCGTGTCGATGCCAACGATCGTGGCATGCGCATGCGGTGAGTGAACCAGGGCCGCGACGAGCATGCCGTCGCGCAGGCCATCCGCGGCATAGTGGCCGCGGCCGGTGAGCAATTTCGCGTCCTCGCGCCGCCGTACTGACTTCGTTTGAATACTGGACATGCTTGCTCTCCTTGATCCAATGCAGGCTGCGCGCCGGCAACAATATTCGCGCCATCCTGCCCTGCTTGTGCGGTTTGGCAATGCCGTCGCCGGTCGCCGGCAGCGTGGCGTCACGCCGCTGCAACGCGCTTGGGGTCAGGCAGTCTGCCGCGCCTCACCTGACGCCCGAGTGCGGTCGACCCGCGCCACAGTCTGCCCATCCGGCCGGAACGCCAGGACGCGCACACACGCCCCGCCTGCACCACACCCACAGCGAAGGATCTTTCGGCATCTCGCCAACCTGGCGCCGGCTTCCATTGTTCGGTCGCACGTCCCTGCCAGGCCGTCGCAATTTGGTGCTCTTGCGCGGCGGCGACGCGGCGGGGCGGTGCCAGATCTTGCCAACATCCAAGACGTATCCGGCGCCTTTTCTGCGAACGGCTTCGCCTCATCGAGTGTGCCGCAACCGGTGTGGATGCTGTCGCTAGAATTGTGCCATTCACGAGACTACCCGCCAGCACGGCTTGACGCATCATCTCGCACATCGCCTGATTCCAGCCGAGTCATCGCATTGCCATCGTAAGGCTAGGTGAATGGCCAGGTGTCGCATTCGTTGCCGGGCCATCGAGTAGAAGGAACATCTCTTATGACCAAGGTCGCCGTGATTGGCGCGGGACTGATCGGCCGTGCCTGGTCGATCGTGTTCGCACGTGCTGGATTTGACGTGGCACTGTGGGATCCTTTCCCGCGTCAGATTGCCGCCGCCCAGGAGTTCATTGCTGAACGTCTGCCGGAACTGCGCGACGCAGGACTGCTGGACGAAGATCCCGCCGCGGTCGGCGCGCGAATTCGTCCTGCGCCGAACCTCGTGAATGCCGTACGCGACGTCGAGCACGTGCAGGAGAACGGCCCCGAACGCGTCGCGGACAAGCAAAAACTGTTCGCGGAACTCGATGTCGCGGCGCGTGCCGATGCCGTGCTGACCAGCTCGACCAGCGGTATTCCTGCCAGTGCATTCACCGAGGGCCTATCCGGCCGAGCGCGCTGCCTGGTGGCGCATCCGGTGAACCCACCGTATCTTATTCCTCTGGTGGAACTTTGCCCGGCGCCGTGGACGGATCCCGACGCGGTGGCACGCACGCATGCGCTGATGACCCGGGCCGGCCAAGTACCGGCAACGGTGGCGCGCGAGATGGAGGGATTCGCGCTGAACCGGCTGCAGGGTGCGCTGCTCGCCGAGGCGTTCCGGCTGATCGATGACGAAGTGATCTCTCCGGCGGATCTGGATGCACTGGTCAAGCATGGGCTCGGATTGCGCTGGAGCTTCATGGGCCCACTGGAAACGATCGACCTGAACGCACCGGGCGGGATCGCGGATTACTGCGAGCGCTACGGGCCGCTTTATGCGCTCATGCAGCGGCAGATGAAGCCGCGGAAGTGGCTGCCTGAATTGATCACTCGCCTCCAGGCGGCACGACGCACGGAGCTGCCGGCGAATATGCTGACGGTTCGGCAGGAATGGCGAGACCGAAGGCTGATGGCACTGCTCGCGCATAGGAAAGCACAGGCGGATTAAGCAGTGTTCGGCGCACCCTCATGCTACCTCTGCCCGCGCTGCGCGCCGGCGTGCGGTATTGTTACACCTGATCGTAGTCCAGCACGACGCGCGCCGTGACCGGATGCGATTGGCATGTCAGCACGTAGCCTGCGTCCGTCTCCCACGATTCCAGCGAGTAATTCACAGTCATCTCCACCCGCCCTTCCAGCAGCCGCGCCCGACATGTGCAGCACATGCCACCCTTGCACGAATAAGGCAGGTTGCGACCTGCGCGGATCGCTGCGTCGATGATCGCTTCGCCCTCCGCCACGGGAATTTCCGTGCGCACGCCTTCGTTGATTACCGTTGCGATCGCCTTCGGCACCGCAGTTGGCGGTACCACCACCGGCGTAGGACGGCCGCCCGCCGCCGGAGTGAACCGCTCGATGTGAATGCGTTCGCGCACCAGGCCCGCGTCGGCCAGGGCCTTTTCCAGTCCCTCGATCATCGGCTGCGGCCCACAAACGAACGCATGATCGACCGATGCCGCCGGCACCATCCGGCGCAGTAGCCTGCCCACCTTCTCAGCATCCAGACGCCCGTTCAGAATCGGCACATCCTGTTGTTCACGCGACAGAACATGAAACACGGACAAACGCGACAAGAAGCGGTCCTTCAGATCCTCCAACTCACCACGGAACATGATGCTCTCCGTGGAACGATTGCCAAAAAACAGAGCGAAACGGCTGGCCGGTTCTCGCAACAAAACGGTTTTGAGAATGGAGAGGATCGGTGTGATGCCCGAACCCGCCGCGAAACCAACCAACGTGCGCGATGAACCTGGCTCGATCGGCACGCCGAAACGCCCGTCCGGCGTCATCACATCCAGCGCTTCGCCGACACGCAGCACCTCGTTTGCCCAGTTGGAGAACACACCACCCGGCACCCGCTTGATCGCCACGCGCAACTCGTCGTCGTCGAGGCCAGAGCAAATAGAATAACTGCGGCGCACGTCCTCGCCGCCAATGATCGCCCGAAGCGTCAGATATTGTCCGGGCGTGTAGTGATACGACGCGCGCAACGCCTCCGGCACCGCGAACGCCAGCGACACCGAATCCGCTGTCTCGCGGCGCAGCGATGCAATCATGAGGTTATGAAAACGAGGAGCCATGCGCGTCTCTTGCGCGAAAGCCCGTCCTGCCGCAAGCCTGGCGCATGCGACAGTCCATGCAGCATCTCAGTGTCGCCACCAGCGGCCAGGACCTGGTCGACATAACCGATCCGATCCTGCGCTGGGTGGCCCAGCACCGCATTGCCAGCGGCCTGCTGACAATCTGGTGCTGCCACACGTCCGCATCGCTGCTGGTGCAGGAGAACGCCGATCCGGACGTGCGTGCGGACTTGGTTCAGTTCTTCCGTCGCATTGCGCCGGAAAACGCGGCGTACCGCCACACCGCGGAAGGACTGGACGACATGCCCGCGCACATCAAGGCAGCGTTGACACAGACGCAGCTTTCGATCCCGGTGGAACATGGCCGACCGGTGCTTGGTACATGGCAAGGCATTTACATCTTCGAGCACCGCTCCGGCTCACGCAAGCGTGAGCTTATTCTGCATCTGCTCGGCGAATGATCGCTCAACCCTGACTTTCACGCATGACTGCATCCAGTCCGTAGCCAACCCCAGGCATTGTGGCTTGTGTGCGGCGCACCATTTGTCGCGGCGCCACCGAAGAAGAACCTGCGTTCGTTCCAGTGACTGAACCAGCCGGCACTGCCAGCGGTGGCGCCGGCGAGAGGAGACAAAAGGACCTCCGGCAATGAAGAGGCTGATCCTCGCATCCGCCGCGGTGCTGACGCTTGGCTTCGGTTCCGCGTTCGCCGCCACGGACGCGGCGCAACAGAATCGGCAGCATATCGCGATGAACACGCAATCGAGCGGCCCCTACTATGGCCAGTCATCCAACGCACCAGCCAACACTGCCCATGTCGGTGGCTGGGAGCCTGTCCCGTCGGATTCCATGTCGGGCGGCGACTAACCAGCAACGTCGAGGGGTCGGTGCCGGCCGGCCTTCGCGCTATGGTCTGCGGGCGGCACGACCCAATCCGCCAAACAAATCCAACATCCGCTCAAACCACGCATTTAGCGGATCATCGTCCGCCAGCAGCGCAACGCGGCTACAACAGCGTGGCCACATCAGCGTGCCTGCGACGATGAAATCTGCATAGCTGGGCCCCGCTCCGCCCAACCAGGTCTGCTGTCGTAACACCAGACGTAACGGCTCCATCGCCTCGCGGAATCTCGAGACGCCACTCTCACGTCCCCTCTGGACGTCTTCCAGCGACATGCCGAACCGCTCCTCACGGCTCTTGCGGAAGTAGTCGCGGTCCTTCGCGTCAACGATATCAAGGACATCACGCACGACCAAACGGGCGATACCACCCGACATGACGCTGTCCGCCCACGCGTTGACGAAGCGCGCATGCGCACGCCCTTCTGCGCCGCCAAATAAGGTCGACGTTTCATATCGCTTATCGAGATATTCGGCGATCGCCCAGCTGTCCGACACGACTGTGTCGCCATCGCGGATCACCGGCACACGTTCTTGCCCCGAGAATGCGATCGCAGCCTTGTCGGTGAAGCGCCAGGCAACCGTTTCCACCGGCAGGCCCTTGTACGCCAGCGCAAAGCGGATCCGCCAGCAATAAGGACTGAATCGCAGTGCGGGATCGGCGCCGGCCAGATCGTGCATGATGATTCTCATGGTGGTATTGTGGCGCGCATGGGGTCGCCTCGTCAAAATGCCACAATGCAGTATTCTCGCACAATCTAACGGCGAGTTTCATCGTCGCTGCCCGAGCACGCAACGGTTGACCCATTCTTCAGGCGTGCGCCGATCCTGTTTTGCATGCTCCTGGGCAGAATGATGGCGTTGCCCATTGCGGGTGACGGGAGTCAGGGTCAGCACAGGGAGGACGCGCAGGATCGATTCCGCCATCGGGAACGACGCGTCCGCGAGTCACAACTCCCTCGGTGAATTCGACAATGCGGGCGCCGCGCTCATCGTGGGTCGGCCAATACTCACCAGCGCGGCATCGGCGAGCGCAATCAGGCATTCGCGACCTGGCTCCGCGTCGCCGCGCAGCCAGTACGAGTTGCCGGCGGCGACGCCGCTGACACGGGCAACCCGGTTGGCGCCCGGCCAGTGCCGCAGGATCGTACGTACTCGAGCGGTAGACGGTGCTCGTTCCCGCCCCGAGTGTTCACACTTGTATGATTCCTCCCGCCAGCATCCCGCACACGTGACATTCGTTTTAGACCTGTCCTCACTCGCGGCACTTTTCAGCCGACGTCCACGTTTCGCAGCATTGTCGTCGTGGTATCAATCGCTTCGAGGGTGATTCTCTAGAGGGAATTCGCAGCGGACAATGAACGAAGTCAAGAGTGCACATCCGCACGTTGATTCGGACTGGCATCCCGCTGATGTGCTGGCCGCACTAAAAAAGCGCGGCAAAACGCTGTCTGGGCTGTCCGTCGCGAACGGCTATCATCCGACGGCGGCCGGCAAGGCACTGAAACGCAGATGGCCGGCGCTGGAGGCGATCATTGCGAATGCGCTGGAATTGTCGCCCGCACAGATATGGCCAAGCCGCTACGCCGCGAACTTACAACCACCTGGTGAGGGCGCGGCGTGAGCAAAGCACAGCCGCTCGCTTCGGGATCGCAGCTCCGGTTGCGCGGACAATCCGCGTTGGCACAGACATTTCCGGCGCTGCGTCGCGAAACCACAGATTGGGCAATCAAGAATCAAGGCAATGTTGCATGTCCGATCGCCCGGAAAATGGCGGTATCAGCCGTAAGCCGCAACGGGCATGATAGACGCGCGTGCGGCCTGCCTTTGCGTCGTCACCTCCTCGCCGGGACCGGGAGGGTATGTCTGCGTCAAATTCCCGGCTGCACGATGGCACGATGGAGAGCAACCCGGTACGAGTGCATGGCGTCAGGATGCATGCCATCACTGCGACGGACAGGCCCTCCATGCGCTGCTAGTCCGCCGATATCGACACAAACGGAAGGCCGGAACGGTCCGATCACCAGTTGATCCGAACGTCGGTCGTGTCCCCCGGGCTGCCATCGAGCAGGGCCACATCGATACCGCCGCCGCGCAAGCGTTGAATCCGGGTTCGCTGAAGTATGCATCAAGTTCGTCTCGTACTCGTCTTCGTATACCGCCCGCAGGGCCTCCGAGACCAACGGGTGGTCGTCCACCACATGGATAATGCAACCGACGGCTCGAACGTGCCTCGTCCTCCATGGCGTTGCAGTCTGCAGGCTATGCTGAACCCGTAGGAGGGCTACGCATGGCACAACCGCGGGACGTGTCTTGAACGCGGGGAGGGCGACTCGTGCGGAGTTTGGTGCGGTTCTGCCTTGACCTGGACGCTGAGTCACAAACGCTCGATCATGCGCGCACGTCGGTGCTCAGTGCTGTCTCGTAGACGCGCATCATGGCGGTTGAATCGGCCCCGCCGAGGCCCATGCCGCGCGCCATGCGCATCAGGTTCATCACCTGCGGCGCGATCATGCCGGGAACGCCAAGCTCGTCTGCCATTTCCATCGCGAGCCGCAGGTCCTTGTGCGCAAGATCGAGCGCGAATGTCGCCTCGAAGGCGCCCTTGAACGCCTTTGTTGCCATGTTGGCATAGCCGCTCGACATGCCGGATGCGTTGCGGATCACCTGGTCGAGCTTGTGCAGATCGATGCCGGCGCGCTTGCCGATCATCAATGCCTCGGCGGCGGCCGCGGAGTTGCAGAAAGCGAGCATATTGTTGATCAGCTTTGCGGTCGAACCCATGCCGATGGCGCCGACATGCACGACTTCGCCACTGAATGATTTCAGCAGCGGGAGTTGCGCTTCGAACGTTGCCGCATCACCGCCGACCATGATGACAATGGTTCCGTCCTTGGCCCGCGCGGTGCCACCGGAGACCGGAGCCTCGAGCATCGCGAGCCCCTTGGCCTGCATGCCTGCGGCGCAGCGGCGTGCGGTGGCAGGCGCGTTGGTCGAGAGATCAATATAGACTGTGCCCCGATTCGCAGCCGCTGCGATGCCGTCCGGGCCGAGCGCGACCTGTTCCACCACATTCGGCATCGGCAGAGAGGTGAGGACGACGTCGCAGCGCGAGGCAACATCGGCGACGGATGCGCCGGCCGCGGCGCCGAGCTCGGTGCA